>Ga0302325_10001763_pt1 | contig 54304 bp, 39 predicted proteins | sample Palsa_T0_2_FD_201948 | JGI IMG/M metagenome (GOLD analysis project Ga0302325, IMG submission 201948) | Peat permafrost microbial communities from Stordalen Mire near Abisko, Sweden - Palsa_T0_2 | ecosystem: Environmental > Terrestrial > Soil > Palsa > Peat permafrost | place: Sweden: Abisko...
CCCCCCGCCCGCATAGTACGAATACGCCTCCGTATAATAGCCGTAGTCCTCGCCCGAATTCGGGGGCACCTGGTTGATGACAGCCCCCAGGAGCGGCGTCTTCAGCCCAAGGAGGATTTGATGCGCGCGCGCCACCATGGTCGCCGGATTGCGCCTGTACTGAATCAGAAGCATGACCCCGTCCAACAGGCTCACCAGCACGCTGGCGTCGCTCACCCCGATGATCGGCGGCGAGTCAAAAATGATCTTGTCATACCGGCCCCTCAGCGTGGGCAGCAATTCCTTGAGGCGCTGCGCAAAAAGCAGGCTGAGCGTGAATCCGGAGACGCCCCCGCTGGGCAGGAAATCAAGTCCGGGAGCGATCCCCGGCTGAATGGCCGACTCGAGCGTGCATCGCCCGGAAAGGACATCGCTCAGGCCGGGCTCGCGCGGGCGCTGGGCCAGCCGATGCTGCGCGGGCCGCCGCAGATCGGCGTCGATCAGGATCACTCGGTCGCCGACCGATCCCATGACCCGGCTCAGCCGGAACAGCGTCGTGCTCTTGCCCTCTTCCGGGCCGGCGGAGACCATCGCAAGGCAGACCGCCTTGGACGGCTTGAGCGCCAGGTCCAGATTGGTCTGGAGAACCCGGAACGGCTCCGATTCCTCCGGACTGGTGTCATTGAGAGCGGCCGGATCGGGTCGGAACGGGATTACGCCCAGCACCGGTGTCTGCAGGCGCGTCTCGATGTCGGAGACGCTGCGCAGGCTGGTGTCGAAATATTCGAGAGCGACCGCGAGCCCGACGCCCAGCGCTCCGCCGAACACGAACGCGCAAGCGATGTTGAGGACCCAGTTGGGACGGCTCGGCCGCCGCGCCGGCTCGGCCGTATTCAGGATCTCGATCGTCCGCTTCGGCACCTGAAAATCGATCTCCCTCTGCCGGAGGGTCAGCTTGAGGGTCGTGAGCAGGCGTGTCTCGTCCTCCAGCTTTTGCGCCGCCTCCTCGAAGGGCCGCATCCGCTCGCGGGCCGAAAGAATCTGATCGACCTTCGCCTTGGCCAGCTGGCTCTCCAGCTCCTCGACCCGGGCCTCGGCCTCGTTGTAGGCGATGCCCAGGGACTGCTCGTATCCAGTAAGCAATGACTCAAGCTGCTCCAACATTTTGGCCCGGTTGGCGATCGCGCTGACCAGGTCCGGGTGCGCCTCGCCCAGCCGGGACCGCAGCTGGCTCACCTTCTGGTCGGCGATCAGATATCCCTGAAGCAAGTTCTGGATGTTCGTGTCCGGAATCAGCTCGGAATTCACCAGCGTCAGCCGCTGCTCGAAGGGAATCTCCTTGAAGCGTTCCCAGCGTGTCTTGCGCCCGATCGCGTCGACCCGCAGCGCGATCAGCGAATTCTGCATCTGGCGCAGGCGTTCGATCTCCATGTCCGAATACCTCACGTTGATGTCGACCCCTGAAATATTGAGGTCCTTTCTCACCTTCTCGACCAGGTCGCGCTCGTGGGAGACCACGTCCTCCTGGGCGGTCAGCTCCTTGCGCAGCTGCGCGAGGCCCTCGCGCTGCTCGGAGGTGGCCAGGCTGATCCGGTCCTCCGAGTAGACCTTCGCGATCTCATTGGCGATCGCCGCCCCAAGGCCCGGGTCCTGGGAGTACACGCTGATCTCGATCAGGGAGGAATTCCTCTGCGATTCGATCTGCAGCATCTTGTCGACCAGGTAATGGTAGGTGATGTCGGTGGGCAGCGCCGTCCCCGAGATCCCCAGCGAAGCGGCCAGCCGCGAGTCCAGGCCCAGGTGCTCGATCACCGGGTAAAGAATCTTCTCCGACTGCATGATCTTGAACTGATCCAGGAGGAACGAAGGGTCGTACGCCGCGCTCGCCTGCGCCTGGTAGAGCTGCACCGTGCCCTCGGGCTTCTCCACCCGGACCTTGGTCGTCGCCAGGTACCAGCGCGGCAGGAGCGCGGTCACCGCCAAGGTCACCGCCAGAACCAGGCAGAGGATCAACCCGATCAGGGCGCGCCTAAGCCTTAGAATCTGTAGGAAGTCGGAGAGTGAGGCGCCTTCGCGGTTGCCGTGGGACGAGGGCATGGCGCACATTCCCCAAGACTCGCCCCCCGGGCAAGGCAGGAGTTTCCGTCGCGACCCCCTATCCGCCGCCCCTCCGTCTCCTCAGAAGGTGTACGAGCCCGAAATCCCAAACCGCGAACGGTTCATGCCGCGGAACACCTCACCCGAATTCACGTAGTCGTAATCGTAGGTCGCCGAAATGGTCGTGTTCTTGGCCGGCAGATACGACAGGGCGGCGCCGAAGCGCGTCGTCGTCTCATTGATCGACGGAAGCCCGAGCCGCCCAATCAGCCTCGAGGGCTCGAAATCGACGGAACCGGAGGCCACGAAGAGCGGGCTCAGCGATTGCTGCACGTTCACGAAGAGGCGGTTCATTTTCTCATCCGTGAAATGGATTGGATCGGAGGTCTCCGCGAGCGTGTAGACATAGCCCGCGCTCACGAATGATTCTTTGGACAAATCGTACTTCGCCGAGAACTCAGCGTAGGGCACGGTCTGGTGGCCATATCCGTCCGCTTGGCGGTATTCGATTCCGAGCCGGCCCGAGGCCGAAAGCTTTGGGCCGGCGCTGTAATCGGCTCCTCCCATCAGAAAATCGGAATGCTTATCATTGGTCGACGCGTTGTTATCGTAGAGGACATCCTCGTGCCGGTATTCGAACGCCGCCTTGACGTCCGGCAGGAGCGAATACGTGCCCTCCGCGCCGAAAAGATTCTCGTAGCGGTTCAGTTCGTGGCCGAGGACCGAACTCAGGTAATCATAATAGATCGTGCGCGCCTTGAGGACCACGCCCGCCTTATCCACCGGCGAAAACGAGTAATGCCCGTCCACCTGATTGCTCAGATAGGACTGGTCGGCGTTGATCGGCACCCCCGCCAGGGTGGACTCCGGGTTGTGCGTCAGCGTGAAGGTCTCGGTGATATCCAGGGTGCTGTCGCGCGAAAACGAATGGGCCAGCCGCGCGTCAAACGCATGGCTGTCGAGGAGCTTCTGGCCAGGCCGGTTCGTAAAATCGTCCAGCGAGAGGCGATAGTCCGCCGTGAGAAAGGTCTGCTCGCTCAGCGAAGCATTGAAAGCGATCTTCGGGGAGAGATCGAAGACAACACTGTGGATATCGTGGGTCGGAGCGCCGAAGATATTCGTGTCATAGGTGATACCCGCTCGGAGCGATACGGCGAACTCCCGGCCTTTCTCCTGATCAGGGATCGGGGCATAGACCGCCCGGGCTACCACGGCAACACCGAGGGAGCCACCAATAATGAGAAGGCGGAGATTCTTCATGAGCGGGGACCTTAAGGCTGGGTCGGAAGCTAGGGTTGTGCCAATACCTAATGCAATTACTTTCCGACCGGCGGGGGAAGAGCCGGATTCAGGAGGACGTAGAGATTGTCGTACACTTTCTGCGGCGCGCTCAGGGGAAACTCGCCCGGCAGGTTCCCCGTCAGGAGGCCCGCGTAGATTTCCCCCCATTCCCCTCCGGGATGCACCAGCGGGGCCAGCATCACCGGAATGCGGGGCTTGGCGTTCAGATCCGAGAAAAAGGGCCGATCGAGCGTTTTCGGAGTGAGGAGGAGCTCCCCCACAGGCTGCTCAACCTCGATTTCATAAAAATCGCGCAGACGCGGCGGCTGCGCCCACGTCCGCATGCTTCCGTACCAAGCGGCCCCCGCGGGAACATCCGCCATCACCCCGAACCGACCCAACGCTCGCCTATTTGCAAGTTCCTTGCGCATATCCTGAAAAAGCTCGGGGAAATAGGGCGGGTACTGGAAATGCCATCCCGCTGGCTCGAGCGCGTCGTGCAGCAGAGGAAGCGATTGCAGGACGAGGAGCGCCGCCCCGCACACCGCCGGCCAGCTCGACAGCGTCGGGTGGCTTCCCAGGAGCACAAAGAAAAATCCCGCCCCGAACACCACCGTCAAAGGAACCAGCCAAACCGCCACCCACCGTTCGCTTTCCCCCGAATTGAACGCCGCCTGCGCTGCCAAAAGAACGAAAAACGCGATCACGTACCACCACCTCAGGCGGTTCACCGCGGGCGCCCGAAAGGCATAGAGCCAGCTGGCGACAAAGAATGCGGCGAGCCAAAGGGCACCGCCCGACCAGATGCGCGAACGCAGATTCTCCTGGATCGACGTGAGGGTCTTGTTGCCGAGTTTATTGATATCGAGCCTCGGCGGCTGAGCCGAAAGGGTGGCCCGGAAGGTCGCCGGCTCGGCCGTCGGATCGCCGGCCTTTAAGGCCACGTTCTGGCTCGCCAGGCCGACCAGGTTGCCCGACACCGCCCAATTTCGCGCCACCCAGGGGATCGCCACGAGCGCGAATCCCGCCAGCACCAGTCCGATGGCCATGCCGCGCTCCCTTCCCGCGAAGCGCACCACCAAACTCGCCGCCACCACGAATATCAAGGTGCCGGCCGAGTACTCACCCAGAAAAAGCGCCCCGCAGGCGAGCCCCAGCAGCCCTAGAGGAATCATCGCCTGCCGGAACGCGGGCGCTGTCTCCACCCGCCACCACGCCTCGAACGCGCACAGAACGACCACCATCATGAGGGGCGTGCCGTTGACCGCCACCACCTGCTTCCAGACCGGCAGGGAAAGCAGGAGCGCCAGCGCAGAGAGCCAGCCCGCTCCCACCCCGAAGAGCCGCGATCCCAAATCGTAGGTCAGCCAGAGCGCCGTCCAAAAAAAGATCAGATTCAGGCCCAACAGCACATAGTCCGCGCGAAACCCGTCCTGCGGCAGCTCCGTGGGCTCAAACAGGTGGCGCCGCTTCGCCTGCGGGTAGGCCTTGAGGATTCCAGCGATCGAGAAGGCGTACAGAGGCGCCTGGCTCAATTCCGGGTAGGGGCGGCCCGGATCATAATCGGTTCCGCGCAACTTGAGGGTCGCCACCGTCTGCGGATAAGTGACCAACGTCGTGCACCCAGCGCCATTTGCTATCTGCCGGCCCATGTCCGCCTGGAGGAGCGTCGTCTCACTGGTGGGACCATGGAATTGCTTCCAAGCCACCACACCCGACAGCGCCAGAGTCGCAACGACGGCCGCCGCCAAACGAATCCACCGCGCGCCCTCCCCCACCTCCAGCCAATGAATCCAATCCTGGGTATGAAAAGTTTTGGCCATTTCCGCTCAGCGGTCCGTGACGTCCAACTCGGGCCATTGAGCCAGTTTGCGGTGCAGGGTCCGGCGGCTGATGCCCATGAGCTCGGCCGCCCGGGTGCGGTTCCCGCGCGCCTTGATAAGCGCTTCGCGCAGGATGCGCTTCTCATTGTGTTCGACCGACAGGCTTCCCGGCGGTTCTCCCGCCGGTGCCGCTCCCACCCCGCCTGCAGCCGGCATCCCCGTGGACGGACCGGCGGCCTCGGGGACCGCCCCCCGAAACTTTGGGTCCAGATCGAACTCCGAGATGTTCCCACCGCGGCGCATCACGACCGCATTCTCGCAGAAATTGCGCAGTTCCCGAATGTTTCCGGGCCAGCGGTAAGCGGTCAGCGTCTTCAGCGCCCCCGGTTCGATCTCAGGCGTGGGGACTCCATTCTCGTCGGCAAAGATCTTCAGATAATGCGACAAGAGCAGCGGGATGTCCTCAGTCCGGTCCCGCAGAGGCGGGACCGTGAAGCGGACGACGTTGAGCCGGAAGAACAGATCCTCTCGGAATTTTCCCTCACGAATCCGCTCCTCCAGATTGCGATTGGTCGCCGCCACGAGCCGGACATCGAGATCGATCGGCTTGGAGCCGCCCACCCGCTCAATCGACTTGGTCTCCAGGAAACGCAGCAGCTTCACCTGGATCGCCGCCGAGATCTCCCCAATTTCATCCAGAAAAAGCGTGCCCCGGTCCGCCGCCTCAAACCGGCCAATGCGCCTCTCAGCCGCCCCGGTAAAAGCGCCCCGCTCATGCCCGAAAATCTCGCTCTCAAGCAGCGTTTCCGAGAGCGCGGCACAATGCACCGCGACGAAGGGCTCCCGCGCACGCGGACTCGCCTGGTGGATCGCCTGGGCGATCAACTCCTTCCCCGTTCCCGATTCGCCCTCGATCAGCACCGTCGCGCGCGACTGCGCCACCAGCCGGACCCGCGCGATCAGCTCCTCAAGCACAGCCGAGCGCCCCACAATGCGGTCAAAATTGAACCGGTCATCCAAGCGCTCGTGCAGCTGCTTCACTTCGACCTCGAGCGTCCGGGTCTTGAGCGCCCGCTGGATCAGAACCTCGAGCCGTTCGATGTTCACCGGCTTCGCCACGAAATCGACCGCCCCGCGCTTCATCGCGTCGACCGCCGTGTCGATGCTTCCGTAGGCGGTCATCATGACCACCGCCGGCTTGTTGGGCAGAGCCAGCGCGCGGTCGATGATCTTGAGGCCCGATTTGCCCGGCATCCGCAGATCCGTGAGGATGACGTCAAAGGTCTGCACCTCCATCAGGTTGAAGGCTTCGTCGGCGCTCGCCGCAATCGAGACGTCGTAGGTTTCCGCCAGGGCATGCTGCAGCCCCTCTCGGGTGTGTTTTTCGTCGTCGACGATCAGCACGCTGGGCACCATGGAGCCATTCCAGACGCCTACGGGGCGCGGTCAAGCCCCCCTCTCGGGAATCAGTGGGCGGGGACTGCGGTGCTCGCGGGCATCGCGGCAGGCGCGGCCAGCCGCTGCGCCACTGGGGCCAGACGGGTGAGGGTCAGGCTCGGAGGCGGGGCGCTGTCGACCAATTCCAGGAATTTCTCCCGCCTGACGCGCAGAAGATCGCGCACCTGCTCGCGCTGGCTGTCGTCGAGCTTCCAGCGCTGGGTCAGCTGGTCGAGCCGCATCGGGACCACCACGACCCCCACCAGGCTGTCCACGGGGCGCTGCAGAAGGTCCGCGATTTCGTCGTCGGTGAGGGGTTTCGTCGAGGACGATTCGGGCTTCTGAGGGTGGTGCTCGGGCGGATGGCGCTTCAGCCAATCGTCTCGTCGCGCCTTCTGCTCAGCCGTCAGCAGCGACGTCAAGTCGTGGTCGAATTGCGTGTCGATCTCCGCCATGCGGGCCTTGAAGGCTTCGACCTGAGGTTGGAACTTGGCCAATTCCGAAATGAGGAGCTCCCGGTTGATGGGAGGGCGAGGCGCACCCGCCTTGCGGCCAAATTCACCGAGGAAAGCCCCGGGGGGCGGAGGCACCGGACGCGTCCGCTCATGCCACCAGCCCGCCAAAAAGCCCGCTCCGAACACGCAGACCGTGAGCAGAGCGGCGAGGACGCGATCCTTCATCCCGTCAGAGAGTCTGATCGAGCTCGTCCGCCTGCGAGACGATTTCCTGCCAACGCGCCAGATTTCGAGCGTTCTCGTCCGCGGTCGAATGGTGGTGGTAGAGGGCGACGGCCACCAGGCACAGCGCGGCGGTGGCGGCGCAGAGCGCAAATTGGCTCAGGTAGGATGGCGCGGAAGCGGCCCCCGCGCGCGCGGCCCGAAGCACCCGATCGGCGAAGCCGGGCGCGAGGCGCGAGGCGGCGTGGCGCCGAAGTTCCTGCCAGGCGTTGTCTTCAGTTTTCATGGTTTGGCTGATAGTGTTGACGAAGTTGTTCCCGCGCGCGGTGGAGCCGGGCCTTCACGGCGGCGACGCTCGTACCCAGGCTTTCAGCGATCTCGGCGTGGCTGCGCCCTTCCTGAACCAGGGCGAGCAGGGCTCGGTCCTGGGGCCGGATCTGCGCCAGCGCATGGCGGAGGGCGTCCAATTCCTCCGTGTCCACGGCACCCGGGGGTTCCGCGACGTTCTCGTGCTCGGCGGCAAAGGGCGTGAAAATTCGACGCAACTTCTGTCGACGCAGATAGTCGATGCAGGTGTTGCGCGCCAGCCGGAACAGCCAGGACTCAAATTGATTGGGTGCCTGCAGGCGGTCCAGCGCGCGGATCATCTTGATGAAAACCAGCTGCGCCAGATCCTCAACGGAATCGCTTCTTCCCGTCATGGCGAAAACGAAGCCAGCCACCCGATGCTGGTAGCTGAGGATGAGTTCGCGCTGCGCGCGCTCTTCGCCGCGCTGCGCCCGGCGGACCAATTCGCCCAAAGCGCTCGGAGAGGATTGATCCATTCGGGTGTCATTGCTTAGTACGGCAGTATCCAAACTTCAAAAACGTATTTTCAAAATTTGGATAGCTTCCATATAAGCCAGACGCAATATCCCCATAAAAGATGCGTTTCACCCGCCAACATACCATGCGTATCTCGTTGATCTATCGTAATACACCTCCAGCGATGATCGCAGCATTGCTCGGCATGGCCCTAGGGGCCTGCAGCAATAAACCCGCACCCGACGAATTGGCTCGGGCGGTGAGCATGGGAGAGCGGCCGGTCGCCATGGAGGGATACGCCACGTTTTTCAACAACACCCTAGGTGTGACCGCCACGGTCAGCCGAGGGATCGGCACCGGCAAGGAGGCGGCGCAAGGCGCCGGGGGCGGTAAGGGTGGCAAGCGCGCCGAACGCGGCCAAATGCCGGATATCTCGGGAATGGATGCTGAAGAAGCGACTGCCTACATGAGGGCGCGTGCCGCGGTCGGAAGCCCGATGCCCCTGGTGACGCTGCACCTCAAGCTGAAGAACCTCAGTTCGACCACCTTCTCGGTTGAGATCGACGACTTTAACTCGGATCTGGGCAATTTTGCCGTACGGCCCGCCATCCTGAGCCTGGCGCCCGACCAACTCGCAGAGCCCGATCCCATGATCTCCCAGCTGGGTGTCACCTCGGACGACCTGTCGATGGTCGTCACCCTGAAGAAGCTGGGAAGGAAAGAGACGCAGATCGTCCACGTACGGAGCCTGTCGCCCGCTTCGGGAGCAAGCCCGGCCAATCTTCCGCCGCCATCCGGGCCGCCGACGGCACCCATGACGGCGCCTGCGCCCTCCGGAACACCGTAGAGGCATTGCGCGGGACAGGACGTCCGAGCCTCAGCTGGGAAGCATCCTCACCCGCCTATCCTTGCGAGGAAACTGGAGGGTCACGACCGTCCCAAGGCCCTCCTTGCTTTCCACGCTCACGTGGCCTCCATGGTCGCGCATGATGCGCTGGACGATCATCAAGCCCAGGCCATGCCCACCGGGCTTGGTCGTGTGGTACGGCTGAAAGAGCCGGACCAAGTCTTCCTGCCGTATGCCCGAGCCCGTGTCCCCGAACAGGAGGTAGACCGAGCCGTCATCGGAGCGCGTCTTGATCCTCAGCTTTCCCCCCGGCTGCATGGCCTCCATCGCGTTCTTGAGGATATTGAACAATACCTGCTTGAGCTGATTCTGATCGGCCATCACCGCCGGAAGATCGGCCGGCGTCTCGGCCTCGACCAGGATGCCCCGATTGGCGATCTCCCGGTCTTGGACGCGGAGGACGTCGGCCAGCACCTCGGCCAGATTGGTCTCCGCAAGATCGGGCGGCTGAGGACGGATCGCCTCGAGGAAATGGGTGACGATCCCGTCCAGACGTTGGACCTCTTCGCTGCAGATCCGCAGCGACTCGCCGATCGCTTCCGAGCCGGCCGGGTCCTTGAGCTTCTTCAGCCTCCGTTCGATCAGCTGCAGATGGATCGTCAGGGAATTGAGGGGATTGCCCAGTTCGTGCGCCACCCCTGCCGCGAGAAACAGGATCGAGGAGGTGCGCTCGTCCTCGATCCGGCGCTCGGTCGTCCGCTTGTCGCGGGTGATATCCGCGAGAATCACCACGTACCGGCGCGCCTGGCTGCGGCCCTCGCCGCGGAAAGGCACCAGATTGAGCCGCACCGTCCGCGGCTCCGGATACGTGAGGTCAAACTCGCGCGTCATGACCGGCAGCGGCGCCTCCTGATCGTCGACCCCCGCATCGAGCGAAGGCCGCAGCCCCGGCACCAGCCGCCAAAGCGTCTGCCCCAAAAGCGCGTCGGCGGTCAGCCCGATCAGCCGGTGGGCCGCCTCATTGGCGTATTCAATCAATCCGTCACCGGAGATGACCAGCACCCCCTCCTGAAGCGTATTGAAAATCTGCTCAAAGAGCGCCCGCTCCCGCGCCAGCCGCCCGACCAGATTCGTCAAATTGACGGTATCGAGCGTGTCCAGCCGCCCCAGCAGGCGATCGAGGGAAGTGTGCTTCTTTTGCGGCATCAGAACAGGGTGCGGACCGAGGATTCACTGGCGGTTGGACGCGCGGCCGGCTTGCGCTCGGCGACCGGCGGCTCGTCCGATTCGAGAAAGTCCGTCTGAGCCGGGTCGACCTGTCCCGCGAGCAGATTGCGAAGAAACATTTCCCGATGGATCCGCGTGCGACCGAGCCTCAGGACGGCCGCTCGGTGCTCATCGGTGCCATAGCCCTTGTGCTGGGCAAAGCCATAGCCCGGCCATTGAGTCTCCAGTTCGGTCATCAGACGATCGCGCGTCACCTTGGCGACGATTGAGGCCATCGCCACGCACAGCGAGCGCGCATCCCCATTCACGATCGCCAAGTGCGGATAGGCAAAGCTGCGCAGCGGGAGCCCGTCGATCAGCACCCGGCAAGATACGCGCGGCTGAAATGCGCCGCGCTCCTCAAGCGAGGAAAAGAGATCCGGCTCGGACCGCTGCTCGAAAGCCTCGGGAGGGAAGATGCCCTCGATCGCCCGCCGCATGGCGAGCTTGGTTGCCCCCAGAATATTGCGCTCCTCGATCTCCTCGACCGTCGCGATTCCGAAGTGCGCATGGATCATCCCCTGGGCGACCAGCGTCTCAAACTCCGCCCAGAGTTCCTCGCGATCGGCGGCCGAGAGGAGTTTGGAATCGTTCACCTTCCCCCCCTTGATCGTGGCCCAACGGCCCTCGAGGAAAGCGCGGTTGACGAGGACCGCGCCCGCGACCACCGGCCCGGCCAGAGCCCCGCGGCCCGCCTCGTCGACGCCGATCAGATGCTCGAAGGTCTCGATCTGCTTCAGATCGAAACTGCGCAACTGCCTTCTTTTGGGCATGGTGTCGGCCGCCAGTGCGTGCGTTACCCGCGCTCGAAACGCGCCTTGGGTTCTGGAAGGGGCAGTTCATCCAGCTTGCCGGCTGCAGCGACCACTTCGTACGCCGTTCTGAAGTGCAGCTTGGCATAATTGCCCAGGCTCCGCGCGCCAAAGCGCTCGATGATTTGAAGGGCCTGTTGTTTCACGAGAGGGCCGGCGCCCTTTTGAAGCTTGTCGCCGAATTGCTTGGAGAGGGCATTCATTTGGCGGACATATTCAGCGCGCGCCACGACCGAGGCCGCGGCAACGACCGGGTCCTCTTCCGCCTTGGTCCGCATCTTCAGTTCGAAGCCGGTCACCCCCTTTTTCGCCAGTTCACGCTGCGTGAGCGGCTGCTCCGAGAATTGATCCAGGAGCCCCCAGGGCACCCGCTTCTTTGCAAGCGCCTGCGTGAGCGCGGTCGCATGCTGCCAGGCGAGCAGCCGGTTGAGATTGGCGTTTGGTTTGCCCATCAGTTCGTTGTATTTCGCCATGCCGCACTGGCACACCTCCACGACGACGCCGTGGGTGTTGCGGATCCGGTCCTCGAGTTTGAAGATCTGGGATTCGGCGAGCTTCTTGGAATCCTTCACACCGGCCTCGATCCAGCCCTCGATGGCCGAGCGGTCGGCGATCACCGTCGCGGCGACCACCGAGCCGAAGAGATCGCCCTTGCCGCTCTCGTCCAGTCCCGCGTGGGATTCGAACCAATCCGGATGGTGCAATTCGTCGTAGCCCAGGCGGGCGGCCATCGTGATCTCGGGTTCGAGGGTCATCGTGATGAACTCCTCGGTTCCCTTGCCAGCGACGACCAATTTGCCGCTTTCGTAGGCGGTCACATTGCAGTCCCGCCCGCGAAAAGCGTACCGCGCATATGCGACATCGAAGGACTCCCAGCCGCGGCCGGACAGGATCGTCCGCAGCTTGTCCATCTGAGCTCCGTCGAGCTTCACGGTGTAGGTGCTGAGCTTTTTGGGTTTTTCCTCGGCAGACTCGCTGCGCTTGGGCATGAGGGACGCATACCACCAAATTCGCAGTCGACGACAGGCAAATCTTGGGGCCCTCCGGGCGGCGGCCAAACCATTGCCGGGCCGGCCTTCGATATCGGAGCCTTCCGTTCGGCCCTGCTGACCTGGTACCGGGCCCATCGCCGCGCCCTCCCCTGGCGGGAAAAACCCTCCCTCTACGGGACCGTCGTGAGCGAATTTATGCTGCAGCAGACGCAGGTGAAGACCGCGCTGCCGTACTATGAGCGTTGGCTTGCGGAGCTCCCCGGCTTCCAAGCACTTGCCGCTGCCTCTCCGGAGCGGGTCCTCAAGCTCTGGGAGGGGCTGGGGTACTATTCCCGCGCCCGCAATCTCCACCGCCTGGCCCAGGGGATCGCGGCGCTCCCGACCCCGCCGCCGAACGCTGCCGCATGGCGGGAATTGCCCGGAGTCGGACCCTACACGGCCGCAGCGATCACGAGCATCGCGCTCGGACAGCCCGAGGCCTGCGTCGACGGCAATGTAGTGAGGATTTTGGCTCGGCTGGTCGGTGATCCGACGGAGTACCGAGACAGCGCGTCGGCGGCCAAAGCCTTCACCTTCCTAGCCGTTGCCCTGCTGAACCCCGAATCACCCGGCGATCACAATCAGGCCATGATGGAGCTTGGCGCGACCGTCTGCCTCAAACACCGCCCCGCCTGCCTCGTCTGCCCGGTGCGCACCTTCTGCGCCGCCTTTCGCTCCGGCACCCCCGATGCCTATCCCCGCCTGGCCGCGCGCCCCACAGAGAAGGTCGAGGTTGTCCGAATCTGGTCCGAACAGGGAGGCGCGCTTCTGCTCCACCGAGCCCCCGCGACTTCCCGCCGCCTCGCCACCCAGCACGAACTACCGACCGCCGAACAGGCGGGCCTCAACGCGGTCCTGGTGTCGGCCGGCGCAAAACTTCTGGCGCGGAGGACTCGCTCGATCACGCGATTTAGGATCACTGAATCCATTCACGTCGCAGCGCTGCCCGACCTGGCACCGTCTGATAGCCTTGTCTGGGTGCCGATCGACAGGCTCGAAGCGATCACACTGTCAGGGCCTCACCGCCGGTGGCTCACCGAGATTCTGGCCGAACGCCTGCGGCCTACTTCCCCGGCCTAGCCGGCTTGGGCTTGGTCCATGCCGCGATGAACATGCCGTTTGCGTCGATCTGCTGAGGCCAAATCAAGAGACCGTTCGGCCGCCCGGATTCCGCGGCGCCGGCGTACCCAATGGCCCGCGGCTGGAATTCCGGATGTCGCTGCGCAAAAGCGTCCACGACAAAGACCGTCTCACTTCGCGTGAGCGTGCACACGGAGTACACCAACCTCCCTCCCGGCTTCAGAGCCGCCGCGCCGGCCTCGAGCAGCGCCAGTTGGATTCCGACCAGTTCCTGAACGTCGGTGGGCAATACGGTCCACCGGGCATGCGGATTGCGCTGCCAGGTTCCCACGCCGCTGCAGGGGGCGTCGATCAGGACCCCATCGCAAGGGGTGCGCACCGGCGAAGGGCCGGCGGCCGCCCAAGGAACCGCGCGGTAGTTGTGAACGCCGGCCCGCGCCGCCCGGCGCTTCAGCACCGATAACCGCCGCTCCGAGCGGTCCGTAGCCCAGACGAGCCCCCGGTTGCGCATCAGACCGGACAGGTGAAGGGTCTTCCCGCCCTCGCCCGCGCAAGCGTCCCACCAAGTCTCCCCCGGTTGGGGATCGCAGGCATGTCCGACCCATTGGGACGCGAGATCCTGAATCTCAAAGGCTCCCTCGCGAAACGAGGGCGTCATGAAAAGATCCGATTCTCCCTTGTATTTGAGCGCGGTGAGATCGGCCGGCGCCGTCCACCCCGCAGGGATCACAGCGGCCGCGCAATTTCCCAGCGCCTCGGCGACCTTGTCCCTCATTCCGACGCGTGCACGGATCCAAAGCGACGGCTCCCGCTGCAATTGCTTCAGATATTCCCCGCTCAAGTCCATTTCCGTCGCGAGCCAGGGCGGGACCGCCCGCGTCGTCAGCGTCGCCACCTTGACGCTCGCCGGATCCTTGTTGAAGCGGTCTTGGAGTTCGACCGCGCGCTCGATCCGCCGTTCGGAGGGCATCGAAGGATCCAGCCACTGCAGCCACCGGAACGCGGCGAACACCGCGCGGCTCACCCGGCGCCGCCCCAGTCCGCCCAATTTCCGCGGTCCCGCCAGGTAAGCCCTCAGGGCCGCGTCGGCGGGCATATCCGGACCCACCCGTTCAAAGATCCGGGCCGCGTGGCTGAGAAAAGCACTGTCTCCCTCGATTCTCATCGGCGCCCCCAGCGCCGCTCGGGACGCAGCTCGAGTTTCCGGACCTCGATCCGTGCGCCCGCCACTGCCGGATGTCCCTTCAGCCTCCGGAATCCGGCGGAAGTCAGCTTCCAGCCCAATGCGCTGCTGACTTCGGCGACGGGCGCCACTCCACCCTCCATGAGAAAAGCCAGATGGATCTGCGTGTCTCCCACCTCGCGCACGAGCGTCTCACGCAGATCCCTCAGGAAATCCTGGAGCCGCGCATGGTCCGGGCGCAGAAGCCAGGTCACGCGGCGAACGAGCCGGGACACCGCGGCCTCGAGCGGCAGGCACTCCTTCACGTTGAGCCGCGGGCCGTCGGCCCCGGAGATCACAGTGCCCTGAAGCAGAAGCGGGGCGTTCTCGACCACGACCGATCCGAATTCCGCGAAGCCATCCGCAAACAGATTCACCGGCAGCGTCGAGCGCCGGTCGGCCAGCGTGAACGCCACCCAGGGCCGGTTGTCTTTCTTCGCGTATTTCTTGGCGATATTTCCTGCTATGCCGCAGATCCGAAATTCGGAGCGGTCCGGCAGGCGGATCAATTCATCGGAGGCCACCGTGTCGATCGCCTCCGCCAGTCCCGCGTACGCGTTCATCGGATGACCGGAGATATAAAAACCGAGAAGCTCCTTTTCGAACGCCAGCCGCTCCGCCATCGGAAAATCCTCGGCATCACCTTCGGAATGCCCGCCGAGGGTGCTCGCGCGGCCGCCTCCATTTCCACCGTTGGCCATCAGCTCCGCCCCTCCGCGCCGCGCTTGGCGCTCCGGCTCCGCGAACGCATCCAGGAATGAATGCTGGCCGGCCGCCTTGTCCCGCGCGCTGGCCGCGTTGGCCGCGATGGCTCCGTCGATCCGCTCAAGCAGAGGCCGGCGCCGTTCGCCGCCAAAGTCGAAGGCTCCCGTCTTTACCAGGTGCTCGAGCACGCGTTTGTTGACTGCCCGTCCATCGACGCGCGCCGCGAAATCGTCAAAGTTCGCAAAGGGCCCGCCCGTTTCCCGCTCGGCGATGATCCGCTGCGCCGCCAGTTCTCCGACCCCCTTGATCCCGGCCAGGCCGAAGCGAATGCGCTTGCCCGCGGGCGTGAACATCTCGCGCGACTCATTGACATCGGGACCCAGCACGTGGGTGCCCATCGACTCGCACTCGGCGATGAAGTGCGCCACCTTATCCGAATTGCCGTGCTCCGAACTCAGCATGGCCGCCATGAAAGAGACCGGGTGGTTCGCCTTCAGATAGCCCGTCTGATAGCTGAGCATCGCATAGGCCGCCGAATGGCTCTTGTTGAAGCCGTATCCAGCAAACTTGTTCAGAATATCGAAGATCGCATCCGAGGTCCGCTCGTCGATCCCATGCAGCGCCTTGGCGCCCGCGACAAACTTGCCCCGCTCCATGGCCATGGCCTCCAGGTCCTTCTTGCCCATGGCGCGCCGAAGCATGTCGGCGCCTCCGAGGGTGTACCCCGCGATGATCTTGGCGGCCTCCATCACCTGCTCCTGGTACACCATGACCCCGTAGGTCTCCCGGCACACCTCCTCCAGCAGCGGATGCGGAAATTTGACGGTGCTGGGATCCCGCTTTCCCCGGATATAATCGGGGATCCACTCCATCGGGCCCGGCCGGAACAGCGCGATGAGAGCGATGATTTCATCGATCGAGGAAACCTGCAGCTGGCGGCAAAGGTTCTGCATGCCTCCAGATTCCAATTGGAACACCCCGGTCGTCCGTCCCGAATTGAGGAGCGCGAAGGTCTTCGCGTCGTCCATCGGAATCTTCTCGATGTCAAAGTCCGCCACTTCCGTCCGCCGGATATTGTCCACCGCATCGGCGATCACGGTCAGGGTCTTGAGCCCAAGGAAGTCCATCTTGAGCAGCCCGAGCTTGCCAACCGCGTTCATGTCGAACTGGACGGTGACATCGCCTTCCTGGAGCGTGAGCGGCACGAACTCCTCCAGGGGCTGGTCGGTGATGATGATCCCGGCCGCGTGCTTGCCGGTATTGCGCACCATGCCTTCGAGCACGCGGGCCTGTTCTACGATCCGCGCGGCCGCCGGATTGCGCGCGATCTCCTCGCGCAGCTCGGCCGACTTGGCGATCGCCTGGTCGAGCGTGATGTTCAGCTCATCGGGAATCATCTTCGCCAGCCGATCGGCCTCGGCGTACGGCAGGCTGTGCACCCGGGACACGTCGCGGATGACCATCTTGGCTCCGAGCGTTCCGTAGGTGACGATATTGGCGACGCAGGCGTCCCCGTACTTCTTGCGGACGTAGTCGATCACCTCGCCGCGTCTCCGCATGCAGAAGTCGATGTCGAAGTCCGGCGGCGAGACGCGCTCGGGATTGAGGAAGCGCTCAAAGAGGAGCTTGAAGCGGAGGGGATCGAGGTTGGTGATCCCCAGGACATAGGCGACGATGCAGCCGGCTCCCGATCCGCGGCCCGGCCCGACGGGAATGCCCTGCGACTTGGCCCAATGGATGAAGTCCCAGACGACCAGGAAATAATCGAGAAAGCCGGTCTTGCCGATGATCTGGAGTTCGAAGTCCAGCCGGTCGACCAGGACGCGTGCGAGCGCGGGATCGGGCGCCGACTCCGGAGAGGCGGCGTTGACGCCGTAGCGGTGGAGGAGGCCTTCGACGCAGAGCTGGCGGAGGTAGCCGGCGCGGTCGGTCTTGACCTCGGTCGGCAGCGGGAACTTGGGGTACCGCTCGCTTCCCTTCGGAAACGGAATGACGAGCTCGCACATTTCAGCGACGGACTGGGTGTTGATGATGGCCTCGGGGACTTCGGCGAAGAGGCGCTCCATTTCGAGGCGCGACTTGAGGTAGAACTGCTGGCTGTCGAAGCGCATCCGCTTCTCGTCCTCGATCTTCGCTCCGGTCTGGATGCACAGCATGGCATCGTGCGGGCCGTGATCGGTGGCCTGGACGTAATGGACGTCGTTCGATCCAACGATCTTCAGGCCGAACTCTTTGGCGAGTTTGAGGAGGCCAGGGATGATCTTCCGCTGCTCGGGAATGCCATGGTCCTGGAGTTCGACGAGGTAGTTCTCGCGGCCGAAGATATCGACGAAGCGCGCGGTCGCTTTGCGCGCCTCCTCCCAGCGGTCGTTCATGAGATGCTGGGGGACCAAGGACGCGAGGCAGCCGGTGAAGCCGATGAGGCCGCGGGAATAGCGCGCCAGGGTGTCGAGGTCCGTCCGAGGTTTGTAGTAAAAGCCTTTGAGGTGGGCGTCGCTGACGAGCTTCAGCAGGTTCTGGTAGCCTTCGAGGTTCTTGGCGATGAGGCCTAGGTGGAAGATGCTGCGGCCTTCGTCGTTGCGACCCTGCTTTTCCAGGCGGGAGCCTTCGGCGAGGTAGAGTTCGCAGCCGATGAGCGGTTGGATCCCCTTGGCTTTGGCGGCTATGTAGAACTCGATGGCTCCGTAGAGGTTGCCATGATCGGTGAGAGCGAGGGCCTTCATCCCGAGCTCGCCGGCCCGGTCCATCAGGCGGTCGATCCGACAGGCACCGTCGAGGAGGCTGTAGTCGGAATGGACGTGGAGATGGACGAAGTTCGGATCGGACGGCACGAGAGGGTTAACCAAGTCCGGTGCGTCGGGGGCGCAAGCTTGATGTGGGTCTTCGCTGGGAAGAATCGGAGGGCTTCGAAAATCGCGGCCGGCGGGAAGGGTCCCTCAGCGGCCAAAGCTGCCCAAGGCGGACGGAATCGGGAGCCGATCCGGCGGTGGCCGGTACCCGGGCGTTGCAGGGTTACGGGCCTGGGCTTCTCTCTTTTGGGTTCGCAGCCGGCTTCCTTCGGGGACCGCGGCCCCGCCCAGAGGCTCCCGAAAGGCGGGCAGCAACAGCCGCTGGGGGACCCTTCCCGCCGGCCGCGATTGAGAGCTACGCTAGTTCGAACCTAATTTCGGATCGCGAGCAGCCTCATGCAACGGCGAACACCTTGCTCACGTCGCGCATCTTGGCTCCGGTGGCAAACAACGCCCGAAAGAGAAGGTCCAGAGATACGTCGGGCTCTGCGGCTTCTAGTTTGGCGATCCGCGACTGACTCGAGCCGATACGTCGCGCGAGTTCTGCTTGCGAATAGCGTAGCCGCAAGCGGCGGAAGCGCACCTGTTTGGCCAAAGAGAGCCGCAGCGAGACTAGGGCGCTTTCCTCGCGGGTGAGGGCCAGAAATTCGTCGGCAGAGCCCACCTTGAACCCGGCGGCTTCGAGCTGTTGTTTCTTTTCGGGTTTCATGGAATGGATTGATAGAGTTTCAGACGGCGTTTGCAGTTCTCCAAGACCGCCTGCGGGGTCTTCTGCGTCGTTTTGTTATGCACGTCGAGGATGACCACTGCTTCGATATATGTCAATTCTGACATCTTTTCCGCCATGAATACGCCCAAATCAGTTATTCAACGGCCCAAAATCCGGCGGATCCATGCGGCGATGCGTGGCGGCCTCGTGGGCCGAGGCGATCTTGAGCATGGCGGGCTCTGAGAAGGGGCGGCCCATGATGTCCAGACCAACGCTCAGCGCCAGCCCAGCGGCGGAGCGATGTGGGCAAGAATCGCTTCCATGACGTGCGCGTTATAGCTAACGCCCAATTGATTGGGGATTGTAAGCAGGATTGTGTCCGCCTCGGCGATGGCGTCGTCTTTCCGGAGTTGTTCGATGAGAACGTCTGGTTCGGCAGCGTAACCCCGGCCGAAGACAGCCCGCGTGGTTGAATCGATAAACCCAATCTGATCTGTCTGCTCCTCGTCGCGTCCAAAGTAGGCACGATCAAGGTCGTTCATCAAAGGGAAGATGCTTCGGCTCACGGAAACGCGTGCAGGGCGAGCGTGACCAGCTTCGGCCCATGCTGTCCGAAAGGCACGGATTTGGGCGGCTTGCTGGACATGCAAAGGCTCCCCGGATTCATCGAACTTGAGGGTCGAACTCTGAAGGTGCATGCCAAGCTTCGCGGCCCACACCGCCGTCGCATTCGTCGCCGAACCCCACCAAATCCGCTCTCGCAAACTTGCGGAAAAAGGCTCCAGCCGCAACAGCCCTGGAGGGTTGGGGAACATTGGTCGGGGGTTTGGCTTCGCAAAACCCTTCCCGCCCAGAAGCTCCAGAAACTTCTCGGCATGGCGCCGTCCCATGCCCGCATCGTCCTCCCCTTCATTGGGCCGGTGGCCAAAGTACCGCCACCCGTCGACAACCTGCTCGGGAGAGCCGCGGCTTATTCCCAGTTGCAAGCGCGAGCCGGCGATGAGGTCAGCGGCGCCCGCGTCTTCGGCCATGTAATGCGGATTCTCATACCGCATGTCGATGACTGCGGTTCCGATCTCGATCTTTTTTGTTCTTGCGCCCACCGCCGCGAGCAGCGGAAACGGCGATGACAATTGTCGCGCGAAATGGTGAACCCGGAAATAGGCTCCGTCCATCCCGAGTCGCTCAGCCTCAACGGCAAGGTCAATCGACTGCAATAGTACGTCCGCGGCAGACTGCGCCTGCGACTGGGAGGAAGCTGTCCAATGGCCGAAGGACAAAAAGCCGATCTTCTTCATTGCCAAAGGTTGTATGCATCAAGTCTCGTTTCGCAAAGCCGGCCTTAACAAAAGCCTCGGTACTGTGATAGAGGCCTGACCGACGAGGTCACGCAAAACGGTCTCGAGCGGCGTCTCGCCCTTGCACGTGCCGGCATAATTGGTCGAGAAGTCGATCCAGCCCTCGTTAAATCCATCGATCATCCGCATCCGCGGATCGGGGTTTTTCATGCCCTGTGATCTGAAGAGGTCGCCCCAGGTCCCACGCGCGACGATTTCCATCCGCACCGGTCGCCCCAGAATCGCAGCAAGCGCCGCGGCGATTTCGTTCGGCGCCACACGGCGGGGGCCTTCGAGTTCGACGATACGCCGGCCAGTCCAGGTCTGGAGCAGCAGGTCCGCGGCCATCCGGCCGACATCGGCTGTGGCGACCATCGGCACAGGCCTGTCGAGCGGCTGCAAGAGGCTCGGGATCACTCCGGTATCGATCGCCGCAGCGATGTCCCAGCGAGCATTCTCCATATACCAGCCCGGCCGCAGGAACGCGACTGGCATCGGCAATCCGCCGAATTCCTTCTCAAGGAGCGCGAGCTGCGTGAGCAGGCTGGTCTGCGTCGCCTGGGCGCCGACGGTGGAAATACAGACCACCTTCGCCGGAAGGGCGGCTCGCAACGCGGCTGCGGCGGCCTCGATCTGGGCCCGCGCCTCGGGGAAGCCCGGCGAGGGATCGAAGGTCGGCGGCAGCAGGAAGAAGACTCCGGCTGCGCCTAGAAAGGCTGTCGTCAGCGCCGCGGTGTCGTTCATATCGGCGATTGCGACTTCGCAACCGAGCGCGGCCCAGGCTGCGCCCTTGGCGGCGTCACGCACAACCGCCCGGACGGATTTATTGTTGGCCAGAAGCGCGTGCGCGACGGCGCCGCCGACCTGGCCGGTGACTCCGGTGATGACGTATCTGGCGGGCTTATCGTTGGATTTCATGGTGAAGACTGGGTTGATTTTTTGGGCCGCAGGCCGGACGGGAATCGTCCTGGTCCCCTTGGCCTGCGGTTAGAATATCACCCGACCATGAATTCCCCAAACGTATGTTTGTCATTCCAACAATGATTATTAATCATCCTTGCATGGCATTTGACACCCGATTGCTGGGCGGCCTCAGCACTATGGCGGCCGTGGTTGAGGCGGGCAGTTTCGTTCGCGCGGGCGAGGTGCTAGGCCTGACGCAGTCCGGCGTCAGCCGCGCCATCCAGCGGCTGGAGCAACAGCTCAATGCGCGCCTCTTCGAGCGCTCCAGTCGGGCCGTAAAACTGACAGACGAGGGCCGGAACTTCTACGAGACCATCGCTCCGCTGCTCACGCAGCTGGAGGAGGCATCCGAGGTAACGGCGCGGTCTGCGGTGTCCGTCCGTGGACGGTTGCGAATCAACGCGGACGCCCACTTCGCGCGCCTCGTCCTGGCCCCACAGATAGGAAGTTTCCTCAACGCGCATCCGGAAGTGGCGGTGGAGATCACCGTGCGCGACGAGTTGGGCGACCTGGTGGCGGACGGCTTCGACATCGCGGTGCGCTTCGGCGAGCCGGAATCTTCGACGATGATCGCGCGCAAGCTGGCCCACCTCCGCGTCATCACCTGCGCCTCCCCTGCCTACCTCTCGCGGCGCGGCACGCCGAAGCACCCGCGCGATTTGGAGCGAGGTAAGCATGCCTGCATTCTGTTCCGTGATCCGGCAACCGGACGGCCGTTCCCCTGGGAGTTTCATCAAGGAAAGAAGGTCGTGCCCGTGGACGTGAAAGGCCGCCTGGTCATTAATGACTCGGGAGCCTACCTCGCCGCCTGTAATGCGGGGCTCGGCCTCGCCCAGATTTTCGAATGGGGACTGACCAAGCCGCGCGAGCTCACACCGCTCGTGCAGGTTCTGCCCGACTGGGCCGACGAACGCTGGCCGCTCTATGCCTACTATGTCTCACGGCATCACCCGCCGGCCAAGGTGCGGGCGTTCGTGGATTTCGTCGTTGCCCTCGTCGATCGCGAATGGCCCGGGGCTAAGCCGGGTTGGAGCCGTTAATCCGATTGGCCGCTTCCGCCCGACACGTTCGGGCGGGCGGCGCAATCGGACTGAATCTCGTCTCAGTTATTCAACGGCCCAAAATCCGGCGGAGCCATGCGGCGATGCGTGGCGGCCTCATAGGCCGAGGCGATCTTCAGCATCGTGGGCTCGGAGAAGGGGCGGCCCATGATGTCCAGGCCGACGGGCAGCGCTGCGGGTGTCGGGCCAACGAGGCGTGTGGAGACGCGCTTCACACCTTGATTGCCGCCACCGGCTCCCTCGGCAGGCGGCGGGGGCTCGCCGTTCGGATCTTCGACGCGGTCGTAGACATGCGTCGTAAATCCGGCGGGGACCGTCATCGTCGGGAAGCCTTGGCCACCGAAGAAGCTCCAGACTTCGGGCCGGCCGTTCTTGGTCGGCTCCGTGGGTTGACCCAGTTTATGCGACGGGAGGTTGTTGGTCGGGTACACACAGGCGTCGAGATGCAGGTCGGCCATCGCCGCCAGAATCACCTGTTGCACAGCAAAGCGGTGCTGCATGCGGGCAGCGCCATCGAGTTCGCTTGGCTTGGACCATGCTCCGGCCGACATCTTGCGGTCGCCGAAAAACTGATCGTAGTCGCTGAAGAAATGGGCCTTGGTGACCAGATCCTCGACGGTGTGGATGTTCGCGTCGCCGCGGCGAGCCACATACAGCCGCATCATATATGCGCTTTCGCCGGTATATTGAACCTGGCCGAGATCACGTATGGTGATGGAGCCAGGAATCTTGGTCGGGTCCATGGCGAGCGAGACAAAGGTGTCGAGCTGATCCTTGGCCGGCTTGCCATCCTCCATGAACAAATCTTTGAACCGTTTGTCCTTGGCGAAGGTCACGTTGGCCAGCATCGGGTAATACTTGCGGACATAGGGCGTGAAGAGGTCGCCATCACCTGGGTCGACGATTTCCGCTCCGAGCTTTTTCAAGTCGGCGATCGCCCGGTCGATGATGTCGATGTTCTCCTCGTCGGCTACGGTGAAGAGATTCTTGTGCATATACTCGCGCACGACGCCAATGCGCATGCCCTTGAGGCTCTTGGCGTGGGTGTACGCGTAGTACGGTTCGGCGGGCAGACGGCCGATGCTGAAGGAAGTGTAGACGTCCTTCTCATCGTAGCCTGCGATCGCATTGAGAATACGGGCCGCATCATCGACCGATCGCGCGATCGGGCCGCAGCGGGTGTTGGTGCCGGCGCCGATCATGCCATCGCGCGGAACAAGCTCCTGCGTGCCGGCGATGCCAACGACGCCGTTGAAACAGGAGGGGCCGCGGATGGACGTGCCGGTCTCTTCGCCGATGGCGGCCGTCACCAGATTGGCCGAGACCGAAATTCCCGAACCTGAACTGGAGCCCATCGGGCTGCGCTCGGTGTCATAGGGGTTGGAAAAAACGCCGCCCCAGGTGCTGCGAGGAATGCCCGAAGCGTACTCGCCCAAGTTCGACTTCGCGAGAATGATAGCGCCAGCCGCCCGTAACCGTGCGCAAAAGACTCCGTCCCTAGGCGGACGGTCGTTGGCCCAGTCCACATCGGCGCCAGCCGTCGTCCGCAGGTCAAATGTGTCGTATTGGTCCTTGATCGCCATCACGACGCCGTGCAGCGGACCGATCAGCTTGCCCGTGCGGGCAAAGTATTCGTCTTCCTTGGCAGCCACCTCGAGGGCGTCCGGCATGTTCGGATCATCGTCCTTCATGTCTGTGTTGCTGCGGGCATGGTGATCGTCGAAGCCCCACTCTTTCCGGGTCGCCGGGCGCAGGTTCAGCGTCGAAAGAGCATTCAGCTGTCCTGAATGCGGGATGGTTTTGATCGGCCCCATGAGCCCGTCCGGCATCTCGACCGACTGGCCGTTATAGGCCTTGATGCGTTTCAGGTACATTTTGACCAGGTCCACGCAAGTCAGCTTTTTCGCCAAAATGGCCTGCTGGATGGAGGCGATGGTCGCTTCTTCAACATGGAACGAAGACGGGTCCGCTTTGGCGGCGGAGGCGGTCGGTGCGGTAAAACTGAGAGCGAAGGCGGCAACGCCGCCGGCGAACAAACCCGTGAACTTGGTGTGGGGCATCAAAGTGCGAGACATGGTAAGGTAAGGAGGATGAGAAAAGCTCCCGTTGCAGGACTTGGGCCAAATCAAACGCCTTATGGCTCCTGTAGTGAAATTATATTTAACTTGGGTTGAATAGGTTGCATCATGAAGCTATCGGAAAACGCTGTCCGATTGCTGGCGTTAAAAGCCCCAAAGAGCATTTAACGCAGACTTTAAAACCGCTTCGCCGATTTCAGAATGGATTCGAACCGAGGGTCTCCTCTGAGGCGTGACCAGAGGGGATCGTGGCGCACCTCCTCGGGGGTCTGACGGCTCGGCTGGTCCATAATCTCGCGCAGGCAGGCTAGCGCCTCGTCTTGGCGGCCGAGGGTCGCATACACCAGCCCCAAGCCCGGGCGAACATCGGCCTGCACGGCCGCATTGCGAGTCTGTGCGTCCGCCACAGCGCCCTGCGCGATCCGAATCGCCACCTCTGCGCGGCCGGCAAAGGCATGAGCGAGCGCCACCTCCATCGCGACCGCGGATTTCTGGCCGGCGGTCCATTGCTTGGACCCGTAAAAAGCTATGGCTTCGTCGGCAGCCATCCGCGCCGCCTCGCGCTGCCCCCGCAGGAAGGCCACGAGTGCGCGCTTAATCGCCACGGGCTCCGGTGCCGCATGCCCCGCAGTAAAAGTGACCGGCATTTGCGGATCGGCCACAACCTGGCTCGCCAGGGCATAGTCGCCATAAAAGATCGCCAGCTCGAATGCCGCAGCCCGGCCGTGCGGATCCTCGGGGAGGAGCGGCATCGAGACCCATCGGCGAAGAAACGCCGGCCGGTCGCCGCTGAGCTGATACTGTGCCCTCGCCAGCATTCGGGGCAAGAGTGGGCTGTCCGGGAAGCGAACGGCGCCCGCCGCGGCCGCTTTGCTCGCGTCCTCGTAGCGGCGCAGAAACATCGCGATCAGACAGCGGTTAGTGACAATCGATGCGTCATCGGGATTGAGCGCTGCGGCCCGCTCGAGATCGGTCAGTTCCGCCATCCAATCTCCCATCCAGAGCTCCGCTCCCCCGCTCATGACCAGCAGACGAGCATCATTGGGCAGCCCGGCTTCGGCTGCGCGAAACTGAGCCAGGGCCAAGGCGGGTTTGTTCGCGCCCAAGAGGAGATACGAGCCCAGGGCCAGCCGCGTTTCGGGCAGATCGGGCGCGAGGCGTACGGCCGAGTCCACGGCCGCTTTCATGCGGGCCAGGCGGGCAGGAGTCGCGTCGAGGTGCCCGAATTGGTAGAACGACGCATGGACGAGGGCGAGGCGCGCGTAGGCCAACGCAAAGGTCGGATCTTTGGCCACCGCCTGTTCGTAGAGCTCGACCGCCCGCCCCAATGGCTCCGGTTCAAAATAAGAGTCATGCCCGATGGCTCTCGCACGCAGGTAGTAGTCGTAAGCCACCAAGTCTTGCGTCGGCACACGCCCAATCGCCGCGCGTTCGTCTGCGGTCAGGTCGGCATGAAGCGCACCGGAGATTTCCTGCGCCAAAGCGCTTTGGATGCTGAAAACCCCGTTGAGATCCCGGTCAAAGCTGGCCTCCCGGATTCGCTGGCCGGTGCGAGCGTCGGTCAATTGAACCACCACTCGGACCTGGCTGCCGGAGCGAAACACGCTGCCCTCGAGAATATAGGCGACGCCGAGGTCGGCGGCGATCGGCCCAAGTTGCCTGGGACTGCTTCGATATTTCAGAACCGATTCGCGAGAGACGACCTTCAGGCCGCGGATCTTGGCGAGCTGGCTGATCAATTCCTCGTTCATCGCATCGGCATAGAATGCGCCCTTCGGATCGGGACTCAGATTGGTGAACGGAAGGACGGCGATCGAATTGGCCGGTGCCGTCGAAGCGGTCGCCGTCACGGTACCCAAACGGGATCCAGGCGCGGGCCGGAACGCCCACCGCATGGCGCCTAAGACCGCGACCACAGCGGCCACACCCACGCCCCATCGGACGGCCCGCCCAACGGTGCGCCGGCGCCGGATCGATCGGCCCGCCTCCAAGAGAAGCAGGTCCTGCAGAATTGCCGACGCATTCGGGTAGCGGTTCGCCGACGCCGGCGCACACGCGCGGAGCAGGACTTCATTCAGTTCCAGAAACGCCTCGCGGTCCGGTTGCGTGTCCAAATCCGCGGGCAGCCGCGGAAAATCATGACGATCCAGCCCAGTCGAGATCTCATAGAGGAGCTTGCCCAGGCTAAAAACGTCCGCGGTCGGCGTCCCCGGACCTTCCGGAGGAACGAACCCTTCAGTACCCACAAAGGTGTGGGCATCGGAGGCGGCCGCGACCAGCCCGATGTCGGCGAGCTTCGGCCTGCCGCCGACGATAATGACGTTGGAGGGCTTGACGTCCCGGTGCACCAAGCCCTTCGCGTGCAGGCGGCTGAGTCCTGCGGCCAAAGCGGCGCCCAGCGCGATGCATTCCGTCGCCGGCAGCCGCCCCCGGCGCGCCCGCATTTCCTTTAACGTGAGAGGAACGTAACGCTCCGGATCGACATCCCGTCCCGTGACCGCGTCGTCGGCCAGCTCCATGACATAGTAAAAGAATCCAGCGGCGTCATTGCGCCCCACATGGAGCATGGCCAGCTGGTCCGCATCCGTGAGGGAGATCGGTGCGAAACCCTTCAGCCCCTCGAACTCCCGGTGGAACGGCTGCAGATCGCTAAACCGGTCTCGCCACACCACCTTCACGGCCCGAAAGGTGTCTGTTAGCCCTCGGGCCAGCCAAACGTCGCCATAGGAGCCGCTGCCAATCAGGCGAATCAGCTCATAATCGGGGATCTGCGGCCCTTTGCTTCGCTCCGGCGCGGGCGATGCCGGCGGCTGCCCCGGGATCACGCTCCCGACCCTGGGTCACGTCAACTGGGCCTGCAAGCGGGAAACCTCGGCCTTCAGCTGCGCGGTGAGGCGGTAAGCAATCACATAGATCGAGGCGGCGTTGATTCCCAGGTTACGAGAGATCCGCCGCACCGGCCATTGTTGGCGGACGTAAAGGTCGAAGACCTGGAAATGCCTGGGATTTGTCCGGTGTGCGATCCTTTCCATGGCCGCATCCAGGATGTGCTGCCGCCATTCGCTGTCCCAGTCGTTCACAGCGGCCTCGTCTGGCACACGGTCGATCGTGGAGGTGCGATCGTCGGTATCTGTCCGGCTTGGATTCTGCCATGCGGCCGCAGAACGGTCGCGAAACTTATCCGCAATCCGCCAACGGGTGAGATTGAGCAGCCAGCGGCGAAAGGAGCCGCGCTCGGGCTGGGATTCGAATTCATGCAGCGTTTCCGCTACCCGCTTGAAGACGTCTTGAGTGACGTCCTCGGCCTCGGCGTGCGAGAGGCCGGATCGCTTCGCGAAGCCGAAAACAAGATTGCGATAGAGCCGGCTAAATTCACTCCAGCTCGCCGCGTCCTTCCAGTCTCTCAGCTTGAAAAGCAGACTGGGCTGGGTGGCCAAGGAGGAGTCCGGATCCGAATTCATCAAGAAAGCCTAATCCATAACGGCGAATCGGGTGCCAATCTTACAAGAAAAACGGCCGACGAGAACTTTTTTTCAGATTTTTGAAAGAAACCCCTCCATTTTCCCGTTCCAGGAGAATGCTCCGTTGCGCGGTGAAGAAATCTTTGGGTGCCCGCGGGCATCCCGTACTACATAGTCTGATCAGCCCGTCAGGCAATTGCCTATATCGTTGCGGCATCCTGAAGGGTATGATCCGGAACCCTAGCTCGTGCCGCCAGAAAAGTTATCCGACGAATAGTCACCCCTCTTTTAACTGGCCGCATCCCCCAAGGTTCGAGCCATGAATCCTACGGCCGGTCAAACTTCTACACTATGAATATCTCCTCACCGGCGCGTTTAGGCTCCACTCATTATAGCGATCGTCCGTGCCCCATCGTTCAGTCCTTCAGGGCGCGCCTGCTTCTATTTATTTCGTTCTTAACCGTGGCAGCCTCGGCGCAAACGCCGCCCTACCCCTATACGGTGACCGTTCATAACAATGGCGACAGCGCGTCGACCTCAAGCGGCTCGGTCTCGGTTCCCTTCAATCCGCCGTCACCCGGGACGGCCGCGGTCGAAAGTGGCAGCATCAATGGAAACTCCATCACGATGTCGAGTTCCGGCGACCTCTTCACCGGCGCGCAGTTGCTCGTGGGCGCGACCCTATCGGGAACGCTGATCATGAATTATAATGGGATGGGGCCTTCCGGGAACAGCAACACGGTCATTTCCGCCGCCAGTAATAACTTCATCGTCAATACGGGCCTCATTTCCGGCGTAGGGGCGCTCAGCGCCTATATCGCCAATAGCGGCACGATCGACGCCAACCTTTCCGGGGGCGGCGGACAGCTCATCCTATCGATGCCGCCCGGACCCCCACAGACCAACGGTCAGACTTCGACCAACAGCGGAACGATGCAGGCATCGAGCGGCGGCACGCTCGTGATCACCGGATCCGCAACCGGCCTCAACTTCGCGCCTCCGCAACTCGACAATACCGGCGGCACCATCCAGGCCCTCGCAGGCTCAACGGTGCAGTTGAACGTCAGCACCACCGGAGGAACCCTGTCGACCGCGGGCAACGGCATACTTCAGGAAGGGGTCAACCTCACCAATGTGACGAATACGGGAGTCGTCACGGCCACCGGGGGCTCGCTTTATACAAGCTTCGTCAACAATGGATCGCTCAATCTTCAGGGCCAGCTCGGCCTGGGGAACAATGTTTCCCTCACCGGAACGGGTGCGGTGACGCTCGGCACAGCCTCCGCTCCCTATTCGATTTCCGGTGGCAGCAACACGCTCACCATCGGCTACGGCGAGACCATCCAAGGCGTAGGTACCGTCGCCGCCAACGTGGTCAATAATGGCCTCATCAATGCCAATGTGAGCGGCCAAACCCTCTCGGTGGTGGCGCCCACCTCGGTGGTCAATGCCAATACCACGGCTATTCCGGACAGCCCCTCGGGCGTCCTGCAGGCGCAGAACGGAGGGACGCTGGTACTGACGGGCGGCGCTCAAGGGGCTTCCTATACCAATACCGGAGGCACAATCCAGGCCCTCGACCTCTCTACAGTCGCCCTCAACAACATCTCCGTCACGGGCGGAACTCTCTATAGCGGCGGCAGCGGCGTCATCGATATCAACGGAGGAGCGCTGACAACGCTGACCAACCAGGCAGAGCTGTACGCCGGCCCCGGCGGGGGATCGACGCTCAACGGAACGATCACCAACAATGGCCAGATTGAGCTCGCTGGCACAAATACGACGGGCGGTGCCGCCATACTGTCGATTAATGGCGCCGTAACGCTCAGCGGCACCGGATCGGTGACGATGGACAACCACCTCAACCCGGGCCCCGCCAATTCTATTCAAGGCGTCGCCTTCACCGGCGCCACATTGACGAACGACACCAACCACATCCTCCAAGGCGCCGGATCCATCTCCGGTCTGACCCTTATCAACAACGGCTTCGTCTATGCCAACGCAAGCGGCGGAACCCTGGGCATCTCCGGGCCTATCACCAACAACAACCTGATGTATGCCCAGAACGGCGGCACGATGGCATTCGATAACGCCACCGTCACCAATGGCGCTGCCGGCCTCATCGAAGCACAAGCGGGTTCCACCGTTTCGTTTGTCAACAGTTCGGTCACGGGCGGCACGATATCCAGCTTAGGAAGCGGTGGCATTCAGATTAACGGCGGGGTGACCCTCACCAGTTTGACGAACGACGGCACGATCACGGCCGGATACAACTCGGGCAATACCCTCTCTGGAACCATCACGAACAACGGACAGATCCAATTCAACAATACCAACCAGGTCTTGGAAATTAACGGCGCCGTTACTCTGACCGGAACGGGGTCGGTGACCATGACGCCCGGCGTGGGTTCTTTTGGCAATGGCACGACAATCGAGGGCGTCACCGGCAGCGCCATCCTCACCAATGGCGCGCAGCAAACCATCCAGGGCGCCGGCGTCATTGCTGGTCTCACCCTCGTCAACAATGGCTCCGTCCTTGCCAATGCGAACGGAGGGACGCTCAACGTCTCGGGAACGATCAACAACAATAATCAGATGACCGCCACCAACGGCGGCACGATGGCGTTCGACAATGCCACCGTCACCAACGGGTCCGCCGGCGTACTTGCGGCGCAAACCGGTTCCACCATCACGCTCCTCAGCAGCTCGGTCGCCGGTGGCACCCTCTCCACCACCGGCACGGGAGATATTCAGATCAACGGCGTCACGCTGTCCAACCTGACGAACAATGGCACGATCACGGCCGCGTACAACTCAGGCAATGTCCTCTCTGGAACGATCGTGAACAACGGACAGATCCAATTTAACGACACCAACCAGCTCTTGAGCATCAACGGCGATGTCGCTTTGACCGGAACGGGATCGGTGACCATGACCCCCGGTGTGGGTTCTTTTGGCAATGGCACGACAATCGAGGGCGTCACCGGCAGCGCCATCCTCACCAATGGCGCGCAGCAAACCATCCAGGGCGCCGGCGTCATTGCTGGCCTCACCCTCGTCAACAATGGGTCCGTCCTTGCCAATGCGAACGGAGGGACGCTCAACGTCTCGGGAACGATCAACAACAACAATCAGATGACCGCCACCAACGGCGGCACGATGGCGTTCGACAATGCCACCGTGACCAACGGGGCCGCCGGTGTCCTTGCGGCGCAAACCGGTTCCACCATCACGCTCCTCAGCAGCTCGGTCACCGGGGGAACCCTATCCACCACCGGCACCGGAGATTTTCAGATCAACGGCGTCACGCTTTCCAATCTGACGAACAACGGCGCAATCACGGCCGTCTACAACTCGGTCAACGCCCTTTCTGGCACGATCGTCAACAACGGACAAATTTCATTTAACAACACCAACCAAATCCTGGAAATCGTCGGCGCCGTCACATTGAGCGGAACCGGATCGGTGACGATGACGCCTGGCACCGGTTCGTTTGGCAATGGCACCACGATCGAGGGCGTCACCAGCGGCGCCAGCCTGACCAACGACACGCAACACACCATCCAGGGCGCCGGCATCGTTTTCGGCCTGACGACCGTCGCTAACAAGGGAACGATCGACGCCAATGCGAGCGGGGGCACCCTGCTCTTGGCCGCCAACACCACGAATACCGGCACCCTTGCGGCCTCAAACGGGGGCACACTCCACCTCAACGCAAACCTGAGCAACTTCAGCGGAACCACCCTGACCGGCGGCACGTATGTCGTGAATGGACAGAGTGGCGCCACCTCCACCCTTCAGCTCGATTCACTGGGCAATAGCGCCTCGGGCGAGATCGTGAACAACGCCGCCAAGATCGTCCTCAATGGCCCGACCGCCAATACGCTGCTGACCGATGCCGGCGGCAACAATGCCTTGGCGCCCCTCGCCAACAATCTCGCGGCCGGCAGCCTCACCGTCACCGGCGGCTACACGTTCAGCACCGTAGGCAACTTTTCCAATGCCGGTGGCATCGACGTCGGAGGAAATGGCAGCATCCTGAATATAGGCTCCAACGGCACCGGGACGTACACCCAGACCGGCGGCACGACCCTGATTGAGTTTGGCGGGACCCTCAACGCGGCCACCGTTAACTTGAGCGGAGGCCTGATGCAGATCGACGGCACCCTCGATCCCGCCCAAATCGACAATACTATCACCCTCTCCGGCACCGGCGACATTGTCGGCGATCTGACCAATCACGGCCTAGTCATCCTAGGCGATTCGACCTCCCTTCCCGGCACCCTCTCTGAGACCGGCAATTTCGTCCAAGGGATCGACGGCACTCTGTTTGAGAGCATCGACCTCTCAGCCAGCGGCCTCTTCAGCATCACCGGTAACGTCACCCTCGGCGGCACCCTCGACATCGGTTTGCTCGGCGGCTTCAACCCCACGCCGACCGAACTCTTCGATCTCATCAACTTCACCGGCACCGAGACCGGCGCGTTCTCTTCCATCACAGGCGCGGACGCCGGGGACTGGACACTGGTCTATAACGCCAACCGGGTAGAGCTCGAATACACCCCGCCCGCTGAAAACGGGCCGCCGCCCAGTGCCGCTCCGGAGCCTTCGACCTACGGCCTGTGTGCCGTTCTGGCGATCCTGGCGGTCGTCGCGCGCCGTCCGATGCGTCAGATTCTGACCCAAGTTGGTGCGAGCATCGCCACCGCCTAATAACTAGGGCGCCGCCGACGCGCCTCAGGCTCGGGGAAATAACCCCGCAGCAGACACTCGTTTTTCAGCGGCTTACGTCACCAACCAACTCGTCGAGGTATTGCGGCTGCCCATGGTCAAAGTGCATAAGTCGCTCGAAGAGAGGGTGGGCTTATCGTAGCCATTGGTGCTCACTGACATGCCTGGACTTCAATAGAGAGCCGAGAGTCAATGTGTTAATAAACTGATCTTGTTTTATTAACACTTTAGCACTACGGAACGCATCGTCCCGCTGAGGAAGCTTCTTCGGCCTAACGACCGGCTTCGCTTGCTGCGGGACCTGAGCAAAGCCCCGACCTGGATGCATCCGTTCCTGCGACAGATCACCAGAAAGGATGAAAGTCCGTGAACACATTTGGCACCCAGACGGCGGAAGCGCGTGCCGATTCCATCTACCAATTCGCCGCCGAGGCGAGAATCCCGGCCTACATCGTCGAAAAGGATTTTTTCGTCAACGACAGATGTTTTCCGGCGGTGATGACAATTAGAAACCGCCACGGATTATTGAAGGAGACGAATGGGAGAGGGATGCATTGGCTGCCTCCGACAGGAGCGAATAAGCTTACCGCAGGGGGCAGCCCGAACCGCTGTTGAGAGATAAGCGGTTGTCAGGCCGATCGGCGACTACGAGGTTTGGCGCACGTGCCGATGAATTGAGGCGATAAGCAGCGCTAGCCCGCCAAGGATAACGACGAGCGCGGTCCAGTCATAAGCTACCCAAGCTTTGCGGCTGAGAAAAAATCCAACCGTCGCTGTCAGGCCAATAATGATACCCCAAGCCAAGAGGAGTCGCCCGCCAAAGCGGTTAATTTCGAGCCACCGATCATTTGATGTAAACGCCTCGGGAAGACGCACGCCAAACCAAGGGTTCATCTTCACTCGTCCGCCGATGAGCGGAATCGCAGCAGCGATCGCCATAAAAGAGGCTATGAGATGTACGATAACGACAGGGTTCACAGCAGCTGATATTGAATTACAACGGGCGTCCTTTCAAATCCATTGTTTGCGCTCGGTTAGGACTGCCTCTTCTTCGCGGCAGTGGCGCGGATGCTCTCGCCGGTGAACTCGAGGATCGTGGCATGGTGAACCAAGCGGTCGATGGCAGCCATGGTGGTCATAGGATTTTTGAAGATCTGGTCCCACTGTGAGAAGACCAGGTTGGAGGTGATGACGACGGTCTTCTTCTCGTATCGCTCTGCGAGGAAATGGAAGAGAACCTCCATCTCCTCAGGCGACTGGTGAACGTCGATGATGACGGCGTCGAATCGTTGGAGCCTGGTGATGGCCTGAGGAAGCTTGAGGTCGCGCTTGGCGACGAGAAGCTGGGTAACCAGACGAAAGGCAGGGATAAAGAGGACCTGGAGCTGGTGGCGGCAGATCCACTCGCGGGCCAGGGCGGTCACGAAATGGCTCTTGCCGCGGCCGGCGAGACCGAAGCAGAGCAGGTTGTCGCCGCGGCGGACGAAGTCCGCCTCAAGGAGGCCGGGCAACTGGCGACGCACTTTTTCGGGGAGCTTCTGCTGATCGAGCGACTCGAGGTTTTTTCCGGCGGTCTAAAGGCCGCGAGTCGATAAGTCCGACAACAGCTCAGTCCCCCACAAGAAGGGTGCCCCGCAGCCGCTCACGCAACGTCCCGCCCCTGCCCGCCCCGTCCTGTGGACCAGCGTGTCGGACCACCACAGAGCGCCCTCACCCGCCCCATCGGACCCTGCCTTGCGGCCTCCGGCCCGTGTGAGGGTCCGGGGAGGGGCGGAGGGTCTTTAGCCGCTGCCTTCCAGCCCCTTCCGCGCCCTCCAAAAAGCCATTGACGGAGCCTCCTTCCGGTGGCCTAATGTCCGGCTTTTCCCGTCACCACCGTCCGCAAGCCATGTCCATCGAAATCAAGATCCGTAAGAACGAGCCCATCGATCGCGCCCTGCGTCGGATGAAGAAGAAGCTCGACCGCGAAAATATCATCAAGGGCACCCGCGCCAAGCGCTACTACGAAAAGCCCTGCGAGAAGCGCCGCCGCAAGGAGAAGGTCATGGCCTTCACCGCGATGCTCCGCCGCCGCTACGCGAACTGACCCTCCAGGATTTGTCCCTTTCGCCGCGGCCGGATTCACCTCCGCCGCGGCTTCTTTTTTCGTGCAAGGCGAGCAGTCCCGGGCGATCACTGATCCGTGAGACCGGTTCTGTCCCTTTCCACCAGCTGGTGCTCCGGACGCCACCAGGACGGCCGAGTGATGGCCCAGGAAATGGCCGAACTCGGATTCACCCATATCGAGCTGAGCCACGGAATCCGGATCACGCTCGTGCCGGGCCTCCTCAAGGCCGTCGAAGAAGGCATCGTCAAGATCAGCTCCACCCATAATTTCTGCCCCCTGCCCACCGGCGTCGTCGGAGCCGCCCCCAACCTGTTCGAGCCCTCTTCCATGGATCCGCGCGAACGCGATCAGTGGATCCGCCACACCAAGCGCTCGCTCGATTTCGCCTCCCAGGTCGGCTCCGGAGTCCTGGTCTGCCATCTGGGCAGCGCCAAATTCCTTCTCTTTCCCCCGGGCCGCAAACTCCACCCGCCCGCGGACCCGAAGGTGCCGCTGACCGAGGAGCAGGTGAAGGAGCGCAGCGTCAAGGTCGAGCGGGCCCTGGCAAAGCTTCGCAAGCGCATGCCCGATTACTGGGCCCACACACTCGCGAGCATCGGTGAAATCCTCGAGTACGCGGCCGAGAAGGGCGTCCGCTTGGGCTTCGAAAACCGTGAGAAATTCGAGGAGCTGCCGGTCGACGCCGACTTCCCTTCCTTCCTGGCGGGCCTTCCCGGACCGCCGGTGGCTTCCTACTGGCACGACACCGGCCACGCTCAGATCAAGGCCGACAACGGCGTCATCGATCACCGCCTGCAGCTGACCGAGAACGCCGCCAACACCGCCGGCTTTCACCTCCACGACGTCGACGCCGAGGGCCACGACCACCAGCCGATCGGCTCCGGACGCATCGACTTCAAGATGGTGAGCCAGTTCTGGCGGCCGGAACATCGGCTCGTCATCGAACTGAGTCCCCGCGTGTCGCCGGCGGATGTCCTCGCCTCCAAGAGACAGGTCGAAGCGCTGATCGAGAGCGCCGGAATTTCCAAGGAGTAGGATGTTCGCGAGCCTCACCGATCGGCAGTGGCTCTGGTGCGCGGGTGGATTCTACCTGGCCGGGCTGCTCCTGGGCACCCTCTCGCTCATCCGCGGCGGCCGCCCCTCGGGGGGCCGGATGTATGCCCTGATTGCGATCGGCTATAGTCTTCAGTGCATCGGACTGGGTATCCGCGGGCATGCGGCCGGAGGTTGCCCGCTGGGGAATGCCCTCGAGATCAGCCAGTTCACGGCTTGGTCGGTCATCACCCTCTACCTATTGGTCGGCGCCGTCTTCCGTTCCAGCGTATTCGGCTACTTCTCCTCCTGCCTGGCGGCGGTGATCACCCTGGTTTCCCTCGCTATTCCCAGTTGGGACGCGACCAGGCGGGCGCACATCTTCGGCGGCAATCCCTGGATTGAGCTCCACGCCTCCCTCGCCCTCTTCAGCTATGGGGTCTTCGCGCTTCTGGCCCTCACCTCCGCCATGTTTCTGCTGCGCCACTATTCGCTCAAATCCAAACGCCTGGGCGGCTGGTTCTCATTTCTACCCTCGATCCTGGATCTCGACCACATTGGCGTGCGCCTCCTGGTAAGCGGCGTTTTCCTTCTCGGAGCTGCCCTCGTCATGGGATCGGTCTATTGGTCGAGGGCCCCGGAAACCGTCAGCATTCCGAAGCTCGCGGCCACCGCGGCGGTGTGGGTGGCCTACGCCGCGGCGCTCGCCTTCAGGCTGCGCGGGCGTCTGCTTGCCAAGCGTTTCGCCTGGGCGTGCGTGGCCCTCTTCGCCGCAGCGCTGCTGTCCCTTGAACCGGTGGACGCGAGCCGCCATCCGGCTCCCCCGCCCCACTCGGCGCTCCTCCGGTAATGAATACAGCCGGATTCTTTGTCCTCGGCGCAAGCCACCACACCGCTCCCATCGAGATCCGTGAGCGCCTCGCACTCGACGCGGAGGCCGCCGCCGCCCTCCACGCCAACCTCGCAGGCGTCGCCGCTCTGAAGGAGATCACGCTCCTCAACACCTGCAACCGGATCGAGTTCTACGGCGTGGGTGCCGATCCCTCCGCCGCCACCGCCGTGGAGGCCGCTTTCTGTTCGCTTCGGTCCTTCGACCGCGAGGCCTTCAGCCGCTTCCGCCTGCGTTTGGACGGACGCCAAGCCGTGGGCCATCTGCTCTCCGTCGCGAGCGGCCTCGATTCCCAGATGCTCGGCGAAACGGAGATCTTCGGCCAGGTGAAGGCCGCCTACAGCGAGGCCCAGATGCGCGGCTTCACCGGGCCCGTCCTCAACCGCATTTTCCAAAAAGCGTTCCAAGCGGCCAAACACGTCCGCACCCAGACCGCGATCACGACCGGCCAGGTGAGCGTCGCCAATGTCGCAGTCGAGCTCGCGCTGACGATCTTTGGAGCGGTGGCCAGCACGCGTGTCTTGATCCTGGGCGCCGGCGAAATCGGGGAGAAGACCGCGCGCGCTTTCCGCAGCCGCGGCGCCGCCGAACTGGCTCTAGCGAGCCGCTCGGAACGGGCGGGTGCGATCGCCGCCGATCTTGGTGCGCGCGCTTATTCATTCGAGGAACGCGCCGCCATTCTCGGTGACTTTGACATCGTGGTCTGCTCGACGGCTGCGGGCGCAGCGATCGTGGACGCGGCCATGGTTTCGGCGGCGATGCGCAGGCGGCCCGCGCGGCCGCTCTTCCTCATCGACCTGGCGATGCCCCGCGACGTCGATCCGGCCGTCGCCGGACTCGAAAACGTCTTCCTCTACAATTTGGACGATCTGGCAAAGATCGCCGACGAGAACCGCGCCGCCAGGGCCGCTGAGATCGGCCGATGCCGAGAAATCCTGGAGCAGCGGGCCGATGCGCTCTGGGCGCAGATCGAGGCCCGCCTGCCTAACGAGGCGGGACCGGGGCCCTTCGCGCCAACGCCCCCGCCACTTCCTCGGCCTTGATCGGTTTGGTGATGTAATCATCCATGCCCGCCGCGAGGCACAGCTCGCGGTCTCCCTGCATCGCGTTCGCGGTGAGGGCGATGATCCAAGGCCTGCCGAGAACCTCGGAGCCGGCTTCGCGGATGCGGCGCGTGGCCTCGAGGCCATCTACCTCCGGCATCTGAACGTCCATGAGGATGATGTCGTAGACCTGGCGGGCGAGCGCCTCAAGCGCCTCACGGCCGTTGGCGACCACGTCGGCGCGGTAGCCCAGCTTGGAAAGGATCAGGAGCGCGACCTTCTGGTTAACGACATTGTCCTCGGCCAGCAGAATGCGCTCGTCATGCTGCACCTTGGCCGACTGCAGCGCGGGCGCCGCCGGCCCGATTTCATGTCCGCCAGTGTCTTGGCGGAGGACCTGCGCCAGCGCGTCGTAGAGCAGCGAGGGCTTCGCGGGCTTGGTGAGGTACGCATCGAAGAGCGAGGTGTCGCCCACCAATTCGCGGTGCCCAAGGGAGGAGAGCAGGATGAGCGGCAGCCGCTCCACCCGCTGGCGCCGGCGAATCTCCCGGGCGACGGTGGTTCCGTCCATCTCGGGCATCTGCATGTCGAGCACCACCGCGTCGAAGTGTTCTCCCCCGTCGATCATCGCAAGCGCCAGAGCGCCCGAAGAGGCCGCCTGGGCGGTCATGCCCCATTTCGAAGCGAGGGTCGTCAGGATCCGGCGATTGGTGGCGTTGTCGTCGACGATCAGCAGGCGGCGGCCATCGATCTGGGCCTTCGGCGGCGTCAGATACGGCCGCGGCTTGCTGGCCACGGTCGAGACGACGATCATGAACGAGAAGGTCGAGCCGCGGCCCGGTTCGCTCTCGACCCACATCCGCCCGCTCATCAGTTCGGTCAGCCTGCGGCTGATCGCCAGCCCCAGGCCGGTCCCGCCGAAACGGCGCGTCGTCGAGGCATCGACCTGGGAGAAGGATTGGAAAAGACGTCCCTGGGCCTCCGCAGGGATGCCGATGCCGGTGTCGCGGACCGAGAAGATGAGTTCGAGGTGGTCGTCGACGACCGCGGCACCCTGCCGAACGGTCAGGACCACCTCGCCGTGTTCGGTGAATTTGACCGCATTGCCGATCAGGTTGACCAGGATCTGGCGCAGGCGCGTGGCGTCGCCGCTCACCAGGGCTGGCACCCCGTCGGCCACTTCGTAGAGCAGGTCCAGCCGCTTCTCGGCGACGCGCGGCGCTAGAAGATCGAGCGCGGATTCGACACAGTCGCGGACAGCAAAGATCTCCACTTCAAGCTCCATCCTGCCGGACTCGATCTTGGAGAAGTCGAGGATGTCGTTGATGATCGTCAGCAGCGTGTCTCCGCTATGGCGGATCGTCTCGACAAAGTCTTTCTGCTCAGGAGTGAGCGGCGAGTCCCGCAGCAGGCTCGTCATTCCGATGACGCCGTTCATCGGCGTCCGGATCTCATGGCTCATCATCGCGAGGAACTGGCTCTTCGCCAAACTCGCTTTTTCCGCCGCGTCCTTCGCGGTGCGCAACTCCTCTTCCTGCCGCTTCTGCCGGGTGATATTCACCAGGGTCGAAAGCTCTTCAAAGGTTCCGTCGGGCAGAATGCGCCGCTGCATGGTGAGCACCACCCATACGGCGGATCCGTCGGGCCGCAGGTAGCGCTTCTCCAAGGTGAAATGGTCGATGGAGCCCGAATTGAGCTGCGCGTACATCTGGTTCTGCGCCGCCTGGTCGTCTGGATGCGAAATGCCGGCGAAGACGCCGCGCTTGTTGAGGTCTTCGCGGCGCAGGCCGCAGATCTCGAGGTGGGCGTCGTTCACCAGGCGAGTCAGGACGCCCTCCCGGTTCATGTGGCGCCAGGCGACACCGATCGGCAGCGCTTCGAAGATGAACCGGAAGCGCGCTTGTTCGCGCGCCGCTTCCTCCTGCGCCTTCTTCAACTCCGTGATGTCCACCACGGTAGTCACCTCCTGCACGTCGGCGCTGTCCGGATCGCGGAACAGGTGCATGGTAAAAAGCGCCCAGACAACCTTGCCGCCCGGATGCACGTACCGTTTCTCCAGGGCATACCGGTCGATCTGGCCCCGGTACAGCTGTTCGGTCAGGATCCGCTGGGCATCACGGTCTTCCGGATGGGTGGCCTTGACGTAATTTTGGGTGTCGGTTGATTGCTGCGCCGAGACGCCCGTGATGCGTTCGTGCGCGGCATTGATGACCCGGGTATCCGCGCGCTGGCCGTGAACCAGGGAGATGCCCACGGGCGATTTTTCGTAGATGAAGCGGAACTGCGACTCCTTGCGCACCAGTTCATTCTCGATCCGCTTGCGGTCGGTCACATCGACCTGAATCGCCATGAAGCCGGAAATCCGGCCGCTCTCGTCATGCATCGGCTGGATCTCGAGCTCCACCCAGACTTCGGAGCCGTCCTTCCGGTAGTTCAGCACCTCCGCCTTGTGCGGTTTGCCGTCGCGGGCCAGTCGCGAAAAATCATCCAGGGCGGCCTGATTGGTGCGCTTTCCGGTCATAAAGCTGCCCGGCTTCTTGCCCCGAATCTCGTCGAGGCTGAAACCGAACATTCGGGTATATCCTTCGTTGACCCATTCGATCTGCCAATGGGCGTCGGCGAGAAGGACTCCGTTGGCAGTGCGGCTGGCGAAGAAGGCGAGCCTCCGCAGTTCCGCCTGCGCTTGGCCCAGATCGCGCATCACGCGCTCCACCAGACGAACGGCCTTGGTCCTCGATTTGAGCAGCGTAAGGACCGCTTCCGCGGCGCACACACTCAGCAAAATTCCGGTGACCGGTATGAACCACAGGAGCCAGGACTGGCTGCGCGCCGAGAATGCGGGGAGCGTGCGCAGGCGCACGGTCCACACCCGCCCATAGAGCGCCAGCGGCACGGCCACCGACCGTTTCGCCGCAGAGGGACCCTTGAAGCCGGCTATGAATCCCGGGTCCGCCGAACCTGCTTTCTTCGCTGCTGCCATCGGCGTGGGCGCCTCGGAAATCTGGAGCTCCACCTGCCCGTCCGTCGCAGCACTCAGCCCGGCGATCCAGAGATCGACCCGGATCGAGGCAAAGGCCCAGCCAAGGAGCGCGCTCTCGCTCTCCTCAGGACCGTGAGGGGTCACCCCCGGGCCGTAGATAGGAACGAAGAGCAGGCATCCCCGTGTGCGCTTGGCGCCGTTGATGATGTCGAGCTGCTGGGTCATCGTGGGCTGGCCTGAGCGCATCGCCGCTTCCGCAGCCGCGCAGCGCATGACACCCAGGGTGAGGTCCAGGCCGAGCGCGGCGCGGTTGATATCCAGCGGCTCCGCCAGAGTGATGATATAGGCGTAGGGTTGGCCGCCGCTCCGGTTCACATGAAACTCAGGCTGGCCGTTGGCGCGCACGCGGCCCTCATATTGGTCCAGGTGGTTGCGCTCGACGCGTCGGGCGAAGGAAATGCCGATCACCCCGGGCCCAACAAAGGTTTGCTGTTCGCGCACGTAGTCCGCCCATTGCGGGGGCCCCAGCGCGGCGTTGTTCTGAACCAGAGACCTCGCTCCGTACAGCGCCTGTTCGGTCGAGTGGAAACTGGTGACGATCGCCTCGACGACCCGGTTGCGCAGAACCTCGAATCGGGCGTTATCGATGCGGTCCGTGCTCATTCGGACCCAATTCCAACCGGCGGCCGTGAAAGCAAGCCCGACGGCAAGCACCAGCGACGGCAAGATCACCACGATCGAGCGGCTGCGAGCGAGCTTTTCGGGCACGGCGGTCATTGCGGCAATGCGGGCACGTTGCGCGAAAGCCAATCGCAGGCGGTTCCGCTGGCCGGCTGCTCCAGCACCGCGTGCAGACGAGCGGCCTGTTCAACCGTGCGCTGGCGGCGGCCCGGATCCGATATGCAGTCGGATAATTCGGCGGCAAGGGCTGCCGGAGTCGCCGCGCCTTGAATATATTCCGGATACATGGGCTCGCGCAGAAGAAGGTTGGCGATGCCCAGGTAGGACACGCGCGCCAGCCAGCGTGCGAGCAGATAGGTGAGCGCGTCGGTGCGGTACACGATGGCGCCCGGAATTCCCGCGAGTGCGCAGTGCATCGACATGGTCCCGCTGCTGGTCAAAACAGCAGCTGCCGCCACCGGAGCGCCCGCCGGTTCAAGGCGGACGCGCGAGGGGGGGTTGAAGGACCTAAGCACAGCAAGTATGTCTCGGCTTGGGTAAAGCACGACGGATTCATGATCGGCTCCGGCCTTTAAATATTCAGCATATCCTTGAAGAAGCGTTGGAAAGATATTCCGGACAGCCTGCGGGCGGCTGCCGGGCAGGAGGAGGATCGGCCCCTTCGGATCGTAGGCAACCGGGGTTCTATAGGCTTCATCCACAAAAGGATGCCCAACAAACGACACGGGCAGATCGGTGTCGGCGTAGCAGGCCGGCTCGAAGGGGAAGATCACCGCCATCGAATCTAGGTCGCGAGCCATGGAAAAGCGCCGGCGCGCCTTCCAGGCCCAAATCTGGGGACTGATGTAATAAAGCGCACGGATCTTGCCCCCTCCTTTGACCGTTAATCCGCGTTTACGCAATTCAGATGCGATACGTAAGTTCATTCCCGGGTAGTCGACAAAGCAGACAGCGGCCGGGCGGTGCTCAGTGATCCAACGCAGGGTTTCGATCATGAGGGGACGGAAGTAAGAAAGGTAGTTCCTCAGCACTGGACCCATCCCCACCACCGAAGTGCCCGTCATATCGTGCAGCAGCTGGGCGCCCGCATCAGCCAAACAGGGGCCGCCCAGCGCCGCCACGCGGCACCCCGGCCGGGCGGCGCGAAAGCCGGCGATCATTCGCGCCGCGTGCTCATCGCCCGAATGTTCACCAGCGATTACCAGCAGATCGACCGCACCCTGGGCGGGCGGGTCGAACCGCGGGACGCGCGCACCCGCTCCCGTCATACCCGTTTCGCGTTCCGAATCTGATCGGTCACCGCAATCGCCACTTCCAAAGCCGATTTCCCCAGCGCCGCGCTGACCTTGGGCTGCCTCGCCTTCGCCACACTTTCCACAAAATGGGCCAGTTCGAGCGCGAGCGGCTCGCCCTTTTCGATGGGGATATCGTGCACGGGAACCGAACTGGCGTCACCCGCCTTCACCAGACCGATCTTCATCTTGATTCCCAAGGCGATGAGGTCGCTCTTGCGCACCAGGTGCCCGGATTGGTTCATAAAATCGAGCGAGAGGTAAGCATTGTCCTGAAACACCCGAATCTCTCGCGCCTTCTTCAGGCTCATCCGGCTGGCACTCAGATTGGCCACGCATCCGTTCTCAAACTGGATCCGCGCATTGGCGATGTCTTCGGATTTCGAGAGGACATTGATTCCTATCGCATCGATGCGGGCGATGGGCGATTTGACCAGCGCCAGGACAATGCCGATGTCGTGGATCATGAGGTCCAGGACGACGCCCACCTCGGTGCCGCGGGTCTGATAGGGCGCCAGCCGCTCCGCGGTGATGTACTGCGGCCGGCTCACCTCCTTCTCGAGAAAGGCCATGACCGGATTGAAATGCTCCACGTGCCCGACCTGGACCAGGCAGTTCTTGGAACGCGCCGCGGCCACGACCTCCTCCGCCTCGGCCAGGGAGGCGCAGAGCGGTTTCTCAATCAGCAAATGGCAGCCGCGCGCGAGCAGCGGCAAGGCCACCGTCGCGTGGCGATCGGTGGGGACCACCACCGACACCGCCTCGCAGGCGCCACCGAGCTCATCGAGGGAATCGAACCGGCGGCAGCCGAGGCGCCCGCAGACTTCTTTGGCGCGCCCATCGTCGGTCTCGTAGATTCCGGTCAGGACCGCACCGGGCAGCGAATGATAGATGCGCGCGTGATGCTGGCCGAGGGAACCGACGCCGACGACGCCGCAGCGAATCTTGGGGGCGGACATGAGCTCTACGCTGCCACGGCGGCTGCCGACGGGCGAGGCTGTTTTATGGCCGCCGGCTCTCCAATCTGCGCCTGCCGCCCAGATTCCTCTTGGGCCTCGGTTTCAACCGAGCCGTCCGTCGCGCATGGCGAGGGTCCGCCGCATCTTGCGGGCGTGGGTGGGATTGTGCGTGACCAGAATGAGCGAGGTGCGCATATCGGCGCACAGGCTCAAGAGCAGTTCGATCACTCCTTCCGCGGAGCGCTCGTCGAGATTGCCGGTCGGTTCATCAGCCAGAATCAGCTTGGGCGAATTCATGACGGCACGCGCGAGGGCCACGCGCTGGCGCTCGCCGCCGGACAGCTGAGATGGGAGGTGAGTCAGGCGCTCGGCCAGCCCCACTCGGGCGAGAAGGTCCCGCGCGCGAGTCCGGGAAGCGGCATCGAGCGGGCCGGCGATGCGCCGGGCCAAGAGGACATTGTTCAGAGCATCGATTTCCGGAACGAGGTAGAACGCTTGAAAAACCATCCCAAGGTAAGCGCCTCGCCTCCGGGTGCCCGTGTCCGGCGAGCCACCCCAGAAAATGTGCCCGGCATCAGGAGCATCGAGGCCGGCCAGCAGGTTGAGGAGCGTCGACTTACCCGAACCGGATTCCCCCGTGATGCTCACGCTCTCACCCGCTGCGATCTCGAGATCGACGCCGCGCAGGACCTCGAGCTTCTGTGAGCCGCTGAGGTAGTTCTTGCAGACACCGATCGCCTGAAGAACCGCGCCGCCAGACTGCGAAAGTTCACTCACCGCGAAGCGCCTCCACCGGTTTGAGCCGTGCCGCCCGCCATGCCGGGAGCAGTCCGGCGATTGTGGAGATTACAATCGTCAGGACGACAATCAGGGAAATAACGCCTACCGTCGGGTCAGACGGCAGCTCGCTGAACTGGTAGAAGCGGCGGAGAACATCTTCGCGCTGGGTGGCGCGGGCGATTCCCATCACGACGTCGTTGCGCACAGCCAGCGCCCCGAACCCGGCGGCAAGACCAAGCACGGTTCCAAGGAGTCCGATCGCCAGGCCCTGCGCGCAGAAGCAGAGCGCCACATGGATCGGCCTGCCTCCCAAGGCGCCGATCAGGCCGATCTCGCGCGTCTTGCGAATGACCGAGATGAGCAGCGAACTGGTCACCGAAAAGGCCGCCACAATCACGATGAAGAGCAGGAGGAAGAAGATCATGCTCTTCTCCAGATTCAGGACCCAAAGAAAATCGGAAAAACTGTCCTCCCAGGAGAACGCGCGGATATCAGGCGGCAAGACGGCGTTGATGTGCGCGGCCGCATCGTCGTCGTTCATGTCCGGCTGCACGCGCACGTCGATCCCGTGCACCTGGGCTCCCAATCCGTAGAGGTCCTGCACCAGCCTCAGCGTGCCGTAGACAGTGCTGCTATCGAGCTGTTGATGGCCGATTTCAAGGAGGCCGACGACGCGCACCTGACGAGGGAGGAACACCTCGTTCTTCTCCAACGTCTCCACGATGAGGGGGGAATAGACCTCGATCGTGTCGCCGATCGTGGCGCCGATGCTGCGCGCGAGCTGCACGCTGAGGATCACCGAATCGTCGTCGAGATCGTCGATCGAGCCCGCTTTTATAAAGTGATCGAGCTGCGCGACCCGCTGGACACTCTGAAGATCGAGGCCTCGGAGCATCGGATAGGCGGGCCGGTCTTGAAACTTGATCAGGACCGGACCCATCGCGTAGGGCGTCGAGGCAATGACTCCGGGCACCGCCTCGATTCTCTTCATGACCGAACGGTAGTCGGCGATGCCGCCCTGCGCCTTCACCTGCACCTCGCCCTCCGTTTGGACGATCATCCGTTTGATCTCGGATCCAAATCCGCCCATCACGCTCGTGACCACGACCAGGAGAGCGACCCCGAGCGCCACGCCCACCACGGAGATCACCGTGAAGAACGGGAACCGCCGCCCCGTCGGAAAGAGCTGCTTGAGGGCGAGGTAGAGGTACCAAGGCATCGGATAGGCCGGCGCGCAGGCCGGCTAGCCGGCGGGCGGACTTTCAGGAGCCGCGGCCTCGGGTCTGAGCTGGGGGAAAAGGATCACGTCCCGAATGCTCTCCGCGCTGGTGAGCAGGATGCAGAGCCGGTCGATCCCGACTCCCATGCCACCCGCCGGGGGCATGCCATGCTCGAGGGCGGTGAGAAAATCGCGATCAATGCTCTGCTTCTCCTCGCCCGCCTGATGCTCGAACATTTCGCGCTGCACGTCCGGGTCGTTCTGTTCGGAGTAAGCGGGGGCGATCTCCATCCCTCCGATGCACAGTTCGAAGACGTCCAGCGTCGTCGGGTCCTCGCGGTTGATCTTCGCCAGGGGGCACAGCTCCTTGGGAAGATTGAGGACAAAGGTCGGCTGGATCAGGGTCGGCTCGATTCGCTTCGAGAAGATCTCATTGGTGACCTCGAAGTCCTCCCACGCCGGATCGACCTTCAGGCCCATCCGGTCCACCGCCGCCGCGTGCTCTGCGCGCGAGCGCGAAAACCATTCCGGATCGCCCGTCTCGGTGCGGATCAGATCCTTGTAGGTGACTTCGCGCCACTCACCGCCAAAATCGATGTCCTGCCCGCTGGCCGCGTGCCGGATCTTCAGGGTTCCGAGCACCTCGTTGCAAAGACTCGTCAGCAGGTCGCGGATCAGGGTCATCATCCCCCGGTGGTCGCTGTAGGCCTGATAGACCTCGAGCATCGTAAACTCCGGATTGTGGCGGCGCGAGATCCCCTCGTTGCGAAAATTGCGCCCGATTTCAAACACCCGGTCGAAGCCGCCCACGAGCAGACGCTTCAGATACAGTTCGAGGGAAATGCGCAGGAAGAAATCGACGCCGAGCGCCTGGTGGTGGGTGGTGAACGGCCGCGCGGCCGCGCCGCCGGCGACGGTCTGGAGCACCGGAGTCTCGACCTCGATGAACCGGCGGCTCTCGAGAAACCGCCGCGTTGCCGAGACGACCCGCGAACGGAGGATCAGGCGCCTGCGTGACTCCGCATTGACGATCAGATCCAGATAGCGCTGGCGATAGACCTGCTCCGGATCGCTCAGGCCGTGCCACTTCTCCGGAAGGGGACGGAGGGCCTTGGAAAGAAGGACGAACATATCAACCCGGACCGTGATTTCGCCGGACTTCGTTTTGAAGAGAGCCCCGCGCGCACCAATGATGTCCCCCAAGTCCAGCTTTTTGAAAGCCACGTAGGCATCGTCCCCAAGCACATCCTTCTTCACGTACAGCTGGAGCATGCCCTGCTGATCCATGATCTTGACGAATTGGCTCTTCCCCATATCGCGAATGACGACCAGCCGGCCTGCCACCGCCAGGGTCACCGCATGATCCTGGCCCTCCACGTAGGCCGCCAGCGCCTCGTCGCTGAAATGGCTGGGAGCAAATTCAGCCCGGAATGGGTCGCCGCCGGCCACGCGTAGGTCGGCCAGCTTCTGGCGGCGGACCGCATGCTGGTCGTGGGTGATTTCGGCGGGGATGTCACTCATGGGAGCGGTCGAACCTGCCGGGTGGCGACAGCCTGAGCAAACGGAAAGTTCCCGCCGCAGCGCACCGAAGAGCCCGGGCTGTTCTGGCGGCCGGATCGACGGAGCGCCCCTTTGGGCCGCCCGAAGCCGCCTATGGCCGCAGGCGAGCGGTGGGATCCAAGGTGACCGGGCCGAGAAGCCCGGAATCCATCACGGGCCACGCGGAGGCGTCGAACGGCTGGTAATCCAGGCCGACGACATTGATGTCGTTAAATATTTTCCAGGGGACGCGCCGGCGGTCGAGGTCGGCGATGCGATTCGCGGCGACGTTCGTCACTTCCACCTCGAGGTGGTTGCTGCCGGGACGCAGGAACTTGCCGACCAGGACCGAATAGGGCGGGCACCACAGCGTCGCCACCCGTTGGCCGTTCAGGCGCACCCGCGCGCTTTCGGAGAGCCGGCCTAGATCCAATCGCCAGTCGCCCGCACCGCTTGGCTTAAAATCGAAGTCCAGGGTGTAGACCGCGGTTCCCGCGAACCGCTTGGCCTCAGGGTCGTCGCGCGCCGTCCATGAGCCCAGCTTCTCGGTTTGAAAATCGCTCGGCAACGCCGGGCCGCCTTCGACGAAATGCACCCGCCAAACGCCCTCGAGCGTGCGGGAAGCCCCGGACGCGCGCGAAGCGTAAGGCCAGGGCGAACCGCCCGCGCCGCGAGAATCAGAAAGACGGACAATTCGGGACTCGCCGGGCTGCAGCTGCAAATAAACTTGGGTCGCACCGGAATGCCCCGGCCGGATCGCCGCCAACCCAAAGCGGTCCTCGTACAAGGGATCCAGAATGACAGCGGAGGCCGCCGCCGTTTCCAATTCCACCCAATCGTCCACCGGCTTCGTGCCGCTGTTCACAATGAAATAGCTCGTGCTGCCGGACTCCCGCCGGCGCAGGCACCGAAGACCGAGATCCGTCATCGGTTCGCGGGAGATTCCGGCTTGCGCCAACAATGCGGACACATCGCTGCCCACCAGAACGCGGCCTTCGCCGATGATCGCGCGCCGAATGCCCGTTCCCGGAATCGCTTCGAGTTTGATCGTCGCGAGCGATGCGTCGAATTCACGCTGGCGCTCAGCTAGGTGGCTCAATCCGGGGACGCCTGTTGGAAGGGAACCTTGAAAGACGATGGTGGCGCCGCCTCGGGCAAGAGCGACCAACTGACGCAGGGTTTCGACCGGCAGCCACTGCGTCGGGGGCAGGAAGATCGCCCGATACGAATTACCGCCGAGGAGCAGATCGCCGCCCTGGGCCGCCGCCGCCGCAATGAAATGATCGGTGACCTCATCATAGCTGAACCCCTGAAGCCAGAGCTTCATCGCCGTGTCATGGAAGGGTGTTCCCACCATCCATTGGCCCGGAGTGCTGAACTGCTCCACCAAACCGTGGAGCGTCGTCTCGGATGAGGAGGCCGACGCCGCTTCGGTGACTGTATCGCCGCCCTTCTGCCAGAAATCATGCACCGGAAAGTAGAGGAGCAGATCATTGTCGGGACGGCCCGACTGGAGCATCGATTGGCACCGGGTGACGTAGGCATTGAAGGCAGGCAAATCATGCCAAAGCCCCCCATTGGGTCCAAAATTCACCGCGGCATAGAATTCCCAGCCCGGCCACGGCGCCTCTTGCGGGGAGTAAGGAATCCCGTGGAGGAAGATATGATTGATGCCGGCCAGGAAGAAGAAATCCACCGCCGGCTTCAGCTTCGCGAGCGGCACACGGAAATGTTCTCCGAGCCAGGTAAAGGTCTCGGATGAGGCGAGGGTCCGGCCGGAGACATGGGCGGCCGACGACGCAAATTGCATCATGGGCAATTGCTTTTCGGTATTGTCCACGCCCGCGAAGGATCCCTCCGTTTCAGGGATATCCACGGTCGCGTACACGTCTTCCAGATTGGTCGGCGAACCGTGCGCCTGCTCACGGGCGAGGCTCCCATGTGCATGGCTCCACGCAGTCCAATGGGCCACGAAAGCTTGGTGCAGTTCCGAGATGGTCTGCCGGTAGTCGTCTCGGATGCGCGCGGCGGTCTCCGGGTTGCCTTCGCCGAAAAATCCCGGCAGCTCAGATCGCAGATCGTAGCCGCGCCGGCTCGAGAACTCCTGAAGAAAATCGCCCGTCCAATTGGCCCCAAAATATTCGTAGGAGTCGTGAAATTGCGCGCGAGGGGGCGCCGCGGTGTATTTTTTGAACGCCTCGTCAATGGGCTTCAGAAATCGGTCCAGAGCCGCCACGGAAAATGGATCAATCACATTTCCCTCACCGCCAGGGGCCGCGCGCTTGACCTGCTGCAGCACCGGCCGGCTGCCCACCGCGTAGAGGCGCCAAATTCCGGCGGGCGCCTGCCAGGAGAGTTTCTCCCCCTGCACACGCGCGGTGAGATCGATCCAGTGCCCTTCCGCATCAACGCCCACGAGGCATTGAAGGCCCGGAACGATCACGCTGAGTTCGACCGGCACCCCGCCCGCGAGTGTGTACTTTTTGAGCACAACGCCCTGGGAGGCCGAATCGGCCTTGATCCAGGGCCCTCCCAGGGGCCAGCCCGTGCCGGTCGTCAGATCGAATCCCAGCCCGCGCGTCACCGCTTCATTTCCAGTCAAGGAAATCATCTCGATCCATTTCTTGGACAAATAGGGCAGATAATCGCCCTCGCCGCCCTTCACTCCGTAGATGGGGCAGACTTCAATCCCGCCGAACCCAACTTCTTGGAACGCGGAAAGAGACCGCTTCAGGTTCGGCCCGTCGACCGCGTCGCCCTGCCACCACCATCGCGTCCATGGTCTGTTGTCCTGGGTGAAGGTGGGCCAGCCTGCTTGAAGGGTGGGAACCGCCTCGTCCGCTGCTTCTGCCAGCGCAATGAAAAATAAGAGGGCGGATGCTGCGAAAAATAAGCGCGGTCGAATGGGTCGCAAGCGGGGCATGAACCACTAGGATATGCGCTCGGCTGCGGTCGAATAGCGCGTTGCGCTTATCTATGCGCAAAACGCACAACGCCTTGTTGCCCTCCTCGGGACCGGCCCACCGCATCCCGCGACAGCTGCCGCAACGAGGGCGGCCAGGAACTCAGGCGGATGCTTGCCTCCGGCGCGCCTGCAGAGCGTCCTTGATCTCCCCCACCCGGTCTTCAGACAGCGGATACCGGTGGATGAGGAGGGCCGCGCCGAGAGCTCCGGCGAATGGAAGCACCGCGTACAGAAGGCGTATCAGATACAGCGTCTGCGCCGACTGGCCGCCGCCCAGCCTCACGTCGAAGCCGATGCCCACCAGAATGAATCCGGAGAGGAGAGCGCCCAGGGAGTATCCAATCTTGTCGCAGAAGGACAGCGCCGAGGCGTACGCTCCCTCACGCCTGGCGCCTGTTTGCAATTCCTCGTAGTCGACCGCGTCCGCCATCATCGAGAGGCCGAGCACGGTAATCCCGGTCGTTCCCGCCCCATTGGCCACCCAAACCAGGACAAGCAGCCAGGGATGGTGCGGTTGAAAGAGGAACATCTTTGCTGCGCTGCCCAACATAAGAATCCCGGCTGAGAACTGCAGCGTCCACTTCTTCCCCTTGGCCAGCGATATGCGGCGAAAGAGGAAGATCGAACCGATCGCAGCCACTTGATAGGCCGTTCCGGCCCAGCCCTGCATGATCGAGGCGCTCCGGATGTCGCCCGCGTAGACATAATAAAAGGTCGCGTACATTCCGAAGACACCGACCACATTGTAGCCAAAGCTGGCCATGCACTGCATGCCGAGGATTCGGACAAAGGGCCGGTTGGCGGCGACCATGCGCAGGGTCTGCCACAGCGGAGCCCTCTCCTGGTAGCGGGCCACCTGTCCGTAGAGACGCTCGCGCGTGAGGAAGACGGGGACGAGTCCGGTCAAGAGGAACAACGCTCCCAGGACGTAGCCCACGCAATGGACGCCCGCCACCGGCTCCGCAAACATCGGCCCCTGCACCCAGGCGAAAAGCCAGCTGGGAGCGATCGCAAAGACGAAGAAGAAGATTTGCGTGAAGCCCGTGAGGCGGGTGCGTCCGTGATAGTCCTGAGTGGCCTCAGCCTGGAGCCCCAGCAGCGGAATCGCATAAAACGAACGCGCCGCATAAAAGAGAAGCGACACGACCAGCACGTAGAGAAAAAGGGAGAAGCTGCCGACGTTTCGGGGAAGGAGCCAAAGGCCCGCGAAAAAAACCGAAAGAGGAACGATGGCGATGCCCAGGAGAGGCCGGCGGCGGCCGAACCGTGAGCGAAAATTGTCGGATACCTGTCCCGCGAGCGGATCCACCATCATGTCCCAGATCCGCTGGACGAAAAACAAGACGCTGATCAGCGCCGGGTTCATGCCCAAGGTCACATTGTAGACCGGACTGGCCAGGACGTGAACCACGTTGTGCGATCCCTGGCTCGTGACGAAGCCGCATCCCAGCGCGATTTTTTCGCGCAAGGGAACCCGATCTTCGGGACCGGATTCCCGCGGGTCGGACGGGAGTGGTTGGCTCACGGGTGCCAAGGTCCTGTCATTCCGGCACCCGCGGACAATGACAAGCGGAATCCAGAGAGCGCAGCCGGCGGGAAGATAATCGCCTGACAGATTTGGGGAATCGTGTACGCTGGCCCCGTGCCGACCGCCCCCGCCATACTGGCCCTGACCACCGAAGACTGGGGACGGACGGTCTATGCCGAGGCGCGAATTCGGCAGGAGGCGCTGGTGGCTCAACGAATTGAGGGAAAGATCGAAGACCTGCTCATCTTCACCGAGCACGAGCCTGTCTTCACAATCGGGATGCGGGCCGGCGCGGAGGCGCACCTGCTGTGGAATCCCACCCGGCTTGCGAATGAAGGGATCGGCGTCGAGCGCACCAACCGCGGCGGCGACATCACCTACCACGGACCCGGACAACTCGTCGGCTACCCGATCATTCACCTGGCTCCTCGCCCCGATTTGCATGCCTACCTTCGCTTTCTCGAAGAAGTCCTGATTCGCTCGCTTGGCACGCTCGGGCTGGGGGCCGGGCGCCGGCCAGGCCAGACCGGAATCTGGCTCGGCAAGCGCAAGGTCGCGGCGATCGGCGTTGCGGTGAGACGCTGGGTCGCTTACCATGGATTCGCTCTCAACGTGGCCCCGGACATGGCGCACTTCGGCGGCATCGTGCCGTGCGGCATTGCTCCGAGCGACGGGACCGTGACCTCCCTGTCGGCCGAACTGGCGCGTCCCATCAGCCTCGCCGAAGCTAATGCGATCGTGGACGCAGAATTCCGCCGCCTGCTGCCTGACTTCATGGCCAAAACCCTCTTGTGATTCGCGGCTATTCCTATCCATTGGACCCTACGATCATGGATACGTCGCGCAAACCCTCCTGGCTGCGGGCCAAGCTTCCCGCCGGACCCGGCTACGCCGCCGTGCGCCAATTGGTCGACGAGCATAAGCTCCATACGGTGTGCCAGAGCGCCCAATGCCCGAATTTGGGTGAATGCTGGTCACGCGGCACCGCGACCATCATGATCCTGGGCAATATTTGCACCCGGTCATGCAACTTCTGCGCGGTGCAGACCGGGCGGCCGACCGAGCTGGATTTGGGCGAGCCCCCGCGCGTCGCCGAAGCGGTGGCACGCATGAACCTGCGCCACTGCGTCCTGACCAGCGTGGCCCGGGACGAACTGGCCGACGGCGGCGCGAGTGTCTGGGCGGCGACGATCCGCGCTGTCCGCAACCGCAATCCCAGGACGGCGATCGAGGTTCTGGTTCCGGATTTCAAGGGACGCCTGGCCGACGTCGACACCGTGCTGGATGCCAAGCCGGACATTTATAACCACAACGTGGAGACCGTTGAGCGGCTGCAAAAGCCGGTCCGTGTCCAGGCGCGCTACGACCGTTCACGCAGTGTCCTTCGCCACGCCAAGAGCCGCGGCTTCACCACCAAGACCGGCATCATGCTTGGCCTGGGCGAACGCCAGGAGGAGATCGAGCAGACCCTCCGTGACCTGGCTTCCGACAAGATCGATATTCTGACGATGGGCCAATACCTTCAGCCCACGCCCCAGCACCTGCCGATCGACCGCTGGGCCACTCCCGAAGAGTTCACTCGCTGGAAAGAGTTCGGCCTATCGATTGGATTCGGGGTCGTGGAAAGCGGAGCCCTCGTGCGCTCCAGCTACCACGCCGACGAGCAGTCGCTCAAATTCACAGGCGAGGAGCATCTGAACAGCGCGAACGCACTGGCGAGCGCCTGAGGGACCATGAAGTCCCGCAAAGACATCGTAGCGAATTGGCTGCCGCGTTACACCGGCGTCGCGCTCAAGGATTTTGGGGAGTACGTCCTGCTGGTTAATTTCCAGCGGTACGTCGATCTGTTCGCCAAGCAGAACAAAGTGCCCGTGATCGGCCGGGACAAGCCGATGCCCAATGCGACCGCGGGCGACATCACGATCGTGAATTTCGGCATGGGCAGCGCCACGGCCGCCACGGTCATGGATCTCTTGAGCGCCATCCCGCCCAAGGCGGTCCTCTTCCTCGGAAAATGCGGAGGCATCAAGCACCGTGCCGAGATCGGCGACCTGATCCTCCCCATCGCCGCCATCCGCGGGGAAGGCACCAGCAATGATTATTTTCCGCCGGAGGTGCCGGCGCTCCCCGCTTTCGCCCTGCAAAAGGCGATTTCCACGACCATTCGGGACCACGCGCGCGACTATTGGACCGGGACGGTCTACACGACCAATCGCCGGGTCTGGGAGCACGACGACGATTTTAAAAAATATCTCCGCAAGATCCGCGCGATGGCCGTCGACATGGAGACCGCCACGATCTTCATGACCGGTTTCTTCAACGAGATCCCGACCGGCGCGCTCCTCCTCGTCTCCGACCAGCCCATGGTGCCCGAGGGGGTGAAGACCGCCGAGAGCGACCTCAAGGTCGACGAATCCTTCGTCGGCGACCACCTCCAGATCGGAGTCGACGCCCTGAAGCAGCTGATCAATCAGGGCCTGACCGTAAAGCACCTGAAGTTCTGACTTCCCGCTCCGCTCCCGCTCTTACGGAGCCACATCAAACCAAAACGGCGCAAACACCTCGCGGCCGGCCAGGTTCACCTGGCTCCACATCACGTACCGCCCCGCCGCGGGGATCGCCACCTTGAACGTGAAGGTCGGCCGCACGGAATCCGGCCGCTTCGTGACATCCGCCTGATTGGGATGGATGTGGGCAAAGCCGCTGCGCGCCCCATCGAAGGCCACCAAGTGGGCAAACGCGTCCATCACCGGCTCGAGCGGAACCTCCCCTCCCCCGGGCCTTGTCACCACCAAGGTCAGATCGACCGGCCGGCCCGCGCGCAACGGCGTCACCGCGGGATGGAGGTCGAACCGGTAACCCGCCTCCAAGACCGTCCATCCGACGGGCTGAGTTCCCGCAACGACCGGCGACGGCGCGCCTCCCACGTTCAGATCCACGGAAGCATAGAGCCCCCGGCTCGTGGCCACCGGGGTAAAATCCGCGAAAATCCGGTAGAGTCCCCCGTAGCGCGGACGGAAGCGGAAAGTCCAGTCTCCGGGCGTGCGGCCCGGCGTCGGATGCACATGCTGATAATCCCCAAGCGAGGAATCGGCAATCA
>Ga0302325_10001765_pt1 | contig 54295 bp, 31 predicted proteins | sample Palsa_T0_2_FD_201948 | JGI IMG/M metagenome (GOLD analysis project Ga0302325, IMG submission 201948) | Peat permafrost microbial communities from Stordalen Mire near Abisko, Sweden - Palsa_T0_2 | ecosystem: Environmental > Terrestrial > Soil > Palsa > Peat permafrost | place: Sweden: Abisko...
GCCTGCTGAGCGCCGATATCCTCAACCATAGTGAGCTCAGGCACCATTTCAACGCTATCCGTAACGACCTCCTTGTCTCGGGCGCCGCGGTGAACGTGACGGGGTCGAATGGACCGCTCACCGGCACCTGGGGGGTGCGGGACGACTTTAGCTGGAAGGGCCAGGACCCTTATGCCAAGCCGCAATTCGGTTGGGTGTCGATGACACACGACTACGGTAAAACTGTTGGGTGGCAGGTCCTGCAAGGGCATAACCCCAGCCTGAACATGGCGACCGACAGCTTCGGGATTGTCATGAACGAAGCGGCGGTAAAGCTGGCGGGTTTTCAACATCCGATCGGTCAGCTGATCACGGTCGACGGCTTGTCTCGTCCGGTGATAGCCGTCATCAGGGACATGGTGATGGATTCGCCTTATGACCCGACCGCGCCGACGCTGTTTTTTATGGATTATGCCTGGTTCAATTATATCACGATTCGGCTGAATCCGGGCCTTCGCGAATCCGAAGCCATCAGCCGGGTCCAACAGGTATTTAAGCATTATGATCCGGACGGTCTGATCTCTTACGAGCTGCCTGACGAGGAATATGCGATGAAGTTCGACGTCGAACAACGTATCGGCCAGATCTCGACTTTTTTTACGGTTCTCGCGATCTTCATCAGCTGTCTGGGTCTTTTTGGCCTGGCTTCCTTTGTCGCGGAACAACGTACCCGGGAGATCGGGGTGCGCAAGGTGCTGGGCGCCTCAGTGCTGAATCTCTGGGGCACACTGAGCCGCGAGTTCATGACGCTGGTGCTCCTCGCCTGCGCGATCGCCATCCCGGCCGGCGCCTTACTTTTACATCAGTGGCTGCTGCAATACACGTATCGCACTCCCCTGTCCTGGTGGCTCTTTGCCTCCGCTGCCGGCGGGGCGCTGCTGGTGACACTTCTGACGGTGAGCTATCAGACCATCCGCGCGGCGGCGGCCAACCCTGTGAAAGCGCTAAGGGGTGAATAAGGGGGCGGGCGCTCGTCGTGGTCCCGGTTCAAGCCGCGGAATGATCGCGGGCAGACTCGAGCCAGGGCAGGTATTCGACTTCGCGGCGAGGCAGGAAAAAATCCTGAATGCAGTTGAGGTTGCGGATGCAGAGCTGGGTGTGGGTCCTTGCCTGGATCTCCGAGCTTTCGAAGGCCGGGCCGCCTTCAGTGAATATACCGCGGGTGGAGTCGAAGACTTTAGTTTGAGAGAAGCCTTTTTGCCTTATATCGTGCCTAACTTTGGTTACTAGGTAGTCATGCATATATTCTATAGTTGAGCAATCCAAGTCTCTCAATAATTTATCTCTGTGCTGATCATGCGGCATATCCCTATTAACGGGAAGCTTTCGGCCCAATTGCCTGCTCCTCTCGGCCATTAGCGCGTATGCATTTGCCAAATTTCCAATACATTTTGAATCCGTAAGATCACAACAATAACCCAGGAACAAGACGGCGCCGATGACAGCCGGCGTCTCGACAGCGCCGCGACGTTTTTTGTCCTCGGCCCATTGCATCGCGCGTTCGTAATTGTTCTCCCAAAAATACATGCCATGTCCCAGCCAGTCATAAGGCTTTTGACTGATCACAATTTCGTTCGGGTGGTTCAAAAGCTTATCCCTCACCCTGAGATCACAGCCATGAAAGCCGATGATCAAATTGGGTCTAAGATCGTACATACAGTTAACTTCTTGCGATAAGTGGATCAGGATCGATGACGGGCGGCCTCACGTTCCAAATACGGAGCAATACGAATATACAAGTCGGTAGGGTTGCCCTCCTCATCCAAGAGGCCTATCCGCTTAAAAGTTTCCTCGATCTCCTCTATTGTACGTGGTTCCTTCCTCTCCCGTTCCAACATTTCGCTCAAAAGCCGCTGTTGTTTCTCATATTCAAACATAACCGGAAATTTTACCCCATAAAATTAATAAAGTGTTTTTTGGAAAAAGGAAAAACTTTTTCACGCCGGCGGCCGGCGGTGGCCGGCGGCGCTCAGTGGGCCTGCGTTGGCACGATATCCACCCGCCGCAGTTCGAGGAGATTGAGCGCATTGGCTTCGAGGTTGCGGACGCGTGGATTGATGAGATGCACCACTTCATCATACCAAAGGGGTACGACCGGCGCGGCATCGATCACGCGCTGGTCCATCTCCCGATAGAGGCGGTAGCGTGCCGAATCGTTGTTCTCCTGCAAGGCCTGTTCATAGAGCCGGTCGAAGCCGGGGTCATCATAACGGGTATAGTTAGGTGGTGCGGGGTTGCGGGAATAAAACACGCTTAGATAGTTTTCCGCGTCGGGGTAGTCGGCGATCCAGCTGCCGCGGAAAAAAGGCGCCTTCGATTGGGCGGTTTCTTCGAGGAGGAGACTCTTCTGGACTACTTCGGTAGTAAGGTGAAGCCCAATATCCTGCAATTGCCGGGCGATAAAAGTGGCGAAGTCGGCATAGATGGGGATGGTGAGGAGCTTGATGGTTGGCAGGCCGCGGCCGTCCGGGTAGCCCGCGACCTTGAGCAACGCGCGGGCCTTTTCCGGGTCATAGTGATAGCCATGCACAATGGTGGAATCAAAAGACGGCAGACCCGCGGGTACGAAGCCGCTCTCCGCGGGCAGGCCGAGCGAATTGCGCAGATAGAGCATCATCTTCCGCCGGTCGAAGCCATAGTTGATGGCCTGGCGGACTGCTTTTAAGCGCAGCGGTGACAGGCGGACGAGCGCATTGTTGCTGTCGACGAGGATACCTAAATATTCGGTATTCAGTTGTGGATGCACGGAGAGGACGATCTTGTCCTGCCACTCTTTTTTTAACTGACCCCGCTTGCTGAGTACTTCATCTTTGAACGACGGATCGATCTCATTGATAAAATCGAGTTCGCCCTGCCGGAACTGCAGGAATTCGGTTGCTTTTTCGTCGTTAAAGGTAATTTTTACGGCGTCGAGCCAGGGCAGGGTGAGGCCGGCGCTGTCGTGTTCATAATAATGGTCGTTCTTTAGCAGGATGAGGGCCTGTCCTTCTTCCCAGGACTTAAAACGAAAGGGGCCGGTGCCGCAGGGATGGGCGCGGAAGTCTTTGCCGTATCTCTCCACGACTTCGCGGGGGACGGCGGAGCAGTATTCCATGCTGAGAAGGCCCAGGATGGGGTTGAAGGGGCGCGCGAGGCGAAGTTGAAAGGTGCTATCGTTGGGGCCAGCGAAGGCGCCGCTGCTATCTATCCGATCGTGAAAGATCCAGGCCCCGCTACTCGCGGTCAAAGGATCCAGCAGGCGGTTAAAACTATAGACCACATCCGCCGCGACAAACCGCCTGCCTATACCGCCGGGGAAGGCAGGGTCGTCGTGAAAAAAGACGTCGGTCCGGAGGTGGAAGGTCCAGGTCTTGCGGTCAGGTGAGACCTCCCAGCTTTTTGCCAGGCCGGGGACGAAATGCAGATCGGCGTCCGTCTCCACCAGCGTACTGTAGAGTTGGTGGATGGCCCACATGATGGACCTGTTCTTGGCAAATGCAGGGTCGAGGCTGGCGATGCCGTCGGATTCGTTGTAAGTGAAGACCTTTTTGCCCTTGTCGGCGTTTGCAGGACTACAACCGCCCAGCAGGAGTAATACCAGACCGCTCGTCCAAATCGATAGGCTGGATGCCAAATGTTTAATTACCTTCATCGCGTTGTTAGAAAATTCTAAATTAAAGATAACCAATGCGTCGCATACTGTCATTTGCCACGATCCTCCCCTGCTTTTTTGTCTGCTTTGTCGTAAAGGGCCAATTGCTGACCCCCGAGAAAGCTTTTTATTCCCATGCCGATAGCCTTCGGGGCAGCGTCGGCCCTGAACGTGCCTGGTGGGACCTGCTCAAATATGATTTGCAGGTAACACCGGACTATGCTGCCAAATCGCTGTCAGGCGAAAATGCTATCACGTTCGCGGCCCTCACTGACGGGCAGGTCCTCCAGATCGATCTGCAGGAACCGATGCAACTGCTATCGGCCATCTGGCGAAAGAAGGCTTTGGCCTTCACGCGTGAAGGAAACGTTTTCCATGTCCGTTTTCCAAAGCCGGTAAAAGCGGGCAGTGTTGAGACCGTCGTGTTTCGTTATCAGGGCGTACCAAAAGTTGCTACCCGGCCACCGTGGGGCGGCGGCTGGATCTGGAACAAGGATGAACAGGGACGCCCCTGGATCACCGTGGCCGATGAAGGCCTGGGGCTCAGCTGCTGGCTGCCCTGTAAAGATCACCTGTACGACGAACCCGATAGCGGGGTGGTCATGCATATCACCTGCGCCGACAGCCTGGTAGGCATTGGCAATGGCCGCCTACGTGAAAAGAAGTCGAATGGCAATGGCACGACGACCTATACCTGGGCTGTCACTAACCCCATCAACTCCTACGATATCATTCCCTATATCGGTAAATACGTGAATTGGAGCTATGTTTTCCAGGGAGAGAAGGGCGCACTGGATTGCAGTTTCTGGGTGTTGGATTATAATTTGGAAAAGGCCAGGCCGCAATTCAAGCAGGCGGACACGATGTTGCGCGCCTTCGAGTATTGGATGGGCCCCTACCCTTTTTACGAAGACGGATATAAGTTGGTGGAAGCGCCGCACCTCGGTATGGAGCACCAGAGCAATATCGCCTATGGCAATCACTTCGAGAACGGTTACCTGGGACGGGATCTTAGCGGTACGGGCTGGGGTCTTAAATGGGACTTTATCATCGTACACGAGAGCGGGCACGAATGGTTTGGCAACAGTATCACCGACAAGGACGCCGCCGATATGTGGGTGCATGAGGGTTTTACCAATTATACTGAAACGCTTTACACCACCTATTTATATGGCACGGAGGCCGGCAATGATTATTGCATCGGCACCCGGAAGAACATTGCGAACGACAACACCATCATCGCCCCTTATGGAGTGAATAAAGAGGGCTCGGGCGACATGTATTATAAAGGTGGAAATATGTTGCACATGATCCGGCAGATCATAGGCGACAGCGCCTTCCGCGGTCTGCTGCATGGACTGCAATCGACTTTTTATCACAAGACGGTGACGACACAGGAGATAGAGGCGTACATTAGTAATTACGCGCATAAGGATCTTTCGAAGGTGTTTGACCAATACCTGAGGACGACGAAGGTACCCGTGTTGTCCTTCCAGTCCAATGGGGATGTCATCAGCTATCGCTGGGGCAATTGCGTAAAAGGTTTCAATATGCCGGTGAAAGTATACATTGGCGGGCTGCCCGAGCAATGGATCCATCCGACGGATGACTGGCAGACCATGAAGGCCGGTACGGGCGGTAAGTTGCTGGAGACGGGTATGCCTGATCTGAAGGCGGCGCTCTCGGCACAGCCGACGGGCGGGCGTCCGCATCCCAGTGGTTCGGGCCCGGGTATCATCACCGTGGGAGCGACGGGCAATGGAACGGGAGGTGACGGAAATCTGTCCGTGGACCGGAACTTCTATATAGTCGTGAAGAAACAGGGGTAGTTAATTGCTGGCCGTGGCAGTGGGTTGGTCGACGACGCGGCCGGCGCCGACAAAGTGCTGGTCGTAATAGCCGTCGTTCATGTCGCTGATCATCACCCCGGAGACGGAGGCATGTACAAACTTATTGTTACGGAGATAGACGCCTACATGGGTAACTCCCTGATGCTTTTTCCCGCTCAAAGTATGGAAAAAGACCAGATCGCCTTCCAGGAGTTGGTCGCGCGAGATGTGTGTGCAGGCCTCGTATTGTTCTTTGGAGGTACGCGGCATGGTGGCAATGCCATATACCGAGGACATTAATAAAAAGGCGAAGGCGGAGCAGTCGATGCCATCCCGGGTAGTGCCGCCGTAATGGTAGGGAGTACCATACCAATAGTCCATAAAGCTCAACAACTTGGGATTGCTCAAGTCTTCTACGGTGCAGTTCTCCAAAATGGCGTACTTGAATTGCAATGCGGGATAGTTCTCGATGGTTGTCGCCCGGTCGGAATAAACGGCACTTCCTTTCGCGTTGGTATTGATGGTGGAGATGGAGCTTTGGGTTCGGTCCTGGCGATTGTCGGATTTTATCGAGATGTTGCTGATAAATTGAACATTGCCATTTGATTGTGTGGTAGACGAGGAGGCAGCCGGCTGGGATGCTGCGGGCTTGAAGGTGCTACAGCTGCTTAGCAGGCAAACGGCGACGATTGTTATGAGTACGTAATTTTTCAACATAATTTACAGATCGAGGATATTGGCACGGGTCAAAGATAAGTAAAATATGCAAAAAATTTGCCAAAATGGCGGAAGCCGGCCAAGCGGCGCTGCTGGTCCCCTGTGAAAAGAATGTGCGGTTTGCGCCGGGGGCGTGAACGAAGTATCTCAGTATTTGTTAGTTAATTGCGAGTCCCATGAGCAAATTTTCCCATCTCCATACGCATACGCAATTTTCCCTGTTGGACGGGGCAGCATCGATCCAAAGCCTTTATAAAAAGGCCATTAAAGATGGCATGCCGGCACTCGCGATCACCGACCATGGCAACATGTTCGGGGCCTTTGAGTTCGTGGCCGAAGCCTATAAACACAAGAACGAGGATGGCACCCTGAAAGTCAAGCCCATAGTGGGCTGCGAATTCTACGTGGTGCAAGACCGTACGCGTAAGACCTTTACAAAGGAACAAAAAGATGAGCGATACCACCAGATCCTCCTGGCCAAGAACAAACAGGGCTATCAAAACCTGATCAAACTCACCTCGCTAGGGTATACGGAGGGACTGTACAGCAAATACCCGCGTATCGATAAGGAATTGATCCTCAAATATCACGAAGGATTGATCGCGACGACTTGCTGCATCGGGGCCTATGTGCCACAGACCATCCTCCACGAGAGTGAAGAAAAGGCGGAACAGGAATTCAAATGGTGGCTGGACCTGTTTGGCGAAGACTACTTTATAGAACTGCAACGCCACAATATCAAGGAACAGGAGACGATCAACAACACCCTGCAACGGTTCGCGAAGAAATACAGTGTGCCGATCATCGCCACCAACGACAGCCATTACACAGACCGGGACGACTACAACGCGCACGATATCCTCCTCTGTATCAATACGGGGGAAAAACAGGCCACGCCGGGGTATGACGATTTTGTGAACGATGATGCCAACACCAAGAACCGGCGGTTCAAATTTCCCAACGATCAGTTCTATTTCAAGACAACGGAGGAAATGACCGCGCTGTTCGACGACGTCCCCGAGGCGATCGACAATACCAATATGATCGTCGACAGGGTCGAGACCCTGAACCTGAAAAAGGACATCCTGTTACCCAATTTTCCCGTCCCAAAGGAATTCCAGATCCATGGCGACAGCAACCTGAATCAGTGGGAGTACCTGAAATACATCACCCAGGAAGGCGCCAAACTCCGGTATAGCGATCTGACACCGGCAATCCAGGAACGGCTCGACTTCGAATTGTTTACCGTCAAGACCATGGGATTTGCGGGTTACTTCCTGATCGTCAGTGATTTTATCAAGGCGGGACGGGATATGGGTGTATTTATCGGCCCGGGTCGTGGGTCGGCCGCCGGCAGCGTGGTCGCTTATTGTATCGGTATCACCAATATCGACCCCATCAAATACAACCTGCTCTTCGAACGGTTCCTCAACCCGGATCGTAAGTCGATGCCCGATATCGACACGGATTTCGACGATGAAGGTCGCCAGCGGGTTATTGAATACGTGGCCCAGAAATATGGCAGGAACCAGGTCGCGCAGATCGTCACTTATGGTACGATGGCGGCCAAGATGAGCATCAAGGATGTGGCCCGGGCGCTTGACCTGCCGCTGGCCGAGTCGAATGCGCTGGCCAAACTGGTCCCGGAAAGACCGGGTATCGAATTGAAGCGGGTATTGCACGCCCCCATGACGACAAAGGACGGCGAGAAATCACTGGAAGAAAAGGATGGGGTCGGGCCAGATGATATGGCCAACGTCAAACTCATCCGCGAGATCTATAAAGGGGACGATATCCGCAGCCGGGTACTCCACGAGGCCGAACGCCTCGAAGGGTCGGTAAGGAATACCGGTCTGCATGCAGCCGGGATCATCATCGCGCCGGATGACCTGATGACCATCCTGCCTGTTTGTACGGCCAAGGACTCCAATCTGCTCGTGACCCAGATCGAAGGCAGTGTCATTGAAGAGGCGGGCGTAATAAAAATGGACTTCCTCGGATTGAGGACGCTGAACATTTTGAAGACCGGCTTGGAGTTGATAAAGGAGAATCATGGCGTCGACATCGTCATCGACGATATACCGCTGGACGACCCGAAGACTTTCGAGTTATATCAGAAAGGCGAGACGATCGGCACGTTCCAGTTTGAAAGTCCGGGGATGCAGAAATACCTCAAGGACCTCAAACCGGATAAGTTTAATGACCTTATCGCGATGAACGCCCTCTACCGACCAGGTCCAATCGCTTATATCCCCAATTACATAGATCGTAAGCATGGCCGTGAGCCCATCGTATTCGATCTGCCGGAGATGGAGGAATACCTGGGAGACACTTATGGTATCACCGTTTACCAGGAACAGGTGATGCTGCTGGCGCAAAAGCTGGCCGGGTTCAGCAAGGGGGACGCGGACGTACTGCGAAAGGCCATGGGTAAAAAGCAGAAAGCGATCTTGGACAAAATGAAGAGCCAGTTCGTCAAAGGCGCTTCGGCCAAGGGTTTCGCGGCGGAGACGCTTGAAAAGATCTGGACCGACTGGGAAGCCTTTGCACAATATGCCTTTAACAAATCCCACTCGACCTGTTATGCCTTTGTGGCTTACCAGACCGCCTATCTGAAGGCGCGTTATCCATCGGAGTATATGGCGGCGGTGCTGAACCATGCGGGCAGCATAGAAAAGATCACCTTCTTCATGGAAGAGTGTAAGCGGATGGGGCTAAAAGTACTCGGGCCGGATATCAACGAGTCTAAAAAAGGGTTTGCCGTCAATCAGAAAGGCGAGATCCGGGTCGGGCTCGGCGGATTGAAAGGCGTCGGCGAGGCGGCCGTGGAAGGCGTCATCGAAGAACGGCATCGCAACGGTCCTTTCACCAGCATCTTCGATATGATCAAGCGCATCAACCAGCGGACCGTGAACAAAAAAACATTGGAAAGCCTGGCCTATGCGGGCAGTTTTGACTGTTTCAAGGAGATGCACCGGGCGCAGTATTTTTATATCGCACCGGGAGACACTTCGACGGGTCTGGAGAGGATCATCAAATTCGGGAACGTCTACCAGACCAACTCCACGCAGAGCAGCAACAGCCTGTTTGGCGACCTCGTGATGCCCGATATCGCGACGCCGAAGATCCCCAATTGTGAGCCCTGGTCCCTTACGGAACTGTTGGACCACGAGAAGGATGTCACGGGGATGTTCATGAGCGGGCATCCGCTGGATCACTTCAAATTCGAGATCACGCATTATGGGATCACCCAACTCGGGGAGTTCAATGAGATCAAGGATGCCGTCGCCTTACAGAGCAATCCGGGCAAGACGATCCGGCTGGCGGGGCTGGTCGTGGATGCGCAACACCGGGTGAGCAAGACGGGGAAGCAGTTTGGATCCCTGATCATAGAAGATTATACGGGAAAAGCCGAATTCATGCTTTGGAGCGAGGACTATGCCCGGTATTCCAATTATTTAGAAAAGGGCAAGAACCTCTTTCTGACCGGGGGGTTCCGGCAGCGATTTAACAAAGCGGAATTCGAGTTCCGGATAGAGAAGATGATGCTGCTGGAAAGCATCAAGCCGATCCTGACGAAACAGGTCATCATGGAGGTGGAGGCGCGGTTCATCAGTGAAGCGCTGGTGCAGTTCATAGAACGGAACGTCAAGCAATATCCGGGCAAATCGGGGTTGAAATTCAACATTATAGAGTCAAAAAACCACAACCGAATCAGTCTTTTCACCATGGGGAACGGGTTTGAGATGAATGACGAAATGTCCGCCTTCCTGGAAAAAACGCCGGAATTGGAGGTCCAGGTGGTTACGGTATAACCGCTGGCGATGACAAAGATCAAGAGCTTAAGGGGGTAGGCGAACTTTGTCGCCGGCACGACGAAAAAGTTCATTTAATTGATCGACATTTGTGTAGCAAAAAACAATCACATCATATAAAAAACGCTTTATTATGGCTTTAGAATTAACGGATACCAATTTTCAGGACAAGGTGATCGACAGCGACAAGCTGACCATTGTGGACTTCTGGGCCGAGTGGTGTGGTCCCTGCCGGGCGATCGGGCCGGTTATAGAAGAATTGTCCAAGGAATACGATGGCAAGATCAATGTAGGGAAGGTCAACGTGGATCATAACCCACAGCTTTCTGTCAATTATGGCATCACCAGCATTCCCGCCATCCTGTTCATCAAGGGCGGAAAGGTAGTGGACAAGCTGGTTGGCGCACAGCCTAAATCCAACTTCGTCAAGAAGATAGAGTCTCACCTATAAATACTGCTGATCAACGATCAGGAGCCCTGCACGTTCTCGTGCGGGGTTTTTTTTTCGGGTTTTTTTAATTATTTTGGACCGGAATACCCCCATTAGATGCGAATAGTGCTGACCCTTTTATTGCTTTGCCTCTTTTCCTTCCCCTTAAGCGCCCAGTCTGACAGCAAGGCCACGGATGCCTATCTGATCACCCGAATGGTAGAGAAATTCCACGTGCAGCCGCGACAACTGGATAAGGCCATGTCGGCGGCGATCTATGACCGGATGTTGCAGACGCTGGATGGCGAACGGATCTTCTTTACGCAGGCCGATATCGCTCAACTTGCTCCTTATCGTAGTCAGTTGGACGACGAGATCCGCAACCGGCGGACGGGGTTCCTGCAATTGCTGATCGGGATCTATCAGCAAAGACTGATCCAGGTCGATGTGATCATCGATCAAATCGCAGCCAAGCCGTTTACTTTTCCGACCACGGAAATCATCACCGTTGCGGAGGACAGCTCCTACCCTGCCGACCTGCCAGGCCTGCATAGCAAACTATACAAATTGATGAAACTGTCAGTCGCCACGAGACTGGCAGGTGCGATCACAGCCGCGGATACCGTCCCTGGCAAACGGCTCGATGCCAAAGCAAACAAGCAGCTCATCGACAGCCTGGAACCAAAGTTGCGAAAGAAGGCCGTCGTCTCCACGAAGCGGTTTATCAAACGGCTTTTGCAGAGCCCCACCGGCATCGGAAATATGATCGGTATCATCTATTGCCAGGCGCTCGCGGAGTGTTATGACCCACACACGGCCTATTTTTCCCCTGATGAAAAAGCCAATTTCGAGACCGAGTTGGGTAATAAGCCGTTGTCCTACGGTCTCACGCTGGGGGAAGACGAGGACGGGCATGCCACGATCGATCATCTGCTACCCGGCGGCCCGGCCTTCCAGAGCGGGGGGCTGAGTGAGGGAGACAAGATCATCGCCGTGCGCTGGGATGGCAAGGAGCCGATCGATGTTTCGGATGCGGGCTCGACGGAGCTCTACCGGATACTGAGTGATGAGGGCGGGAATAAGTTGGCGCTGAGCGTAAAAAAAGCGGATGGCACCATCAAACAGGTAAGCCTGACCAAGCAGCAAGTCAGCGCATCGGCCAGTGACGAAGAAGAAGACAAGGTGGCGGGGTTCCTGTTGAAGGGTACCAGGACCATCGGCTATATCTCCCTGCCTGCCTTTTATGAGGACTGGGAAGACAGCAAAGGGGTGAATGGATGCGCCAATGACGTGGCGAAGGAGATCATCAAATTAAAAAAAGAAGGGATAGGTGGCCTGATCCTGGACTTACGCTATAATGGCGGCGGGTCGGTGCAGGAAGCAGTAGCCCTCGCGGGTCTTTTTATCGATGCCGGACCCGTCGAACAGGTAAAGGCCAAGGACGAAAAAATTTTTACCTTAAAGGATATGATACGGGGGACGGTCTGGGATGGCCCCTTGCTGGTGCTGGTGAATGGCAACAGCGCCTCTGCCAGTGAGATAGTCGCGGGAACGCTACAGGACTATAACCGGGCGCTGATCGTCGGCAGTCCCACTTATGGCAAGGCCACGGCACAGGTCGTGTTGCCGATGGACACGACGATCGACCTGGCTACGCTAAATCCGAAGACCGAGGCGGCGAGTTACATCAAAGTAACCATTTCCAAACTATACCGCATTACCGGAATGACAGCGCAGTTCAGTGGTGTCATACCGGATGTCGCCCTGCCCGATCCGCCCGATGCCGACATCCATCGGGAGGCCGACGAGGCCTTTGCGTTGCCGCCGACTCCCATCGAGCCCAATAAATACTACCGGGCGCTGGCGCCGCTGCCCGTGGCCGCGGAGAAGACCATCGCTACGCAGTCGATGAGCACGAATACCTTTTTTCACCAGGCAGCCGGCTTCGCGAAACCCGCCAAAGAAGAGTGGAAGCGCTATTCACTCAACGTGTCCGATATCGTGGCGGAGAAGAAGGCCGCGGATACGTCTGACATGGCTGCGTCGGATTCGGCGGAAGTAAAGAACACGATCTATACCGTGGCGAATCCGGCCTATGAGAATCAGCGGTTGCAAGCCGACAAGGAGTTAATGGAGATGAACGAGGAGAGAAAGAAAAACGTATTATACGATCCCTATCTGATGGTCGCTTACCAGTTAGCGGTCGGAATGATAAAACCTTAAACCTAAAACCTGACATATGAATTTTGGCCGTCGACTTTCACTATCCTTTTTATTGGGATTGATCCTGTTTGGTGCAGCTGCGAAGGCGCAGGATTCGAAGAACCCGGACCTCACCAATCCCGGCGGCTATATGACCGCCATCAGCAATGCGCGGGGCGATATGGACACGAAATACATGCAGTATGTAAGTTATGCCGCGCATGGCCGTCGCGCCAGGAAGGCGGAGAAACTACGCCAGGAAGTGTTGGACAAGATCACCGACAGCCGGTACAAGACCACGGACCTGCCGCTTTACAAAGGAGACAACTCGCTGCGACAGGCCGCCATCACCTATATCCAGGTCACCTACAACGTCTTTAGCGAGGATTATAAAAAGATCGTCAATATAGAAGAGCTGGCGGAGCAATCGGTCGACGAGATGCAGGTCTACCTGCTCTTGCAGGACAAAGTGAACGAAAAACTGAATGAAGCCTATAACGATCTCAACAAGGCCATGAAGGATTTCGCCGCCAAATACAACGTCAACCTCGTAGAACAAGCCAGTAAGCTGGAAGACAAGCTGGCGACGGCGGACAAGTTGGATAAACACATCAACATGGTCTATATTTCCTTCTTTAAATGTAACTGGGAGGACAACCAGATGGTAAAGGCCATGAATGACAAGAAGCTGAACGATATGGAACAGGCGAGGAGTGCCTTATCCAGTTATGCGGTAGAGGGTTTGAAGGGGCTGGATACGGTGAAGCCGTTCGATGGCGATGCGTCATTGATCGCGGTATGCAAAAAGGCGCTGTTGTGGTACCAGAAGACGGCCGACAAGGACGTTCCCAAGCTCACCGACTTCTATGTGAAGCAGGAAGAGTTCGACAAGATCAAGAAGAACTTTGATGCCAAGGGTTCGGATAGGACGCAGGCCGATGTGGATGCGTATAACAAGGCCGTGAGCGACCTCAATACATCGGTAAAGGGCTTCAACCAGACCAATAACCTGGTGAATACGGGCCGAACGCAAACCCTCAATGATTGGACAAATACTGAGAAGAGTTTTGCCGACCAGCATATGCCGCATTATCGGTAGTTCAACTATTGTTGAACTACAGGCCCGTGCCTGTACTTGAGCGCGGCGGCTTTGTTGCCCATGTGCTCGTAAGCGTGGGCAATAGTATCGCGAAGCGCGGCGTTGGTGCTGTCCCGGGACAATTGAGTTTCCAACCGGATGATCTCGACTGCATCGGCACGAACGGGTTGCAGGTTCATGCCGGCGCTATTGTTGGCGATGGCATAATCGAGATAAGGGATGGCGGCAGCTGGTTGGTCCGTCTGCAAACAAAGGACGAAGAGATAGCGGGCCCTGTCGAAACTCGGTTCGCGGTCGAAAGCTTCCCGGAAATAAAAGATCGATTTTTCTTCCTGCTTTATTTTTCCATAGAGCATGGCGGTTTTGTCGAACCAGACTATCTCCGACGGGTGTTCGAGACAAAGCGCCTCCATGACGGAAGCGGCCTTTGTCCAGTCTTCCGTTTTACTATAGTAGTCATACAACTGGCGCATGGCCTCTTCCCAGGGAAGATGTTCAAAGGCGACGGCATAGGCCAGGTCTTCTTCCTCGGTGGTAAGGTGCCATGCCGCGCGCGAGGGCGCTGCGCCCTCTTGTCCCGAATTGTTGAAAGGCCAGTTATTCCGAAGGTTTTGGATCTTGAAAGCGCCCGTTAGGGAGTCGACGCGGGTAATGGGCATATCACTCATCAGTTGGGCCAAACCAAGCTCATGGGTCGAGTCCGTGGGGATAAGCCCCTGTTGTTGCAGGGCGCGGAAAAAGACATCCGATAGCAGCGCATAACCCATCAAATTTGGATGTACATGCTCCAGGAGCAGGGAATTGCCGACGATGCCATGGTCCGAAGCTGACTGGAAAGCGCCACGGGTATCGACAAGATGGGTATTGTCGTATTGACGGCTGAGCTCTTCGATGATGCTGTCGATGCCCTCGGGCGCGCGGAACCGGAGGGCGTCGAGGTCTTTGGCGCGGATATACGCCTGTTTGGCCGTCGGATAGTCGCCTTGGGCCCAGGCCCTGACCCCAGCTGCAAAATTATCGCTGGCGGAGCCAGCCGCGGGCAGGCTGACGAAAGGCTGCTGGTCGCGGAGGTTGGAGACGACATTGCTCAGGAAAACGGGAATTCCCCGACGGTGGAAGATCTCGAGGGTTTTCCCCATATTTGTTTTGAATTGTTGGAGGCCCAGATCGAAGAGCGGAGAACCATACCCGATCTGTTGATCGCCCACCATGAGCTCCATACGTGTCTTGCCGGCTTTGGAGGCGCCAGCCGAAAAGAGACGTGCTATCTTGCCCCAGGCCTGCGTCAGCAATTGTACGACGCGGAATTGCCTCAGCCATAATAAGCCGTTGATAAGTGCGGGACTGCTTCCCAGGCGGTTGGTAGAACCCACACCCAGCGCACCATAGTATTCATTGTGTCCAGTGTAGATAAGGATGGCGTCCGGCTGGTAGTCGACAACCTCCCGCGCGAAGCCCAGGACAGTATAAGAGTTGACTGCTGTCAGCGAAATGTTGACGATCTCCAATTTTTTATCGGGAAAAGACCGCATTAAACGGTATTGCAGCCAGCGATGGAAAGAACCGTTATGAAAATAGGGATAGCCGATGGTCGTGGATTCTCCCAGGACGAAGAGGCGCAGCGTTCCGGCTGCTTTCGCCTTTCGAAATGGTTCACGGTTGCCGGTCGTAGCATTCAACTGATCGGTAAAATATCTTTTCCCGGCTTCGGGATTAAAGACCAGGTAGTCGGAGTTGTGGGGTTGTTCGATAAACAAGGAGCTATCATAACCATAATGAAAGAGCCGCAGGGCGCCTTCGAACAACAGCAGCAGGCAGAAAGGCAGGATGACGGCAATGGACCGGAAGAGCCAGAGCCTGGTGCGGGACCGCGGGTGAGGGGTGCGGGGTCTAGGTTGAGCAGTGATAGCCATACGTTGATCTTTTATGGTTTGACAAGGAGGCTGTCGGTCAGGCGGATGTCGGCAGCCGAACTGCCGACCATGAGCTGGAATTCGCCGGGCTCTACCACCCGCTTCATTTCCCGGTTCCAGACGGCGAGTGCATCGGGGCCAAGGGTGAAATGGATGGTTCTGCTCTCGCCGGGGTTCAAGGTGACACGGCTAAAGCCTTTTAATGCAAGCAAGGGCGTCGTGACGCTGGCGACGACGTCCCGCACATACAACTGCGCTATTTCGGCGCCGGATACATCACCGGTGTTGGTGAGCGTGACTGCGACGTCGGTGCTGGCCGCCGGCCGGATGCTTGCCGGAGAGACCGTAAGACGGGAATACCTGAATTGCGTATAGCTGAGGCCGTGACCAAAGCAGAAAAGTGGTGTATCGGCTTCATCCACATAATGATGGCCCGATGTCGGCTTATGATCGTAATAAAAGGGGATCTGTCCTTCGCTCCGGGGGAAGGTCATAGGCAACTTCCCGGAGGGATTGACGCGTCCCAGGAGGATATCGGCGATGGCCAGGCCACCCTGTTCACCGGAGAACCAGGTCTCAACGATGGCAGGAACATGTGCAGCGACCCAGGGTATACAGAGCGGCCGGCCGTTGTTGAGCAGAACGACGGTAGGCTTGCCCGTGGCTACGACAGCTTTGATGAGGTCCAGCTGCGGGTCGCTGATGCCAAGGTGAGCACGGTCCTTGCCTTCGCCGACGATCGCCGGTTCTTCGCCAAGGACCACGACGGTCGCGTCCGCCTGTTTAACGGCATCGATGGCGGCGGGCAGCAGGTCTTGCGTAGTGCTATCGGAATAGCCCGGTTCGTAGTGGATGGATAACGCTGCGCCGGCCCGCTGCCGGAGCCCGTCGAGTACAGAGACAGCCTTCCCTTCCGTGTTGGAATAGCCGCCGAGATAGGTACTCGTTCCCAGCGGGCCGATCAGGGCGAGTTTGTGGATCGTGTTGTTGAACGGCAGGATCTTGCCCTCGTTCTTTAGCAGGCAGATACTTTCCTGCGCGGCCTTCAGTGCGAGGGCCTGGTGGGCGGCCGTGTGAAAGCTTTTTTCAACAAGGGTAGTATCGGTGTAGGGATGATCGAACAGGCCGAGCAGGAACTTGACGCGTAACACATCGCCAACGGCGCGGTTGAGCTGCTCCGTTGTCAACAGCCCCTGTTGCAGGGCTGTTTTCATGGCCTGCAGAAACACGGGGTGTGGCCAATCATAAAATTGCATGTCGAGGCCTGCTTTTATGGTCTGGGCGAGGGCATCAGGGATAGTCGCGGCGGTGTGATGGTTCTCGAGGGACATTCGGATGGCGCCAAGGTCCGAAAGGACGAAGCCTTTAAAGCCCCACTCTTTTCGGAGGATATCGGTGAGCAGCCATCGGTTGTCGACACAGGGGATGCCATCCAACTCGCTATAGGCAGCCATCATACCGAGAGCGCCGCCTTCGCGGACCGCTTTTTCGAAGACATAAAGGAAGGCGCTTCGGGCCTCGCGTTCACCCATGTTGACGGGAGCTGTATTGCTGCCGGCTTCGGGTATGCCGTGTACGGCGAAGTGTTTGGGTTCGGAGATGACGGCATCGGGCTGGTCTACTCCTCCGCCCTGTAGTCCTTTGACCATGGCCACGCCATTGCGGGCGTCAAGATAGGTGTCTTCGCCATAGGTCTCTTCCGTCCGGCCCCAGCGGGGGTCGCGGGGAAGACAAAGAACAGGAGCAAGGAGCATATCGACGCCATGGGCACGGGTCTCGGTCGCGATGACGCGGCCGACATCGTGAAGCAGTACCGTATCCCAGGCGCCGGAGAGTTGCAGCGGGATTGGAAAAGACGTGCTGCCAAGACCGCTGTAACCGTGAAGACCTTCTTCGATAAAGAGGACGGGAATGCCAAGACGTGTTTTCTCCATGGCATAACGCTGGATATCGTTGGCGACGCCCGCGGTTAGCGGATATAGGTCGTGGACAGAGCCGGCACCCGCAACACCCAGCATTGCTGCCGTCTTCTGCGGGTCCCAGGACACCGATTCGTGACCGTTCATGTTGGCCACTTCCTTACCCCAATACATGTCAAGCTGTCGGATCTTCTCCTCTACGGTCATCCTCGAGAGGAGATCCTGGACACGCCGTTCGACGGCGAGCGTCTTGTCTTTGTAGGGAGGAATTGGAATTGCAATGGGTTGCAAAGCGATGGACGAGGCAAGCAGCAGACCGAAAGTTTTATTCACGCAACAAGCATTTGATACAAAGATGGGGCTCGTCGGTTAACAGGGCCGTTAATATTCGATTAATTGCGGAAAATAGGCGGCCGCAGCGGTAATGCAATCGCTTGCGCAGCGATCATGCGATGATCTCCTGAAAGGTCTTGTCGAACTCGGCACTATAGATATCCTTGTAGTCTTTCACAAATTTCAGGTAGGTGTTGCTGGCGAGGTTATGGCGTTTAAGGAGAATGAGGCTTTTGCATTTGAAGGTGAGGGCGTCTTCATTGAGCTGGTCGAAAAAGAAGATGCAGTTGGCGATCTCGATCGTGAATTCCGGGTTTTCCGTGATATCGTGGTTTCGCAGATAGCTTAGACAGCGGTCGATGACGGCATTGGAAACCTCGGATTTTATGTCGTCGAGCCAATTGTACTCTGTTTGAAAAAGAAAGGGACCTCTCTTGATGATGTGGACCAGCGCATGGATGTGCTGACTGTCGGGTACCGTCGTTTCCTGCAGCAGGATCACGGCCTTTTTGTAATCGATGTAAGTATCGTCCAGCGATTGAACCTGCCAATATCCGGACTCTTTGGTGATCGAACAACTTCCGATCTTCTCCAGGATTGGTTTCAGTTTGGCGAGGTTGACGGACCGGTTGTTCTTGGCGTCTTTCTCCGCTTTGTCGTGCCAGAGTGTCTCATTCAATCCTTCGGAGGAGATGCCGCGGCCATTGCGGATGGTGTAGGCTGTTATGATGAGGAAGAGTTCTTTTAGTAAGGGTGTAAAGAGCCGTGTGCAATCGTGTCCGTCCCTGTCGAAAGCCTGGAAGGGACCGAAGAGGTAGATAGCGGATGCCTGGGGTCCCGTCTCGTGGGAGAGGTTATGCCCATCACCGGAGACCGGAAGGGGGGCGGCCGTTGTCTCCGCGGCGAATATGTGAGGCGCTGATGCCGGCTTCAACCGGCGCATCGCGCGTATGCGGAGGATCACCCAGGTCACCGCGACAAAAACTACCGCCAGCAGCGCGACCAGTATCCAGGGCCTGCGGCGGGCAGGGGTGGCCGGAAGCGAGGCACGCACGATATCTGTAGGTTCGGGTGGATAGTTGAGCGTATACACCCTGACCTGGGTAGAGCGTTCCTTGTCCTGCTCCGTGGTGGTGAAAAGCGTAACGGCAATGAGTTTGTTGCTCAGGGGCGAATAGTAGAGGTCGGCAAAGGACTGGATATCGTGGAAGCTATACGGTATGGTGTTGCCCACAAGCCGGAAGGTCGAGTCCGTCAGGGAGCCCTCTACCAATTGCAGCGCAGAGTTGTAGGAATCGTTGGGAAAAAGGAGACCATACCAGGCATTCGGCTTCGCCGTGAGCACGAGGCTGTTCGCAAAAGCGAAAGGGTAAGGCAGCGGCCGGAGACTAAAGCTCTTCCTGAAGGAATGTTTTTTTATATCGAAGCGGAACAAGTCGTAATAATTGCGGGGATCGAGCATCTGGTCGCCGGTGCGACTACCGTATCCGCCTACGATGTAGGCATATTTTCCCTGGGCATCTACGCCGAGGGCAGAAAGATAACGCGGCGGAAGGGTATCGCCCGTGGTACTGACGGTATCCCATTGCCGGGTGCCGAAGTGATACCGTTGTACAAGATTCTTATAATGCAACTGGCCATATCCTCCGACCACATACAGGGAGCTATCTCCGGGTGAAATAAATTTGTTGGCATGCCAGTATTCGGTCAACGGGCCGTAGGGAAGGCTTTGGTCCCACTGTCTGGTCGCGAAAGAAAAAGCATTCACGAGTTTACGGTCGATAAAGATGTCGAGAAGCCTTTTATTGAGCGTGTCGTAGGTGCTCTGGTGACCGAGCAAGAGTGTAGCCGGATGCGTGGGGATCCAGTCCAGACTGAAGCCGTCTCTCGTCAATGTATAAGCAGCAATGGAGTCAGAGCCCAAAATGAAGAGCTTATCCTGAACCGGGTCATAGGCGACTCCCGCATAGCCCGGGATGGTGAAGGAGCCGATCGGGTCCCAAAGCTGGTATTTTGGTTTTAGCCAGATGGGGTTTTTGATACGGGCGGCTCGATGTGTAAGTCTATCCAAAGCCATTTCCCCCGTCGACTCGTCGAGCGGCCAGTTGTATTTGAAGGCCCCATCGCCGGAAAGCCTGATGTCTTTGATTTGCATGGGCGGTATATCCCGGGTCCTGAACTTGCCAAAATCATTTGCCCCCCAGAGGAATTTGAAACAGCTCGCGGTCGTGGGAATCACTGCCGAGCCGATCGCCCGGCCGTTTACGCTGAATTGCAACAAGTGTTTGTCCAGGTCATAGTGGAGGGCGAAGGTATTCCAGTCGTGGTAGAGCTTGCTGCTGTCAACGGAAAAACTGATGCCGGAAAAATTCTCACCGACAATTATCTTGAAATTATAGAGGCGTTGGTTGTAGATGAGGTCGATGTTCTGATCATTACCGTCTTTGCCGGCGGCGATAATGCGAAAGATGTAGCCGAAGTATATTTGATGGCGGGGAAGAAAGCTGAGATCAAAGCTAAGATCGAAATTGTGATTGAAACATAGGGAATCGTCGGGAGCGAGATCCAGCGAGGTTCTTTTTTCCTGGACTACTTCATGGCTACTAAAGATCAAACCGTAGGATTGGGCAAGATCACGGGTTTGAAATAAAACTATAGCAGCAATACAAAATAGAAACCTCTTCATAAGCTGTGGTAAAGATAGAATTTTTTTCCAAAGAACATTTGATACCCAACTTATTGACAGGCAAATTGTTGAAGACATGCAAACGGTTATGGGCGGGAGCGGGCGGAAGCTGCCTTCCAGACGGAAAGGATGGCTTCTTCATCCCCCAGCCCCTCCGGCACGGCGGGGCTGGCATTGTTGGCATAATACCATTTTTTGTGGTCGAGCGGCGAGGTCATCGTGCGGCTGCCAGGCATTTCCAGATGTGCATTGGTATCCACCTGACCGACCCAGTCCCAGGCGTACCGGAGCCAGTCACTGCGGTATTGCAAGGTCTGGTGAGCGAACCAGGTGATCTCGTCATAGCCCCAGATCCAGTCGAATCCGCCATGGCCCTGATCAGGCTGACCCGGCGCCTTGCTGACACCGTAGTTATCAAATTCCACGAGATAAGGCAGGTGATCACAGGTCCACCCGCTTGGGGTGATACCGCCTTTGCTTCTCCGGTAGAGGCCGTCAGAGAAACCGAGTTCCAGTCTGGCCGCCTGCGGTGTGTCGGAAACTTCCTTGATGCGGAGGGGAAAAGCATGGAAATCGAGCAGTAACCGGCCGTCCTTTACAAATCCCCCTCCGGGGGTGTGCGCGTCGCAGAGGAGCATATGACGGCGGGCGTGTCTGCGCCCATAAGCGCGAGCCAGGCTGAGTACCTGTGACCAATAGGCGAGATCGGGATCATTTTTGTTCATCAATTCCACCTGCCCATAGTGGATAGCTTCGAAACCCAGGTCGATATACGAAGCCGCGAGAAAAAAGAACCAGAGACGTGTCTCGGGCCGGCTGACATCGGGGACAGAACCATCTTTTCCCCATTGGTTGACAAAACGACCATCGGTATAGCACATGTCGGCGTAGCGGAAATTACGTTTTTCCACAGGCAGGCCCAAGGTCGTAAACGCCCAGGCCGGAATGGGCACCTGGTCCACCTGCGCTGTGACGATCTCGAAGATGCAGGCTTCCAGGATACGGTCGGGGTCGTCGGCAAGAACTTGCGGGACCTGCAGCTTTGCCCGGGAAAAGTTAGCCATCAGATCGGCTTCGCGTCCCCATAAGCAAATGCTGCGGCCGATGAACTTGGCGCCGGTATGGCAGAGCATCCGGATATTGTCATCGAGATCGCCGCGGCCGTTGAGCAGCCCTTCCATGGAAATGGAGCGCGACAAATAATTGTCGAGGACAGCGCGCGAGATGCTGGTGTCAAAGTGGTAGTCGGGGACGGGCGAAATTCCCGTCGCAGCCGACCGTCCAGCAGTGGAATCGGGGGAAGCTCCCGTCGCCAAGGCGCTGACGGCAAGGAACAATCCGATCAATCCGGTCAATCCGCGGGTATGGCAGCGTTGGCGCCCCATTGTTTGTTCGGTTTTGGGCCCATTTCCAGTTCGAGCGTGCCGCCATCCACCAATTGCCGGTGCGTGAGCCAGGGGCCCTGAAGTATCGCTCCGTTGATACGTGCACGTTGGATGTATTTGTTGATCACCGAACTGTTGTGGGCGATGAGGGTAAATTGTTTGCCGTTGTCGAGGGCGATGGTGACCTTGCTAAAGACAGGGCTGCCGATGGCATAAAAGGGCAGACCGGGTGTTACCGGATAGAAGCCCATGGAGGAGAAGACTACGAAAGCCGACATGCCGCCTCCGTCTTCGTCGCCAGGAATACCGTAGACGTTGTCCGGAAAATAAGTGGAGAGCAGGAGACGGATCTTCTGCTGGGTCTTCCATGGTGCGCCTGCATAATCATACAGGTAAGGAATATGGAAGGATGGTTCATTGGCCATGGAAAACTGGCCGACGAGCCCGGTAGCATCCGGGAATTTGTTCCAGAACTCGAATTTGCTGCGGTCGAGGCCTTCGCGGAAGAGCTGATCGAGCCGTTGCTGGAAGGCTTCCCTGCCGCCCATCAACCCGATAAGCCCGGGGATATCTTCCTGCACCTGCCAGAGGTAAGTCCAGCCATTGTTTTCGTCGTAGTAGTCGCGGCCGCCGGGGCCGCCATCGAACTTAGGGTCGATATCGATCCAGTTGCCCTCCGCATCCCTAGGCAAAAAGAACTTCTTTTCGGGGTTCCAAACGTTCACATAATTCCGGCCGCGGGGCGCAAAAGCCTGGAAGTCGTCATTTTTACCGAGATCTTTTGCCAGCTCCGCAAGCGCCCAGTCATCAAAAGACGCGCCCAGCGTAACGGCCACGGCCTGACGCTTTTCGAACGGATGTACGGCGGCTTCCGTCTCTTTTTCGCCGGGGTGGAGGGCAGGGAAATAACCTTTTTCGTGAAAGAAGTCATCGAGCGCCGTCTTCGGGCCGTTACGCCAGGGCAGCAGGGTCGCATCGGTGGCGTTCTTGCGCATGCCTTCGTAAGCCAGGTTGACATCGAAGTTGTGAAGTCCCTTGCGCCAGGCATCCGCGAAGATCACGGATGAATGAAAGCCGTTCATACAAGCATAGTCACCAAAAAGTACCGGAAAGGTCGGCATCCAGCCGGACTGCTTGTACATGCGAACGTAAGATTGGAGCATATCTTCTTCCTGGGCCGGATGCAGGATCTCGCGCAGGGGATGGAGGGCCAGATAGGTGTCCCAGGACCAATCGTCCACATAAAAGGGGCGGCTGTCGGTCTCTATCTGATGCGCATAACCGCTGTAATAACGGCCGTCTTCGGTGATATCGACCATACGTTCATGACAGCGGTAGAGCGCTGTATAAAACGAGCGGCGTTGCGCCGGGGTGCCACCTTCCACGCGGACGCGTGACAAGACACCGGACCAGGCGGCCTCGGCATGTTGCTTTACCGCGTCGAAGGTTGTAGCGGCTATTTCTTCCTGGTAATTCTTTTTGGCCTGTTCGGAGCTGATAAAGCTGATCGCATATTTGAGCCCGACGACAGTGGTACCCCGCTTAAAGGTCAGCGCCTGGCGCCGCGCGTTATCGCCCGCAGCAGGCGTCGCGTCATGGTCTAAAGAACCATACATATACACTTTGACCCCGCCCTGCCAGGTCTCCATCCCCACCAGCGTGGTGGCGGATGGAAAATGCCAGTATCCCTCGCCGTCGTTGAAGAGATCGAGCAGCAGCGAAGGAGTCGCATCGGCGGGAAAACTAAATCGATAGTACCCCGTCAACCGGCCCGGGGTAAACTCCACCGTGATGCCATCCCTAAGCAAAAAAGTGGAATAATACCAGGGACGGGTAACTTCGAGATCGTGATCATATGGCATCCGGACGTCCCACGCCGCCGGTTGTACCGGGCTAACGGTAGGACGCAAGGCAAAGACTTCCCCCAGCCGGTGCGAAACGGCCGTCAGCGGGAAACAGGTGATCTGATCGTCGAGGTAATCTTTCCGGATGGGATAAACACGTATGGGCTCATTGGGAAGACTGGCGGTCGGCCGGGTAGGTTCCAGCAGTTGGCCAATGTTACCGATGGTCGGGTCTACGTCTGCCATCTGCGCAAAACTGTCGGCACAGGATACGGATAACAGCAAGACGGCGAACATCGCTCGCAGGAAATAGAAAATGGGCTTCATCAAGATCGTTTATAAATTATTCGCTGCTCCCGTAACCGGGAGCAGCGAACAGAAATAATTATTAGTAACCTGCGTTTTGGGTCCAGTTTGGATCGAGTGTCAGATCGCCGATGGGGATCGGCGCCAGGTAGCGCGTGCTCAAAGGATTCGAATTGTTGATCGGGTTCTCGACGGCGCTGCGGGCCGCGATGATCTGCGGCAGCATCTGCAGCCGGACGATATCGAACCAGCGCATACCACTCTCACCGGCGAACTCCCATGCCCGTTCCTGTACCACGGAGTCCTGGAAGGCCGTCTGCGACAGACCCGGCGTCAGGTTGGGCAGCCCCGCACGTTGCCTTACCTGGTTAACGGCGGCATAGCCGGCGCTGGAGGGCCCGCCATTGGCCATGTCATCTGCTTCGGCATAGTCGAGGAGCACCATGGGATAGCGGATGAAATCCATGGCCTTATTGGTGCTGGGGGTGATGGAATAGATCACGGAATCCGTTTCGTTGACACCATCGCCGATACCGGCGGTGACCAGGCCATGACGGAACTTCTTATAATAAGGATGACCTGCATGGGTAAGGTTGGAGTTCCAGGGCACGAGGGTGAAGCCGGTCTTGGCCGTATTGATCAGCTTAATGGTATCATAATACGTGCAATAAGACCGGTAGCACTTCGGAGAGTTGAGATAGAAATTGATCTCCGGATAGTAGTCATCCCAGCCACCGGAACCGTCGAGACCCGACTCATCCAGAGGCACGGAAGAAGAGCCATAGCTGCGCTCCGGAACACCGCCGGAAACATTGAACTGCAGCGCAAAGATGGATTCGGGACCGTTGTTCGTGGTAAATACCGTATTGAAATCGGGCTCCAGCGAATAGGTCCCGGCCGTGATCACGCTGTCGGCTTCGGCGGCGGCGTTGGCAAAATACTGGGTTTGATTCATCGGCCAGCCGGTCATGGTCAGATAGACATCGGCCAGCAGCGAACGGGCGGCGCCGGAGGTAGCCCTGCCGGGTGCACCGGGAAAGCTGGTAGGCAGCAAGGAGGCGGCCTGGTTGAGATCGCCGATAATGGTGTTGTAGATGGTATCTACGGGAGCGCGGTTGGGCCGGGTAGTGACGTCGATCTCGGTCGTGATATTCGGCAGCGGCCCGAACCAGCGGACCAGGTAATAGTAGGAGAAGGCCCGGAGAAAGTAGGCCTGGCCAATGGATTGCAGGACCGCCTGTTGCGCGGAAGCGGAGGTCGTAGGCACCGTCTTATAGTTGGCCAGTACATTGTTGGCCTGGTAGATGGCATTCCAGGGCCCCTGCCACTGATTCAGCAGGCTCGTGTTGTTGCTTTGACCAAAGAGCTCGTCGAAAGCCCGCATGTCGCCTTTGTTCAAACCGGGGTCCGTGGTGAGGTCATCGGCCCCAAAGCACGAGGTCATACGGGTCGTGAAACCGAACGCGTAATCGGGGGTGAGCTCGGTATAAATAGCAGCCACGGAGGCGTCAAGGTCGGTTTGACTTTTGAAATAAGTACCCGGCGTCAGGTTGGCCTTGGGATCCTCCTTTAATTTCTGGCAAGCCGTTCCCAGCAGCAAGAGCATCGATGCGGGAAGGAGATATTTAAAGTTCATATGTGAAGCGTTTTTTATTAATTGAATGATCGAAAGATCAGAAGCCTGCGCGTAAACCAAACGTATACGACCTCGCGTTCGGGATGGTAGCCGTTTCCAGGCCCTGCGTGATACCATTGGTCATATTGGTGATCTCGGGATCATACCCGGGATATTTAGTGATGGTAAAGAGGTTCTGGCTGCTCACATAGAGTTCCAGGTTCCTTACCCTCGGCCCAAGCCACCCCTGTGGGAAATGGTACGAAAGCGAGATGTTCTTGAGCTTGATATAAGAACCGTTGTATACCCAGCGGCTGCTGTTGATATAGTTCTGGCTCGTAGGGCTAAAGGTCGGCACATTCGTCTCATGCTGCGGCGTCCAGACATTCAGGATACCGACGTTGGTAGCATTACGCGCGTCGCCCAGACCGCCATACGTGTAAGACAGCGTACCGGTATAGATCTGGTTGCCTTGCGAACCGTAGAACAGCATGCTGAGGTCCCAGTTGCGATAGCTCAGGTTGTTTATCCAGGAGAAATTGTATTTCGGTGCGCCGTTGCCAATCTCCGTACGGTCGCTGGTACCGATGGAATGCGTACCCAGCAGATCGGCATATTTGGAGTCGCCGGGCAGATTGCCATAGACCGCGGCCTCAGCGGCTTCGCTGGTCTTCCAGGTACCCAGGAATTTATACCCATAGAATTCGCCCAACGGCTCGCCAACTTTCAGCATAGAGACACCGCTCTGTGCCGAACCAATACCGCTGGTGATGACGCTGTCGAGCCCGACGAGGGAAAGTACCTTGTTCCGGTTCACGGAGACGATCGCCGTCGTCGTCCACTTAAAACCGTGCGGGTCGTTGATAGGCGTTACACCCAGATCGAACTCAAAACCTTTATTGTACAGGCTGCCCAGATTAACCTGGTACGTACCGCCGCCAAGGTATTGCGGTGCCGTCAGGTTATACAGCAGATCGGTGACCTTGCGGTAATAATAGTCACCCGTAAAAGTGACCATCCCGTTAAGGAAGGCAGCATCCACGCCGACATCGGTTTGCTTATCGCGTTCCCATTTGAGGCTCTTGGATTTTGGCGTTTCGAGGTTAGTGTATAAGGCGGGGGCGCTCTGATTGCCATTGAAGGGATAGCCGGTGGCGTTCTCGATGGAGTTGCCACTGGTGTTGTAGCCCACGTTGATCTGCGGGATCGACGAGTAAGCACCTACCGTCTGGTTACCCGTGATACCATAGCTGCCGCGCAGCTTCAGGAAAGAGACCGTCTTTGATCCGGCCAACCAGTTCTCGCGGGACATGATCCAGCCTACGGCGCCGGAGGGGAACACGGAATATTTCTGCGTCAGCACCGAGCTGCCATCGTCACGGACCGCGGCGCTGAACAGGTATTTATCCATGAGCTTGTATTCCGCGCGGCCCATATAGGATTGCAGCGCCTGCTGAGAATAACCGGTGGCGGTGCTTTGTACGGACCCCAGACCAAGGTTCCAATAACCCAGGGAATAGGAGCTGAGGTTGGTAGCCTTGCTTTGGTTGTTGTAGCTCGTACCGGAGGACTGTTCGTACAATGCCGTCAGCGTCAGATCATGTATGCCCCAGTTGCCATGATAAGTAAAATAGTTACTGTTCTGGAAGCTATGACCATAGGTGGAATTCCAGAGGGCATAGCCGTCACTGGCATTGCCCAGATAGGTGCTGGTTCCGGGCCCATAGAGCTGCCGGTTAACATTCGAGCTGTTGGCATAGGAGTTGTTCGAGGTAAACGTCAGGCCATTGAGGATCTTATAGGTCAGGATACCTGTCCCCGTTACGCTGATGCCGCTATTATCGTTGAGTCCATTGGTCTCCTGGGCGATGGGGTTGATACCCAAAGCGGCATAAGACGATTCCAGGATGAAATTGCCGCTGGCGTCTCTGATAGGCGATGTCGGGTCCCAGGCATAGGCCTCGCCAAAGGGATCGGTGATATCGCCCTGGTACTGGGTATTGCGGTTCTGCGGCAACGCGCCGGTGACATTGAACTGCAGGCTTAACCGGTCACTCGCCTTGATCTGAAAATTGGCCCGGGCGATATCGGTCCGGAACCATTGGTTCTTGATCAGGCCGGGATTGTCCAGGTGGAGATACGACACCATGTATTTCACATCGCCGGAACCACCGGAAACGGATACCTGGTAGTTTTGCACCCAGGGCTTGTCTTGCAGCGCCTTTTGCCAGTTGGTTCCCTTAGTCGTCCCATTCTGGAAGCCCTCGATCTGTGCTGCGCTGAAGGCGGGGGCCTGACCGGGATTGGAAACCGCGTACTGCGCGTTCGTCGCGATGGCGAACTGGTAGGCGTTCATGATCGGCAGTTCCTTGGCGATCTCTTCTTTCTTTACCCAGGGGTTGATGTCGATACGCGGCTTGCCCTCATGGCCCAATTTGGTGGTGATGATGACCACGCCGGTAGAACCACGCGATCCATAAATGGCCGTAGCGGACGCGTCCTTGAGGATTTCCATCGACTCGATGTCATTGGGAGAGATCGTGGAGATGTCGCCGCCGATCTGCCCGTCAATGACGTACAGGGGATCGTTGTTGTTGTTGATGGAGGCAGTACCCCGGATACGGACGGCCAGCCCCTGACCGGGCATCCCGTTGACGCTCTGGACAGTCACACCAGGCACCGTTCCTTGCAAGGCTTCTTCTACCCTTACGATGGGTTTCCTGACGATATCGGCTGCCTTTACTTCAGAAGTGGCGCCGGTGACATCGCGTTTGCGTTGGACGCCATAGCCGACGACGATGACATCGCCGAGGGTTCTGCTGTCCTGGTGGAGCTCGACCGTAAAACCCGAATTGCCTTTAAACGTGTAGTCCTGGTTCTCGAATCCCACAAAGGAGACGGTAAAGACAGGTTTCAGGACGTTGCCGGTGTTGATTTGAAAGTTGCCGTTGATATCGCTGGCGGCGGTGATGTTGGTGCCTTTGATGGTGACCGTGGCGCCGGCCAGAGGTTTGCCGGTTTCATCGACGACTTTTCCTCTGACAGTTTTGTCCTGGGCATGGGATCTAAGCAGGCTTAGTGCCAGCAGGAGCAGGAGCAGACATTTTTTCATACAAGCAATGTTTGTTTTTTATTTTGGGGATCAGCCGCGTGGTGCGACTTCCAGACTACAAAAGAACGCGGGAGGCATTAACAAAGCCTTTAATAATTACTTAACTAAGTCATTAATGAGTGAAGATTTCTAAATAATTCTCAATTAGTTGTGATTGGGGTGCTATCGGGCTGCGCTTGCGGGGGTTTGCGATGCCACCAGGTGGCGAGAGCGGAGCCGGAGATGTTCATCATGGGGCCAAAAACCGCGGGCGCGAGTCCGACGGTGGTCAATTTTCCCATGCCGAGGGCGAGACCGGAGGCTAGACCGGCATTTTGCATGCCTACTTCGAGCGCGATGGTTCGACGGTCTTTCTCTTCAAGCCCAAGCCAGCGGGCAAACCAATAACCGAGGGTATAGCCGGCAAAGTTCTGCACCAGGGTGGCGGCAATCAGTAATAGACCTACCCGAAGAAGGCTGTCCCTGCCTGCGGCGGTGATGACTACGATGATAAGGGTGATGCCGGCCATGGAGATCAGGGGCATAGCTTTGTCGAGCCAGGTGAAACGGCCGCGGACGAGATAGTGAAAACCGAGACCGGCAGCGATGGGGATGATGACGATCTGGGTGATGTCCCAGATCATGGCGCCGAGGTGGATATCAATATATTGTCCGGCAAGCGCTTTCATAAGCAGGGGGGTGAGAAAGGGGGCCAGTAAGGTCGAGATCGCGGTCACGGACACGGAGAGGGCGAGATTGGCGCGGGCGAGATAGGACATAACGTTAGAGGCCAGCCCACTGGGACAGCAGCCGACAAGGATGATGCCTGCCGTGATCTCGCTGGGGAAGTGAAAAAGACTGGCGACGGCGAAGCTGATCAGGGGCATGATAGTATAGTGACAGATCACGCCGATGAGGATGCCTTTCGGCATACGAACGACGTTGCGGAATTCTTGCAGACTGAGTTCGGTGCCCATGCCAAACATGATGACCTGCAGCAGTGGAAGGATCAATTTGGACAATTTAAAAGTCCCAACGTGTGTAAAATACACAGGGTAATACAGCGCCAGACTTACTGCGGCAAAGATCATAACGGTAAAGGAAAACCCTTTTAGCAAGGGATATCGCCGGAAAACGAGCGCGAGAGTGGTAAAGAAGGCGAATAAGAGCCAGCCTCCTGCGGAGGCCGGTGTCGCTGCTGCACCAGCGGCGACACCCCCAAGTGTGAAGGCCAGGTAGTTGCCGCCGGTCTTCAGCCCCCTGCCTCCACCGGCCGCGATGGCTACATATTGTATCCCGTCGATCATATAAGTAATAGGTGTGGCGAAACCGGCGGCCGGCAACTGGTATTGCCAAACGATCTTGCCGGTGTTCTTGTCGAAGGCGCGAATCATTTCGTCGCGCGTGCCGGCGATAAATAGGAGGCCGCCCGCGGTTGCCAGGGGGCCGCCAAAGGATTCCATCCCGGTGACAGGAATGCCCTTTTTGGTGAGTTCGGTAAATTCGCCGAGCGGAACGCGCCAGCGATAGTCACCTGTGTTTAGGTCGATGGCATTCAGCGTGCCCCACGGCGGTTTGATGCCAGGGTAACCGTCCGAGTCGACCAGTTTGTCCCAGATCCTGATGGTATATGGAGGATCATAGGGAAAAGGTGGTTTGGCCATGGGCCGCGCACCCTGCCGGGCCGTTGGGGCGCTTCTGCCTTGCGCGTCTGTCCGGTGTTCGGCAGCTACTCTGAAACCGCCATGGGCATCGAGCAGAAAACCTATGATCGCAGCACGCTGGGCATCCGGCAACTGTCCAAAGGACGGCATTCTGCCCTGACCGTTGACGAGGATGGCCGCGATCTCCGGGGACCTGAACCGTTGGCCGATACCGAGGAGGCTGGGGATCTCATGACCGTTGCCTTTCCTGTCGGAACCATGACAGGAAGCGCAGTTGGCCACGTAGAGCCCGAAGCCTTCTTCCAGTTTAGCCATTTCCTTTTTTTGTTCCTGCATGGAGATCATGCGGAGGAGCCAGGGGGCGTCGTTGCCGTTTTGATAAAGGATGCCTGTGGAGTCAACGGCATTGCCGCCCCATTCCGCGCCACCGCTATAGCCGACAAGGACGGTGCCTGTCGTATCGGGAGGGAGGAATTTATTTGTTGCGGCTTTTATTGTTTGACTAAAGATCTTTTGCACGTAAGCATGTGCTTCGGCGGAGATATTGGTAAGATCGGAATCGGTGAAGGTTTGATGGGCGAAGGGCAACGGCTTTAGCGGATATTTTTGGGTGGGGCTTGGATGTTCGCCGGGAAGCCCTTTGACGGGGACGGAACGTTCTTCCACCGGAAAGAGAGAAGTGCCGCTATCGCGGTCGAGCACATACACGAGGCCGTCTTTTGTGGTTTGAACGACGACATCGGTCCGTTTACCGTTGTGCAGGATCGTGGTAAGGTTTGGCGGACACGGAATATCCCTGTCCCAGAGGTCGTGATGGATAGTCTGATAATACCAGTTAACTTTTCCCGTAACGGCGTCGAGCGCCATGATACAATCGGAGAAAAGATTCGTGCCGGCCCGATCGCCGCCATAAAAGTCCGAAGATGGAGCGCCGGTCCCGAAATAGATCACGCCCCTTTTGTCGTCGACGGACATCCCGCTCCAGTTGTTCGTTCCACCGGCAAATTTATAGGCGTCCTTTGGCCAGGTCTCGTAACCGGGCTCACCAGGTTGCGGAATAGTATGAAAGACCCAATTCATTTTCCCCGTGAGCACGTCGAAACCACGGATATAGCCTGGGGCGGCATCGCCTGATTCCGATACCGCGGAGCCAATGATAAGCGTATTCCTGCAGATAACGGCGGGCGAGGTGGCCGTGACATAGAGGTCGGCGACGGGATGATTGATGTCCAGCGCGGTGTAAAGTGAAAGGCGGCCATTTTTGGCAAAGGTGGGGACAAGCGTGCCGGTGGCCGCGTCGATACAGTACAGTGCCGGACCCGCGGCAAAGAAGAGGCGGCGGCTCCTACCATCGGTCCAGTAGGTGACGCCTCTGCATTGGTTGTAGCGCGGTGCGGCGTATTTGAAAGGATCGAATTTCCAGATCTCCTGACCGGTTGCGGCGTTGACTGCAAAAAGCTTTAAAGTGGGGCTGGTGCCATACAGGACTCCGTCTACCACAATGGGTTGGCACTGGATCATAAGATCCCGGCTTCGGCGGTGGTTGGTGGAATCGGTCGGGTCCGCTGAGTTATAGATCCAGGCAGGTCGCAGATCCTTTACGTTGGCGAGGTTGATCTGGTTCAATGCCGAATAACGGTTGTTTTGTTTGTTGCCGCCGTATACGGGATAATCGGCTGACGGACCAGGTCGATGGGTGCATGCGGCAAATAAAATGAGAAACAATAAGACAGCCGTCGTGGCGGAACGGAGAGACGATGCGGGCGGGTTCGGGCCTATTGAACGGAAATAGCTCATGGTCTGGTGTTGAGGGTATAAAATTCATAACGCAGGGTCCAGGTAAACGTTTCGCCCGGCGCGACGCTGACATGGATATATGGTTCCGGACAGAGCGTATGGATCGAGCCCCAATAGACGAGCCTTGAAAAAGGTCTGTCGGCAGTGATATGGACCCCCGCGCCGGTTAGATGGTTTTCGAGGCGGATATCGTAGTCGGCGGAGGAGTCGTTGTAACCGTGGAGCACGGCGTATACGGATTCGCGTGGGGCGAAGGATCGAAGGATGCTTATGGAGTCCCCGTTTATGGCGGCCAGATCGGTGGGGCCGGTCATGCCGTCCGCCCTAAGGGTGAACGGGAATTTCAGGACGATGCCGGGCGCCAGGTCGGTGCTGTCAGTGACGAAAAAATTGTGATCGAAGACATCGGTGACGATGGGCTGGCTGCCGGTATTGTGGAGATGATGGGTGATGACGAGTTCGGGCTTGCCTTTTGTCAAAGCGACGGTCTTTGTGTATATATAATGGTCGTCGAGCGTATGGCGGAACTCGATGCCTGTTTTAGATGTCCTTATTTTCCAGGTACCCGGGTTGCGGATCGGGTAATACCGGAAGGGAGAATAACGGGTGGTGTCGGGCCGGGTGAGGATACCGACACCGATCTCCACGAAGTCGCCGCCGGCCGCGGCTTTGTCATAGCCGATCGGCGAAAACGATTCCACGGGTCCCATGATGGCATCGTTGATGGTGGGCGCATATCGCGGGAACCACTGGCCGAAGAAGCTGTGGCCCTTGTATTCCAGGGAGGGTATGACGCCGGCCCAGTCGAAGCGGGTCGAGCGATAATAGCCGGTGGCCGTATCGGGGAGGTAGAGCCGTGCATGGATGAGCCCGTTCGAGATATCGGCTTGCGGAAAATTGGCCTGGGCCAAAGCGCCTAAGCCAAAAATGAATAGACCCCCTATCGAAAAAACACGCTTCATAGCGGAAAATTTATGGTCTGATGATCGTACCGTCTCTTCTGCGGAGTGTCCACTTTCCAGCGTTGTTGTTGATGGGGTATTTTGCTGCCACCTTTTCGTTGATGTCGACGCCGAGTCCGGGGGCCTCATTCACGTACATATATCCTTTCTTTATCTCCGGCGTACCGGGGAAGACCTCTTTTGTCTGGTCGTTGAAGAATACGGACTCCTGGACGCCGAAGTTCCAGATGTTAAGATCGATATGGCATTGCGCGGCATGCCCCACGGGAGAGACGTCGCCGGGGCCATGCCAGCCAGAGCGGACGTTGAAGAATTCGCCGAGATGGGCCACTTTTATCGCTGGGGTGATGCCGCCGATCTGTGAGACGTGGCAGCGGAAATAGTCAAAGTCGCGTCTGGCGATATAATCCACGAATTCGTTGGGGTTGTTGAAGAGCTCGCCCATCGCGAAAGGCACGGTAGTCGCGGCGCGGAGTTGCGGAAAGAGGTGCATGTTCTCCGGCGTTAGCGGGTCTTCGATCCAATACGGATCGAATTCTTCGAGTCTTTTGCACATATTGATCATATCCTGCGGCTGAACGCGTTCGTGAGTATCGTGGAGGAGTTCCACTTCTTCGCCACAGGTCTTGCGAACGGTTTCGAAAAGTTTGGGGATGGCTTTCACATAGGCACGGGGGTCCATGAAGTCGTCGGTTGCCCTGGCAAAGCCGGCGTCCTTGAAGTCGGGTTGTTTGGCAAGCTGGAGGGAGCCATATCCGCCCTGCTGGATGCGCACGTAGCGAAACCCGTCGGCCATATATTTCTGTGTATTGGCTGCCACTTCCTCCGGCGATTTGCCATCGGCATGGGCATAGCAATCTACGGCGAAACGGGCCTTGCCGCCGATCAGCTGGTAGACGGGCATGTTGGCGCGTTTGCCTTTGATGTCCCAGAGGGCCTGGTTGAGACCGCTGAGGGCGTTGTTGAGGACAGGCCCGTTGCGCCAATAGGAGCTGACGAAAAAGGATTGCCAGAGGTCTTCTATATTATCCACGTCCTTGCCGACGCAGAAATCGGGCATATAGCTGTTGATAGCGGTCACGACTACTTCGGCGCGTTGGGTGAAGGTGGCACAGCCGATGCCATAGAGGCCGGGTTCGGAGGTCTCGACCTTTACGACGACTAAGTTCGCGCCCTGGGGGGCGGTGCCGATGGCTTTTACGGAGCGAATGGTTACCGGCGGGAGGCCACCTGTTGATGCTTTCGCGGAAATCGGACGGGCGCCCAAGTCTGAGGGGCGCCGCCGGTCCGATGGGTTGGCCAGGCTACGGGTGTTCAGCAGCGAAGCTGCTGAACCCAACCCTAACATTTTAATGAGTTCGCGGCGATTGGATGTCATATGTAAGTTTGTTATTGGCTGGTAAGCTGCAGTCGATGATGTCCTTGCGCCGGATGGCCGGCGTAACTGTGAGACCTATGAGATGTCCATTGCGGACCCTGCCTTCTATAATGGTGTTGTGCGGCGCGTGCAATTTGAAATCGGCATCCCAGTCCGCCGGCCAGGCGGGGAGCAGGAGAATTTTTTCGCCTGCTGTCTGCAGCAGCATTTGTTGCAAGCCATTTTCGCCGTTGCCGCCATTGTCCTCATCTGGAAGATAGTCATGACTCTTGTCCCAGAAAGCGGGAAATTTCAGGCTGGCGTCTTTGTTGGTCAAGTTGAAACGCGTGTCTTCTTTTGCGATATCCGTATAACCGAGCATGGCCGCTTCAATAGGGTCCTGTGACCAACAGCCTTTCAGCGGACATTTGCGAATGTCAAAGCTATGCCTGGCCAGGTCGAGGCCGGGTTTGCCCAAACCGTATAGCCGGAATGGATAGATAGAGTAGAGCTCGGGGTTCTCTTCGTTGCGGTTTTTTGCAGTTTGAGGGCCGGTATAAGGAAGGAGCCGGGGGGCGCCATCCGACGAATCGATCGGGAGCGGCGGGAGGATAGCCAGCATTGCGCGCCAATGTTTTCTTTGTGGCAGCACGAAGTTGGACGGCAGGTGGATCATCCGCATCAGGACGGCCCTGAGCCCGGCGATATCCGGGGCCGGGTCATGCACTTTCCAGTACATTTCGATCGAGTTGTCGGGATCAAGCAGGAGATGGCCGGTGCTGTCACGCGGGAAATGGCGGTCGAAGAATTCGAGACCGGCAGAAGCGATGGGCAACAAATATTGGCGGACAAAGCGATCATCGCCGGTATAGTCGTAGTAATCCAGCATCATCATGCTGAGTTCGAGGATGGGCGTAAAATAGTGGTGGGTATAGAGGGCTTCTCCATTCGGTGGCATAAAGGGCAGACCGCCCCAGAACGGACTCGTCTCCTGGAAGTAGGCGCCCCCATGGTTATAATATCTGGCTACCGCGGCGGCATTTTCGGGCAGCATGTGCAGGTACATGTTGAAAAGGGGGATCATCAGGTCGAAGTCGCCGGCTGCGAGCCGGGGCCAGTACATGGGGCGGGTATTCTGGAACCAGTACTGACCGCCCCAGGCGCGGAAGTCAGCGTTCATGGGAGTAGGTTTCCCGTCGACGCGCCATGTCGGGTTGTCGACGACGAAGAGGGAGCCGTTGAATTTTATCGGGTAGGCGCCTCGACCGGCACAGGCGGTGACAAAGCGCTGGAGGATATAGCCGCGGGTGACGCTGTCGGTAGTGGTATTCCCATGCACATAAACATAACTTCGTTCCCAGAACCGCTGCCACCATCGACGGTGAGCCAGCCGCGTCGCCTCCAGGTTAAGCCGGCCCACGGACGCCGTCTCGCGTTTGAGCGCGTCCGCCCATCCTGATCCCCTCCCCGTCAACGCATAGATCGAAATCAGCTGATCCTTCCTCGCAACGACGCTCCCCAGCGTCGAATCATCCTTTCCTTCAAACCCGGCTCCCTCGATCTCGCCGCCAAAACAAATGTCCGCAAGATGCGGATCGGCCAGGCGCGGATCACCAATGGATGGGTTGCGATGGTTCCAGATGATATGGTCTGTCGCGGTCCTGGAGTAGACGGTGTCGCCGGATTGCAGGCGCCAGTCGTGGAGCGTCACGGTGGCTTTCAGCGGCCGATCGCTTGTTGCTTCGACGCGGATGACGGGGTGATTAGCGTCCACCCAAATGCGGTAGTGAATGGCGGCACTCCCCTCCCCTTCCGTGATCGTGATCTCGCCGTCGTGGAGGTGGAGGATCTGGTGAAAGGGGGCGGCCGGTCCGCCAGCCAGCGGGTTGGGACTAAGGCTGACGCGGACGAGGCCAAGTTTCATCAGCACTCCGCCCTCCTGCATCCAGGAGTCCGCGGTCGAATCCTTTGCCCCGCCCCAGGCATCCGTCTTTGAAATATAAAAGAGGAGGTCGCCGCCCGGGTCTACCCAGACATTGAGACCGATATCCCCGTTACCCAGCGGCATCGACGCGGCGGAATTAGGGCCGGGGCTATTCCAGTCAACGTCGTAGCGATCAAGCTGGCTCAATACCGGGGCCTGGGCACAAACGGATACTGCGCAGAAGAGGCATGCAACCACAACCAGAACATATTTCATATAGACGCAATTAGGTGCAAGTAAGGGCCGGCCGCTTAATAGGGGGGTTAATTAACGACTAATTGGGCATTAATGCGATAATTTATGTTGGGGATTATCCATGGCCGTGTGTTTGTACCGAAACACCAGCGGGAAGACGATGCCCAGCACGAGGGCGTAGCCGGCAAAGCAGAACCAGATGTTGTGCCAGTTCTTGACGCCGTCAACCGTGAAATAGTCCACTACCCGGCCGCTGACAAAAGTACCCACATAGGCGCCGATGCCATTGGTCATAAGCATGAACAACCCCTGGGCGCTTGCCCTGATCTTTACCTCCGCTTCCCGCTCGACGAAGAGCGAGCCGGAGATATTGAAGAAGTCGAAAGCCATCCCATAGACGATCATGGAGAGGATCAGGAGCGGGAGACCACCGCCGGGATTGCCTACCCCAAAAAGCCCGAACCGGAACACCCAGGCAAAGATGCTGATCAGGATGACCTGTTTGATGCCGAACCGGCGGAGGAAGAACGGGATCGTCAATATGAATAAGGTCTCGGACATCTGGGAGATAGAGATCAGCAGGTTGGAATGGCGGACGCCGAACGACCCTGCATATTGAGGGTCTTTGGCAAAATCGCTTATAAAAGCACTGCCAAAGGCATTCGTGATCTGTAACGCGGCCCCCAGGAGCATGGCGAAGATGAAAAAAATGAGCGTCTTCTTCCGGGTGAACAACACAAACGCGTCCAGCCCCAGGGAAGCGGTGAGACTCGGCTTCGGCCCGGTGCGGACAGGAAAACAGGCGGGCAGGGTAAAGGCGTAGATGCCCAATAACAGGCCTGCGCTCGCGCTGATGTACAATTGATGCGGGCTTTGGTTGTAGCCGCAAAGATCAACGATCCACATGGCGCAGACGAACCCCACCGTTCCCCAGACGCGGATCGGTGGGAAGTTTTTTACGATATTGAACCCCTTTCTTTCGAGTATGATATACGACACCGTGTTGTTGAGGGCAAGCGTCGGCATGAAGAAGAAGGAATTGAACAGCATGGCCAGGTAGAAGACGCCGTAATCGTGTAGGGTCGAGGCCCACAAGAGCATGGCGGCACCGACGATATGGCAGAGACCCAGCACCCTTTCGGCGTTGAGCCAGCGATCGGCCACAATGCCAAACAAAGCCGGGGTGAAGACGGAAGCGATGCCCATCGTGCCGTAGATGCTTGCGACCTGCACCCCATTAAAATGAAGCACATTAAACATATAGCCGCCCAGCGAAATGAGCCAGGCCCCCCAGACAAAGAATTCCAGGAAGTTCATGACGGTCAGGCGGAGTTTTATATTCACTTACCGATTTTTTTATATGTGAAATGAACGACGAAACAGGGAAGATAAAGAATTTATGGTACCCCTACAATCACTAATTTTGCTCCATGGAAACTATGACCACGGGCATCGAAGCCCTCCTCCAAACGACCGACCAGGAATTGCGGCGGATCGGCGAAAAGATCATCGCCAGGGAACGGATCACACCGGAAGAAGGGATAACCTTGTTTGAAAAGGGCACCCTACCCTTCCTGGGGGCGTTGGCCAATCATGTCCGGGAGCGGCTGCACGGGCATAAGACTTATTTCAATAGGAATTTCCATATCGAGCCCACCAACGTTTGCGTCTTCACCTGTAATTTCTGCTCTTATTCCCGGGTCTATGCCCATCGCGATGAAGGCTGGGAGCTGAGCCAGCAACAGATGCTCGACATCGTGAAAAGTTATGACGGCAAGCCGGTGACGGAAGTGCATATCGTGGGCGGCGTGCATCCAAAAATGAATCTTGAGTACTTTGTGGAGGTCTTGCAGAAGATCAAAGCGCACCGGCCCGATCTGCATATCAAAGGGTTTACGGCGGTGGAGCTGGATTATATGTTCCGCAAGGCTAAACTTTCCGTGGAGGAAGGCATGAAAAAACTGCATGCCGCTGGTCTGGATTCAATGCCCGGGGGTGGCGCCGAGATCTTTCATCCAGACGTTCGCACCGTTATCTGCGCGGATAAGGTCGATGCCGACGGCTGGCTCAAGATCCATGCGGCAGCGCATGGTGAGGGCATGCATACCAATGCGACTATGTTATATGGCCATATTGAGACGTATGCTCACCGCATTGATCATATGGAGCGGCTTCGGCAGCTGCAGGATAAGACCGGCGGTTTCAATACGTTTATTCCGCTGAAGTTCCGGAACAAAGACAATGACATGAGCCATATAGCCGAGTCTTCGGTAGTCGAGGACATGAAGTTGTATGCGGTGGCCCGGCTCTATATGGACAATTTCCCCCATCTCAAGGCCTACTGGCCGATGCTCGGGCGGCAAAATGCGCAGCTCACACTCGCCTTTGGCGTCAATGACCTGGATGGGACGATCGACGATACTACGAAGATCTATTCCATGGCGGGGAGCGAGGAGCAGACGCCGAGCCTGAGCACTGCGCAACTGGTGTCATTGATTCGGCAGGTGGGTCGGGAGCCTGTCGAGCGGGACACCCTTTATCATGAGATTAGGAATTATGCCGACGTGCCCATGGAGGAGTTGATGCAGGACCCAACATTGAACTGATATACCTACAACACATGCGTTAAATGATGGATAATAAATTCCCTCGCAGGATGCGTCAATTCGATTAGCTGATCGATCACCGCCTGCCGGTCAAAGGCCACGCGACGATGCGTTACTTGATAGCCATCGCTATCCGCATCCAAAAAAGCATAATTGGCATATAAGTCAGGAGTGCGCGAGAGACCGACCGACCCCGGGTTCACGATATGCACTTGTCCCCATCGTCTATCAAGCGGCAGATGCGTATGACCGACACACAGCAACCCGGCATCACAGTCATTACACAACGTTCCGATCTCCGCATCACTGCTGGCGGGTGAGATCCCCGTGCCGTCGTCGGTTCCCGGTGAGGCATGAACGCCGAGGAAGCGGGTACCGTCGGGCAATTCCAGTTCGAAGTTGAGGGGTAATCCTTTTAACCAGGGCAACCAGCCCGCGGCAGTGACCATGCCTTGCGTCCACGCAAACGTATTGGCAACCTGGATCAGCGGCGTAAAGAGCGCCGCATCGGCTTTTACCTCTGCGACGCTCGGGCCCGGCCGGTCGCCGAAGGCCACATAACGGTCGGTGTTGCCTCGGATTATTTTTTTGTCAGGGAGTGCGTCGATCTGCTCCAGCACCCCAGCAGGATCAGGACCTATTGCCACCAGATCCCCAAGGACCCAATAAGCATCGGCCCCTCCTTCCCGCTCGATATCCGCGAGTACGGCTTCGAGGGCAATGGCATTACCGTGTATGTCGGCGAGCAGGGCGATTTTCATGGATTAAAAATAGGGATTCTGATGGAACCCTACCCCGGCAAGACATTTCTGCGTCCCGGGTGGAAATGTCTTGTCTGCCGCAGCCATTCTGCACAACCCAGGCTTACATTTACTAATCGCGCGAGTTAACCCGCACTCTCCCTATAGGATTCCGCTTACGCTCAGTATACTCCACTTGTCCTACCCATCGGTCCAGGAATCGTTATTTATTAAACCTTAAGTTTTTGCCGCTTTTGCTGCAAAAAACGGCAACCATTATGAACCGCCTATCCATTTTTTTGCCAGCCCTGGCGCTGGCACTGGCCCTCGCTTTGCCCGGCACTGCTACTACCCATGAACCTGTCGCCGGACGAACCGCAGCTCCCAAAGAAAAAGATCGCTTCCAGATCGTCTATTATTGGTACACCTATCCGGCTGATACGTACAACGATCACGAATCGCTTGTAGTCGAGGAATTGGAATGGTGGATCATCCTTTTGGTACCCGTGGATACCAATCCTACGGGCGGTACGCTGATCGCACGTGGTTATTTGACGAATGCCTACCCACACACTTCCTATGCCTCCGAGTATCTCTATGCGCATTACTAGCCGTATGTGGGGCTAGAACGAAACATGCAACCCGGCAACGAGGATTCTCATCGGCGGCAAAACGGTTGGGTCCTGCGTCTCAGGATCCGTTACAGGGAAATGGGTTCGTGTCCATACATTCTGGCCGCTGATACTGATGCGGCCTTCCAATAAACCCAACCGTTTTGCGACGGCGGGCGGTAACCGCCAGCTAAGCTTAATATTCCGTAACCGCAAATAAGAGGCATCGATCGTTGAGGCATCGGAATTCTCATAATCATCAAGCCGGGTCAGCGCAAGCGGATCGCCACCCGCGGTAAGCCGTTGCTGATGCGAAATGTCACCCGGCTTCCGCCAGTGGTCAAGCCACTCTACCGGGCCGTTATTCAACTCTTCCAAGCCCTGCATCCCCGGAGGATTTTGCTGATCCAGGATGATCAGCGGGTTGATACCGCGTTGGTGCCGATAGTCGAACAACCATTCCAACTCCCAGTTGCCAATGGTCAGTCGCTGACTCCAACCGGCATAGTAAGCAGGATCGAGTCCTTTATCCGGCACTTTATCAGCCGGGCCAGGATTGCCATTGGCATTGGTGGTGGTAAAAGTATACAACCCGGTGACGGGATCTACCCCTGTCCAATGATAGCCTTTCGATACCGTTACGGACTCCCCTTGCACATAACTGGTGCCGTACGAGGAACCGGCAAGACCCGGCCAGTGGGCGATCCGGTTGCGGGGTATCGTCAGCACGATGGAGGAGGCAAGGCCAAATTTACCCCAATTCACTTTATTGACCTGCAGCGCAAATTCAAGGGCCTTGTTTTCTATGTCAAGCCCCCTCTGACTGAACAGCAAACCTGGTATCCCGGGCATCCCCGGCACAACGGGGGAATTGATCAGTTGATTGGCCGTCCAGCCGCGGGTAGCGGCCGCCGTAAAGAATAGCTTGTCCTTAAAAAATCCCAATTCCAACGCGAGTTCCTCGCGGTGATTCAATTCCCAGTGCAGCGGAAGACTGGCAGGAATGACCAGGTGTCGGCCAGGTAATTGTGGGTAGCTGCGAGCCGCCGCGATGGCGGCAGCCTCGGCGTCGATAAGGTCTTCCCTTGGTTCATTTCCAGTGGTGCCCCAGCTTGCCCTCAATTTTCCAAAACTCAAAATTTTACTGTCTGTGAGAAATCCTTCCCTACTAAAAACCCAGCCCCCGCCCAAGGTCCAAAAGTTACCCACCGGTTCAGTGGCACCCAACAGCTTGCTTTGGTCCTGGCGCCAGGACGAAGTAAAAAGGTATTTACCGGCAATGTTATAATTTATCTGACTGAACAATGCAGAATATTTGTACGGAATACTATCGCTCGTTTTGGTTGATCCCGTTGGATTGATGCCGGCATCGAGTGATTTATCATCCGGGTAGGTGGACTGCTGAGTCGAACTGATCACCTTTCTCGCCTGGTAATCGATCCCCAATAACCCATCCAATCTCCCGGGCCCGACGCGCCCTGACCACCTCCCTATCGTCTCCGTCATCGAATGCCGGTATCGGTTTATCTCCTTTGTTACGGATGCCCCGCCGTTATCGTTGGGATCCTGCCCGGCCAATCGCAGATAGGCGGATTCATCAGTACTAATCCGATTATAGCCCAGGTTTTCTTCCAGCGAAAATTGTTTTCCGAAGCGGTAACTCATTTGCAGGTGGCCAAGCAGGCTTTTAACCGTGCCGCGATAATCGTTATTGGCGAGCGCCGGGATATTGGCGAAAGACAGCGGCCCTTGCGCCCACCGACTATTGCCCATAGCATCTTTAAAAGACGGGGCATTGGGCGCCAAGAGTTGATAAGGGGTATAATCCGCCGCCGGCAGGTGATTGTTTTCCGCACTGTATAAGCCGGAGAAGGAAACCTGTAGTCGGTCGTCGGTCGATGCGCCATGCCAGTTGCCGCAAATCGATTGTCGCCCGTCAGCGGTCTGCCCGGGAAAAACGGTCGATTCCTGATGAACCTGACCCGAAAGAAAAAAAGCCGATCGAGCGGTACCCCAGTTAGCCTGGAGACCGCCATTCCATATAAGGGGTTTGCCGCCGGTCGTCAATCGCTGAAAATTCGATTGACGATTTGGATCGAAGTAATACGCCTCCGGCACCGTGCTGCTGTCCACTTGCCCACCGTCGTTTATTACGGCTTCTTTTCTCAGGTTTAGGAATTGCGCCGTGGTAAGCAGCGGGCTGATCTTTACGGCAGTTTGGATACCACCATTGAAATCAGCCGATAGTTTAAGATGACCGGTCTTTGCTTTTTTCAGGGTGATCAATACAACCCCGTTGGAAGCCCTGCTTCCATAGATAGAAGTGGCGGCGGCGTCTTTTAGCACCGTAACAGACTCAATATTATCCGGAGCAATAAAATCGAGCGAGCTTGCTCCGGCCACGCCCTGTGCACTGCCCGACCCGATGGAATTCAAAAAGCCGTCGCGCGCCAAAGGCACGCCGTCAACCACGTATAAAGGGTCGTTGTTTTGCTGAAGCGAATGGATGCCCCCAATTGTCACCGACTTGCTGCTCCCCGACACGCCATTGATATCGCTTATAATGAGCCCGGGCACCCTGGCTTTCAGTCCATCCTGCAGGTTGCCACCCGGATCATTCATACTGGTTATTCCCGATGCGGTAAATGCGGCTATTGTCGTTTGTCGTTTCGACGTATACCCATAAGGAACGACGACGGTGGCGTCGAGGCTTTGTGGCGGGGCGTCATCCAGGATGATCATAGAATCTTCCTTATTGGACAACAAAATAATGCGCTGAACATAGCCGACACAACTGACAATGACCTTTGTATAAAATGATTTGACAGGCAACCGGAAGTATCCGCTGCTGTTGGTAATGACTCCCCTACCGGCCGGCAAGACCGTTATTGTGGCGCCTGGTATCGCCTGCAGCCGGCTGTTCACCACAACACCTTCAACGTCGGCGTAGAGGGATTCGCCCGGACCAACATCCGCTGTTAGATAAAGAATGATGGTCTTGTTGTTTACGGTGGCTCCAACCTTGAAGCCTGCAAGCCATCGGCCTAATAGGTCCTTTATCTTTTCATCGCCTTTCACGCTCAGTGTCACTTCCGGAAATCTTTTATCCAAGAGCGCGGGACAGCCAACTTCGAATTGTTTGGATTTCAGCAACTTTATCATCTGCTGAAAGGTGTAGGTTTGTGGGACGGGGCCGGTCGATTGAGCAGCGCAGCCGTAAAAAGAAAAAAATAACGTGATCGACGTTACGAACTTTCGCATGCAATGTTAGTTTTGGTTGGGGGCAAGGAGGTTTCGTAAGAAAAACCGGCGGTATTGCTACCGCCGGCATCGTCCAATAGGCAGGTTTAAATGGTAAGGCTAAAGCCGTTCTATTTGGTCCCGCGCCAGTTCGAGACCACGATTTCGTTATTTTGGAAGCTCATCTGGACAAAATGACTTTGTAGTTTCGCTATGCTTTTTAGGATAGGCTCCGGTGAGGACGGTCGGGGTAGATCGACCATGATCGCCGTTCCCTTAAGGTTATGCGGGTTGGAGACCTTTAACCCATACCAGGACGCGACCTGGGCGAGCGCCGTTTCAAAGTCCGTGTTGTCGAAATGGAAGGATAGGGATTTACCGATCCATCCGGTTACGGCAGCGGGATCCTTGATTGTTTGCTTCTCGACGCTGGCGGAGTGACCGATGGCTTCCTCGCCGGCGCTAAGTTGAACGCTATCTTTATTTGTCGTCAGGTTCAGTGAGCCGGAGACCAGCGCTACCCTGCAGTCCGGTTTTTGGGCATAGGATTCGGCGGAAAATTCCGTTCCCGTCACCCTGATACGGTTGCCATTCAGCAGATCGATAACAAAAGGTTTGCCGCCGGCTTTCGCGATGTCAAAGAAAGCTTTTCCGACAAGCGTGTATGGATGTTCATTGTCCCGACTGTTATTCGAGTAAATAAACCTTGCTCCACTGGACAGCCATACGGCGCTGCCGTCCGATAGTTGGAGGTGATAGGGGGAGCTTTCGCTGCCTGTGGTTAGCATGTTGCTGCCGGAAGGCCGCAAAAAAAGTTTTTTATCTGCGAGCGCATCATAGGCCAAGGCATTGGTATCCACTTTTCGAAGGATATTGGCGCCGATTGTCGAGATGATCGAGCCCACGGGTAGTGAACCTAGTGGAACAGAATGTCCGGTACTATCAATCCAGATGGCATCCCGTTTGGCTATGATGACCGGTGTGTTTTCCGTTTTCGCGGTTGCCGGAGCTTTGCCAGGTTTCGTTCGCTCTTGTTTTACAATTAGCCAAACCGTACACAATACGAGGGCCGCTGCTGATAAGGACCATGCGAGTGTGGCTAGCCGTCCAGTGCTTTTTTTGGGTTGAAAACCTGTCCCGGCACCATTCACTGCGGCGTCCATCTCATCAAGTTGTCGTGTGATCTCCGCCCACATTTCTCTTTTTGGTACACTGTTCAGCTTTTTGACTGCCTCTCTCACCCATTCCTCATTGCCAAACTGTTTGGCGAGTTCCATGTTGTCTGATGACGCTTTCCACCAATTTTCCAGGGTACGCAACTCTTCAGCGGTAAGCGCTTCATGACGGGCATACTTTGCCATCAGCCTGGTAATGAGGCTATCGTTTGCGTCCATATGTAATAGGTTCAGGCGAAGATTTGGGCGAAATAGGATGGTTTAATGATCGCGCGTTTCATGTGTCGTTATATACATATATACCCAAAACGCGGAAAACAACTAAGAGAAGAAGAGATTTATTTCTTCCCAGCGCCCATCGAGGCTTTTTCGAAGGAGGATGATACTTTGAGAGAGGTGATTTCTAACAGTTTGTATGTCTATTCCAAGCCGGATGGCTATTTCGGCGGTAGATTTTTTATGCCAGTAGTACAACACGACGATTCTCCTTTTTTTTGCCGGGAGGCTTAACCAGGAGGTGCGCAGCGCCATCAGGATCTCGCCTTTCGCTTCTTCCGTCTTTGGAAATTCCGGTACAAGTATCTCGGCTTTCGTTGAATAGACCAGCTCCGCTTCGAGGTCCTTCAGCCGACCTTTTTCCCGGAGATATTTCAGTGAAAGATTTTTCGCTATTGTATAAAGGAAGGGGCAGAGATGCGCTTCATCATTGATCTTTTCCCTGTCAGTGAATAATATAACAAACGCCTCCTGGGTCTTATCCGTTGCTGTGACCCAGTCACCTGTCCTTTCCTGAAGGTAAAAATGGATCCGGTCCGCGTAGAGATCGTAATAGTATTCGAAGGCAACCCGGGACCCAGCCCGAAATTGCTCAAAGCGATGGTTATTATGAAGGGTGCTCATTAAGCAAGATTTTTTGACACAGGTTTAAAAAGGATGCTGATTTCTGATAGGAACGTTTGGCTGAAGACCCTGGAGCCTGTCTAAGGGTCTTAGTATTTGCTACGGAAATATTTAGCAATTAACCACTCGATAGAGCATATTTTCTATCGACGATAGGGAGTACTGTGGCCAGAGCCGGCGGCTCGGCGTTGGAGGAATAAGCTGGCGTTGATATGGTGGCTTTGTATTTGAAACGGTTAAATCGGTTTAATAACCATTTGAAAAACGACTAAAATCGCTTTACTCCGACCTTAAACTCCTCGTCGGATTGGCCAGTGCTCCCTTAATAGCCTGAAAGCTGATCGTGATCACCGTTATCAACAACGCCATCGCGGCGGCCACAAGAAAGACACCTGGCCCGATAGTGATGCGATACGTATACTTCTGTAGCCAGCCTTGCAGGAAATACCAGGCCGCGGGGGATGCCACCACGGCGCTGATCAACACCAACATAATAAAATCCTTTGACAACAGGAGCCAGAGTTGTGAGACAGACGCGCCGAGGACCTTGCGGATGCCGATCTCCCGCGTGCGTTGTTCCGCCGTATAGGCCGCCAGACCGAAGAGCCCGAGACAGGAGATAAAAATGGCCAGGCCGGCGAAGAGGGCGGACAGGCGACCGATCAGCACTTCGAGCACAAACTTCTTCGCATACGATTCATCCACGAACTGGTATAAATATGGATAGGCGGGATTGTATTTGTTGAAAATACTTCCCAGGCCCGCAATGGATGTCGGAACATCCTCCTTGCGGGAAAGGCGGTAGGTAACTTTGCTTGCCCAATCAGGATTGAAAAAGAAGAAAGTCGGTGTTACCGCGTCGAAGGGCGACTGCATCAATGCGTCCCTGACCACCCCGATGACTTTGAAATGCGAGGTCATGTTCCAGGCGATGACCTGGTTGATCGGGTCTTTTAACCGCATGCGCTCCACAGCTGCCTCGTTGAGGATCACATAGGAGGAATCAACGGCATAATTGCCCACGAAATTTTTCCCCGTCACGAACTGCATGCCCATGGTCTTGAAATACTGGTCATCTGCGACGGCTACGCCGGGTAGTTGCACCACATCGTCGGGCAACTTACCCGGAAAGTCCTGGAACATGAACCACGCGTTCAAATGGGTGACTTCGCTGCTCGAACGGGTGACGGACTCGACAAGTCCGCTGTTTAGCATGGCATCCTTTAAAGGAGGGTAATTGCGATTAAGGTCGGAATTGGCATCCGTCATCACCAGCCTGTCCGAATTGTAGCCGGTCGGCCTTTCTTTGGCATATTGGATCTGTTGGTAGATCAAAAAACTACTTATGATCAACGCGATCGAACAGGAAAATTGCAATACAACCAGTACCTTTCTCGGAAGCGCGGCGGAGCGCCCGGCTTGTATCGCGCCCTTTAATACTTTTACCGGTTGGAACGAAGAAAGGTAGAACGCAGGCCGACTGCCTGCAAGCAGACCAGTCAGCAAAACATAACCCACCATAAGGGCCCAGAAGCCGCCGCTTGCATAAGGCATAACGATCGAGCTGTTGGTCAGCAAGTTGAAGGAAGGCAATGCCAGCTGTACGAGGAGCAGTCCCAGCAAAGCTGCAAAAGCGGTGATGACCAGCGATTCTACAAGGAATTGCGCGATCAGGTCTTTGCGCCGGGAGCCGACGGCCTTACGCACGCCAACCTCACGTGCTCGTTTCTCCGAGCGCGCCGTGGCAAGGTTCGTGAAATTGACACAGGCTATGAGCAGCACAAGCGCGCCGATCAGGGTGAAGAGCCTGACGTATTCAATAAAACCACCCACGGCCGCACCATTTTTAAAATTACTGTATAGATGCCAGTCCTTCATTGGCTGGAAGAAGATCAGCGATTGGTTCTCCCGCCCATCAGGCACGTACTTGACATAGATCGTTCTGAGTTTGGGCTCTATCTGGGCGTATGTGGTATTTGGTTTTAACCGAACAAAGGTCTCAAAGCCGTTGGCGTTCCAGTCGGTGCTTGCTTTCCGTACCCAATCATTTGTTTGCACCAGGTAGTTAAAGGGAACGACAAAACTATATTTCAGCGTGGCGTTATCCGGCACGTCATTTATGACGGCAGTGACAGCGAGGTCGTGCGCGTTATCGATGCGCACCATCTTGCCGATGGGATCGACGTCGCGAAACAAAGCCTTTGCAGCAGACGCCGTCAGCACGATGGAATACGGCTCTTTGAGGGCGGTTGAGAGATTGCCTTTCACGACAGCAGCCGGAAACACCTTGAAAAAATCAGCTCCTGGCAAGGCCCCTTTCAGGTAGACCTTGTTCTCGCCGACGACGAGACCATGGGAACCCCAATCGGTGTGCACGGCATATGCGACCTCCGGGATCTCGTCGGCAAGCGCCTTAGACATCGGCGGCGCGGTGGCATCCATCTGCATTTTTTCGCCATTGCGCACGAACCCGATATGCGCCATGTAGACCTGTTGATAGCCGGTATAGGACCGGTCGTAATTGTATTGGTATTGTACCCAGAGTCCGATGAGCAGGGCGATACCCATTCCTACGGCGAGGCCGAGGATGTTTAGGGCGCTATAAGCCTTGTTGTTGATCAGGTTGCGCCAGGCTGTCTTGAAGTAGTTGCGGATCATATAGCAGGTTTAATTGAATTGTTTTTGGATGCGGGCCCCGCCCCTCTCCTATCGGGTCTATTTTTTATTCGGCCCTTAAACTGCGGGCCGGGTTGGCTACCGCGCCTTTGATGGCCTGGAAACTGATGGTCACGACCGTGATCAGCAGGGCCGCGGCGGCGGCAAGCAGGAAGACGCCGGGACCGATGGTGATAGCATATTTGTATTTTTTCAGCCAGTCGCTCATGAAATACCAGGCTATCGGTGAGGCCACGACGCCGCTGATCAGCACAAGCAGGATAAAATCCTTTGAGAGCAGGAGCCAGAGCTGCGAGATAGTGGCGCCGAGGACCTTGCGGATGCCGATCTCCCGCGTGCGTTGTTCCGCCGTATAGGCCGCCAGACCGAAGAGACCCAGACAGGAGATAAAGATGGCGAGGCCGGCGAAGAGGGCTGCAAGCCGGCTGACCAGGTTTTCGAGCTGGAATTTCTGCGCATAGACGTCGTCGGCGAAATTATACAGAAAGGGAAAGGCCGGGTTGTATTTGGCGAAGATGGGCGCAAGTTGGCTGATGGCCTTGTGGACATCGGCCGTGGGTTTTAGCCGGAACATGAGGTTGCCGGCATTGGGGTCAAACCCGAAGAAAGTCGGCTCTGCGGGATTGAAGGGAGATTGCATCAGCGCATCTTTTACTACTCCGATGACCGTCAGATGGCGACCGCCTTCCATTTCGATAGGTTGTCCCAGCGGGTTTTTATAGCGCATCCTCGCAACCGCTGCCTCGTTGAGGATGACATGGTTGGAGTCGGCAGCCAGGCTTCCGGCAAAACCTTTGCCTTGCAACATTCTCATCCCGGCAGTCTTAAAATAATCGTCGGCTATGTCGACTTCCGCCATTTGGAGCTCTTCACCGGGTTTCTGGCCGCTCCAGGAGTGAATGCCTGACCAGGACCACAACTCCGTGACAGGGCTCGAGCTTTGGGTCACGGAGGAAACCAGGCCGCTCCCCAGCATATCCTGTTTGAGGGATGGGTAATTCCGGGTGATCTCATTGCTGCCATCGATCATGACGAGGCGATTGGTATCATAACCCGTGGGGCGATCCTTTGCATATTGGATCTGCTGGTAAATGAGCATTGTGCTGATGATAAGCGCGATGGAACAGGAGAATTGCAGCACGACGAGTATTTTTCTCGGTAAAGCGGCAGACCTGCCCACGAGCATATTTCCTTTCAGCACTTTTACCGGCTGGAAGGAAGAAAGATAAAACGCGGGTCTGCTTCCGGCGAGCAGACCGGTGACCAGCACATAGGCGGCCATGACGGCCCAGAAGGACCATTGGGTGTAAGGAATGCAAATAGCGGTATTAGTGAGATCGTTAAAGCCGGGTATGGCCAGTTGACTGAGGACGACGGCGAATATGCCTGCGCTGCAGGTGATGACCAGGGATTCAACGAGGAATTGGAGGATGAGGTCTTTGCGACGGGAGCCGATGGCCTTGCGGACACCTACTTCCTTTGCACGTTTTTCGGAGCGGGCGGTGGCCAGGTTCATAAAATTGACGCAGGCAATCAGCAGGACGAGCAGACCGATCAAACTAAAGAGATGTACGTAGTCGATAAAACCGCCGCCGGTCGGTCCGGCGCCCTTGAACTCGGTATAGAGATGCCAATCGGCCATCGACTGCAGGAAGATCGTTTGTTTGGCGACCTTCCATGCCTCCGGGTTGTATTTCTGGAAGATGCGATCGAATTTGGGTTGCAATTGTTTATCGGTGACCCCTGACCGCAGGACTACGAAGGTCTGGAAAGAGCTGTTGTGCCAGCTGGTGGCAGCCTCGTTCACCCATTCCCGGGTAAGCATATAATAGCTAAAGGGGACGACATAGTTGAGTTTGACGGTCGAGTTGGCGGGCAGGTCTTTGATGATGGCCTTTACCACCAGGTCGTGCTTATTGTCGAAGCTGACGGCCTTGCCCATCGGGTCGGCGTTACCAAAAAGCGAATGAGCCGTGGACTCCGTAAGGACGATCGAATAGGGGTCTTTCAGGGAAGTCGAGAGATCGCCCTCTACGACCGGAAAAGGAAATATATTAAAGAAATCCTGTTCCGCCTGGGCGCCGCTGATATAGACCTTCTTCTCCCCCACTGCCAGGTTATGCGTCCCCATCCAATCGGTGTGGGCGGCATATTTTACTTCGGGGATGTCTCTGCGCAATGCATCCGCGATCGGGGCAGACGTCGCCATCTGCTGGCCGGCCTCGCCGTTCACGGTATAGCGGACATGGACCTGGTAGGTGTTCTTATAGTCCGGCAGGTAACGGTCGTAAGAGTATTGGTACTGGATCCAGAGGCCGATCAGCAGGGCCACGGCCATTCCGACGGAGAGGCCGAGTATATTCAGGGCGCTATAGGCTTTATTGTTGACGAGGTTACGCCAGGCGGTGAGGAAGTAATTGCGAAGCATGACAACAGTGTTGGTTGCTGTTTTCGGGGCGAATTGGGTGCCGGTTTCGCAACTTCATCGCTGTCAGCTTGTTAGGCAGAGAGAAGCGGCGGAAATTGTTCGTTTTTGATACAGGGACTGTGCGGCTTAACATTCGCTGAGGCCAAGGGGGATCTGGACGGCAAGGCCGCCGTCGGATGTTTCTTTGTATTTGCTATTCATATCCTGCGCCGTATTCCACATGGTTCTTATTACGGCGTCGAGGGAAACCTTGGCAAAGTCCGGCGTGCTCTGCAGGGCAAGCTGTGAGGCGGTGATGGCTTTTATGGCGCCCATGGTATTGCGTTCGATGCAGGGTACCTGTACGAGGCCGCCGATGGGATCGCAGGTCAGGCCGAGGTGGTGTTCCATGGCTATTTCCGCGGCCATCATAGCCTGGCGCTGGGAGCCGCCGACGGCTTCGGTGAGGGCGGCGGCGGCCATAGCAGAGCTGACGCCGATCTCGGCCTGGCAGCCGCCCATGGCTGCGGAGATGGTGGCGCCCTTTTTGAAGATGCTGCCGATCTCCGAGGAGGTGAGGATAAACTTGAATATCTTTTCGTCGTCGAAGCCGTCGGAAAAAATGACGAAATATTGAAGTACGGCGGGGATGACACCTGCTGCGCCATTGGTGGGCGCGGTGACGACCCGGCCGAAGGAAGCATTCTCTTCATTCACGGCCAGGGCAAAGCAGCTGACCCAATCCAGCGTATACTTGAACCCGTTGCCTCCGGCCCGGATGGCCTGCACCCAGGTATCGACATCATGGTAGGGACGGCCGGCGATCAGCTTTCGGTTGAGCGCCGCGGCGCGGCGTTGGACGTTCAGACCGCCGGGCAGCATGCCTTCGGAGTGGCATCCCCGGTAGATGCATTCTCGCATGACGGTCCAGATCTTCGCCACACCGGCGCGGGTGTCTGCTTCCGGTCGCCAGGCGGCTTCGTTCTCGATGACGATCTCGCTGATGTTCATTCCGGTCTTGCGGCACCAGTGGACGAGGTCGGCGTTGGTGTCGATTGGGAATGGGAGTTGCACGGATGAGGAGCCAGTGCTGTTCTCCCCTTCTTTTTTAACAAAGCCGCCGCCGATGGAATACCAGGTCTCGGCCAGTTGAAAGCCGTCTTCCCAGTCCGCCGTAAAGGTCATGGCGTTGGGATGGTAGGGTAAAGTTTCTGAATAAAGGAAAACGATGTTGGTGGCGGAGTCGAAGGTGACGGGTTGGCTGCCGCGAATGAGGAGTTGTTTGTTGTTTCTGATGGTGTCGATCGCGGTGTCGATATTACCGGGGTCGAAGGTCACAGGGTCTTCGCCTGCAAGTCCTAGTTGGGTGGCGATGTCGGTACCGTGTCCTTTACCTGTCTTGGCCAGGGAGCCATAGAGGAGGACGTTGACGGTGTGGAGGCCGGCGAGACCATGTTTGGCAATCAGGGAATCGGTAAAACGTTGAGCGGCGCGCCAGGGGCCAAGGGTATGGGAGCTGGAAGGGCCGACGCCTATTTTGAACATGTCGAAGACGGAGATGGATTCGTGGGGCAAGATCGAGCGATTTTGGCAAAGGTAGGTTGTTTTCGGGGTTCGGGCGGTTATGAGGTCGAGGCCGTAAAATCCTTATGGAGATAGGGGTTGAATTTTTCCAATGGTTGTGGGAGAAAATAGCCTTTTATTTGTGAGGGATTTATAACGCAGATCTCAATATGGAGGCCGTCGGCGAAGTTGGCTTGATCATAAATAGGCTCGCCTTCGTTAAAGGGACTGCGAATGCTGTCGTAGCTAGGTAGGCCGTCTCTTTTGTTGATCTGGTGCAGGTGTTTGATGACAGCACAATCACGGCTCCGATTATATCCTTTGTTTGAAGGCATTTGTTCCCCGGACACCTCCAGTGCATTTTTTAGAACAGTATAAATCCTTTTGATAATATTGATAGAATTAGGCTCAATCAAGTTCAGACAATTTCCCAGTTCGATGATGGCGCCAAGGACGAGCGGGTTTTTGATATCTCCACTGAACTTTTGTTTTTTCATGGCGCAGTCGATCGCATAGTCCAGGGCACGATAGGGGTTATCCTCCCAGAAGTAAATGCCTGGGCCAAGCCAATCCCATGGATTGTCACTGGGTCTGAGGTGGTCTTTTCCATTTAGAATTCGTAACCCTACGTCGCGGTCACAACTATGGAACCCAATCACCTGAAAGGGTTGATGAAATGCCATTACTTGCTGTTTTATTTTGTCTGACGCTTCGCCTTTGCTTTCTTCTTTGGCGCTTTGATAATACCCGCATCAATCAGAAATTGCCGTGCTTTTTCGGGAGTGTTCAAAGTTGCGGCAACCCTGTTAATGGCTTCAATTTGACGTTGAATAGCTTCCTGAGTCATCGTGATGCGTTTTGCGTGGACACTGTAAGGTGATTCAAATATACGACGATTTGAAATCCTTTTAGGTCCAAAATTATTGGGAGATAAGTGGAGAAAATTATTAATATTGTTCCCCAAAGCACAAAACTGCCTTGCTAGGAGCCATGGTACCTACATGCCTGCGGGTTTGGCATGCAGCCTTTAACTGGAATCGCTGAGGACTAATGGATTATGGACTTATAAGACCACAATCTATTTCAAAGATACAACAAAAAATGGATTGCGCAACTTTTTTGCAATTCTTAAATCTTTTTTTTGGAAACTATTCACAGATTGATCGGGGTACTGAAGGACATGGTCGCATTTATCCGAGAGGAGCAAATAAAGACGATAACTATCGCTGAGCGGTCCGGCGTAAGTTATTCAGGACTAGTCCGTAATATCAAGCTAACCCCATCGCACAAGAAGCTGCCATTGCAGGAGACCATTCTTGACTATATCTATAAAATAGAACGGGCCTTCCCCGACCTGATCGCCAAAATGCCGCGACGACAGCCCACCTCAATCGATGAAATCCTTGCAAAAAACTTGCAAGTTAATGATGGAAGCAGTCCGCTATTCACCAGGGCGCTGCTAGAGTTGGTGCTTGAGGAGATACAGGATTTGAAGGCAATACTGGAAGACATCAGGAAGCAAAAGGATGGAAGAGGGCCTAGACCGTATGAGCAAGGTGAGGAT
>Ga0302325_10001766_pt1 | contig 54292 bp, 44 predicted proteins | sample Palsa_T0_2_FD_201948 | JGI IMG/M metagenome (GOLD analysis project Ga0302325, IMG submission 201948) | Peat permafrost microbial communities from Stordalen Mire near Abisko, Sweden - Palsa_T0_2 | ecosystem: Environmental > Terrestrial > Soil > Palsa > Peat permafrost | place: Sweden: Abisko...
AGAAGCGCTGGTGCCCCAGAAATCGCAACTTGTTAAACGGAGAAAGGCGTCGTAGAGTGGGTTACACCGGAGCCGCTAGTTTCAACGGAATTCCGGGCGTTCCCGTTGCGGTTGATCGGGACGGGCGATTAGGGTGGATGCTTAAACGCTGGGCGGCTGCTTGGGAAACTGGGCATGCTGACTCGACGGCATGGTGACTATGCGACTGGGTGGATCGACAGAGCCAAGCGCGTTTCTCGGTACCGATCCGTGAACTGGGCCTTCAAATAGCCCTTCGGTTCCGGGCAGATTACATAGATTGTGCCTTTACCGGACACGGGTTGCGCATCGAAATCTTGGAATGCGCCTGTACCCGTCATCACAGGTCAAACCAACCCGTCTTCGCGAGGGAATGAAACTCTGGCATCGTAGCGACCTCAACATCTGCGCTCTTAACCCGCGAAAGAAGCGCGTGCGCTCCGGGATCAAAGTAGGGTTGCGAGGAATGTGGGTCAACGACTGAGGACAGTAATAGGACTACGGTTCGCGGATGTTTTTCAGGAAGCGTTGTTTGGGCTAATCCGTAAAGAAGCATAGTCAAGTCTTTCACAGGCTCGATTAGGTTTCTGATAGCGGCTGCAACCGCTTCGAAGTCGTCCTCGAGGTCAGTCGCGAGCTTGACAAGAGTGTTAGACAATGGCTCACTTTGTAGTTCTTTGTCGAGCGGCCACAAGCGCAAGGTACGCGCAACTCCCCGCTCCCAAAGTTCGTGGCGTCCTGAAGGCTCTGCGTGGTGGATGACCTCAGCGAACGAAGCCGCTAGCGATGCCAGAGCGTCTTTGTCGAGTGACTGGAGACCGTTTGTAAGTTCGTGTTCGGACAGGCTTGAGGGCGAATAAGCCAAGATGCCCGCGAAAAAGCGCCACAGGCTTTTCGCGCTCTCCCCAAGCTGGCTTCGGTTCGTAAGGGCCATCAGTAGCGATGGTTTGATATCTCCCAAAAGGTCGGGATACCAACGGTGATTGGCGAGGTATCCTTGCCACATTTCGACGGCGGTGTCGCCATCCCATGCGAAGAGGGGTATTAGTACAGCCTTTACCCATGGCTGGTCCACAAAATGCAGCGAGTAAAGGTTGGCCGCGACGATAATGCGGGTACGGCGTAACTGAGGTTGAGCTGTCGTTAACAAGCGTTCAATGCGTTCACGAACTTCTGGTTCGATGCCGCTCGCTCGCTTAGGAGATGATGCGAGCCAGCGATTGAGCAACACCAGAGTCAGTTGTCCAATCGGGGAACTAAACGCGCTCATAAAAGCCACGCCCGTATCGGTCCAAGGAGAATCGGCTACTAACTCCAGGAGTGCGTCCCATGCGCTTAGGAATTCGGGCGTGAGCGGCACCTTGCTTGATGCACGTTCCATCCAGGAGGACAAATTTCCGACGACGCGACTTCGGACGGCCTTGCTGAGCCTCGGTACGAGCATCGTGGTACGGTCTAACGTTGTCCCCTTCGTGTCCGAGGATGAAAGCCCGTCAACGATGGCAACCCAACTATCAACATCCTGCACCCCGCCTGTCACCAAACCATCTAGTAGGTCTAGGGCCCTTTCTGGATATCGATTCGCCCATGTTCGCAGGAGATCGAGGTCCCGGCTGTTGTCAGTAACGCGCCGAGCGATCTCGGCAACCATAGCTGAAATTTCGAGCTGGTTGAAATCCTCAATATCCTTCGAAGCGAATGTGGGAAGTCCCAAATAGGCACCTTGTACGTCATCATCCTCCTCCACTTCCTTCGGTGGCTTGGCGTCTTTGAACGGACCGGATCGCAAAGACGCGAGTTTTGCAGCGGCTGGCGGCGAGAGTGGCCGACCAGTAGCTTCCATGATGGAAAGGAATCTCCATCTTATGCGGTCTGCATGCCCCTCGAACTCCTCTTGGGAGATTTCGGAAACAAACAGACTCCTCGGTGGTCCTTCTAGAACGGCGTCGGTGAGTTGCGTGGCCTCCGGCTCGTTTAGTCGAGGCCACACTTTCGCAATTAGTGGTACAGTGAATTCCTCGTTACTGTAGTGCCAAAAGAGGCGCTTGGGAATATCGAGAAGTAAACGACAGCATTCATCGGCCTCGAACGCATCGCTTTCATACATTCCAAACAACGCTAGTCGCCGGAAAATGGGATATGGCAGTCTCAGCCACAACTCGACAAGTGCTCCAATGAGCGAACGATCATCTTTCGCAAGGACGACGGCATCACGCACGAGCAGGACTAATGCAGTCCAACGATAGACAGTCGAGGAATCACGACGTAGCGACTGTATTTGGAAAATGCTCGGATCAAAAGCCTCTTCGGCTTTCCCTGCTGCTGCGAACATTGTCAGTGCTCGCTGTAATTGGGCATTTGCGCGTAAGAGAATGGGAGTTAGCAGAGAGGGGTTAGCTTGAATGCAAGCCTTCAGACTATTGATTAACTCGTCTGTGTGGACCCCAGCGATCACTTCTACATCGAAGTCGATTAAATCGAGCACATTTCGAGGCGGTGATGTTGTTCCACCCAATAGCTTGCGAAGCGTTGGTTTTGAAAGTACCGCAACAGGTCGAAGTTGGTCCGTCGACTCCAGAAGTAGGAGGGGATCTGCTTGGCCGCTCTTAAGGCGGTCGATGAGCTCAAAGGTCTTTGTCGGGAAATCGATTGAAGCATTCATTATCGACGTACTGCCGACCAACTCCCAAAAGCGGCGATATGGTTCCGCGACCGGCTGTTTAAAGTAATAGAGCTTCCTGTGAAGTTCCCAGCGGAATGACCACTCTAGAATGGAGTTTCGTTCGATTGCCTTCGACACGACCTCCGATTTTTCAAGGTGACCCAGAAGCCATTGGTGTAGGGAGCCTGAGATAGGATGAACCTGTTGAATATGAAATCCGAGCCATTCCTGACCCACCGAGCTGGCATAGGGAAGCTTCATTAATTCACTTTGCTCTAGAACTTCCAGCCATTCAATCGGCGGAGAGAGGCTGAGAAACTTGCGGGACGCTAAGCCGGATTTGTCGGACAGGGCCCAGATCATCTGTGAACTGTGATAGTCCTGCCCACTGCCGGAAGGAGGGTTGTCCGCGAGTTGAGCGACTACCGACACTCGACCAGCCAGCCCGCTCTTGTGAATCCCAGCCCATTCGACAAGTGTTCTTTCTAGCCGCGAGTGTGTCGCGTCCATTTCATACACGATCGCTGCAACACCTCGCGCTGCCCACAACTGACGGACATGCTCGTCGGGCTCGCCGGACTTGGAAGGGACGAGCGCGAACACCTGTCTTGAGTGCTCCCCGTGGGCTTTGCTTACGGCGAGTGCATCGACTAAATAGCGCATTACTGGATCACTGACGCTGTATCCGATGAAAAGGACAGAAAAACGAGCAAATAACTCAGCGACAAAACGGCTAGCCCATCCCGAGGTGATGTAGGCATCGCCAAAATCCGCGCTGGTTAGAACTAGGTCGTTAAGTGTGCGCCCCTCTGCACCAATCAGTCCGTGTAGGTGCACGGGCCTGCGCCACCGGCTTCGGCGCGGAAGTGGCATTGCGGGCGCTGTTTCGAATCCAATGGACGGGTCCGCCATCACGAAGCCGCGATCAAAATTTGTCGTCACCAAACGGTATGCGACTTCGGGCGTTCTAGCCAACTCCAAGATTGCTGAGTGCAGTGGGAGGTGAATGCCGCTTGGAATAGTTAGCCTCGCCTGGACGGCTTCGCGAACTTGCGGTCCTCCCCCCAGCCTCGTTTCAAAAAGAGCTAAGGTGCGGTCGTAGTTGTGATTGTCAAACTCCTGCTTTTCCTGAGGGGCCATCCATTGATGCAGATGAGCGTATACGTCCCTCACCAGCTCGTCGAAGAGTGGCAGGCCGATGCCTTTCGAGACACCAGCACCAGTAAACAATGCCACATTCCCGTCCTCCAACTCCTCGATCAATTCGTCGGGGATGTGTGGACCCCCTTCGATGAACTGCAAGCGCAAATCCTCCTACGTTTAATCATGAGCATACCAAGGGGACGATTTGTGGTCAGGTCTCGGGTACCGCGCACACGCTATTGGATTAAGTCGACTTTAAGAACTCGAATGCTGGTTGCTGGCTGCATGGGGGTCCATCGAGATCGGTCTTACGCTCCCACCATCCAAACGGCGGCCTTGGGTGAAGTTGGTCGAAATTGAGGAACGATAAGTCGGCCAGTTTCCGGCAACCGCACTGCGTCATCCTCGGCTGTTTTCAAAGGCCCGTGTCGTGGCTGTTGACGATCGCGTCAGGCAGGATGCGTGTGCCGCGCACGATGGCCGTCCCGAGACGTTGCCGGGAATTTGTTCGATCAGTTCGCATTGCGTCCAGTCGATTTTCCGAACCTGCATTTATACGGCGCTATTGTGAGGCGACCGCACGCCGAGGGCGACGTGATCGGCGGCCCACACGTCCGTTGACGATAGCCGCGGGGCCACCGCGAAAAATATGGCCGTCGAAGAGAGAATTGCGGCTCTTCGATGCCGGAGCGGTGGACTCCATAGGTGCAGGAGCGTTCGGTGTCGAAAAGTTCGATCATGCGCATGAGCGTGATCTTTCCGGGATGTACCAGGCGCTCCAGAGTGATGTCGATGGCGCTGCAGCGTTAGACTTTGGCCTTGCCGAACATAGCCATCACTTAGTGGCCCCAAATTTGCTGTCGCAAGGTCCAGAATGGAGAAATCAGCTCCCCTCTTCAACTCATCGCGGGGCGGAAAGAGCCCGAACGCATTGAAAGAATGGGACGACAAAGCCCCTTCCGCCCGTACGCTCCGCGGTCTGGACTGGTTGAACTTTTTTCTCGCCGACGTTCAGACTGGAGTTGGACCGTTCCTCGCGATTTACCTCGCTGGCTACGAATGGAACGAACAGAGCGTTGGGCTGGCGCTTACAGTCGGCGGGATAGCAGGAATTCTCATGCAGACGCCGGCGGGCGCGCTGGTTGACCGCCTCCGATCCAAGCGCGCCTTGATTGCCGTTGGGATCGTCGCACTGGCGTCGGGGGCACTCCTGATTGCTTTTCTGCCAACTTTTTGGTCGGTGATGTCGGCCCAAGTCTTAATAGGCGGCACATCGAGCGTTTTTGGTCCGGCCATCTGTGCCGTTTCACTTGGGATCGTGGGACACCATTTGTTTGATCGCCGCCAAGGCCGTAACCAGACTTTCAACTCTGCTGGCAACGTGGTGGCCGCCGTATCGATGGGCGTCCTTGGTTATTTCGTTTCCAATCGCAGCATCTTTTTCTTCGTGGCGGTTTGTGCGCTCCCAACCATCCTCACTCTTCTCATCATCCGCCCCGACGAGATCGATTACGGGCGAGCGCGGGGCGCAAAGGAGGGTGACGAAGACGGAAAACCCGCCGAACCACGGGCGCTCCTCAAGGATCGCCCGCTTCTTATTTTCCTTGCCTGCGCGGTGATGTTTCACTTTGCGAACGCCGCGATGCTGCCGCTTCTGGGAGAAATGCTGGCCAAGGGCAAGGGCCGAAGCTCGATGTTGTTTATGTCGGCGTGCGTGGTGACCACGCAGCTTGTCATCACATTACTTGCTTCGTGGGCGGGGCGGAAGGCAGGTTCGTGGGGTAGAAAGCCTCTGCTGCTGGTTGCTTTCGGGGTCCTGCCAATTCGCGCTGTTCTCTACACACTCACCCACCACACGGTTGCTTTGGTTGGTATCCAAGTTCTTGATGGTGTGGGGGCGGGAATATTCGGTGTTGTCTCGGTGCTCGTGATCGCCGATTTGACGCAGGGCTCGGGCCGCCTCAATCTCACCCTCGGGGCCATCAGTACGGCGGTCGGCATTGGCGCTTCGCTCAGTCAGGTCATAGCCGGCGCCATGGTGCATCACTTCGGTTACAACGCGGGCTTTTTGTTCCTCGCCTCGGTCGCGGCAGTGGCACTTGCTATCCTTTACTTCTTCATGCCGGAGACACGTGATCAGGAATTCTTGAACCCAACCCAAGGAACAGCAACCCCATGAGCACCATTTTTCTGCTGATTTGTTCGAACTGCTTCATGACCTTCGCTTGGTATGGGCATTTGAAATACGGCCACTCCTGGCCGCTTTGGAAGGCGATCCTTGTCTCGTGGGCGATTGCGCTGTTCGAATACTGCCTCGCGGTGCCAGCAAATCGTCTCGGCTATGGAGAGTTCTCGGGCTTCCAGCTCAAGATCATCCAAGAGGTGGTGACCCTCGTCGTTTTTATGGTCTTCGCTATCACGTTTCTGAAAGAAAAACTCGCGTGGAATTATATCGTGGCGTTCGTATTTCTCGGCGTCGCCGCGTTCTTCGCCTTTGCCTTTAAGGCACCCGGACCGGCTGTTTGAACTAGCCGTGGCCCGCGTCGCGTGCCGTGCACGGCCCTGACAAGTCCCTTTTTCGAGAGTGCACAAAAGGACCTTATGCAACGTGGTTCTGCCCACCTCATTGAATGACGGGCCACGCTGAGATGTTGCGCGTATGCTGGGGCACTTCCGGATGGGTGAGCTTTAACGTCCGCCGGGATTGTCGTACGACGTTGAGCGTAGAATTGGTGGGAACCTGTATTACTTCTTGCGGGTGAAGGTGCCACAATCCACCGCTTGAAGCGTGCCGGGAAGGGCTCTGTCAATCGCGGCGGTGATTAACGGCAGGTGGTTCTTGAGGATGTGCCAGTCGATGGACGATAACACCACTATCGCGAGGCGCCGCCCTGTAAGGTTCTGCTCGTAAGAAATGGTCTGATCGCCTGTGATGAATGCCTCGAAGCCGTCATCCTCGGCTGTTTTCAAAAGCTCGCCGTTCTTCAGCCCCGCCCAGCTCTTCTACCTGACCGTGAAAATATCGTGATCGCCGAAGCTGTTCCGCAAAAGATGCGGAAGATTTTCATCGAGCAACACTTTCACGGGACCGGCTATCTACGTTGAGCATGAGCAAATTCAATGAGCCGTTGAATTTGCGCGATGGAAAGCCCCGGATAGTTTTCGTGAATGAGCTCAAGAGACTCGCCCATGTCATAGCTGTTCACGATGGCGTCAGGCAGGATGCGTGTGCCGCGCACGATCGGCCGTCCGGAGACCTTGCCGGGAATTTGTTCGATCAGTTCGCAAGCCATCCAGTCGATGCCCGCATGTGTGTCTAACTTTGTCATGTTGGGACCCTCCTTTAATCGTAACCTTACGGCGCCGTCGGTACGCCGAGGGCGACGTGATCGGCGGACCAAACCACTTTCCCGTTGACGATGGCCGCCACTGGGCCACCGCGGAATGTATGGCCGTCAAAGGGAGAATTGCGGCTCTTCGATGCCGAGCGGTTGACGTCATAAGTCCAGGATCGTTCGGTGTCAAAGAGCGTGACGTCGGCGGGTGAACCAACGGCGAGACGGCCGCGGTTCAGGTTGAGCACGCGATCGGGCCCGGTGGTGAACAGCTCGATCATGCGCATGAGCGTGATCTTTCCGGGATGTACCAGGCGCTCCAGAGTAATGCCGATGGCGGTTTCGAGGCCCAAGATGCCAAACGGGCATTGCTCGAACTCCTGCATTTTTTCGCTACCGGCGTGCGGAGCATGATCGGTGGCGATGGCGTCGATGGCGCCGGAGACGATCCCTTGCGTGATGGCAGCGACGTCGCAGGTGGAGCGGAGCGGCGGCTTCATCTTGTAATTGCTGTCGTAGGGCGGCATCTCGCTATCGCTCAAAGCAAAATGATGCGGCGTAGCTTCACTGGTGACGGCCAGTCCGCGGGCTTTGGCGAAGGCCAGCATTTCAACGGAGTGCCGCGAGGAAATATGGGCCACATGAAAGCGTGCACCGGTGAGTTCGGCCAGCAGGATGTCGCGCGCGACCATCACATCTTCGGACGCAGCCGGAATGCCGCGCAGTCCCATGCGTACGCTGGGAACGCCTTCGTTCATGTCGCCGCCCGCGCTCAGGTGCAGGTCCTCGCAATGATCGATCACGGGAAGGCCGAAGGAACGAGCGGTTTCCATGGCGCGGCGCATGACGCGTGCGTTCATGACGGGCCGGCCGTCGTCGGAGATGGCGACGATGCCTGCGTCCTTCATTAAGCCAATGGCGGCCAGTTGTTCGCCCGCGCTGCCCTTGGTGATCGCGCCGATGGGAAACACATTCACTACGGCGTGGCGTTCGGCGCGCTCGATGATATAGCTGGTTACCGTGGCGTTGTCGTTGACGGGCGACGTGTTCGGCATGCAGCAGATGGATGTAAATCCGCCGGCTGCCGCGGCGCGAGAACCACTCTCGATGGTCTCGGCATGTTCGAAGCCCGGCTCACGCAGATGCACGTGCATATCGATGAAGCCGGGCGCGACGATGAGGCCGGTGGCATCGATTTCCGTGGCTCCGACGGAGTCAATATTTTGTCCGATGGCGGCCTCCAGGCCGTCGCCGATGACGGCGATGCGGCCGTCTTCGATGGCAACGTCACGCACCGCGTCCAAGCCAGTGGCCGGGTCCATCACGCGACCGTTACGGATAATCAGTTTCGACATGAAGGCTGCTCAGAAAACCGCGCGTTCACACGATTGTGAACGCGGCACGCAGGAGTGCGTGCGCCACATTTATGCTCAGATGGCCTTGGCATGTTAGTTTCCTAGGATGCGTTCCAGCACTGCCATGCGCACGGCAATTCCATTTTCCACTTGATTCAGGATGACGGAGCGCTGTGAATCGGCCACTTCGGAGGATATTTCGCGGCCCCGATTGATGGGACCGGGGTGCATCACGATGGCGTCCGGCTTGGCCAGGCTCATGTGCTCCAGGCGCAAGCCATAGAACTGGAAGTATTCGTTGGCGGAGAAAGCCGCTTCATGCTGGCGCTCCAGTTGCACGCGCAACATCATAATGACGTCGGCGTCGCGAATGGCCTCTTCCATTTTGTGCGTCAAGCTAATGCCGGGCGCAAGCTGCTTGAGCTCGGGCGGCAAAAGCGAGGCGGGTCCGCACAGGACAATGTGCGCCCCGAACTTCGAGAGCAGGTACATGTTGGAACGCGCCACGCGGCTGTGCGCGATGTCGCCGATGATGGCGACGCGCAAGCCTTCGAGAGTGGGCCGGCGATCGAGGATGGTCCGGGCATCGAGCAGCGCCTGGGTGGGATGCTCGTGCGTACCGTCGCCAGCGTTGATGATGGGCGTTTCCACGAGATAGCGCGCGAGAAAGTGCGGAGCGCCGGATGCTGCGTGGCGCATCACGATGGCGTCGGGATGCATGGCGCCGAGCGTGTTGAGGGTATCGACCAGCGATTCGCCCTTGGAAACGCTGGATGCGGATGCTGTGATGGAGATGGCGTCGGCGCCCAGACGCTTGGCGGCGATTTCGAAGCTGGTGCGGGTGCGCGTGGACGCTTCGAAGAACAGATTGACGATCATGCGGCCGCGGAGCTGATCGGATTTCTTGGAGTCAGTCTGGCGCGGTTGAAAACGCTTGGCGCGATCGAGGATGCCTTCGATCTCTACACGATCGAGCGGCTCGATTCCCAACATTCCACTTTTGAGCGACGCACCTCTCAACAACTCGGGCGGCATTTGTTCTAGGTCTTTTCCACTAACAGTACCTTGTCATTTTGATCTACTTCCTGGAACTTCACTTCGATGATCTCATTGGCGCTGGTTTGCACCATGCGGCCCACATAGCGGGCTTCGATGGGAAGCTCGCGCCAGCCGCGATCGATCAGCACCAGCAGTTGCACGCGGGAGGGGCGGCCCTGGTCAAACAGTGCATCGAGCGCGGCGCGAATGGTTCGGCCGGTGTAGAGCACGTCATCCATGAGGATGATGTCTTTGCCGGTGACCGGAAAATTGATTTCCGTCGCACTGTGCACCGGCTTTTCGGATACGGTGGAGAGATCGTCGCGATAAAGATTGATATCGAGGAAGCCGACCGGGACCACGAGGTTTTCGAGATTCTTGATTTTATCGGCCAGACGGAGCGCCAGAGGAACGCCCCGGCGGCGGATTCCGATGAATGCCAGACGATGCAGATCCTCGGTCTTCTCGAGAACCTCATGGGCCAGGCGGACCAACGTGCGGTCGATCTCGGAGGCGCTCATCAACTGTGCTTTTTCGCGTGTGGCAGTCATGCGTTGTCGAAGCCGGACGCGGCTCTAGACGAGCGTAACATATCAAAACCTCAGCGCCGCAGGCGGTCGCGAATGCGGCGGGCGAGGCGGTCGATATCGTCGGTCTTTTTGAGCATGCCGACGGAGAGAACGTTGTAGTCACTTTTCTCTAAATCGGTCTTGAGTTCGCTGGCTAATTTGGAGAGAGCGCGCGCGTCTTCGAGCGTCTTTTGATAATCCGCCTTCAGAATTTCCTCACGCTGGAGTTTGCCATTGGGCAGGCGAACATCCTCCGGCGCTTCCGGCGGAGGCGTGATCTCGGGAGGGCCGTGCTGCGCAGTCATAGCGAGCGCGACGGCGAGAAGGAGCACGATTCGATAGATCATAAAAGCGCCACTCTTTCCATCATAGGCCTGCTTTATAATCCAAATCATGGCGACCATTGAAGGATTCGCACCGGGCGAATTTTGCTGGATTGAGCTGGCCACCTCAAACCAGAACGCGGCGAAGAGCTTTTACACCGCGCTTTTCGGATGGACCGTTCGGGATGTTCCGATGGGAGCAAGCGGGGTCTACAGTTTGTTGGAACTGGAGGGTCGCATCGCGGCCGGCGCATTCGCCATTAGTGAGAGCGAAAGCGCGGCGGGCGTGCCGCCTCACTGGCATCTTTATGTAGCCGTCGCGAGCGCGGATGAGGCCGCGAAAAAGGCCGGGGAGCTGGGGGGCAAGGTGATGGAAGCGCCGTTCGACGTCGGAGACAGGGGCAGAGCGGCGCTGATTCAGGATCCTACGGGCGCTTTCTTCTCGGTGTGGGAAGCAAAGCAACGCAGCGGCGTGGGCGTGACAGGCGAGCCCGGTTCGTTTTGCTGGGCTGATCTGACCACTGGGGACCAGGCGCGCGCCAAAACATTTTACGAAAGTTTGTTCGGATGGAAGTTGACGCTGGGGGAAGGGAAGGAATCCGGCTACCTGCACATCGTTAATAAAGAGAAGTATATCGGCGGCGTTCCGCCCGCGCACCAAGGCAGCGGGAACCAACCGCCGCACTGGCTTATTTATTTCGCCGTGGCGGATGTGGATAAGACGTTTCAACGGGCGAAGGACATGAACGCCAGGATCATACTGCGTCCCATGGATTTTGAAGGGGTGGGGCGGGTGGCGATGCTGGCGGATCCGCAGGGGGCGGTGTTTGCGCTGTTCCGGGAGGCGGGGAATTGAGAAGTACAGGAATACTGTACAATTAGGACATGGCGATTGAAACCACCTACACACGCCTGCGTGAGAACCTGGCAAGCGTGCTCGATCAGGTCAGTGAGGACCAAGAGGTGGTGATCGTGCGCCGCAGGGGAGCGCCGGACGTGGCGCTGATACCTGCCGAAGAACTCTCTGGCCTGATGGAAACGGCGCATCTGCTTCGGTCGCCGGCCAATGCCAAGCGCCTGCTTACCGCGCTGCGACGAAGTGAGCGGCGAAAGGGCAAGCCTTCCACCGTGCAGCAATTGCGGCGGGAGATGGGCGTTGAGCCAGTCAGGTGAGCGAGAGGCGATTTTTCAGCCCGAGTTCCGCGACGATCTGCGCTGGTGGGTGGATACGAATCGAGGTACAGCGCTGCGCATCTTACTTCTCGTGGAGGCTGTTCTCGCCGACCCATTTCAAGGAATTGGAAAACCGGAGCCTCTGAAGCACGAATTGGCCGGCGCGTGGTCTCGGAGGATCACGCAGGAGCACAGGTTGGTTTACAGGGTAACAGGGAAGCGAGTGGACTTCCTGCAGGCCAGGTATCACTATTAACTGCATTAGCTGCTGAGTCAGCGCGGCTTGAGTACCACGATTTGGACGCGGCGTTGGGCGGGTGCGATGCTCAGATTAAACTGATTCCGCAGGCGATCGAGAAAACCGTTCTCACTACTTTCAGTGGTCTTCACGTCGAATTCATACACGCCTTGCATGGCGGTTTCATTGACAACCGGACGGTCCAGGGCGCTCTCCAAGGTGTGGCAGAAATGGTCCAGCGTGCCTTCGAGCGATATGCCGCGGATGTCGCCGATTGGTCTTTTCGCGTTCATGAAGGCTTCCGGATCGGTCATGTCTTTCGGATGTTGAAATTGGAGACTGGAAAAGCCGGATCCTGACGAATTAAGATCGTCGTCCGTCTTGGCCAGAGGCGCGGGAGGTTTCCCGTTGGCTGCCGTTACGACATAGACGTCCAACAAACGTTCCTCGCGCGAGGCGATCACTCCAAAGTGCTCCTGAATTCCCTGGAGAATGCGAGCGTTGACTCGCTCCGTACTTTCGGGTTCCGGCAGATTGATTGCGATGTCGTAGCGCTGGTTGTTGTCGAGCGCCGGCGGGAGATAGAGGCGAATGGGATTTATGTCATAGATCTGCGCGAGGAGAAGTCTTAGCGCGAAGCCTTGAAAATCGCGATCAGTGTCGCCAGCGAAGTCACCACGGTCTGCTTCACCACTGTTTGCTTCCTTGGCGGGCGAAATGTGAACCGTGTAGGATGGCGGAAAATTCGGCTTGTGCGCCTCGTAGCGGGGCATGCGGGATGACTCCGCGTTCAAAAGCACCAGGCCACTCTCAGCGAATGCCTGGAGGGTGGCCATCGACGACTGGGGCCGGGTGGTGGTGATACGGCCATCGAGAGCGGCCTTCACGGTCTCTTCTTCGGGCAACATGGACGGGTCAAAACCAAGAATCCTGCGATCATTGCCGATGATCACGGCAGCGGCATCTTCCATTCCATAGGCCCGGCCGGTGGCGCCGTCGGGATCGTGAAACACCCAGCCCTTTATGGGATGCTCCTGAAGCCAGGGCAACAGCGACGATTCTTGTTCGCCGGTGATCCATACGAATTGAATCGGTTGGCTTCGATATTTATCCACTAGCGCGTTCCAGCGAGAGACGGACTGAAGGTTATGCGAAGTGTCGGGGAAGAAAGCAAGAACGGTGACCTGTCCGGAGAGGCTTTCTGGAGTCCAGGGAGAAGCGCTCCCGGCGTTTAAAACTCTTGTGAACACGATGGCTGGAGCGAAATCACCCGCTCTGAGATGGCCAGAAACAGGTCCAAACAGGCTGGGTTGGGCGAACATGACGCCAGCCAGGAAGGTGAGGAGAAACAGCAGGAGCCGGAACGTCATGGATACTCCCTGTGGCCAGATTACACCTCTCGTTTGAAGACGGCAACGAGGAGATGTTTGTGCGCGAGTTGCCGCGATCCCGGATAATAGCGCTATATGCAGGAGGTGAACGTTGGGATCATCGGGCTCGGAAACGTAGGCTCGGGCACGCTCGCGATTCTTACCGAGAACGCCGAGCAGATCGCGCTGAAGCTGGGCTTTCCATTGCGCGTGAAGGCGCTGTGCAGCCGATCGATTGGCGAGAAGCGGCGGCAGAAGGTGATGGACTCCGTTCTTCGCACCGCGGATTGGCGCGAGGTGGTGGCGCATCCTGAAGTGGATATTGTCGCCGAATTGGTGGGCGGCACAACGGTGGCGCGCGAGATCATCGACGCGGCCATCGCGCACAAGAAATCGGTGGTCACGGCTAATAAAGAATTGATGGCGCTGTGCGGCGCCGAGATTTGGGACCGCGCGATCGCGGCCGGCATCAATCTGGCGATGGAAGCGAGCGTGGCCGGCGGAATCCCGATTCACACCGTGTTGCGCGAAGGTATTTCGGGCGATCGCGTCACCACGCTGTACGGCATCCTCAACGGCACCAGCAACTACATCCTCACCGAGATCGAGAAGCATGGGTCCTCTTTCGATGACGTTCTGAAAGAGGCGCAGAGGCTGGGCTACGCCGAAGCCGATCCGAGCGCCGACGTGGATGGCTACGATGCGCGCTCCAAGCTCGCGATCCTGGCGGCGCTGGCTTTCGGTGAGAAGATCACGCCGTCCGATATCTATACCGAAGGCATCCGCCGGATTTTGCCGCTGGATTTTCAGTACGCACACAAGCTGGGGCACACCATCCGATTGATTTGCGGCGCGCACCAGACGCCTTCGGGTTTGATCTTATCGGTGAGGCCGGCGCTGATTCCGCAATCCACGATTTTGGCCGGGGTGCAAGGGGCGTACAATGCGGTTTGGGTGCGTGGCAAATATGGCGCAGACACGTTCTACTATGGCCGCGGGGCGGGCGCATCGCCGACCGGAGTGGCGGTGGTGAGCGACCTGATGCGAGTGGCGCGCGAAATCCGCTGCGGAAGCCCGGAGCGCGTGTCGCCCTTCGCGCACGAGCGGCTGGGAGAATACAAGCCGATATCGGTAACGCTGCAGCACTCCGCTTACTATCTGCGATTCCGCGTGGTGGACCGGCCGGGAATCATCGCGAGCCTGGCCGGCGTTCTGGCGGGGAAACAGATCAGCCTGGAGGCGGTGTTGCAGTTGCCGAGCGACAACCGGCACGACTTGCCATTCGTAATCACAGTAGAACCGACGTCGGAACAAGCTTTGCGAGAGGCGCTGGCTGAAATGTCGGCGCACGACTTCTTAGTAGAACCGCCGTTCGCGATGCCCATGGAGAAATCGCTATGAAGAGACTTTTCATTTTCTTGGCAGTGTGCGGCGCAGTGTCCGCGCAGGTGGCCGACAAAGCCAACGAGGGCTACAAGACGCACGAAGGGCGCGAGAGCGTCGCCAAAGGATTGGGCGATCCCTCGCGCGAGGATCGGCAGAGGCCGAGGGATATTGTGGACGCGCTGGATCTGAAGCCCGGCGCGTCGGTGGCCGATGTCGGCACCGGCATCGGGTTCATGCTGCCGTACCTGAGCCACGCGGTGGGCGACACGGGCCACGTGATCGGCGAGGATATCCAGAACGATTTTCTGGACAAAGCGAAGCTGAAGGTGCAGCTCAGCCGCTTGAGCAACGTGCAGTTTGTGCTGGGGACCGATCGCGATCCTAAGCTGCCTGCCGATTCGCTGGAAGCGGTGCTGGTGCTGGACGTCTATCATCACTTCGATTACCCGGAAGCAATGCTAGAACATATTCACGATAGTTTGTTGTCGGACGGGAAGCTGGTGATCGTGGAATATTTCAAGCGGCCAGGCGCGATGCCGGGCGGCGATCCGGACCGGGCGGTGGAGCACATCCGGCTGGATCAGGACGACCTGATTGCGGAAGTGGAAACGAACGGATACCGCCTGGTTTCCAAGCACGATTTGGTGCCGAAGAGCCAATATATTGCGATTTTTGAGAAAAAGTAACCTCCTGTGCTACCATCCGTTTGAGACCCACCACGCACGCCGGAGAGGTGGCTGAGTGGTCGAAAGCAGCGGTTTGCTAAACCGTCGTAGGCCTTTAAAGTCTACCGGGGGTTCGAATCCCCCCCTCTCCGCCATAATCCAGTTGAACGCTACTCTCGCACTTGCGATCGCGTGCTCGGTCTGTATCGTGCGCGCTCAGGCGCCAGCGGAGCGAGCCGTCATCGAAGCCGAGGAAGCGCGAGAAGCGGGAGTGCCTGCTCTACTGGCTGCCGCAAAAAGCTCGGACGTGCGCTTGCAGAGTCTTGCGGCACGGGCCATCGGCCGTCTCGAGAATCCCGCTCATCGCTATGCACTCATTCCGCTGCTCGCCTCGCCGGATGCGTTGGTGCGGCGCGCCGCCGTAGCTGCGATGGCGCAGATGCGGGTGCCATTCGAGCACCGAGCACTTCTTCAGAAGGAGCGTGACGCTTCAGTCCGTGCCGTGATCTATGAAGCCGTGGGGCGAGCGAAGCCTGTGGCTGCCGACGCCGAGATGCTCCTCGTTGACGGGCTTCGCGATGTTGATTCGCGGGGGCGGGTGGGGGCAGCGCGTGGTCTGGAATCACTATTCCGGTTGAATGCTGAACCACCCCTCCGGCCGTCCGCCGCTACAATCGCCGCACTCCACAAGGCGTTCGTGGCGAACCAGCAAGAAGAGCTTCGTGAGCTGATTTTGCTCGCGATGAACCGCGCGGGCGATCACGACTCCCCCACGCTGGCGATGGCGATCGCCGATCCGAGCCCGCAGGTGCGGCGGCTGGCAGTGATTGGCACGCGCACATGGGTGCAGGATTCGTCGCCGATGGTGCAGTACGAAGCGTTGCGCGCCGCTCCATCCTGCGAACGTGCCGTGGCCGCCATTAATGCAGGAAGCGACCACGTGGCGCTGGCCGCAGTGGATCTGCTGGGCAACTTGAAGTGCGATGCCGCGCTGATCGCGCCGATGGTCAAGAGCGGAAAATCGTGGCGTTTCCGCGCGCATGCTGTGGTGGCATTGGCCGTCGTGGATCCCGCACAGGCGCGAACGGCCATGGCCGGCATGCTGAAAGACCCGACGTGGCAGGTGCGCGCCTATGCCGCCGAAGCGGCGCGTCTGCTGAACGATTCAGCAACCCTCGGCAGGCTGGCACGGGATGCGAACCCGAATGTCGCCGTTGCGGCTCTCACTACGCCGGACGATGCGATGCGGGCAATCGCGAGCGACCACTCGGGGTTGATCCGTGCGGGAGCGGAGCGGCTGAAGAACGTGCCAGACCTGAAGGATCGCCTGCCTCAACTGATGGCCGCTTTCAACCGGCTAACCGAAGGTGGAAGCATGACGGTGCGCGATCCGCGCGTGGCCCTGCTGACCCGGATTGGCGAAGTAAATGACACGAGCAGCAACGGGCTGCTGCGTCAGGTGCTCGGGGATCGCGACCCAGCCATAGCTGCTCTGGCCGCCCAGATCCTCAGCAAGCGCACCGGTTCCACGGTCGCGCCGCGGACGACCCGGCTACCCATCCCTAAGATTCCGCCGGCGGAGTATATCCTGGGGCTCAACGGCGCGCGGGCACGCTTCACCATGCATGGGCTGGGCGCGATCACGGTGGACCTGCTGACCGACGAAGCTCCGGTGACCGTCGGTACGTTCGCGCAACTGGCTGAGGCGGGGCAGTACAACGGTCTTACCTTTCATCGCATCGTTCCGAACTTTGTCATCCAAGGCGGCAGTCCAGGCGCCGATGAATACGACGCACGCTCGCGCGAATTCATGCGCGATGAAGTGGGCCTGGTGCGACACCTGCGCGGCACCTTGGGAATCTCCACGCGAGGCCGCGATACGGGCGACGCACAGATTTTCTTCAACCTGGTGGACAACTTCCGGCTGGATCACGACTACACGGTGTTCGCCGCTACTCGGGAAGGGCTGGACGTGATGGACCGCGTACAAGAAGGCGACGTGATCGACCGCATCGAGATTATTCGAAAACCGACCAAGTAAGCTATTTGGCTGCCTTGGCGGTGTGCGCGGCATCCTTTTCGTCTTCCGCGCAAATGAGCTCGATTACCTCGCTGTCGGCAAGCAGCAGTTCGGTGAAGTGAATGGTAAACGGTTTGGTAAAGATCTTGGGATCCTCAATGGTCACCGCCACATCCATATGGCCGAAATCCCGCCGCTCGAACCGCTCCTCCACGTGCATGTCTTCGCTGTGTCCATGGCCGCGCGCATCCAGCCAGCTCCGATCGTTGAATCCGCGGGTGTCCACCACCAGCGTGTCGCCTTCCCACTTGCCCACCGAATACCCTAGCCAGGCCGGCGATGGATCCACCAGTTGTTTCCGTCCGTCGGTGAAGATTTGGCGGAAAATGGTTTCCACTTCGTAGAGCATCACGATTTCGCCGGGAGTCTGAATGATCTTGAACGGCTCAGGGAGCAGATCCGCGTGAGGCACTCCATCGGGCAGACAGTTCAGGCTGGGATTGCCGTAGGCGCCTGCCTCGCCGTGCTTGCGCAACAGTTCCGCACCCGCCGCGGTGAGCGGTTCTTCCGTAGGCTTGAAATCGGCCAGAACATTTCTGAAATATTTTGAGTTGGCGTATTCGCCCAATCCGTAGAGGCCGGGGCCACGGGGCTCGGCTTCCGCCATCCAAACTCCAGAGAGGTCCGGCTTGCCATTCAGGCGCGGAGCAGGGCCGGTCATGTTCACCTTGCCATCGGGCGTGCGCGGAGCCCCGGGCGTGGGTTGGTTCACCCACTGAGCCTGCGCGCAGAAGCAGGCTCCCAGGCAGGCTCCTAGGAAGATCACTCCATTCCAGAGATGACGAGGCATACTGTAAAGTCTAAACCTTGTTTGGACCTGGGATGGTCAACGCTGGGCAATTCCGGGATCGGCAATCGGCAACAGCGTCACGCTCTCTTGCTCATTGGGATCGGTGCGGGCGATCAGCCCCACGCAGGGTTCGGACTCGCTCGGGTTGTAAGGCAGGTGCGGAGTATTGGCGGGGATGTAGAGGAAGTCTCCGGCATGCATCCACACGTGCTCGCGCAGCCCTTCGCCGTACCACATGCCTGCCTCACCGGACACAACGTAGACGGCACTCTCGTGGCTTACATGCAGATGCGGCTTGGCGCGGCCGAGGGGCGGAATGGTCACCATGTGGAGGCAGAGCCCGCGCGAACCGCTGGTTTCAGCCGCGACGCCGGCAAAATAGTCCAGGCCTTGCTTGCCATGGTAGTGAGCGCTGTGCTCGATCAGGACGCAGGTTTGAGCGGTGTCTGACTTCATGGACCCTCCTCTATCACCATTATGAGCCCGAAGCCGGCGCTGGCGGAAGATTGTCTCTGGCGTAAGATAGGCAAGTATGAAAGGAAGTGCTATGCGTTTGGTCTATGGTTCCACGCTCGCCGTTATGTTGTTTATGCTCGGTGCGCCCGTGATGAATGCGCAGGGTGATGCCTCCCGCGTTGTGGCCGGCGGCGGTATTTCGGTCCCGCAATGGACCGGCAAGGTGGACGCCAACGAGGAGCGGCAAGGCCGCAGCTTAAACGATGCGAAGTTGTCGAAAGATGGCGACACTTTCCACGTCACTACGGGCCCAGCCGTCGCGTATTGGAACCCCGCCGACAAGGCGACTGGCGACTATACGGTGAAAGCGACGTTCACCGAGCCAAAGTACATGAACCTCAACAGCCATCCGCATCCCTATGGCATTTTCATTGGCGGCAACGAAATGGGATCCGCTAGCCAGAGCTATCTATACTGCGCGGCATACGGCAACGGACGATTTATCGTGCGCGGCTTCGGCCCCGGTGCGTTCCAGATGAATGGCTTTCAAGGAGAAGGGAGCCCGGCGGTGCATCAGGCGGCGGGAGTGGGACAACCGGTGACCCAGGAGATTGCTCTTTCGGTAAAGGGCGATCGGGTGGAGTGTTCCATCAACGGAACCGTGGTGGCGGGCTACAGCAAGTCCCAATTGGTTACAGAGGGAAAGCTGAAGTCGACGGACGGCATCTATGGCCTGCGCTTCGCACACAACACAGAAGTGAACGTTACGGGATTCTCGAAGAAGTAGTGACGTATTGGGAGCGATGCGTTCGGCAGCCCCAGACCGTGTGGCTGCGCAAGGCGATATTCCAGCTTCACCTGTGGAGCGGGATCGGCATCGGTCTCTACGTCCTTCTGATCAGCGTCACAGGCAGCGTTTTGGTTTACCGCAATGAGCTTTATCGGGCGGCGACGCGCGACCCGATCACGGTGGCTGAGTCTGGCCCACTGTTAACCGATGACCAATTGAAGGCGGCGGCAACGCGCGCGTATCCCGGATACTCGGTGCTCAGCATCGGCCGGATGCGAAATCCCGATCAGGCCGTCAGTATTTCTCTCAGAGGCGGAGGGGGACTTAGGAATCGGCTCTTCAATCCCTACACGGGCGCGGACCTGGGCGACTCGGTCCCGCTCGGAATACTGTTGGTTTCCAGGCTCCTCAAGTTGCACGACGATCTGCTGGGCGGGACAACCGGCCGCTCCATCAATGGCATTGGCGCACTCCTGATTGCGGTGCTGGCGTTGACGGGAATGGTGGTCTGGTGGCCGGGGATCAGGACGTGGCGGCGAAGCCTGACCGTCCCGAGGAACGCCGGATGGCAGCGCTTCATCTGGGGTTTGCACGGCATGCTCGGTTTCTGGACGTTCGGGATTATCTTGTTGTTCGCAGTAAGCGGCGCCTACCTTGGCAATCCCGAGAAGTTTCAGGATCTGGCCGATCGCATTGAGCCGCTGACGGACGCCAATGCGCGGACGCGCATGGTGGACCAGGTAACGTATTGGCTCGCCTATTTGCACGTCGGCCGCATCAACGGCATCGGAATTCCGTGCAGCGGCCCCGGGTTCTGCGACATGACGATGAAGTTGCTTTGGGCGGTACTGGGGCTGGCGCCGGCGGCCATGTTCGTGACCGGCGCGATGATGTGGTGGAATCGGGTAGCACGCAAGAAACGCTAGCCTCGCCGATCTGTATTACTCCCATATCCCTTGTAAAATAATTTCCCGATCTGTTTTGCAATCGAATTCTGAGATAGAATCTACTAACACCTTATGCCCCTGGTTCCCGGAACGAGCTCGGGTTCTTTCGAGATTCTTGCAGGCGGCTTGCGGAGAAGTTATTCCATTCCAACCAACTTATTTTGCGAGGATATCCAATGTCCAGGAATTTTATGGCTAAATTTTACTCAGCGCGTTCTCTCGGCTGCTGCGGGCTTGTGCTTGGCTTGACCGGCGCCCTGTTTGCGCAGAGCGGAACGGACGCGCCGGCGGCCCGGGTTCTGGTTACGCAACCTATCGATCGAAGCAGGCTATACACGCTGGCCGGCAACACACGCGGTGAAGCGAACGCCAAAAACGATCGCGGAAAACTGGCGGATACGTTTGCCCTGCCGCACGTGCTTCTGCAATTGCAGCGCAGCCCGGAACGGGAACTGGCGCTGAGGACATTTATCGATCAACAGCACAATGCCGCGTCGCCCAATTTCCACAAATGGCTGACGGCGGATCAATTCGGCAAGATATATGGGCCGGCTGCGGCGGATATCGAGACGGTTTCCGGCTGGCTGCGATCGAGCGGCTTCACGGTGAACATCGTATATCCGAGCGGCATGTTCATTGATTTTTCCGGAACGGCCGGACAACTGTCGGCGGCATTCCATACGGAAATGCACAGACTCTCGGTGGACGGGAAAGATCATGTCGCAAATATGAGCGATCCCAAGATCCCGGAAGCACTGGCGCCGGCCATCGTGGGGATCGTATCCCTGAACGATTTCCGGCCGGAGTCCATGAGCATGCCTAAAGCCCACTACACGGTACCAGACCAGATTGTGGTGCCCGCCGATCTGGCGACGATTTACGATCTCAAGGCTGCTTTTGCAGCGGGATATACCGGGCAGGGAGAATCGATCACGCTGGTCGAGGACAGCGATCTTTATAACACGGCGGATTGGGACTCCTTTCGCAAGGTGTTTGGATTGTCGGGTTATACTTCGGGATCTTTCACCACGATCAATCCCGCGCCGCCCAAGGGGAGCTCCAATTGTTCGGATCCGGGAGCCCAGGGCGCCGACTACGAAGCGGCGTTGGACGCTCAGTGGGCGAGCGCAGCCGCGCCCGATGCCGCCATCGTGCTGGCGGCTTGCGCGGATACGGAGACGACGTATGGTTTCGTCATCTCGGAGCTGAATTTAGTCAACGCCACCCCTGCGCCCCACATCATCAGCATCAGCTACGGCCTTTGCGAGGCATCGGTCGGAACAACTCTGAATGCAACGTTCAACTCGGCGGCGCAGCAGGCCGCGGCTGAGGGGGTGTCTCTCTTCGTTGCCTCTGGAGATGGAGGAGCGGCAGGTTGCGATAGAGGATATAGCAGCGCGACGCATGGCATTGGCGTCAGCGCTCTGGCCTCCACTCCTTACAATGTTGCCGTCGGGGGAACCGATTTCGCCGACTCGTCCCTGGGCACCAACAGCACGTATTGGAGTACGAATAACAGCGCAACGTATGGTTCGGCCCTATCGTATGTTCCGGAGATCCCTTGGAACGACTCGTGCGCCGGCTCAGTGATCGCCGCGTATTATGGCTTCAAGGTGGGCTACGGCCCGGACGGTTTTTGTGGAAGCAGCATAGCGCAACAATACGAGGAGTTCGAAGTGGCGGGAGGTAGCGGGGGGCCAAGCGGGTGCGCAACCGGCGTTCCGGCGGCCAATCTGGTGGTGGGAGGAAGTTGTCAGGGGTACCCCAAACCTTCCTGGCAAACTGGCGTGCCCGGTCTTCCGAGCGATGGCGTGCGGGATCTTCCCGACGTATCGATGTTCGCCTCTAACGGATTCTGGGGCCACTACTACGTGGTCTGCTTTTCTGATCCCACGAGTGGCGGCACGTCATGCACGGACCCGCCAGACCGATGGCCCGGCGCGGGGGGAACTTCGTTTGCATCCCCGATACTGGCAGGGATTCAAGCGCTGGTAAACCAGAAGATGGGAGGCGCGCAAGGTAATCCCAATCCGGTTTACTACAAACTCGCGGCCAGTTCCGTGGCCGCATCGGTGTTCCATAGCATCACGACGGGCGATATCGCGGTCAACTGCTCAGGCGGAATCAACTGCTTTGGAGCGGGTTTCGAGGGAAGAGGCCGCGAGACGCCGGTCAACGGGTTCGAAGGAAATGGCGGGTTATCGACCACCAGCTCGAGCTATACGCCAGCCTATGCCGCCGGCAGCGGTTGGAACTTCGCTACCGGGCTCGGCAGCGTGGATGCTTACAACCTGATCTTGAATTGGACCAAAGGTCAATAAGGATGACACGCATGTATAAAATCATCGTCCTTCTTAGCAGCGCCCTCTTGATGGCAGGCCTACCGGCCCGGCTCAAGGCTCAGAGTTTCGATACGAGCGGGAATGCGAGCCTTACCGGACAGTATTTGTTCCGCTATGTTAATTTCTTCAACGATGAGAATGGCAACTTGGTCGAGTCCTGCAGCTTGACCGGCGCCATCGCCTTCAGCGGCACAGGAACCTACACCGTTTCGAACGCTCAGTTGTTCGATTCGGCCGGCGGGAACGGCAAGGGCTACTGCGCTTCGCTGGGCGCGGGAACTTACGGAGTGCAATCCAATGGCATGCTGCAAATGGATAATCCTTTGTATCCGGCGACTCTCTTCGGCAGCTTCAGCCAGCCAGTGGTGATCGCGAGCTCAACGGAGGACGATTATTTCGATCTCTTCGTCGCGGTTCAAGCGCCCTCAAGTGCGTTTACGAATGGCAGTTTATCGGGCACCTTCACGGTGGGCACCCTGGACTTTCTCAATGCTTCCGCCACGCTTGCGCGCCAGGGCTACTTTAGCTTGACTGCTGACGGCGCAGGGAATATTGCGGCATTCACCGTGAATGGGTCGCTCGCGAATGTGGACTCTGGAAGCAGCACAACTCAAAGCGTTGCGGCTTCCACCTATTCACTTTCCGGCACCAGCGGCGGAACCATGACCTTTCCGGGCAGTTCGAGCGATAAAACCGAGATCGTCAGTGGCGCGAAGGTGCTGTATGTGTCGGCCGACGGTAACTGGTTCGTGGGAGGGTCAGCCACCGGGTCGGACATGTTCGTCGGATTTCGCGCGCCGTCCGGAACGAGTTCCAACGCGCTGTTGAGCGGGACTTATTTTACGGCGGGCATGGAAGACTACGCCGGCGGCTCACCGAATTTTCTGGATGCTTTTTATGGTTCCATCAACACTTCTGGAAACGGGACCCTGATCACGCATGAGCGGTATGACGATGTGGTCGATCTTTTCACTTACGACGACACGTTCAGCACTTCCGTCACCATAGGGACAGATGGCTCCTATTACGACGGCTTCACTTACAACTATCTGGCCGGGGCCAAAGGCTCGGCACTGATGCTGGTTGGATCGAACCAGCAGTTCTCGCTCATCGTCGGTGTTCATGCGCCGTCGATTACGCCACCGGCAGGCACGTGGATTGATCCGTTCGGGATTACCGACGCCGCCAATTACACGCCGGTTACCAATGGCTTTTCTCCCGGTGAGCTGGTCACCATTTACGGGAACTTCGGAGTGTCTACTCAAGTAGCGAAGGAACTCCCCGTTTCCACCACGCTGGGCGGCGTGCAGGTGCTGGTCAATGGGCAGGCCGCTCCGGTCTATCTGGTGAGCGAGAACCAGATCGGCGCTTTTATTCCTTACGAAGTTGCCGGCGACTTCTTTGCCACGTTCCAGGTGATAGCGAACGGGTCGAAGTCCAACCTGGTTACGGTATACGTCGCGAACACTACGGTGGGTATTTACACGCTAGCGCAGAACGGGCTTGGAGAGGGAGCTATCCTGCACTCCGATTTCTCCGGCGTAACGGACAGCAGCCCCGCCCAGCCCGGTGAGACGGTGCAACTGTTCATGACCGGTCTTGGTCCGGTGTCCCCGCAGGTGGCCGATGGCGCGGCTGCCAGCAGCAGCCCGTTGAGCGTCAGTCTGGAAGCCAATGACGTCGTCGTACTTCTTGCGGGGTCGGATTCTCTGGAACAGGCCGAGGTCTCCTACGCCGGTCTGGCGCCAGGATTTGCCAGCTTATACCAGGTCAATTTCACGATACCCTCGAGCGGTTTGGAAAACGGCGATACCCCCATTTACTTTGGGACCATCGAGGCGTTCAATCAGATGGCGACGATCAGCGTGTCGGGTTTCAATCAACCGACCGGCGAGGTGGCTCCCAACCGCCGGATCGCGGCGCTACGCAGCCGCGCTCATTTTGCTCAAAGCAGGCAGAGCCAACACACGAAGAATTTACGGCGTGCCTTACCTGACCGTTCGAAGGAGTAGCTTCACCTGGTCCCGGGGACCGCTGAAGTTACGAATCTAATATAATGGCCCTGGCCGCAACGCTTTGCGACGAATGGGGTTCGGCATGTTTGATCAAGCCAAAAGGTGCCGCGAGATGAACGCGGCGGTGTTCACCCTGCTCCTGGTGTCTGGTTTGTCATACGCTGGCGACACCACCTCCGCCGACAGCGCCGACTCGCGCCTCGCCGAGGCTGCAAGAAATCAGGATCAAACGGCAGTTCGCGCGCTCCTAAACCAAAAGGTCGACGTGAATGTCCGGTCCAGCGACGGCTCGACGGCGCTGCTTTGGGCGGTGCATTGGAACGATCTCGATATAACGAATCTGCTGCTGGCGGCGGGTGCGGAAGCGAACACGGCGAACGACTTCGGAATGACGCCGCTCTCGCAGGCGTGTACCAACGCTGATTCCCCCTTGGTGCGGCAACTCCTGAAATCGGGCGCCAATCCAAACACCGCGATCTCGACCGGCGAGACTCCGCTCATGACTTGCTCCAAGACCGGCAGCGTGGACGCAGTTCGGATGCTGGTGGAATACGGCGCGGCGATCAACGCGAAAGAGCCGACGCAGAATCAGACGGCGTTGATGTGGGCCGCCGCGGAACGTCACCCGGATGTGGTTCAGGCGCTCATCCAGGCGCATGCGGATCTAAAAGCCAACACCAAACAGGGATTCACCGCCATTCACTTTGCCGCGCGCGTTGGCGACCTCGAGAGCGTAAAGGCGCTGCTGGCCGCGGGAGTGGACATCAATATCCCGACGCAGGCCGAAGGCAGCGCAAATCGCGTGACGTCGCAGCTCGGGATCCCGAAGACCGTGGGCGCTCTGGGCTACACTCCGCTGCTGGTGGCGGTGGTGCGCGGCCAAGTGGACCTCGCGCTTTGGCTGCTGGAGCATGGCGCCGATCCCAACAACATTGCGGGGGGCTTTACGCCGCTGCATTGGGCGTCGAGCCAATGGGAAAGCTTTACGGCCAATCCGGTATATGGCTTTGAAGACCCAATGTCCGGCATTCCGGATCGCCAAGCCAAGCTGCGATTGGTGAAGGCTCTGTTGGCCCATGGGGCCAACGTGAACAGCCGCATGACGAAACCGCAGCCGAGCTTCGCGGGCGGATATTTGGACGCCAACGGATCCACGCCGTTCCTGCTCGCCGCATCGGCCAATGACCTGGAGATGATGCACATCCTGCTGGACGCCGGAGCCGATCCAAAAATTCTCTCAGCGTCGAATGCTTCGGCCATTATGGCGGCGGCGGGTCTGAACCACTCCATCGGAGAAGATACCGTGACCGAGGCGCAAGCCATGGAGACAGTGAAGCTATTGTTGGATTTGGGCGTCGATCCGAAGGGCGAGACCACCTTTGGCGAGAACGCTCTGTACGGTCCAGGGTATCGCGGTTGGAACAAGCTGCTGGCGGAGCTGATCGATCTGGGCGTCAGCATCAATGTGGTTAGCAAGGCTGGCGTGACGCCGTATCTTGCGGCGCACGGCGACGGCGACCGGCTGGGCGGCGTCCTATATAACAAGGAAGGAGCCGAGCTGCTTCTGAAGCATGGCGCCGATCCTAAGCTGGGCCATCCGTGCGAGGCACAGAATAAGTGCAGGGCGGAACAGTGAGAGCATTCCTCATCCCAGCGGCCTGTTTCGTGATTCACGGCATAGCGGCAAATGCCGCCACCACCAATCCGGCGCACGAGATGGTGACGAAGTACTGCGTCTCCTGTCACAACGAGAAACTGAAGACCGCGGGCCTCACGCTCGATCGGGTTGACGCGGATCATCCTTTCAACTCGCAAGAGATTTGGGAAAAGGTGATCGTTAAGCTGCGCAGCCGCGCGATGCCGCCCCCGAAACTGCCTCGTCCGGACAACGCCACATACGATAACGTGGCAGCCTGGCTCGAATCGGAAATCGACCGCGCGGCTACGGCTCACGTGAACCCGGGGCGGTCCGCCAGCTTGCATCGCCTCAATCGCGCGGAATACGCCAATGCGGTGCGCGACCTGATCGCGGTTGACGTGGATCCCCAGGCTACGCTGCCGCCGGACGAACAGGCGTTCGGGTTCGAAAACAACGCCGAGGCGCTCTCGATGCAGCCGGCATTGCTGGATCGATACGTATCCGCGGCCGCGTTCATTGCGCGCCGTGCCGTAGGCGATTCCAGCATCCCGGCCGCGTTCGTGCGCTACGGAGCGTTGAAGGGTAACGCGAACGACCAGACTTACCTGCGGCAGACAGACCGTCTGGGCGAAGACTTTCCCCTGGGATCGAAAGGCGGCGTTGCAGCGCGTCACTATTTTCCGGTGGACGGCGAATACGTTTTTAAGCTTCGCTTGCAGAGGACCTGGAGCAGTGAGATTCGCGGCTTGAACGCTCCAAATCAATTTGAGATCCGCCTGGACGGGAAGCGAGTTTGGCAAGGCACGCTGGGCGGAGGGAAAGCGCCCTCTAAGACCTTTCTGTATGACGGGGACGAAGCGCTCCAGGCCCGTGTGCCGGTGAAGGCCGGGTTGCACCAGGTGATGGCGACCATGCTCAAGACGGAGGATGCCGAGCCGGAGGGCCCCGGTCCGGACCGGCTGCCGCTTTTCAGCCGCGCATCCGACAATCCGACATCGACGATTGGCATCGCATCGCTCTTGATCGGCGGTCCGTATGAGGGGCACGTGCCGGCCGACTCACCCAGCCGCCAGCTTTTGTTTGTGTGCCATCCTGCCAACGGCACAGACGAAATTCCGTGCGCGACGAAAATCCTGTCCCGTCTGGCGCGGCGCGCTTATCGGCGTCCGGCCACTGACGATGATGTCCAGACGCTGCTCGCGTTTTACAAGCGAGCCAGGGCCTCCGGGAATTTTGACGATGGGATTCACGCCGCTCTGGAGCGGGTGCTGGTGAGCCCCGATTTTCTGTTCCGCATCGAATCCGATCCGGCGGGCGCCGCTCCAGGCTCGGCATATCGTGTTTCCGATGTCGAGCTGGCTTCGCGATTATCGTTCTTCCTGTGGAGCAGCATTCCGGACGATACGCTGCTCGACTTGGCGATCCAGGGTAAGTTGCATGAACCGGCGATCCTGGAGCAACAAGTGTCGCGCATGTTCAGGGACCCGCGCACGCGATCGTCGCTGATTGAAAACTTCTTTTCGGACTGGCTGGAGACCAGGAACGTGTGGCTGCTCAATCCGGACGGCACTAAGTTTCCATTCTTCGATGACAATTTGCGCTCCGCGTTTGTCAAAGAGACCGAACTGTTTCTGGACGCTCAACTGAAGGAAGACGCGAGCGTTGCCGAGTTACTAACCTCCAATGAAACTTTTCTGAACGAACAGCTGGCGCAACATTATGGAATTCCGGGAATCTACGGGAGCCACTTCCGGCCGGTAAAACTCACCGATGAAAACCGCTTTGGACTGCTGGGCAAGGCCAGCGTGCTGGCCGTCACTTCTTACACCACGCGTACGGCGCCGACCATCCGGGGCAAGTGGGTGCTGGAAAATATCCTGAACGCGCCGCCTCCGGCGCCTCCGCCCAACGTGCCTTCGCTCGAATCGAGCAACAAAGATGGTCAAGCGTTGACCGTGCGCCAAATGCTGGAGATGCATCGCGCCAATCCTACTTGCGCGGGTTGCCACGCGCGCATGGATCCGCTGGGGTTGAGCCTGGAGAATTTCGACGCGATCGGACGCTGGCGCACAACGGACGCAGGCCACGCCATTGACGCATCCGGCGTACTGCTGGACGGCACCAAGGTGGATGGTCCCAAGGAGCTGCGGCAGGCCCTGACGGCGCAGAAAGCACAATTTGTAAAAACGGTAACCGACAAACTGCTCACGTATGCGTTGGGCCGCGGGCTGGAGTATTACGATGCTCCCACGGTCCGCGCGATTGACCGCGCCGCGGCAGCCGACGATGATCGCTGGTCGGCGGTGGTCTTAAACATCGTGAAGAGCCCGGCATTTCAAATGCGGAGCGGTCAGATGAGAACTCAGTCGCCCCAGCCGGTGACCAGTGCCAGGAGGTAAGGAAGCCATGTTTGTCACGAAAAAGGCTATTTCGCGCCGCACCGTGCTGCGCGGAGCAGGTACCGCGATAGCGTTACCGCTGCTCGATTCCATGCTTCCCGCCTTCGCTCCGGCCGCGTCCACCAAACCGGTACGCCGCTTCGGCGTGGTGTATCATCCGAACGGCGTTATCTACGATCAATGGCTGCCGAAGGGCGCCGGCACCGAATTCGAACTCTCGCCCACCTTGAAAGGACTGGAACCATTCAAGGACCAATTGACCGTGGTGACCGGCCTGTTCTGCGATCCGGCAGAGGCGCTCGGCGACGGCGGTGGAGACCACTCCCGGGCGTGCGGCTCATACCTTACGGGCGTGCATGTGAAGAAGTCCGACAGCAATGTCGAGAACGCCGTCTCCATGGACCAGATCGCCGCCAAGGCGTTCGAGCGCGAGACTCAGCTCTCGTCGCTGCAAATGACCGCCGACGAAAACAGTTTGCTAGGTTCCTGCGATCTGGGATATAGCTGCGCCTATAGCAGCACCATTTCGTGGCTGACGCCGACGTTGCCGCTGATGGCCGAAAATAATCCGCGCGTTCTTTTCGAGCGGATGTTCGGCTCGAGCGACAGCACCGATCCCCGGGTACGTGCGGCGCGCCTCAGCCAGGATAAAAGCCTTCTCGATTCCGTCAACGAGCGCGTGAATCAACTGCAGCGCCAGCTTGGCGCGTCCGACAACCGCAAAGTGGATGACTATCTCGCATCGCTCAGAGATGTGGAGAGGCGAATTCAGAAGGCGGAAGAGCAAAGCAACAAAGAATTGCCCGATGTAGCACAGCCCGCCGGCATTCCGGAAAAGTTTGAAGACCAGGTCCGATTGCTCTACGACTTGCAGTTGCTGGCTTTCCAATCCGACCTGACGCGCGTAACCACCTTTATGTATGGACGCGAGCAGACCGGCCGGCCCTATCCGCAGATCGGCGTGCCGGAGCCGCACCATCCGCTCACCCATCACCAGGGCAACCCGGAGAAGATGGAAAAGTGCGCCAAGATTCAGCGCTATCACATCGCATTGTTTACCGAATATCTTCAGAAGCTACGCAACACTCCGGATGGCGATGGCTCACTGCTGGATCACGTGATCCTTCTTTTTGGATCCGGCATTAGTAATAGCGACCGGCACACGCATGGTCCGCTGCCGACATTTCTGGTGGGTGGAGGCAGCGGGACGCTCAAGGGTGGGCGTCACCTGGTTTATCCGGAACACACGCCGCTCGCAAATCTCGAGCTGACTTTGTTGAATAAACTGGGTGTGCCGGCCGAAAAGCTGGGCGATAGTAACGGGCAGTTCAAGGAACTGTCGGGACTGTCCTGAAGCCCAGCAAGTTCTTGGGCGATCCCCAGCCCGAAGCCGGGTCCCATCCAACAGTCGCAGAGTATCCCGCAACGCCGTTGGCGGCGTTGTTCCCACTGACGACATCATGCAGGAATTCCGTCTGTTGACCTAAGGCGCCCAGCGCGTAGAGCAGGGGATTGACAAATCCCAATGGCCGGCCGGCGAGCTGATTGGCAATCGAGATCACTCCCGCCCAAGCGGGCGTGGACTCGCTGGTGCCGCCATTAAAGTAAAAACCATTATCGGCGGCGTCCGGATAAAAGCCGATGTAGGTGAAGACGGGGTCGGCGTTGAAGGCAACATCGGGAATGCCGCGATGGCCGCCGAGCTGCTTTTGATCGCTTTCTGGTAGCGCCCATTGATAGAACGGCTGCGGGAAATATTGGCTGACGCCACCGCCCGTTGCGCCGTTCTCGTCATTCCAAACGGTCTCAGACTCAAAGAGACCCGTGGAACCAACCACGAGACTGGTCCCGCCCACGGCGAGTACAAAGGGAGACGACGCCGGAAACAGCACGGTGGGGAAGGGATAGTAGTTATTGGCGACATCAATATTGGCGCTGCCGGAATCGCCCGCGCCGGCCAGCACCGTGACGTGCTCAGCGGCCGCTCGCGCATAGAACGTGTTGAAGTCGGAGATCAGTCGCCTTCCCGCAACATCGAGAAGCGTATTCTCCGCAGTGCCCCAACTCTGCGAGATGATGTTCCCCAAATGATTATCCAAGGCGTATTGTTCTAACTGCAGAAATTCGGGAAGGCCTTGGAGGCCCTCAGTCTCGTCCACCGGGCTGGTGAGAACGACGATGGCCGCACCCGGCGCCATGGAGTGCGCCCACTGCACATCCAGCGCCGTCTCAAACGCCCACGCCACCTGGTCGTCGTTGTTCACATCGAACGGCACCGTGCCTAAGGGCGCCAGCACCTGGATGGATGGCGGATCGGGCAGGCCGAAAGCAGCATCGAACGCTTGGAGATCGGCCACAATGGTCGGGCTGCCGAAGGATTCAATAATGACGATGGTTTGGCCCGTGCCATTGTAACCGGCCTTGAGCAAAGGCGTCAGGCCGTACGCAGTTTGAAGTTGCTGCGGGCTGTAGCAGGGAACGCCGGTATAGGGAATGCAAACCGAAGGGGAGGGCGCCTGGCCCCAAGAGACGGCTTGGCCGGCTAACAATGCGAGTAAGAGAATAATTGAGGTTTTCATAAAAGGGTCCTTTGTATTGATTCCTATTCGTCGCGAAGCGCGGTGGCTGGATCCACGCGGGAAGCCCGGTGCGCCGGTACGTAACAGGCAGCTAATGCCACTGCAGCGAGAAGCGGAACTACCGTGGCGAAGGTGATCCAGTCGGTGGGCTCGACACCGTACAACAGGTTCGCCATCAGGCGGGTGACTGCCAGCGCCGCGATGAGACCGGCTGCCATTCCGACGCCGGTAAGACGTGCCCCTTGGCCCAGCACCATCGCGATGACTGTGGTGCGCTTGGCTCCCAAGGCCATGCGGAGCCCCATCTCGCGGCTGCGTTGCAGAACTGAATATGACACCACGCCGTACAGCCCAATGCAGGCCAATAGCAACGACACGATGCCGAACGCGCCAATCAACCACATGGAAAAACGCTGGCTGACGAGAGACTGGTCGACGATCGTAGTCAGGGTGGCGACGTTTGAGACCGGCAGATCGGCATCCAGCCGGTGAATCTCTTGCCGCACGCTCGAGGTCAACAGTGCGGGGTCCATCCTGGCTCGCAGGGCCACATGCATGACCAGCATCGAAGGGAACGGCTTCTGCGTGAAGGGCACGTAAATCTGGGGGCCAGTGTCTTCGCGCAGCGAGACCTGCTTCACGTCCGCCACCACGCCGACGACATTCATGAGCGGAGACTGCGGGTCAGCGAGACCCACCTGTTTGCCGATAGGATCTTCGCCCTGCCAAAACTTCTTCGCCATTGCGGCGTTGATGACGGCGACGGGCGTTCGGGAGGCGGTGTCGGAATCGAGAAAGGCACGGCCGCTGAGCAAGGGCGTTCCAACCGCCGAAAAATAGTCGGGCGACGCAACGTTGTAGTTGGCGAAGGGCTCTTTGCCAGGCACTGCGGGATGGTCCGGAAGTCGAATGAGACTGCCATCGGAGGCGCCCGCCATCGGAATGGTTTCAACCAGGCCCGCGTGCGCCACTCCGGGAATGGCGCGCAGGGCAGGCAATGCTTTTTGATAGAAGGCCGCGACTCGATCGTTGTCTTTGTATTTCGTGCCGGGCATGGATAGCTCGAAGGTAAGCACGCGCTCGGGGTTGAAGCCGGGATCGACGGCGAGCAGACTAAGAAATGTGCGGATGATGAGCCCTGAAGCGATCACCAGCACAAATGCCAGGGCGATCTGTGCGACCAGAAACAAGCCGCGAAGTTTTGCGCTTCTGGAGTTGCCAGTGCCGCCGCGTCCGCCTTCGCGCAGTGGCGTCGCGAGGTTTTCAAACGGCAAACCGGCTGCGGGCGCCAAGCCGAAAAACGCGCTGCACACGAGCGAGGTTATGAAGGCGAAGGCCAGCACGCGCCAATCCAAGGCGATTTCCTGGAGACGCGGGATGTTGGATGGGCCGAACGCCTTGAGCAAGTGGATGGCGATTTCCGCCGTCATGAGCCCGATGACGCCGCCGGCGAGCGACAGCACCACGCTTTCCGTCAAGAGTTGACGCACCAGGCTGGTCCTGGTGGCGCCCAGCGCTGCGCGAAGAGCGAACTCGTTGCGGCGCCCGATAGAGCGTGTCAGAAGCAGGTTGGCGACGTTGACAAAGGCGATGAGGAGAAGCACTCCCGCGGCTCCCAGAATGAGGAGCAGCGGCTCTTCGGTATCGCCGACAACCTGCGCGTTGAGACCCGTTACGCGTGAATGGAACCAGCCCTTGGAGTCAGGAGACTCGCGGTCCATCGATGAAGCGAACGCGTTCATTTGCGTTTGCGCTCCAGCGATGGACACCGAATGCTTGAGGCGCGCGATGACCGCTAAGTCGTCAGGATCGCCCGGCTGTGGAGCAGCCGGAAGGCCAAGTGGAATCCAAAACCCGGCCTGGCGCGGAAAATCGAAGCTGGCGGGCATCTCTTCGGCGCGCGGAAAATCGAAACCTGCCGGCATGATGCCGATGACGTTATATGATAAGCCGTTTAGGTCGATTCCGCGCCCGAGGATTCCATCGTCGCCATGAAAATGCGTTTGCCAAAGGTGGTAACTCAAAATCACTTCCTGGCCGCTGCCGGGGTGGTCTTCATTTTCGGTAAAGACTCGCCCGAGAAGCGGCACTATTCCGAGCGTATGGAAGAAGCCGCTCGACACCCGGAGCCCTTCGAGTTGCACGGGTTCGCCGGAACCGGTGAGGTTGAATGAATTGCTCTTGAATGCGGCGATGCTTTCAAAAGAGCTCATCTTCTGAAAACGCTCGAAGTTCACGGTGCCCCAGGGAATTTCGTTGTAGCCGATATTCGCGTCCTTTGGCGCCAGACGCCAGGGGATAATAATCCTTTGCGGTTCAGGATAAGGAAGCGGTTTCAGCAGAACCGCGTTCACTGCGCTGAAGACCGCGGTGCTGGCGCCGATGCCGAGCGAAAGCGTGGATAATGCAACCATGGTGAAGCCCAGGGCCTTGCCATGCAGGCGGGCGGCGAACTTCAGATCTTCAACCAGTTTCGGCATGAGAGGTTCTAGCTCACCGCGAGCGCTGCGGGCTCTAGCTTCTGGATGTCCGCCACGACGATGGCGCGATTCTCATGCAGCTCCGCGACTTCGGGCCTCAGTTGAATAGCGGCGTCGAAATCGGCGAGCGATTCTAAGAGGCGGCCTGCTTCGTAGAGGAGCACGCCTCGGCTTCCGAGCGCTTCCCACAAAGTTTCGTCCCGGGCGATTACGGCCGAATAGTCTTCAATGGCCGCGTCCCGGTGACCAGCTTCTTCATACGCCTTGGCGCGCCCCAGCCGGGCCAGGACATGCTTGGGTTCCAGATCCAGCGCCCGCGAATACTGTTGGATGGCGTCATCGAGAGCGCCGATTCGCCGGTAGCATTGACCCAGGTTGGTGAATACCTCGAAGTAAGGAGGGCTGAGTTCGATGGCGCGCAGATAGTCGGCCTCGGCCTCTTTCAAACGATCCATTTGCAGCAGAACATTCGCGCGTTCGTTGTAGTACTCGGAATAATTTGGATCCTGTGCGATCGTGGCGGTGTAATATTCGAGCGCTTCGGAATGCGCGCCGGTGGCGGCGTAGACCTGGGCAATGTTGTAAAGCAAGATGGAGCGATGCAAACGATGTTCATTCGCATCCAGATGTTCGTTCAGATAAGCGAACCCATTGCGGCAAAGCTCAATGGCTTCCTGCGGACGGCGCTGAAAGTTGCGAATCATCGCCAGACCATTCCGATTGAACACGAAGCGGAAGTGGCGTTCCCCTTCGGGCATGTCACCTTCCGCGATGGCTGCCAGACTGCGCTCCAGGTATTCTTCTCCCTTCGCGAAATCGCGCGGCTTCTTGAAACGCGCGTAGAAGATCGCCAAAAGATAGAAGAGCTGATTTCTCCAATTGGCGTCCTTCTCGGCCAGCGGGACACCGATCTCTTCGGCGAGCTGCAGGGCGACGTCAAGATGCTCCAGGCCCAGATGAGACATCAGCAGCTTGAGGAAGATCATCCATCGCAACTCGTCGTCAGCGGGTGTCTCTTCGGCGGCCAGGTCGAGCAGGCCGTCGCCGTAGCGGATGGCATCGGCGTACAGGCCCTGCGTGTTGTAGGTTTCGAGCGCCAAAAAACGATAGTGCAGTAACTTGTCAGGCCGGTGGGCGCACCTCCACAGATAGACCAGACGCGGGAGAACTGCTTGCCGTTCGAGTTCATCGTCGCCGATGCAATCTTCGAGTGTGGCGGCGTGGCAAGCCGCGGCTGAGCTATCCAAAAGCGCGGGCTCAGTGAAAGGCAGCCGTGGGGTCCACAGCTCGGTTTGAAGATCGGAATCGAATGACTCGCAGGTTCGCCGTCCCTCGCCTGGCGCGACGCCGGCGATCAGCCGGATATGTAAGCGCGTGGAGCGCCGCCGCATCAGCTCACGAAAAAAGAGCGAGCCCATGGCTCCGGCTTCATCGAACGAATCGCAGGCGATGATCCATGGCGTGTCAGGGCAGGCAGCGGTTTTCCATGCCTCAAGCAGGTCGATTAATCCGTGAATGTTCCGCACGGCCCGGTCCGCCGGATAGTTGCGCGTTCTTTCGTAACGGGGCGCCAGGTCGGTAAGGTTTGGATTGCGGATCTCGACCGAACGCCTCAGCAACGGGAGGATGTAGACCAGCTCGAGAGCATGGCGCTCAATCAAATCCGGCCGGGCGTCTTTGATCTCGGCGAAAAAAGCTGAGAATAGCTGCGTCACGCCCGCCCAGGGTCCGCTTCGATCAAAATCACACGAGAGGTTGAACACGCGGGCGCCGCTTCGTGCGGGTTCGTGCAGGCGTTCCTCCATCCACCTGGTTCGGGCTTCAGTGGCCGGAGCTTCCAACACTACAACTGTCGCTGAAGAGTCGAACAGGTTTCTTGAATCATGTGGGGATGTCATTTCGAAACTCCTTTGGGGCGCATGAGTGCGCCGGCCCAAAACATAAATCCAGCCATGGTCGGGACCGTGAAATACAGCGTGGCTGTTAGCGCGTCGAGAAAATTGGAAGGGTTCGCGGAGTAACCAACGCGAAACGCGGGAACCACACTGGCCCAATAACCCAGGCACACGGGTATGGTTACCCAGAACAGGGTGATCAATGCCCAGGCTCGCCCGGCGAGATAGAGCGCGGCGTAGGTTCGAATGGCTCGATGCTCAGCCGGCGGGATAGCGGATTGATCCACACGAGGGATGCGCGAGTATATTCTGGCTAATTGATTGCCGAGGAAGACGCGGGTGTCGACGAGCAGATTCTTGCAGTTCAGGTAGGTTACCGCGACAAAGTAGATGTCGGTGCGCACGAACAGAAAGAACTGCCACAGGATACGAAGCAGATTGGTAAAGGCCATGGCGCGCGCCAAGTGCGAAACAAACGGGGAGAAATGGAATAGATTCTGGTGCGCTGCGGCGAGCGACAGAACGAGCAGCGATGCAACTAGCGCGTCAAGGATTATACCGGCCAGCATTGGTAAATAGCGCTGGTTTCTCGGTACGGACCACAAGCCCGTTAAATCCGTTTCGGCCACCAGGTACCAAAGGCGATGGCTGATGCCCATGCGCGAATTGACGCCGACCGAGCGCGCGGCGACCAGGTGTGCCAGTTCATGTAAGAAGATTCCGGAGTAAGTGAATACGGTTAAGAGAGTCCAGGAGAGCGCACGTTGCTGGTAAAAGACCAGGTCCATCGGGACCGGCATTAGCGAGTGCCAGCGCAGGATGGCGCAAAATGCAAGGGCGATGAACGCAGCCGCGCAAGTGAGTGCCAGGCGGCCAAAAAGCACTCTGGCAACCGATTGGGGAAAACCGCTGAAGTGATATTTGATTTGGCGAACCGGGACGGGTTCTTCACTCGCAGCAAGATTTGTGGCTTGAGCTCCGACGATGCCCTTGCTTTCCAGATGAATCAGCAGATCCTCAAGATCGGGAGTCTCGCCGGTTTTTTCGAAGTACAGATCCGAAACTTCGCCGACGTTCCTTCCCCGCGCCAACAGATCGAGAAGTTCCACAGCCTCTGGAGGGAGGGATAGAAAGATACCCGTGTTTTGAACGCCGATGACCATTTCCTCGCCTTCCTGCTGGCGGGTGAAAGAGCGAACGGCAACGATGCTATCTCTGGTATACATTGGGTTCACTTAGAAGTATTCAGGGGCCCACGGGTAAGCGGGCCCTGAATGGTATTGACTAATGATTAGACAAGGACGGGCGTATGTGGCCCGCCGCAACCACTGATGTAAAGAGCGGCAGTGGTCTTCAGCGTCTCCACTTCACGAATGCTGAACTTCTTCATGGTTTTTTCTCCTTTCTAAAGTTCTGCGAAACGAAGCTTGCTTCATGTCGCATGCCTAGTAGTGAGGACCCAAGCGGGGCCGTTTCACCGTTATGGTTTAGTAGAGTTTCGTAGTTGTATTGCATCCGAGCTCAGCTCGGCGCGAAGTGATACTGAGGACTGAAGATGGCGCTGGGTGTCACTAAGCCGCGCAGGAGAGCACGCTCATCGGTCTGGGAATACTATTACCGCAAATTGAAAGCATCGGACCTGCCCACGAAACGAAACCTCTGGCCACGCGTCCCAAAACTGAAGTTGATGGAAACGACGTTGGGCTCCGATTGGTCCTCGGAGGGCGTTGTACTTCGTGAGACGCGCACACTTGCATACAGGAGTGCGCGTCATTTTTTTTTAACTACCTACTTTCATTTCCTAGGTGACAGACGTATGATGGCCACTAACTGGAGGCCGCTCGAAGTTACGCTTCAGCGGTATGTGTGCCCCTCCCGAACAAATACGATTGGTCGAGGATCTGGCTTATCTTGGCCATGGTGTTGACGATCGTCCTGCTGGTGTTCGGTGCACTTCTGTTAGCCCACAAAGACTAGGAACGAAATTGGCGGGACTCGCCCCGAAGATCTACGCAACCCCGCGCAGACCGGTTGAGGGATAAGCCTCAGACGCGTGGAATCGATGGGCGCACGCCACCATCACGCGATCTCCAAGAGCGCCGGTATCGATTTGAAATCAAACTGCTTGGGATGATTTCGGTAGGGATCGAGATTTGGCCCGTCACTGGCTCATGGATTGCGTGCAAGTTAGGTATGAACGATATCCAGATTGCCATCGAAGATCGGGGGTATGCGGGGGAGTTGCTCCGTTTACTGGTAGCTGACGGGAATCATCGGGTCCATTTGGTGGATCAACCAGTTTCAGACTTCGATGGCCTGGTGGTGGTGGATGAGGCCACCGCAAAGCGTTCGACGCTGCTGAAAGAGGCCGACGTGGCGAGATATGTTGTGTTCGCAAACCAGCACTCTTCGGATGTGGACTGGCTGTGGCAGATTGGAATCCGCCGCATTGTCCCGGCCGATTATCCTCCACCGGTGGCCCGAGTGGCTGTTCTTCTCGCGGAGCTCGCGCTCAACGAAGCGCGGGCTGCCAAGAACGGAAGCAACCACGGTTAGCGCAGAGTTCCGAGTTTACCAGGAGGGGGCGGGCTATCCGCCCCCAAAAGTTTCGCAAGCCTGGCGTTAGCGCCAACGCCCTTCAACAAAGACCCAGCCTCCACCACGCTTCACCCAGCGATGGGCAACCCAGCGAGCATGGGGCCGCGGGGGTAGTTCCCATTTCCCGGGAACCCAGGCGTAAGCAGTTCCGTTCCAGCGGTGATAGCCGGCTTGCCAAACGTAGCCTGCACCGGGCGCCGCGGGCCGAGTCTCAACGATAGCCGCCGGCGGCGCAACCCGAACGATTACATCTGCGGCGCCTGCACTGAAAGTGAGGGCACTCGCGAAAACCAACCCAATCAATCCTCTTCGTAACATACCTGCTCCTTTTCCCCTTAAGGGGCAAATCTGAAATGAAACCCTCTTACATTATGGAACCTTGAGGCGCACCTGGACAAGCAAGTTGATCCATCGCGTCGCCGACGTCATTAGATTGCTAACGACAGGGTGCGGCAAAACGAACAACCATTGGACCGAGCTTGGGTATATACTGCCGTCCAGGATCATCCCCATTGACCAGACGGGAGGCAGCACATGCGGAGTTTCAAGTTTCTATACTTAGTGAGCTTAGCAGCCCTCGGTATCGTCGGCTACTTGTTCGCAATACGAACTAATCTTAATGCGCAGACCGGTGCGTCCGTCAAAATCAAAGGCGATGACATCGGTGGCGTAGTGGCAAGCGCCAAGGGTCCCGAAGCCGGAGTCTGGGTAATCGCCGAGACCACCGATCTTCCCACGCGCTATATCAAGGAAGTGGTCACCGACGATCGCGGCCGGTATCTGGTGCCCGATCTGCCCAAGGCCAAATATATGGTCTGGGCGCGCGGCTACGGGCTGCTGGATTCACCTAAGGTGCAGACCGAGCCGGGCAAGCTGGTGGATCTGAAGCCGTCCATCGCGCCCGACGCCAAAGCGGCTGCCCAGTATTATCCCGGCAACTATTGGTATGCCATGCTCAAGGTTCCCGCGAAAGACGAGTTTCCGGGCACCGGCCCCTCGGGGAACGGGGTCTCGCCGAGTGTGAAGAGCCAGGGCCAGTGGCTTCATCTGATCAAAACGGATAGCTGCGAATCCTGCCACCAGCTCGGCAATCAATACACGCGCACCATTCCTGGGTTGTTCGCCAGTCTCGATTCTCCGGCGCAAGCCTGGTTGCGGCGCGTACAGTCTGGCCAGGCCGGCAATGCGATGATGGGCGGCCTGAATCAACTGGGTCCCGAGCGAGCCACGGTGGAGTTCGGCGATTGGAGCACCAGAATCGCGCACGGCGAACTTCCCGCCAGCGCGCCTCCGCGTCCGCAAGGGATGGAACGCAACGTGGTGATCACGCAATGGGACTGGGCGGACGAGAAGGCTTATCTGCACGATGAGATCTCTACCGACAAACGCCATCCCACGGTAAACGGCAACGGCTTGATCTATGGATCGCCGGAGGAAAGCCGCGATTATCTTCCGGTGCTCGATCCGGTGCACAGTTCCATCAGCCAGGTGAAGATTCCGTTTCGGGATCCCGACACGCCTGGTCAGCCTGCGCCGCTGAAAGCATCGACATTTTGGGGCGACGAAGCCATCTGGGACAGCCATACCACGGTGCACAATCCGATGTTCGATCAGCAGGGGCGCGTGTGGTACACCTCGCGCATCCGAGCGAACAACGATCCCGATTTTTGCAAGGCTGCTTCGAGCAATCCTTCGGCGAAGCTCACGCCGCTCGATCGCTCCGGCCGTCAATTGGCGGTGTACGATCCCAAGACCAAGCAGACCGCCATGATCGATACCTGCTTCGGCACGCACCACCTGCTGTTCGCCGAAGACGCCGACAACACACTGTGGACCAGCAGCGGCGGCGGTGGCGGCGTGGTGGGCTGGCTGAACACCAAGATGTGGGACCAGACGCACGACGCTGCAAAATCGCAAGGCTGGACCGCTCTGGTTCTGGACACCAACGGCAACGGCAAGCGCGACGCGTATGCCGAAGCGGAACAGAAAGTGGTGACCGCGCCCAGCGGCGAAAGCCTGGGTACATCCAGCGCGATCAGCGCAGCGGCCGACGCAGCCCACGACACTCGCTTGAACGCCGCGTTCTACGGTCTGGCAATCGGAACGGACGGGACCATCTGGGGCAGCGTGCTGGGCTTTCCCGGCGGAATTGTGAGGCTCACTCCAGGATCGAACCCGCCCGAAACCACGCTCGCCGAATACTACGAAGTGCCGTTCAACAATCCGAAGGCGCCGGTGTGGGGTTATTCGCCGCGCGGGATGGACATCGACCGGAACAATGTCGCGTGGGTGGCGCTCGGAAGCGGGCACCTGGCCAGCTTCGACCGGCGCAAGTGCAAAGGTCCGCTCAACGGCCCAACCGCGATTGGCCAGCACTGTCCGGAAGGCTGGACGCTATATCCGACGCCCGGCCCGAATTTCAAGAACGTGACGGACTCCGGCAGCGCGGACTCGCACTATTACGACTGGGTGGATCAGTGGGACACGTTGGGGCTGGGAAAAAATACGCCCATCATTACCGGCAACAGCTCCGATTCGTTGATTGCTCTGGTGAACGGAAAGTTCGTTGTCATGCGCGTGCCGTATCCGCTCGGATTTTTCGCCAAAGGAATGGACGGCCGCATCGACGATTCGAAAGCCGGCTGGAAAGGGAAAGGCGTTTGGACCACCTGGGGCACTCGCACGCCGTTCCACAGCGAAAACGGGAAGGGAACTATGAGCAAGGTGGTGCATTTTCAGATGCGGCCAGACCCGCTGGCGAATTAGGCCGCGATCATCGCATCCTTACGTTTTAGCTTCCAGGCGGGGCAAGTTCGAAGATCTTCACCCGCGTCTTGCGCATCTGGATGCGCAGTGCCTGCCGCTCAGATTGGTTTCTACCTCGCGAGTGATGGCACAAGGATCGGCCTCGGCGTTACGCAGATTGATCTTGCGCATGATGCCCGCATTATTGATGAGAATGTTCAGCGGCGGAAAATCCCCTACTGCGCTCCATGGACGAGCTGTGGGGCGACCACCTGGCACACGCCTCCGAGTATCGATCGGGTGCGCATTGGGTGACCGACCAGCCATTCCGACGATGGAAGCGCGAGTTCTCGTGCCGGTTACCGTTTGCGATCGCGGCTTATTGGGGATTGGGGGTCCGAGCTGCTCACAGATGACCTTTATTGTTCAATCCATGAAACACCACCGCGGCCAACACCGCTACGGCAGCAACAAATCCTATTCCCACGCCGATTAGGACGTTGCGCGTGGTATGCGACTTGGCTGTCAACTGTTTCACGGATATCACTTCGTTGAAGACAACCTTGCGGTCCCCTGTGCCTGGATTCAGCAAGGTAAATCCGGAATCCGACACCTCTCCTCTCGTTCCTTGCAGCCTCTCTTTGTTCCTGAGGCGAACTTCGATCTTGGTTCCCGCTGGCATTCCGGTAATCTGGCTTGTGACGTCGTCCCCGCCGAAAGCCGCCGGACCCAACTGCGTCAGCATGAGCAAGACCAGCGCGAGGGGCAGGGTCTGTCGCATGTGCTCTCCTAATCTGAGCCTCCACAATTGCCGCAGCGAAGGATTTTGCACCTTCTGGAATCACGTTGAGGGATGCTTCGGTGCTCATTACGAGGAACAGGTCTTAGTTTAGAGAATTTCGAGGGTTCAAGTCATGCTTAACGCGCAACCGGACATTGAGCTGCGCAGGGAGGACAATCCACCCGAAGCGCGACTACCAGGCCGCACTTCAAGCGTCTAACTTCTCGGACGACATTACTGCTTACCGGTCGCCATTTGAGCCGCGTGGCTCAATTCGTTAACGCAGAGATTCCCTCACTACGTTCACGTAGACCCTTGGCCTCCAGGGCAAGATAGCGATCATTTAGTTTTCGAGTCAGACGTGCAAACAGCGGGCCTAGGGGGCCGGAGAATTGAATCGAAAGCGTGGCTCGGCTAGTATTACCCGCACCTTCGACCCAATGCCGGGCGTAGAGTCGCATACCCGGACCGCGCGTCTCCCAAGTGAAACTTCTTTGTGAGTCATCGAGTTCGGTCACTTTCCACTTCGCCGGTAACAGCTTTGGCTGCCAAATAAGGGCGCTACTACCCACCGCGAGTGAACCCTTATCGAGCCACCGAATCTTCTTCACGGTGGGAGTCCATTCCGGCCAACTCTCAACATCGCGCATCACCGCCCAAACGCGATCCGCTGGAACATTTATGTCCACGGTGATTCTGAAATCCAATGGCACACGAACGAGTCTATACCCCTTTGAATCTGGACGTCGAAGCTCACAGTGTTCGACACGGCACCCAAGGCGACAGCTCCGAGCCAACCGGTAGCAGCAACCGGCGCCGCCGCTCCTGCAACAGCGCCTACGCCCGCCGGCGATAAAGGCATCCGTCAAGCTGACGCATCCAAACATCCACCATTTGAAATTAGTTGTCCGATAACGCTGCCACCGAATCCAGCCAAACCACCAATGAAACCGGTGATCAGGGTCGACACAACTCTCACGCTCCGGAAACCACGACGACCGTCACACCCGTTGGGCCATAAACAACCCTTCTTTTTTATGTGAATAACTGGGGGCCGGCAGCCCCCAGGCGCGCTAATGTAGTCCGCTTGCCGGAGCGAAGGTCACTGGTGGATGGCTGTGCCTTCCAAGAAGTTACCTGGGTCCGTCACATCGACCATGTTGAAGCTCGATCGATCGGGGGCCACTTGGATGGCGAAGGTCCAGCCGCAACCGGTGCCGCAAGTCAGGCCAGCCGTGCCGCTGCCGTTGCTATTGAGTGAAATGATGTTAAAGGTCTGGGGGCCGGTTACGTCTCCGCACTGGCCGTGCGACTGGAGGGTGGCCGTACCCATTCCGGTCCCGTTCAACGAGATATCGACCAGCCCGGAGGCCTGGCCGCAGCCGGTGAATCCGACGTACGTTGCTTGCCAGTTGCCATACAAGTCCGCCTTCGAGATGACGCCGATGGTGGCCTTGCTTGGTTTCACGAACAGGGCGATCGCCGACAGCATGATGACGGCCAACAGGGCCATCCGGAGGGGGTGCCGATACCACCTTACTTGAGTTTCCGCGTTTTGGAATGACATGATTTTTCTCCTTCGTGCAAAAATCGCAGGCGGTTGCAGCCACGCTGCGGAAGCTGGTTGAACCGGCTTCAACGCATGAACGCGCAAGGAGGACGGAAAATGGCTCACGCGATCCAGAATTTTTTTGGCGGATGAGGGGGATGGCTAGCGAGGTTGCGATGCGGCGAGAGGAGGGGCGAGCTTCGCCCGCCACTGGGCCGCCTCTTTCGGCCTCCCTGAGGCCTGATAAAGTTGGACAATCCACTTTCCGGCCTGGTCCAGATGATACCGATCCGGAACGTCAATCCGGTCCTTCCGCTCTGACATCCCCTGATACCCTTCGAGCAGCAGCGGCTCGGCTTCAGCATATTTCTTTTCGCCAGCCAGGCTAGCGCCCAGCAAGCTCTCGGCGCGGAATCGTTGCCAGTGGTCCGGCCGCCTCTTGCGATCAAACTCAAAGGCTTCGTGCGCGAGAGACTCGCTCTCAGCGAACTTCCCCTGCGAGAGATAAGCCAGTGCCAGGTCGTCCGCCGATTCCATCGTATCGGCGTCCTCCGAACCCAAGGTGTGGCGCCGTCCCTGCAGGGCCTGCGCGGCATAAGTCTCGGCTAAGCGATATCTACCATCTCGTTGGTACATGGATGCGAAGTCCCCGAGAAATATAAGGGTCAGCGGATGCTCTGGACCGAGTACGCGACGGCTGATCTCCACAGTCTGGGTGAACAGCGTCTCAGCTTGCTGGTACTGGCCCCGCACCTTGTAGAGCTCGGCCAAATTGTTCATGGAAATCACCGTCTCGCGATGCTCCGGACCTCTTACCCGACGCCGGATCTCCAGGATCTGGCTGTAGAGCGCCTCAGCCTGCGGGTATTTGCCCTCCGAGTAGTAGACACTGGCTAAGCCGTTCATGGCATGCTGCGTGTCGCTATGCTCGGAACCCAGCACGCGACGCTGGATCTCCAGGGCCTGACTATAGAGTGCCTCGGCCGGCGGGTATTTGCCCTCCGAATAGTAGGCATTGCCTAGATCGTTCGTGGCAGACAGCGTTTCGGGATGCTCGGGGCCCATGACGCGGCGCCTCATCTGCAGAGTCTGGCTGTAAAGCGCCTCAGCCTGCCCGTATTTGCCCTGCGCGTAGTAGACGTTGGCGAGATTGCCCATCGAACCGAGCGTGGCGCGATGCTCGGGACCTAACACGCGGCGGCGGATCTGCAGGATCTGGTCGTAGAGGACCTCAGCCTGCGCGTACTTACCTTGGAAGTAATAGACGCCGGCCAAGCCGTTCATTGAATACGCGGTATCGGGATGCTCGGGCCCTAACACGCGGCGCTCGACTTTCAGGGCTTGATTAAACAGAGTCTCAGCCTCGGCATACTTGCCTTCAAGATAGGACGCACGCCCCAGGCGGCCCATGGTTTTCAGGGTCTTGGGATCCTCTGCCCCCAGAACCCGGCGATGCAATTCCAGTGCGCGATTGAATTGTGCCCGCGCTTCCGGGTATAGCCCCAGGTCAATATAGGTCTGCCCGATGGTGTCTCGAATCGCAGCCTCTACCTCCGGCTGCCTGTCGAACTTCCCTGTTATCCGGACGGCCGCCCGGTCCAAGGCCGTGCGCACTTTGAGGCTCGGATCGGGCTTGGCGCTTGGCCCCGACTGGGTGCTCGCGCTGGCCTGAGCCAGCAGATCATTTTGCAAGAAATCGCTCACGGCCTGAGCTTCCTCTTCTGCCCGGCTGGCCCGCACTGCCATCCAGGAACTTACAATGACAGCACCTACCAACAGCGCCAGAACCCCGGCAGTCGCGGCGACCCCTCCCTTGTGCCGGCTCACGAATTTGCCGGTCCGGTATCGGAGGGTGTCCTTGCGGGCGATCACCGGCAGACCCGCAAGGTAGCGGCGAACATCCTCGGAGAACTGTTCCACCGATGCGTAGCGCCGCTCTGGCTCCTTGCGGAGAGCTTTCAGCAGGATGTTATCGAGATCTCCTTCCAGCCGCGAGCGCAGCTTCTCCCCCCGCTCGCCCCGTTGATCGCCGACTAGCTCCCCGGTTCTGCCAATTGCCGTGCTTGGCTTTTCCGGTTCCTGTTCGCAAATGGCCTTGGCGATCTCCTGCTGGGAATGCGTGCTGGTTCGGTAGGGCCAACACCCCGTCAACAAACGGTAAAGTACGACGCCCAGCGAATACACATCCGTCGCAGTGGTAAACGGGCCGCCCTGAAATTGTTCCGGGCTCGCGTATTCTGGAGTCATCATCTGCGCGACAGTCGCCGTGGCGGACGAATCTTCGATACCGGCCTGCGCGGGGTCAAGGATTTTGGCAATACCAAAGTCCAGCAGCTTGGGTACCCCATCCGCCGTTACCAAAATGTTGCTGGGCTTCAGATCCCGATGGATCACCAGGTTTTGGTGGGCGAATTGAACCGCGGCACAAACCTGGCGAAAAAGGCGAAGCCGATCGTCGGTGGAGAGCTTTCGCGAAACGCAGTATATGTCGATCGGTTCGCCGTCGACATATTCCATGACCAAGTACGGACGGCCGTCGGACGTGGACCCGCCATCCAGCAGGCGCGCGATGTTCGGCTGATCGAAATTCGCCAGAATCTGCCGCTCGGCTTTGAATCGCCGAACGATGAAACTGGAGTCAAAGCCACTGCGAATCAGTTTGACCGCCACCTGTTTGTGAAACTGATCGTCGGCCCTCACCGCCTTATAGACCGTGCCCATCCCGCCGTGCGCGATCATTGCCGAAATCTGGTAGTTGCCGATGCGAGAGCCAGTCAAGTTCTCGGGTACGGCTTCAACGAGCGAGTCAGCGTCGATGCTGGGACTTTCCAGAAAGTTGCCTGCATGCTCGTAAGAATCCAGCAGGCTTTGCACCTCAGCCATCAAGATGGGCTCGCCGCCACAAGCGCTTCGGATACCATCCTGCCGTTCTTCCGGCTTCAGTTCCAGGCAGGCATTTACCGCCTCTTTGATCCGGTTCCAGTGTTCAGGCTCCATGCGACGCCCCACCCTTGCTCAGCTCGCGATATAACCAGGCCCTCGCCACCTGCCAGTCTCGCTTGACTGTAGCCGGAGAAATTCCCAGGATTTTGCCCGTGCTCTCGATCGAAAGGCCGCTGAAAAACCGTAGCTCTACGATTCTTCCCTGTTGCGGATCCATTTGTGAGAGGCTCTCGAGAGCATCGTCCAGGGCGATCAAGTCCACTTCTCGCCACTCGGGGACAGCGATGGAGTCATCAAAGGCGAGCAATGTCTGTCCGGCGCCTCGTTTCAAGGCGCCGCGCGAGCGAGCGTAACTCACCAGAACGCGGCGCATCACCTGCGAGGCAACCGCGAAAAAATGCTCGCGATCGTGCCATGCTACCCGCTTCTGGTCGACGAGCTTCAGATACGCTTCGTGGACCAACGCGGTGCCTCGGATGGTGTGATCGAACCGCTCACGGCGAAGGTGGCGTTTCGCCATTTGCCGCAGTTCGTGATACACCAACGGGGTCAGCTGATCGAGCGCCTGGCGGTTGCCGCGGCTCCATTCCATAAGCAGGCTCGTGATATCGTGCTCGCCCGCCACCTGCATCCAGCCTCTCCGCGACATTTTACAAGAAATCAGTGGGCTTGTGTTATAGGGTGATGAACGGTCCTAGCGCAACCGTTCAGCCTACCGGTTTCGCGGACATAAGCGTCTCGGCCCGTGCATGGCCGGATCAGCGGCCCAAGCCTCTAGTTTCATGACAGGACTCCTACGATCCGGCGCGACCTCGGTGGCTCGATCGATGCCTGCCTGGCGAGAGAGGATCGAGACCGTAAATCTGCGCGATACGCTTCGCCCACTAGCTGCCTCGCCGCCGGCATACGGAATGGAGCACAGTCCGGGCCCTTGGCGATGGCTTGCAGGAATCGGACCATTTTGAACGGGATCATAACGTAAACTTTCGAAGGAAAACCGTGCAAAGAGCACGTTGACACGGGGCGAAAGAATGTAAAATGACTGTCGCGCCGTGCGCGCGACGCAGCATGAAGGAGTTCTATGAATCGAATCGGGGCTTTGCTGGGAAGCGTGATTTTGGTCAGTGTGTCCGCGTTTGCGCAGCGGGGCGAAGGTCCCACCGGGTTCAGCCTAGTGGGGCTGTGGTCGGGTATGTATCACGAGGACGAACTGGAGCGCACCGACCCCGGACCACCACCCGGCGATTACACGGGCATCCCAATCAACGAGGCGGCCCGGTATCACGCCGATTCCTGGGACGCTGATCTCGTTTCCGTGATGGAGCACCAGTGCATCCCGCACAACGCCATCTACAGCATGCGCGGACCCGCCAATTTGAGTATTCACGCCGATATCGATTCTTCCACGGGCCAGTTGCGTGCTTACGTGATCGACGGCACCTTCGGGGGCGCCACACGAATCATCTGGATGGATGGCCGGCCGCATCCATCCAAGTTCGCAGTCCACACCTGGGGTGGATTCTCGACCGGCACATGGGAAGGCGACACGCTGAAGGTGGTAACCACGCACATCAAGGCCGGCTATCTCCGGCGCAACGGCATCACGTTTAACGACAACGCCACGTTGACGGAGTTTTTCGATCTCCATGACAAATACCTGACCGTCACCACCCTAGCTTATGATCCGATCTACCTGACCGAGCCTTTGCTTCGAACCGAGAGCTTTGTATGGAATCCCTATCAACCGCTTGCGCCCCCGCACGCTTATGGCGCGACATGCCAGCCGGCCCCGGAGCTTCCGCGCCCCTACGGTTGGGTGCCTCATCATCTTCCGGGTACCAACACGGTGGTGAGCGAGTTCTCCAAGGAATACGGTATTCCTTTCGACGCTACTCGCGGCGGCGCCGAAACGATGTATCCCGAATATCGCGAGAAGCTGAAGACCATGACAATTCCTCCAGCGCGGATCTTCCTCACCAAATTCGAGGAAGAGCATGAGGAAACGAAGGCGCAGAAAGATCCGGTCACGGAGCCCGCGAAATGAAAGCGCTGATCTGGTTTCTGACGCTGGCTGCATTCGCGTTCGCCGAGCCGCAATCGGGCATCGAGGTAATTCATGTTCGCGGCAATGTCTATATGTTTGCGAGCGACGAGGGCAACATCACGGTGCAAGTAGGCGAGTATCGGGACAACGACGGCATGTTGATGGTGGATACAGGGTCCACAAGCATGACCGAGCGTGTTCAGGCCGAGCTCCATAAGCTCACCAACAAACCGCTGCTCTACATAGTCAATACCAGCGCAGACTCCGAGCATGTGGGCGGCAATGCCGTTCTCAGTAAGGGCGGCTTGGTCCGCGGAGGCGCCAATAACGGACCGCGAGCGGCCGAAGTGAATATCTATGCTCAAGACAACGCCCTGACACGCCTCAGCGCACCGGAGGCCCACATGCCTGCCCTCGCCCTTCCTACGATGAGCTTCGACCGGCTGAAGGACTTTACCTTCAATGGCGAGGCCATACAAATCTTCTCGGAAGCCCCCGCGCACACCGATGGCGACAGCATCGTATTCTTCCGCGGCTCGAATGTAATCAGCGCGGGAGAGATTTTTAGCACAGTCGGATATCCGGTGATCGATATGACTCACGGCGGAAATATTCAGGGCGAGGTCAAAGCGCTGAACCATCTCCTGGAACTAACCGTTCCCGAGATCTCGCAAGAAGGAGGCACGATGGTGATCCCCGGCCACGGAAGGCTGTGCGACGAAGCGGACGTCACTGAGTATCGCGACATGGTAACCATCATTCGCGACCGGATCGCCGAGCTGATTAAGAAAGGAAAATCGCTCAGCGAGGTCGAGGCCGCGCGAGTCACGCTGGATTATGACGGCCGGTACAGCCAGCCAGCCTGGACGGGCGAGATGTTCGTCGCATCCATTTACAACAGCCTCAAGACCGGCGGGAGCAAATGATGATGAAATCGAAATCGAGTCTTCTTGCGGTTGCCGCACTTATAATGTCCTGGACATCGGCCGCGATGTTCGCCCAAGCGCTCCCCGGCCTAGGCCTGAGCGCCAAGGCCGCGGCGCCCATCGATTTAACCGGCTACTGGGTTTCCGTGGTGACCGAAGATTGGCGCTATCGTATGCTGACCGCGCCGAAAGGCGACTACTACAGCATTCCTTTGACGCCCGAAGCGCGAAAAGTGGCCGACACCTGGGACGCGGCCAAGGACGTGGCTCAAGGGAAGCAGTGCATGTCGTATGGCGCGCCCGCAATCATGCGTCAACCGAGCCGCGTGCATATCGGCTGGGATACCGACACTACGCTGAAGGTCGAGATCGACGCCGGCAAGCAGACACGTTGGTTCGCTTTCGGCGCGCCGCGGCAACCGGCCAGCGAGCCAACGCTCCAGGGCAGTTCCCTGGCTCAATGGCAATCGCCGCAAATCACGCGCTTTTACACTTCGAAGATCAGCGCGCAGGATCCCAACACTCCGGGATTCCGCGGACAAACGCCGGTGGGATCGGCTCCGCCCGATACGCGCAAGCTCGGCGGCACGCTGAAAGTGGTGACCACCCATCTAAAGACTGGCTATCTGCGCAACAACGGCGTGCCGTACAGCGCCAACGCCGTACTCACCGAGTATTACGATCTCCATCAGGACGCCGGTCAGGAATACCTGGTGATTACGTCCATCTTGGAGGACCCGCAGTATCTTTACGTCCCGTGGGTTGTCAGCAATCAATTTCGCCGCGAGACCGACGGATCCAAATGGAACCCGCAGCCTTGCGAACTCATTTTGTCTTCAAAGTAAGCAGCAAAACCGTGTGGCCCTTCCGCGCCTCTCTTCCGCTCGTTCTGGTGTTGAAGCGCGGATGGCCTCGCAGTCAATGTGCTTGTCGCCATCCTCCCAAGGGTCGTTCACCATGGAATCGTAGCTCGGCGGAATCGCCTTTGATCGAACAAGAGCTCAAGAGTCTGTTCTCTTTGTGGCGACATCGCACGTTCAAAGCTTATCGAACGGGCAGGTGGGCGGTACCAACCCTGTTGCGACGGGGAAAATGCATGTAGACTTGCTGAACGCATTCTGAAGACCAGAAAGCAGAAAGGATTCCCGATGTCACCGAAACATCGTCTATTTCAGTTCCTGCTGGTTCTTTCAGAGCCACTGGCGCCGCTAAGTGTATACTTGCTCAGAAAATCACTCGGAGGAACGCTATGAGTGTTGCAGGCCGGAAGCTGACGCTGGTGTTGCCGTTTCTTGCGCTCGGGTTGGCGGAGGTAGCCTTTGGCCAGACCGATCTACTGGACAGCTTCAATGGAACCAACGGAGCTGAGCCGTTCGGAACCCTGGTTCAAGGCACCAACGGATACCTGTACGGTACAGCGCAGGTCGGCGGCGCGAACAGTGAGGGGACAATCTTCAAGATGACCCCGGGCGGCTCGCTGACCACGGTCTATAGTTTCTGCGCGCTTACCGATTGCGCGGATGGTCAACAGCCGTTGGCAGGACTGGTGGAGGCCACGAACGGATACCTTTACGGAACAACGTCCGGCGGCAGCCCCTCTTGTACGGCCAAATGCGGGACGATCTTCAAAATCTCCCTAAGCGGCGCCCTGACCACTTTGCATACCTTTTGCACTCTCTCCGGTTGCCCGGACGGCGCATTTCCGACCGGTGCGTTGGTCCAGGCATCGAATGGCGATCTCTACGGGACAACCACGTACGGAGGCGCCCACGGCAGCTACGGGACCATCTTCAAAATCACCCCAAGCGGTAATTTTTCGACCGTGTACAGCTTCTGCGCGCTAGCCGGGTGCACTGACGGCGCGGTTCCCTATGCTGGGCTCATTCAAACCGCGAGCGGCGTTCTGTTCGGGACAACCTACTACGGCGGGGCGAACGGCGCTGGGACAGCTTTCAAAATTACACCCAGCGGTACTCTAACCACCCTTCACTCCTTCTGCGCCGAAACAGGTTGCACCGACGGCCAGTATCCATACGGGGGGCTGGTTCTTGCGGCGAACGGAGACTTCTACGGAACAACATTAGTTGGCGGGCTCAGCACCTGCGGCGTCGGAAGCTGCGGAACGGTTTTCAAAATGACATCCACCGGGACGGCCACCACGATCCACAAATTCTGTTCCTTAGCCGATTGCGCCGACGGCGAGTACCCATATGGCGGCTTGGTTCAGGCGTCGAACGGCTATTTATACGGGACCACCGGATCCGGCGGATCGAATCATTGCGGCACCATTTTCAAGATCACCCCGAGCGGAGCGCTAACCACTCTTTCCGCCTTCGTGGCCCAAGGCACTTGTGATAGCGGAGGACCATTCACCGGCTTGACCGAGGCTACCACCGGCGTCTTCTTCGGAACGACGTACTCGGGCGGGACGAACGATTACGGCACGGTCTTCAGCATGTCGACAGGCCTCGCGCCGTTTGTCGAAACTCGTCCGATGATCGGGACGGTCGGTGAAGCGGTGACGATTGTGGGTTATCAGCTGACCGACACGACCAGCGTTATGTTCAACGGCGTAGCGGCAAGTTTTACGGTAGTGAGTGCGACCGAGATTTCGACCAAGGTCCCCGCCGGGGCAACTAGTGGCACGGTACAAGTGGTGACGTCGACCCACACGCTGCCGAGCAACGTGGCGTTTACCGTATCGCCGTAAATCGCGGTTGCGATTCGGCTGGCGCAATGACCTCGGCCAAAGTCGCGCCCTTAGCGCGCTTCATCAGCGCGACGACCTCCGTTCCGGTTGCGCACATCATTGTTCCTTCCCTGCTGGCTCCACGAGGTGAATATTGAGCACATGCCAGTTCAAGCCGGGATCGTGGTAGGGATGCCAAGAAAGTGGAGTGCCCATTTCCGCGAATAACCGATCAAACACGGACCGCGCTGCCATATCCGACACCGAGAGTTTGGTCTTGCGGCTCGCCAGCAAGCCGTAGGGGACGTTGCCGGGCGTGGGTCATTAACGGCGTTCTGCAACAACGGCACATCCGCGACTAGGCCGTATACGACCAGGTGACCCTTACTTCACGTTCTTCGACACCCAGCCGTCGATGAACTTGATCCCTTCCAGGCTGTTGCGATCAAGAAACAATTCATGCATGTTGCCATGGATGCCTACGTCTTCCAGACGGACGAAATCGTCTTTCGCGCCCGCCTGGTTGAGCCACTGCGGAATGCACGTATCGAAAACGCGGTGGTATGTGCCTTCAGCGGAAATCGAGAGGATGCGCAGGCCCTGGAAGTTCACCAACTTGTGGACCGGCTCATCTTGCAAGTAGCAACCCACCTCGTCGCCAGGCCGTTCCGATGGCACCAGGTGCACTTTGATGTCGGCGGGGCTGGCGAAAGGCGGCTCGTACTTCATCGGCATGGTCGTGAGTCCCCAGGAATTCGGGTTCACACGAGTGTACGCGACTTTGGCGGTATCCACCGTCCCAATCTGCGGCCCGCCCGGCTCTATGGCCACCATGCCCGCAATCAGCTTCGGGCGCTCATCTGCTACGTTGAACCCAATACCGCCGCCTTGCGAATGCGTCAACAGGATCACCGGGCTGCCGATCTTATCTAGCAGCGCCACGCCAGCGGGTACGGCCAGTTCCGCCTGGTTGTTCACAAACTGCACCTGACCTTTGATGAAGTTATCGAACACAGGGTCGCCCATCATGCCCTTGTCGGGTGCGTCGCTGGGCCACTGTGTGTAGAGTTTCTTGCGAGGGAAATCGCCTCCCGAGGTTGCAGGCGCCGTCCAGATCTGCTCTAGTTCGAGCGCCGTGCGAATCGCGAGTTTGCCATCCACGCCAGGCACGAAGGGTGAGCGCCCGCGCGCTGGGTAGTCCACCATGTAGACCGTGTAACCTTGTTCGACCAGATAGTAGGCCCAGCCCGGACGGCCATCGGGAGTCTGCCGCCACACCGCGCCCGTCTGCCCGTTGCCATGGAAAAACACGTAAGGATACGGATGCCTTACCTGCCTGGGCACCCACACTTCCGTGTACATCGCTTCGCCCATGATCTGCTTGCCGGCATCGCCTACATATTTCCCGCCAGCATAAAAGAAGCCCTGGCGCGCGATGTGTTCGGTGGATAACGTCGGAATGGAAGCGGGCGGCATAGCGAGACTCGGCTCGTCCTTTTGCGGGATATTCTTATCGATCCAGCGCCCAATGAATCTGGCGATCTCATCGCTATTCTTTTCCAGCATCATCTCGTGGCCGTTGCCGTGGATGCCCACGTCTTCAAGGCGCACGAACTGCGTTTTCACACCCGCCTGGTTCAGCCACTTAGCCAGACAGTGATCGAACACCCGGTGATAGCCGCCCTCGGCCGAAAGATAGGCAACCGGAATCTTCTCGAGGTTGACGAGCTTGCGTGCCGGTTCCCTCTGCACGTAACAGGACACGACGTCTCCGGGAATGTCCGATTTCTCTTCGAGAGTTACCTGCAGTTGAGAGGCGTCCGTGATTGCCGGATCATAGTGGATCGGACTGGAAGTCACTCCCCAAGTGAGTCCGGCGGCATTGCTATAAGCCACTTTCGCAGTGTCCACTCCTTTGATCGGCGGCGCGGCCGGCTCCACAGTAACAATGCCCTTCACTTGAGTGGGACGCGCATCCGCCATCAGCCAACCGACAGGCCCGCCTTGCGAGTGAGACAGAATGATCACCGGACTCTTAATCATGTCCAACAACGCCACGAACGCGTCGCGGCTCAGTTCGTCCTGTGAAAGCGGCCCACCGCCAGCGAGAAACTGCACCTGCGTTTTAGCGAACTCATCGAAGATTGAATCGCCCATCAAGCCGGTGCCCGGAAACTGCGTGTGCAAATGGGCGCGGGGGAAATCGCCCTTCTTCGCTGCGGCAGAGAAGGTGGATTCGAGCGCCGCACCGCTGCGGATGGTCAGGTTGCCATCGTGATCGGGCACGTAGGGCGAACGTCCGCGAGCCGGCGAATCCACCAGGTACTGCA
>Ga0302325_10001768_pt1 | contig 54212 bp, 53 predicted proteins | sample Palsa_T0_2_FD_201948 | JGI IMG/M metagenome (GOLD analysis project Ga0302325, IMG submission 201948) | Peat permafrost microbial communities from Stordalen Mire near Abisko, Sweden - Palsa_T0_2 | ecosystem: Environmental > Terrestrial > Soil > Palsa > Peat permafrost | place: Sweden: Abisko...
GCAAACGGGCGATCAGCCATCCAGGCGATTCTGAGCATACAGCAAACCAGCATGGCAGCTCTATCCAGGGCCGCCGCCTGAAAATCGTCGCGGCCCGCAAACAAATTCATGGATAGTAATACAAGGCAGTTTTCGACGGTGCCCCACTGGCATATAATGGTGAGAGGCACCCGACCACGAATATGCCCAAGAAGACAACCACCCCTCCGGAAACTCAGAGTAGCGTACCCGCCGCCGCAGCGCGGCCTGCCACGAAGTCGCTGAAAGTGGGCAAACTTCCCAAGAAACAAGGGCATCGCCTTCCCCGGCGCCAGAAGAAAGCCCAACAAAAGAAGGCGGCCACTCATCCGAGTTAAGATGCCTGCGCACCGACAGCGCCGCGGCCGGGCAGTTTTGGCTTAGTTGCCGGAGCCGGAGCTATCGCTGTCGCGGCGCTTCAGCGTAGGCCGTTCGTCCTGATCGGCCGGCTGCTTGTCGTTGTCGTCGACCGTACCGGTGCCGCTGCCCGGACTCCGCCGCAAGGTCGGGCGGCTGGGGTCGTCCTTGCCCTTTTCCAACTTGCGGTGGTTGTGCATCGAGTACAGGCGCGCCTTCACATCGTTGAACTCCGAAGTGTTGACCAGATACTCCGGTTTGGCCACCAGGATCTGCTGAATCTCTTTCTGCGACGCCTGGATGCGGTCGTCCGTCATGGGGTGCGTCGAAAACACCTTGGCGACGGTGCCGGGCTTGCGCTTCTCCATGGTCTGGATCTTTTCAAAGAAGTCCACGAACGAGGTCGGATCGTAACCCGCCTTGTACATGTACTGCAGGCCCAGGAAATCCGCTTCTTTTTCCATGCCGCGGGTGAAGGCCAGGAATCCCACGGGGATGGCCAGGCCCATACCCTGCCGGACGGCGTAACCGGTCCAGGTATAAGGGATGGCGATCGACGCGGCTATCATGCCAATTTCGGCGAGTTCGCCGCGGGTGGCCTGGCGGGTGCCGTGGCGCGCGGCCACATGGGCGATTTCGTGCGCCATCACGCCCGCCAGCTCGGATTCGCTATCCGCCTTCAGGATCAAGCCCGAGTTCACGAAGAAGAACCCGCCGGGGAGCGCGAAAGCGTTCACCTCTTCGGAATCCAGCACCTTGATGGTGAACGGAACTTTGGCGTCGGAATTGCGCACCAGGTTCTGACCGACGCGGTTCACGTACTCGGCGATGATCGGGTCATCGACCATTTTGGCCTGGCGCTCGACTTCCTGCGCCATGCGCTTGCCGAGGGCGATTTCTTTCTCCAGAGACCAGAAATTGACGCCTTTGCCAACGTCCCGATTGCCGATTTCGTCGGGATCGTTCTTTTTGTCGTCGGCCAGGGAGCGGTTGGGCAGAACGGTGAGAACTGCCAGGAAGGCCACGGGGATCGCCGAGAAGCGCTTCATGAGTGGAAAACTCCTGTGGTTCTACTATACGCCCAAAATGGGTGTAGCGCTAAATTTGTTTACACGGGCTGACTGCGGGCCGATTGATTAATCGGCCCAGTTTGCGCCGATTGGCAATCGGCGCGCAGGATGCCATCGTGCCCCACACGCCCGCGCCACCAGCGCCGTCGCCGCCAGGTTGCCCGTGGAATTCAGCACGGTGGTGAACGTGTCGGGAATCGCATCCACCGCGATCAGGATACCCACTCCCTCCGCGGGCAGTCCCACCGCCACCAGCAGCGGCGTGAGCATGATGAACGCGCCACGTGGAATGCCGGGCGAGGCGAAGCCAAGGAACACGGCCGCGAAGGCGATGGTGGCGAGCTGCGGGGCATGCAACGGGACGTTGTAGAACCAACCGATAAAGAGGGCGCCAATGGTCCATGCGACCGGTGCGGCGATCTTGAACATGGCCGCCGCGAGGGGGAGAACGAATCCGGTGACGTTCTCGGGGATCTCGAGCCCCGTTTCCGCCGCCTCGACAAGGGCGGGCAGCGATGCAACCGACGAACTCGAACTGAAGGCGATGAGCTGGGCCGGCAGCGCCGCCTTCGCGAAACGCGCCATCGGAATGCCGGCCGCGAGCCGCACCACCGGGTACAACAGCGCAATGCACACCAGCGACGCCGCGGAATACGCGACGATATAGAATCCGATGGCCCCCGCGAGCGCTGCGCCGGCGTGCGCGGCGAGCGGCAGCACCAGCGCAAACACGCCTACGGGCGCGAGCCAGATCACGCCGCGTACCAGCGTCATCATCGCCTCGCCCAGTGCGCGAAAGAACGCCACCAGCGTGGTGCGGGCCGCCTCCGAACTGCGCGCGATGGCCAGCGCGAGAAGCAACACGAACAGGATCAACGGCACCATGGCGGCGTTGGCCGCCGCGCCGATCGGGTTCGCGGGCAGCAGCGAGCCCACCCACGACGCCAAGGACTGCTGTTGCCCGCCGCTTGCCAGTTCTCGCGCCGCCTCCGCCGCGCCGGGCGGCAGCGCGGGGCGCGCGCCAGCGGGGAGCAGCGCAAAGACCGACGGCGCGAACGGTACGATCACGGCCGCCATCCCCACCAGCAGAAGGATGAACACCAGGAGGGTGCGAGCCCCCATCCGTCCGATCGCCTTGACGTCGGCCACCGAGGCAACGCCCGTGATAATGAGCGAGACGATCAGCGGAATCACCGTCATGCGGATGGCGTTCACCCACAGCGTGCCGAGCGGCGCCACGGCGTCAGCCGCCCGCAGCGCCCGGCCGTTGCCGGCCGCCGCAATGACCGCACCAATGCCGATTGCGGCGCCAAGCGCGGCGAGAACCCGGGTGCCTTCCTTCATTCAGGTAGTCTCCCTGTTGTCAGTTCATGGAAGCAGCGCATCGTAACACACGGTCCGGCAAGACCGAGGCGCGGCTACACGAGGACTACCACATCCTTGGAGCGCTCGGATTTCAGGTAGGCGTTGGGATCGTGATAGAGAGCGCCTTCGGGAAGCAACTCCATCAGCGGTCCGAGGTCCTGACGCACGATATCTTTGTAGAACTGGGGAAGCACGCTGCTCTCCTGCTCAAAGTACGGCGGGAATTGCGGGTCGGTATCCAGGCGATCGCGAACCGCCCGGTGGTACCTGGCCCTGCCGAAGCCCTCGGTAGAAACCGCGCGCACCAGGTTCATCCAACGCGCAGTTACCCCTTGCGTCGCCAGGAAGCGGCGGAAGATAGCGCGCGTGGAGAAGGAATACCGGGTCAGGTCGATGATATGGTCGTAGAAAGTCCGCCAGGAATAGTTTGCCGGCTTGACGTTCATGGCGCCGTTATTATTGAGGAAGTGGAATGGGAAGGGCAGCACGCGGTTGGATCGCTGGTAATCCAGGTTGAGCGGCGCGGCCCGGCCGAAGGCGGAGAGCAGCGAATAGGCCGGAAAGGCGCCGGGGGTCATGTCCAGGAATCGCTTGGTGAGTTCAAAAGGATCGGGTCCTTCGTCGGTATCGAGTCCCAGCACAAAGTTGGTTTGGATGTAGGGTATGTACCGCAAGATCAGATTGACATGTTCGGATACCTGGCGCACTTTGGCCATCCCGACCAATGCGCCGGTCTTGGATTTGTCGCCCAGGGCGAACCAGGATTCAATGCCCGGCAGGACGCCCTTGAACGAATTGCGTTTGAGCCGCTTGAGGTGCGGTTCGGAAAGCAGGGACAGACTGCTCTCGGCGACGAAGTCGATGGTGCCGGGAGGGACCGCGTCCTCGATCATGTCCAGGTAGTCGTCGAAGCGGACTCCAAAATTGGGATCGTGCCAGGCTACCAGAGGGCGCTTGAACCTGGTCAGCAGGAACCGGAGATCCTCGCGGAGTACCTCGAAGTCCATGGGTTGATAGGGCACCGTGGAATCGATACAGAAGGCGCAAGTGTATGGGCACCCCAGGCTACCGAGCATGGGAACCATCTTGAGGAGGGGCGCTTTCCTGAGCGTCTGGTCGATAAACGGCCAGCGCTCGCGTACCCCCGGTAGGGTTCTGGGTTGCTGGGAGGCCGCGAGCTGGACACCCTCGGGCCGGTGTTGCGAGCGGTCCCGCAAGACGTCAAGGACCGTACTCTTATCTGTGAAGCCCAGCACATAATCGAAATAAAGTGCGGCGTCTTCCGGGTAGCAGCGGGCGTGCGGCCCTCCGATCACGGTGATCGCACCCCGCGCACGAAAGAGATTACTGAGGGCGTACGCCGTGTGCGCAGCTTCGGTGAACGCGCCGATGAAGACCACGTCGACGTCGGCCGGCAACTCCGTCAACAGATCTTCAAAGCCGGTGTAACAAACGAAGACAACCTCATGGCCCTCCTCTTTGCACCAGACCCCGATTACCTGGGGCATGATACTGGCGAGGCTGGCGTTCATTATGCGCGCGTACAGGGCGCGCGTAGGACCCCTGGACACGATGTCGATGATCCCGATCCGCAACTTTTTCATGGACTCTCCGGGGGCGGCGCACAAGGTTTCCACTTGACGCATCACGACGGACGGCCCCAGTCGTGGCGGGTACCTGGCGCAGTGGAGTCATTGGTTGACTGCCTTCGCTGCTAGCCAGGTATTTCCGAGTAGGTCCCAGTATACACCCCGCAACGGCCGGCGGCTCGGCGCTTGCTTCGCTAGAAGCCGCCAGAAAGATGAGAGAATGACGGCCATGACAAGACGTTCGCGAGCGTTCCGGACGATCTCCGGCGCGATGGCTTTGGCGGTTTTGTTGCACGCGCAAGAGCCGCCGCAAGAACCGGGGAAGTCCATCGGCTCGATTGCGACGCGAGGGAATCTTATCGTGTTCACGCTGAATGACGGGGTGCTGGGGAAGGCCAACCTGTTCGATCTGGCGGGGCGCACCGTGCGGTTTACGCCGGATGGGGCGGGATACCGCGTGGAGACCGGAGCGCTGCAGTGGGACGCGGATTTCGGCGGCGAACTTACCGGCGGACAGGTGAGCCTGAAGAACTTCGCGTTTCCCTTTTCGGGCAAGAGCTGGGATTCGTTTTCGGTGGGCGTCACAGGGTCGATCGCTTTCACGGAGGCGGCGAGCGTTGGCGCCGGACGCTGGCGCGGAGGTGGGGTGACGATCGGGCGATTCGACGAGCTGCGGGAAGCGGGACGGAGCCTGGTGAACGCGCAGCCGGCAATCTGCGTGTTCCTGAAGCCGCGGATGTCGGGGCAGCGGTTCGTGAAAGAACTGGCCGATCGGGTGGTGGTTACGTGGAGCCTGACGGAGCCGTACGGCAACATTCAGGACTTCTCGTGGACGCCGACGGTGAACCGGTTTCAGGCTGCGCTGGCGAAGGACGGATCGGTGGAAATGTCTTACCGGGAAATGGCGGCAAAGGACGCGATAGTCGGGCTTTACCCGGTGGTGGCGGGCGGAATCGAAAGACCGATTGGCACGGTGGCGGGAGAGGAGCATCCGGCGGTGGCGCCGTACCTGGATATCCGGAATGTGAAGCTGGCGGTGGTGGATGGGCTGTTCTTGAAGGTCACGCTGGAAATGCGCGGGCCGGCGCTGCCGGAGAGCGATCCGGGAGTGGCGGGTTTGACGTACCGCGTGTATTTCGACGGTCACAAGCCATTGCCCGTGCGCGCAGAGAGCGCACACGCGGACGCGGTGTGGACGATCCGGGGCGCCGGCGGAGGACGCGGAGGCGGCGCGAACCGGTATATGGTGTCGGGGTCGGGAGTTTCCAGAAACGTGAAGGTGGACGGGAACACGATCTCGGTGGAAGGAGTGCTGCCGGAAGGTCTCAAAGAAGGGCAGCAAGTGGCGGTATACGCCGACGCCGCCACGGGTGAAAGGCGGGGAACGACGGCGATGCAGATAGTCCCGGAGGCGGTGACCCTGACGGGGATTCACGACCCCGAACTGCATCTCTCGGCGGTGAAGAAAGACGACGGGCCATTCCCGATGGCTTACGAATCGTTTCATTACCTGTCCTTGCCGAAAATGCGGGATTTGAGCTGCACGGTAATCCAGGCGCTGGGGGACAAGTTCGATATGCTGGCTTACTACTCGGATTTCCGGATCGACAACCAGGAGGCTGGCACGCCGAGCGACGGTCCGTTGGGGGGCGGTGCGGCCGGCGGATCGGTGACGGGGATCGGAGCGCCACAAGAAGGTTTGGCGGGTTACTGCACGCAGGGAAGGTTCCAATGGGAGTACATACAGCCGGTGTATGCCGGTTCGAACCAGATGCAGGAATATCCTCCGGAGGGACTTACGGACACGAACACGCGTAACATCGTGACCTATACTCACCAGATCGCCGAGCGGTCGCCCGATGGCAAGTTACTTCCGTACGACTATGCCATGTCGCAGATCGGGCACGAGATGGGGCACCGATGGGCGGCGTTCGTTTCGGCCAAAGTTGGTAGCGAGACGATCCCGCTGGGGGATGGGGCGCACTGGGTGGCGGGTTTGCAAGCGCAGGCGGCGTTCCCGTATCAGCGGCCAACCGAGGCGTCGGCGATGGGAGGCGGGGTGTGGCAGGACAACTTCGACGGCACATTCACACAACTGGATGACAACTACTATGTGCCGGCGACAGGGTGGTCGTACCTGGATCTTTATCTGATGGGGTTGATCGCGCGGCCGGAGGTGCCGGATTTCTTCATCCTGAGGAACATGGTGGCGGCTGGGAAAGACGGCAACGGGCGCCCCATCTTCAAGGCTGACCGGACGAAAATCACTATACAGGACGTGATTGCCATGGAAGGTCCGCGCTTGCCCGACGTGGATCACGCGCAGAAGAAGTTCAACACGGGGATGGTGGTGATGGTGGAGCACGGGAAGAAGCCGAGCCCGGAGTTGATTGAGCGGACCAATGGGATTCGATTGCGGTGGATGGACTATTGGGAGACGACGACGGGGCACCGGGCGGCGATGACGACCGAGGTAAGGTGAGGCTGTGGGGCGGGATGGCATCCTGCGCGCCGATTGTGAATCGGCGCAAACGGTGCCGATTAACAATCGGCCCGCAGGTTGCCAACCATGCGTGTCCAAATGCCAGTGCCGGCTGCCGATGTCCGCGGCGTCGACGCTGGTAGCATCGCTCCCACATAACTCAGGATCGCGGCCGCGACCTGCGGCGCATAGCCCGGCCGGAACCTGGCGTAGTCGCCGGCCAGCCCCGTAAAATCTCCATGTTTCATCGTGACTGACAGTCATTTACGAAAAAGCTCGATTGGCGAAGCCTTCCTGGCGAAGATGATAAGTTTCCCCTTGATCGTTTCGCTCTTGGCGGACCCGCAAGTGTTCCCTATTGTGACGCCCTCTTGGAGGATCATCGCAACGGGCACGAAAGGGTCGACACCACTGCCCGTCTTCCGGCAGGTAACCCACCACTCTGTTGCTACGAAGACCTTTTCTGTAGGGGCAAGGTCAACACTGATGTTCCCCTCCGCATCTGTCTTGTATTCGGTGGCACCCTTTGTCCCTTTCACGAGAACCGATACCCGTTGGCCTGCAACTCGTTCGCCATTCTTCGAATTTAGAACACGAATTTGGAATGTCTCTGCCGACGCGGTTTGCAGTAAAAGGGCAACCATCGAAAAGACTGCTGCACCTTTTCCCGCGGCGGCTTTATGCGCTCTTGTCAATGGCGGCTCCCGTTCCCTGAGGTCGCCTAGCACGGCTTTCGTGAATTGTGACGCAACACGTCGGGGTTAGAGGTGCATGGTCGCTCCCCAGGGATTGTTGGCATATGCGCTGTCGTCGTGGTCGGCAAAGTGTGCGAACAGGTTTCCACCTACGTTCGAGCTGATAAAGACTGCCCCAGGGTCTACGCCCGGTTCCATTGAAGCTTTGAAATCAGTGGGCAGTGCACAGCCGGTTGCTGGCCCGGCGGCGAATTGCGAATAACAGGCGAACAAATAGTATAGCCAGGGCGCGGGCCACCCGTGCGGATGAAAATTGGCGCGGGTAGTCGAGCGAGGCAGGGTTTACAAATTGTGAGTTTGTGTAAGATTTTGTAAAGGGGTTCGCATCGGGCCGATCTCAATGGCCCCCGGGCAGGGCAGGACGAACAAAGCCCAAGATGTTAATAGTAGGCGACTTGGTAGGCCACTCGTCCCTCCGCTGTGGCACCAAGGAAGTCAGGGGACGCTAAAGCGGAGGGTGTGGCGCTCGAAGCAAAATGATTCAGTTGTAAAGGAGCGGTGGGCTCTCCGGCGGTGCGCCGCTCGGCCGGTGCGGAGGACCCTGACTTACTCGATGGCAGGATACCACGGGGGCAATAACTATTCGGGTTTGCGATTGGCGTTGGGTGTTTGTTTTCAGTGGCTCGAGGGGATTGCGAGATTGGTGATTGAAAGCATTGTGGATTCAATCTGTCATGGGTTGAGTCGTGGGTTTAGAAGAAGGTCAGTTAACTAACTTGGTAGTGGGTCAGTTTGCTTGTGGGGCGGCCAATCTTGGCCGCAGCCTTTTAGGCGGCCAGAGCCGGCTGAAAGCCGGCTGCGGGCAGAATTGCCCGCCCCATGAAACCCCAAATTGACCCACTACCACCAACTTGCACTCTCACTTGCAACCGCGCAGCACAAACGATCCGATGCGCGTAGTCGAGGATGCGGCGCCGCTTTTGAGGTAGTTCCCGGCGAACCAAAAGGTGCAGTCGTCGGAGGGGTCGATAACGATGTTGGTGTAGTCCTCCCAGCGCAAGCTGCCCGTTTGCGAGGCTTGGCCTTCAGCCAACACAGACTCGTGGAAGGTAAGTTGGCCCTTGGGGTCTTTAGCCATACGGGCCGCGAAGCGCTGGCCGGGATAATTGGGATCTCCGCCGAACGAATAGCCGACGCCGATGCCGCCCTTGCGATCCATGGCCATGCTTCCCAGCCAACGATAAAATCCGCCGGGGGCATACGTGGCCTGCTGGTACAAAACGGGGTCGCGCTGTTTGTTCAGGCGGAACTCGTACCAGCGCACGCCGCCGCCGTGCGCGGCGGTAGCTACGGAATGCTCCGCCAGGATGGACTCATGATCGCCGAAGTTGCGGTAGACGAGCCGCTGGATCAGCTTGTCGCCTTGCGAATCGAGGCGCCGCCCGGTGCCCGGCTGCGACACGCAGTTGCTCAATTGGCCGTCGCAAAGATAGTGATACTGCGCCACCGCGATCTTCCGCGGCTTCGAGACGCTGGTCTTGGAGGCGTCGTTCCAATCCACGTGCACTTTGTAAAAGTAAATGCCGTCGTCCTCGAAGATTTTCATGAGCTGCGTGCCGCCCGTCGACATCATGATGTTGGGCGCGCCAGCCGGCGGCGGCCGCTTGCCATCCACGTCGGCGTTCAACATGAAAACGCCGCCGTCGATCACCACGCATTGCTCGGTCGCCGGCAGACCCTTGAGCATCTTGTTGCGGTCGGCGATGCAATCGTGCTTTTGCGTGATCACATCGGGCAGCAGGTTGTCGCTGGTGCTGGTGGGGTTGTAATAGCCGTCGGGCCAGATCGCCGGACGGGGATAATCCGGAAACAGCGGCCGTTGGAACTCATAACGGTAGTACGGCCCCAGCGGGTCGGACGTCGCGCTCACGGCATAGCACATGGCATAGGGACCTTGCGGATTGTCCGGCGGCCGCGCGAAGACCGGAACCACGATTAGCCAGCGTTTGGCCAATTGGTCGTAACGCACCACGGAGTCGCTGTTGTTGCTCACGCCGCAGCGAACGCCGAAGCCTGCAAAAACGGTGCGGTTGGGCGCCGCGCCATAGAGCAGCTTGCCGGTGGCGCCGTACTTCTTACCCTTCTTGGTGAAGACGGCCATGTTGCCGTCCAGGATCTCGAAGATATGGTCGGGACCGACCGCCAGGCTGATGTCAATGCCGCCGCGTCCGCCGCCACGGCCTGCGTTGGCATCGGCTGCGGTGTCCGCGCCGGGGAACTCATGGCCGGTAAAGCCCTCGCCCAGACCGTCGAAGCCGGCTGCCGGCTCGATCGCGGCACGGGTGCCCTGGACGGTCTGCTCGATGGCTGCGCCAGCCGCGTCGATATCGGGCGCGGGCGGCGGGGGCGGCATCGGCGGAGGCCCGCCCGCCCTTGCCGTACGGCCGCCGGCGCCGCGCCGCGCTATGGGCGGCGCCGGTGGAGTCGCCCCCAAACCCGTGCCCGGCCCTTCGATCACGCCTTGCCGTTCCGGCTGGCTCTCCACTGCGGGGTGAATGGCGACGGGCTTATCGGGGATAAACTGCGTCATCAAGGCCAACGGCGGGGACCTATCGAAGGCGACCGTGGTAGCCTGTCGCGCCGCCACCAGATATGTGGCTGCTACGGTGACCAAGCCCAGCGCAGACGCCGCCAGTGTCGCGCGTTTCATATGAGTCCTCCCGCCAAGGTGACAATATTATAATAGCCACTGCCAGGAGATGTGCCGCGAGTAAATTTGGGCAACGGCGGAGTTCGTCTTATCCGCGTTCATCTGCGTTCATCAGCGGCCAGATACGCTTTTCATCTGGCCCAACGCGAAAACTCAGAAAACAGATATGGGCCGCGGATGAACGCAGATGAACGCGGATAAGAAGGAATCGGGAAGTTGGTCCCTCATGGTATCCTCGGAAGGCTGCCAGGCAGTGAGTCATGAACGGCCCCAAATACGAACTCTACGGCGCCAGACGCTGTCCCTACACCGCGGAGATGCGCGACTGGCTCGACCTGAGGAACCTCGATTTCGTGGAATACGATGTGGATAGCGACGGCGCCGCGTTGGAGCGCATGAAAGCTTTGGCCGGTGGCCAGCGAGCCGTGCCCGTGCTTGTCGAAGATGGGCGCGTGGTGCAGATCGGCTGGCAGGGGCGAAGCTGCGTGGTGGGCTGAACGAGCTAGGCCAGGCAGGCGGAAGCGCCTGACTCACGCAGCGCTTCCGTTGCGATCAGCGCCTGACCCAGCGCGATGCCGCCATCGTTGGGCGGCACCTGCGCGTGTATGAAGACTTCGAATCCCAGCCGCCGCAGACCCGTCAGCGTGCGGGCCAGCAGCTTCATATTCTGAAACGTTCCACCGCTCAAGCACACGCGGTTCAGCTTCTCTGCCGCGCGCAAGCGCCGGCAGACTTCCACGATCGCCTCCGCCACGGCGTTATGAAACCGCGCGGCGATGGCCGGCGCCGGCGTGCCTGTGCGCACCTCCGCCACGATGCGTTCTATCGCCGGGCGAAAGTCCAGCGTGTCCGCGCCACCGTCCGCGTCGATCGCGAATGGGTAGCTGTCCGACAGGCCTTCCGCTGCGATGGCCTCCAGCTCGATAGCGGCTTGACCCTCGAAGGTGACCTGCTGGCGCAGCCCGGCAAGCGACGCCACGGCATCGAACAGGCGGCCGCAAGACGACGTGTCGATGGTGTTCACACGATGTGCGATCATGCTGCGCACCAGCTTGCGCTGGCTCTCGGGAACCTCGCGCCAAAGCGCCAGCTCGGGAAATTCGGCGGCCGGCCCGAATGTATCGGCGAGGTAAGCGAGCGCCGGCCGCCATGTCTGGCGCACCGCCGTATCGCCTCCCGCCAGCGGCACATAGCGCAGGTGCGCGCGGCGCTCGAAGCCGCCATAATCCGCCACCAGGAATTCCCCGCCCCAGATCCGGCCGTCGGTCCCGTAGCCGGTGCCATCCAGTGCCACTCCGATTACTTTGCCGCGCAGTCCGTTCTCAGCCATGCAACTGGCGATGTGCGCGTGGTGATGCTGCACGCCGATCTTTTCCAAATCCGGCATGCGCAGCGCGAATTGCGTGCTCAGGTACCCCGGATGCAAATCGTGCGCGACGGCGCGCGGCTGCACCCGGAACAGCTTCTTCAAGTTGGCCAGCGTTTCTTCGAAGAAGACCAGCGTTTCGTAATTTTCCATGTCGCCGATGTGCTGGCTGAGCACCGCGTAGCGCCCTTTGCTGAGACAGAATGTATTCTTCAGTTCGGCGCCGCAAGCCAGAACCTCGGTTACTTCCATGCCCAGGTCGATGGCCTGCGGCACGAATCCGCGCGACCGCCGCAGCACGCGTTCCGCGCCTTCGAATGTGCGCACCACCGAATCGTCCGCGCGCATATAGATGTCGCGATTGTGCAGCAGAAACCAATCCGCCAGCGGGCGCAGCCGGTCGAGCGCCTCATCGTTCGAGGTCACGATGGGTTCCTCGCTCAGATTTCCGCTGGTCATCACCAACGCATCGATTGGCGCGCCCGCGAGCAGCAGATGATGCAGTGGCGTGTAGGGCAGCATCACGCCGATGGTGTTGTTGCCGGGCGCGACCGCCGCGGAAATTTCCGATTCCATCCGGCGGGGCAGGATGACGATGGGCCGGCGGGGGCTGGCCAGCGCCCGGCGATCGGCGTCGGAAACAGTGCAGAACGCCTCGACCGCGGCCAGATCGCGCGCCATCAGCGCAAATGGCTTATCGCTGCGGCGTTTGCGTTCGCGCAGCAGCAGCACCGCACGATCGTTGCGCGGATCGCACGCCAGGTGGAATCCGCCCAGACCCCTGATCGCGATAATCTGGCCCTCGCTCAGCCGCCGCTGCGCTTCGGCTACGCCCGCTGACAATTGCGGACCGCATTCCGCGCACGCGTTCGGCTGCGCATGAAAACGCCGATTGCCGGGATCGTCATATTCCGCCTGGCACGCCGCGCACATGCGAAAGCCGGCCATGGTGGTGTTGGGCCGGTCATACGGAATGTCGCGAATGATGGTGTAGCGCGGGCCGCAATTGGTGCAGTTGGTGAAAGCGTATCCATAGCGCCGGTTGGCGGGATCGGTAAAATCGCGGTAGCAGTCCGGACAGGTGGCGACGTCGGGCGATACCAGCGCGAACTCGCCCTCCCGCGCCTGGCTTTCGCGAATCGTGAAATCGCGCTCGCCCAGCGGATCGATCTCCGCGACGAGCATCTCTTCAATGCGCGCCAGCGGCGGCGCTTCGCTGCGCAAGCTCTCCAAAAAGCGGTCGAGCGCGGCGGGCGCACCTTCCACCTCCGCCACCACTCCGGCCGACGAGTTCAGAACGTAGCCTGCCAGCCCCAGGCGCCGCGCCAGGTTATATGCAAATGGCCGGAAGCCCACGCCCTGCACCACGCCGCGAATGCGGATCTGCCGCCGCGCCAACGCCACGCCCGATGGTAGCGTATTAAGGAGCGGGTCCAGGGGGACCCGCGCGGACCGGGGGGTCCGCCCCACGGACGCCTGCTATCATGCACGAGATGAGCATAGCCGGTTCGATGCTGGAAGCCGTCCGGGCCGAATCCGTGCGGCACAACGCGCACGTACTGGCGGTGGGCGTTAAGATCGGAGAGCTTTCCGGAGTGGATTCGGAATCGTTGCGCTTTTGCTTCGACGCGCTGGTGCAGGATACCGATCTGGCGCCGCTCGCGCTCCAAATCGAGCGTCTGCCGTGGCGCAACCGCTGCCGCCAGTGCGCGCAGGATTTCGCCGTGCTTGAGTATCGGACCGAATGCCCCCAGTGCGGCTCGGCGGAGACCGAGATGGCCAGCGGCCAAGAACTGGAATTCGCCTACATGGAGATCGCAGAAACATGACCCGCATACCGCTCGAACGCAAGGTTCTGAATGAAAACGACCGTCTCGCGGCCGATCTGCGGCAAGACTTCCAGCGGCATGGCACGCGGTGCGTGAATCTGATCAGCTCGCCGGGCTCCGGCAAGACCTTGCTGCTGGAGCGCACCCTGGCTGCCTTCGAGCCGGGAAGGCGCGTGGCCGTGCTGACCGGCGACATACAAACGGACAACGATGCGCAACGCCTGGCGCGCTACGGCTTCCCCGTGCGCCAGATCACCACCGGCGGCGCCTGCCACCTGGATGCCCGCATGGTCACCACCGCCCTGGCCGAGTGGGAGCCGGATGCGATCGACCTGTTGCTCATCGAGAACGTAGGGAACCTAGTGTGCCCTTCCAGTTACGATCTGGGCGAAGAAGCGCGCGTGGTGCTGCTGAGCGTCACCGAGGGCGAGGACAAGCCCTTGAAGTATCCGGCTACGTTTCACCGCGCCGATCTGGTGGTGCTGAACAAGGTGGATCTGTTGCCTTACGTGCCGTTCCGCATGGACCTGGCGCGCGAGTACATCCGCCGCGTGCAGCCCGATGCGGAGATCGTGGAAGTCTCGTGTACCACCGGCGCGGGACTGGATACGTGGCGGCAGTGGCTTGAAAGACAGAAGACAGAAGACAGAAGTCAGGAGACAGAAGTCAGGAGACAGAAGTCAGAAGTTAGGTAAGTCTGGGCTGCGATGGGGAGTCCATCGCCATGACCGCCGCCACCCAGCCGAGCATTCGCCGCCCAATGCGGTAAGCGCGCCCGGGAAACCTGCCGCCACCAATGCCGAAAGCCTTACAATCCGCCTTATTGTGCGCCGGGTTGACAGCGACGCCGGCGATACATGCCGAGCGGACGCCGGAAGCCATCCTGGAGACCCGCTTCTTAATCCTCCCGAACAAGCCGGTCACGGGTGCCGGCGCAGTTCCCCCAGCGTCGGATTTTAGAGCCACAGTTGGCAATAAGAAATTTGAGGTCCGGGCCGTGACGCGCGCCGCCGACTCAAGCGACTTGAAGACCGTGATCGTCTTCGACTTGGCATCCATCCCGCGGGACGGCCAGTTGCGGCTCGTCGATCAGGCGAGGGCGATGGAGCCAGGACTCCGGCGGATGCGGAACGTCTCTCTGTTCGTGGTCTCGTATGAATGGACGGAGTTCCACAATGCGTTTGGGACGGCGGGCGAGCAGTACGAGTATTTCCTGCCGGAACCGGGATCTGCGGCTGGGGATCGCGGCGCCCCTCCACCCTCGCCCCGGCCTGAGTTTCTTAAATGGACGGAGGGCCAGGCTGTATATGGACCTTCAATTCAGTCGTTTCGAGGACTTGCACGGGTGCTCCAGAATGGGCGCGGACCAATCCGGGTTCTCTGGATCGGGCAGGATTTCGGGTGGGTCCATCCCGACCGGCAATATATCGTAGGGGGCAGGAGCCCATTCTATGCTCCCAATGCAGCGTTCGGACGCCTTGATGCGTTCACGCAAGCGGGAATCGATTTCTGGCCTATTGTCTGGCTGGACGGGCTGAGCGAACAGGCAGAGGGCTCCCGGCGCAATCTGAAGCAGGCCTGGGACCTCGCGCAATATCTGGGCGGGGAGGCCAGCGTTTGCAGCACGGATCTGGCGGCTTGCTTGAAAAGCGTGTTGGAAAGATCCATGCATGGATGGATTATACGAATTGCCGGCCCGCCGGTCGACTGGACGGGAGACTCCGCGCAGGTCTTGAAGCTCTGGTACGCGCCAGACCGAAGTGTGCTGGACCTGACACGGCCGTTCGTGAGACTCGAGAAGCCGCGGTTGAAACTCGAAAGGCGGCAGCCAGGGGTCAGGCTCGTCCCTATCTGGCGCGAAGTTGCGCCGGCCGTGCCCCTCTTCGACAGCGTAGCGCTGGTAGGTAAACCTGGCTGCGGCGCGGTCAAAGGGAGTGCGACGGAGAAGCTCGCGATGACCGCGATCGTGCCGGACGCGGTCGTGCGCGGATTGCAGACCTACGTGGAGGTGCTCAGGGTCAGTTCAGGACCAGCGGAAACCAAACTCTCTGCGCAGCAGAGAAGGGCGGCTATGCTAAGTCAACACTTGCAATTCCGCACCAGATCGGCGCCGGAACTGGTGCGGGAAACAGGTCAGGGGACCGCCGAGGTCTGCGTCGATCTTCCTCCCACAAGCCAAATAGATTGGAGTTACTGGATCATCCTTTTTAATCCGGAGGCCGGCTGGGCGGGTGTTGGTTTCCTCCCTGTGGCCGACGTTGTCCGCACTCGTTAACAGGGCTGACAAGCTGCTTCCGATCGATTCACTGCCCGGCCACCCTTTCTCAGAAATGTGGAAGCCGCGTCGAGCGACCGGCGCCCTTTGGGCAGGAACGGATGGAACAGTTGCGCCAACTCCGTCGAATCGTCGCGCAGGGTCTCATCGGCGCCCACGTGAATCAGCAGCGGCGGCGGGCCGCGCAGATCGGCATATGGCGGAGAGATCAGCGGGTTGCGTGGACCGCGGCCGGTGTCCGGCATGTAAAACTCGGTGGCGCGCGCCAGGCCGCTGCGATAGAACATGGCGCAACGAGGGTCGTTGACGCGGCGCGATTCGCGGATGCCGACGAGGTTAGCCAGCGGTGAGAACAGGACCGCGGCGGCGGGCAGCGCCGCGCCTTCGTGACGCGGCTGGCCACCATCAGTTAAAATACGCGACCATAGGGTAAGCGCGGAGGATGCGTGGTGTCATGCCGAATGCGATAGAGGAAATCGATGTCCTGTGGATCACGGCCGGTCTGGGCTGCGACGGCGAATCCATCGCCATGACCGCCGCCACGCAGCCCAGCATCGAAGACATCGTGCGGGGCGGTCTGCCGTGGATTCCCAAGGTGAACTTCTACAATCCGGTGCTGGCCTTTGAAAATGGCGAGGAATTCCTGAAGCCGTTTCACGAAGCCGCCGCCGGGAAGCGGCAGCCGTTCATCCTGGTGATGGAAGGCTCCATCCCGGATGAAACCAACAAGAAGGAAGGCTACTGGGCCACTTTGGGCACCGACCAACGCACAGGCCAGCCCATCCTGACTTGCGACTGGATCGATCGCCTGACGCCGCACGCCTGGGCCGTCATCGCCGCGGGTACCTGCGCCACTTACGGCGGAATTCACGCCATGGAAGGAAATCCCACCGGATGCATGGGCTTGCCGGACTACCTGGGATGGGAGTGGAAATCGAAGGCCGGCATCCCGATCGTCTGCGTTCCCGGATGTCCGGTGCAGCCCGACAACTTTATGGAGACTCTGCTCTACCTGCTGAACCAGGCGGCGGGCCGGGCGCCCATGATTCCCCTGGATGAAGCCCTGCGTCCCACCTGGCTTTTCGGACAGACGCTGCACGAGGTCTGTGATCGCGGCGGTTACTATGAGCAGGGCGAGTTTGCCGAAGAGTATGGGTCTCGCCATTGCATCGTGAAGCTGGGATGCTGGGGCCCGGTGGTGCAATGCAACGTAGGAAAGCGCGGGTGGATGGGCGGGATTGGCGGTTGCCCGAATGTGGGCGGAATCTGCATCGGATGCACCATGCCGGGATTTCCGGATAAGTTCATGCCGTTTATGAATCAGCCGCCCGGGTCGCTGCTGTCCTCCAGCGCGGTCATGACATACGGCAGAGCCATCCACGCCCTCCGCCGTTTCGTACAGGATTCGCTCAACAAAGAGCCGGTTTGGCGAAGCCGGCGCGGGTAGGTGGGACAGGCCTCCTGGCCTGTCGGCGGTGCTAAAGGACAGGCCAGGAGGCCTGTCCCACTGAGACAATGCTCAGAGATACGCTCAGGATCGCAGGCGCGGAACCTTCCCTCTCTGAAGCGCAAGCCATGCTGGAAGGCTTGGCGGGTGTCTTTCTGCACGATTCGCAGGACGGCGCCCGCGCGGCCCGCGCTTCCGATGGTGCGCGCGAACTGCCCAACATGCAGGCCAGGTACCGCAGCCTGGTGGAACAGCTTCCCGCGGTAGTGTTCCTGGTTTACCTGGACCGCGGAATCGGCGAGGCCTATGTCAGTCCTTACATCGAAGCGGCGCTGGGGTTCTCGCAAGCCGAGTGGCTGGAAGATCCGGTGCGCTGGTACCGGCATATTCATCCCGAAGACAATCTGCGGTGGAGTGAGGAAGCCGCCGACATGTTTCTCACGGGAAAGCCGCTGCGATCGGTGTACCGCGTGATCGCCCGCGACGGCCACGTGGTCTGGTTTCATTGCGAAGCCAAGATGGTTCGCAGCGACGACGGCCACCCGTGGTTCATTCAGGGCGTGGCCTTCGACATCACGGAACTGAAGCGGGCGGAGGAAGCCCTGCAGCAGGAGCGCAATTTCGTCTCGGCGATTCTGCATACCGCCGGCACGCTGATCATGGTGTTGGACCTGGACGGGCGCGTGGTGCAGTTCAACCGGGCGTGCGAGCAGACTACCGGCCAGCGGTTCGACGAAGTGAAGGGCAAGCCTGCCTGGGAGCTGTTTCCGGGCGTGGAAGATGGCGCGCGGTTCCGCGACGCTTTCGAACGGTTGCGAATCGGGCATGCCCCCAAGGATTTCGAATGGCATTGGATAACCGGCGAAGGCGGTCCGCGTTTCATCTCATGGTCGGGGACAGTTCTGCCGGACGCCGAGGGCCATGTGCGGCACGTCATCGCCACAGGCATCGACATCACCGAGTCCAAACGCCTGGAGAAGGCCATTCTGGAGATTAGCGCGCGCGAAGAACACCGCATCGGGCAAGACCTTCACGACGGTCTGGGGCAGCACCTCACCGGAATCGCTTTCATGAGCAAAGTGCTGGAACAAAAGCTGGCGGACAGCTCGCATGCCGAGGCCGCGGCCGCCGCCAAAATCGTCAGGCTGGTGAACGAAGCGATTCACAAGACGCGCGAACTGTCGCGGGGGCTGCTTCCAGTGGTCTCGGATGCGCGCGGCCTGATGTCGGCATTGGAACAATACTCTTTGGAAGTGCATGATTTGTTCGGACTCGCCTGCCGCTTTGAGTGCGACCATCCGGTATTGATCTACGACGAAAAGGTGGCGGACCATTTGTATCGCATCGCGCAAGAAGCCGTGAATAACGCCATCAAGCATGGGCACGGTACGAACATCCTGATCACGCTGTGCGCGGACGGCGAGGGCGTGGCGCTCAGCATCCGCGACGATGGTGCCGGACTTCCTGAAGATGTTAGAAACAGCACGGGGATGGGCTTGCATATCATGAATTACCGCGCGAAGATGATTGGCGCGACACTGCAAGTGCAGCGTTGTTCCGATCGTGGACAAGATGGACACGCTGGAACGGTTGTAACATGCAAGCTACAGTCACTCGGGATATGAAGGCGTCGGGCAAGACCAGGGTCTTCGTGGTGGACGACCACCCTATTGTGCGCCAGGGACTTTCACAACTGATCAACCGGGAGCCCGACCTGACGGTCTGCGGAGAAGCCGAGGATGCGCGCACGGCTCTGGACAGAATCGCGCCGTCGGAGGCCGACATCCTGATCGTGGACGTGTCCTTGGACGGGCCGGATGGCATCGAACTGCTCAAGACCATCCGGTCCAGGGACTCCAAGCTGCCGGTCCTGATGTTGTCCATGCACGATGAGTCCCTCTATGCGGAACGGGCTTTGCGCGCGGGCGCCAACGGCTACATCATGAAGCAGGAGGCCACGGAGCGAGTCTTGATCGCTATTCGCCAGATACTGAGCGGCGAAGTATACGTCAGCGACCGCATGGCGCAGAAGATGATGCAGCAGTTCATCCAACGTCCGGGAGCCGCTAAACGTTCCTCGATGGCGGAACTCACCGATCGGGAACTGGAGGTTTTCCGGCTCATCGGGCAAGGCCACGGCACGCGTCAGATCGCCGAAGAGTTGCATCTGAGCGTGAAAACCGTGGAATCCTATTATGCCCACATCAAGGAGAAACTGTCCCTGAAAAATGCGCGCGAGCTGGTGCAGCACGCGGTGCAATGGGTGACCGACAAACCACTCTGACGCGTGCGACTCGCACATCGGGGAATCCCCGATGCCTTCCGTGGTAGGAACCATCAAAACAAATACAGGCCGAGACGTATTGAGCCGCCGCAACGGAATTTCTTACAATGCCCTTAGGCATTTCTAGAGAACAAGACGCTACCCACGAACGCGACGTTTTTAACAGATCCGAGAGAAAAAGGAGGGCCAAGTATGCCAGCCGAAGCCGTACCCTACGGTCACAAAACCCAGCGACCGTCACCTGTCTCCGAAGTTCACATCCTTTGGATCACCGCCGGTCTGGGTTGCGACGGCGATTCCGTATCGATCACGGCAGCCACCCAGCCCAGTATCGAAGATGTCATTCTGGGGGCCATCCCTGGACTCCCCAAGGTCTACCTTCACAATCCAGTCCTGGCGTATGAAAACGGCGACGATTTCATGCGGGCCTTCTACCTGGCGGAGGAAGGCAAGCTGGAGCCCTTCGTGCTGGTGATGGAAGGTTCCATTCCCAACGAAAAGATCAAGAAAGAAGGCTACTGGGCCGCGCTGGGAACCGACGTGGAGACCGGCCAGCCCATCCCGACCACGGATTGGATCGATCGCCTGGCTCCCAAGGCTACCGCGGTGGTGGCCATCGGGACCTGCGCGACTTACGGCGGCATCCACGCCATGCAAGGGAATCCCACCGGTTGCATGGGGCTCGCGGATTACCTCGGTTGGGACTGGCGATCCAAGGCGGGCCTGCCCGTGGTCAATGTCCCCGGCTGCCCGGTCCAGCCGGACAACTTCATGGAGACGGTTCTCTATCTGTTGTATCAACTGGCGGGACTCGCGCCGATGATCCCGTTGGACGACGAGCTGCGGCCGAAATGGCTGTTCGGCGCAACCGTACACGAAGGCTGCGACCGCGCCGGCTACTACGAGCAGGGCGACTTCGCTTCCAACTACGGTTCGCCCAAATGCATTGTGAAATTAGGCTGCTGGGGACCGGTGGTCAACTGCAACGTGCCCAAGCGCGGCTGGATGGCGGGGATCGGCGGCTGCCCCAACGTAGGCGGAATCTGCATAGGCTGCACCATGCCGGGCTTCCCCGATAAATTCATGCCCTTCATGGATGAACCTCCCGGCGCAAAGATGTCGACGACCGCGGCCAGCCTGTATGGGCGCGCGCTCACGTCTCTACGCTCGTTCACCAATAACAGCCTCAATAAGGAACCGAGATGGCGGCACCCGCGTGCCGAGTTGACCACCGGTTATCACCCGAGCACCTATTAACAGGCAAAGGAGCGAACCAATGAGCACACTAACTGGAACCATCACGGAAACTCCCACCAAATCAAGAAAGCTCGTGGAGATGAACTGGGACCCGATTACGCGCATTGTGGGCAGTCTCGGAATCTTTACCAAGATCGACTTTGAAAACCGGCAGGTCGCCGAGTGCCACAGCACCTCGTCCATCTTCCGCGGCTACAGCATTTTCATGAAGGGCAAGGACCCCCGCGATGCGCACTTCATTACCAGCCGTATCTGCGGCATTTGCGGAGACAACCACGCCACCTGCGCCTGTTACGCACAGAACATGGCTTTCGGCGTGCGTCCGCCCGCATTGGGCGAATGGATCGTCAATCTCGGCGAGGCCGCCGAGTACATGTTCGACCACAACATCTTCCAGGACAACCTGGTGGGCGTGGACTTCTGCGAGCAGATGGTGAAGGAGACCAATCCCAGCGTCTGGGCCAAGGCGCAGAAGACCGCGGCCCCGCACTCCAACCTGCACGGCTATCGCAACATTTCCGACATCATGACCGCGCTGAATCCGTTCACCGGCGCATTCTATCGCGAAGCGCTGGTGATGAGCCGCATGACGCGCGAGATGTTCTGCCTGATGGAAGGCCGCCACGTGCACCCCTCCACGCTGTATCCCGGCGGCGTTGGCACCGTACCCACGGTGCAACTCTTCACGGATTACATCGTGCGGCTGATGAAGTACGTGGAATTCATGAAGAAGGTGGTGCCGCTGCACGACGATCTGTTCGACTTCTTCTATGACGCGCTGCCCGGATACGAAGAGGTCGGCCGGCGCCGCATCCTGCTGGGATGCTGGGGATCGTTCAACGATCCCGAGGTCTGCGACTATACCTACAAGAACATGGACGCATGGGGCCGCGCCATGTATGTCACGCCGGGCGTGGTCGTGGACGGCAAGGCGGTGACCCACGATCTGGTGGACATCAACCTGAACATCCGCATCCTGCTGGGCAGCTCTTACTACGACGATTGGGAAAACGGCGAGACATTCGTGAAGCAAGATCCGCTGGGCAACCCGGTCGACCAGCGGCATCCCTGGAATCAGACCACCACCCCCCGGCCGCAGAAGCGCGACTTCTCGGACAAGTACACCTGGGTGATGTCGCCCCGCTGGTATGACAAGCGCACGAAAGAGTATCTGGCGCTCGACACCGGCGGCGGCCCGATCGCCCGCTTCTGGTCGACCGCGCTGGCGGGCTTGGTGGACATCGGCTATGTCAAGGCCACCGGGCACAGCGTCAAGATCTACCTGCCCAAGACGGTATCGCTGCCGGAAACCGAGTTCGAGTGGAAGATTCCGAAATGGAGCAATTGCATCGAGCGGGACCGGGCGCGCACGTACTTCCAGGCCTATGCGGCGGCGGCGGCGCTGTACTTCGCCGAACAGGCGCTCAAGGAGCTGCACGCCGGCCGCACCCGCACATGGTCGGAGTTCAAGGTGCCGGAGGACGCCATCGGCTGCGGTTTCCACGAGGCGGTGCGCGGTGTGCTTTCCCATCACGTGGTGATCCGGGATGGTAAGATTGCGAATTATCACCCGTATCCACCGACGCCGTGGAATGCCAACCCGCGCGATGTCTATGGGACTCCCGGGCCGTACGAAGACGCGGTGCAGAATACGCCTATCTTCGAGGAGAACGGGCCGGATAAGTTCAAGGGCATCGATATCATGCGCACCGTGCGCAGCTTCGACCCCTGTCTGCCTTGCGGCGTGCACATGTATCTGGGCGATGGGAAGGTGCTCGAAACCGTCCATTCACCCACATTCGGCGTTCAATCGTAGACCTCGGAGGATGCTCTGGTGGCCGGCGCTTCGCTTCCGCCGGCCACTCTCTTTCACAAGTGACAATTCATGCACAAAACAACGGCAGTCCAGCAGCAGACCGGACGCATCGAGGAGTTGATCCGTAAGCTGGAGTCGTCCGCCGATCCGGGTTCGCTGGCTACTACCAGGGAACTGGTGCAATCGCTCATGGATCTCTATGGCGCGGGCCTGGATCGCCTGACGGAAATCATCGCGGCGAAGGGCGAGGCCGGCCGGGAGATTCTCGACGAGCTCGGCCGCGACGAACTGGTGGGCAACCTGCTGGCGGCCAACGGACTGCATCCGCTGGATCTGGAGACCCGCGCGCGGCGGGCGATGGAGAAGCTGCATACCCGCTTACGTTCGCAGGGCAGCGTGGAACTGCTTGGGATCGACGAAGGCGTCATCCGGCTGCGTCTGCGAGCCAGCGGGTCGGGTTGTGGCTCGTCCGCCGGCTCGCTCAAGTCCGTAGTGGAGGAGGCCATGTACGAGGCGGCGCCCGATTTGGTTCAACTCGCGATAGAAGTGGTCGACGAGCAGGGCGCCGCCTCCGGCTTTGTGCCATTGGAGAAATTAGCGGGAATGCACGCCGCCGCGAATGGCGCCGCTAATGGCAGGGGCACCGGCATATGAGCGCCGGCGGTGTGGCGAGCGCCCTAGGCGCCTTGGGCCAGTTCGCAGCCAGGCGCCGCCGCGCCGAAACCTGCGAACTGTGCGCCACAGAACTGGCCGAGGATCATCCGCATCTGGTGGATCCAAAAGCGCGCAAACTGCTATGTTCCTGCCTGGCTTGCGCCCTCCTGTTCGGATCGCAGGCCGGAGCGAAATACAAGCGCGTACCCCGGCGCATCCGGTTTCTGGCAGGCTTCCGTCTCACGGATGCCGAGTGGGCCAGTCTGACGATCCCGATCAACATGGCGTTCTTCTTCAAGAGCAGCCCGGAGGCGCGCGTGGTCGCGCAGTATCCCAGCCCCGCGGGCGCCACCGAATCGCAATTGCCGCTGGATACCTGGAGCGATCTTGCCGACGCGAATCCGGCACTGGCGGAAATGGAATCGGATGTGGAAGCCCTGCTGGTGAACCGGTTGGGCCCTACCCGCGGGTATTCCGCTCCGGAATATTATCTGCTGCCAATCGACGAATGCTACAAGCTGGTGTGGCTGATCCGCTCGCATTGGCAAGGACTATCCGGCGGCGCGGAGGTTTGGAAAGAGTTGGAGTCGTTCTTTGCGGACTTGAAGGCTCGATCGGGAGCGCTGTATGCCTGACTTGAACTTTCAGATCGAAGGAGTGCAGGCGGTGCCCTACGCGGTATCTCCTTTGTTGGGTTTCGATCTGCGGGTGACCAATGCAGGTCACGAGCGCGTGCACACCGTTGCCCTGCGCTGCCAGATCCAGATTGAGGCGGCCCGCCGGCGCTACAATGCGCAGGACCAGGAGCGTCTACAGGATTTGTTCGGCGAGCCGCATCGATGGGGCCAGACTTTGCGCACCATGCTATGGACGCAGGTGAGCATCGTCGTGCCCGGTTTCACGGGCGAGACACAAACGGAATTACCCGTGCCGTGTACCTTCGACTTCAATGTGGCCGCGGTGAAGTACTTCCACGGTTTGCAGGATGGTGAGATTCCGCTGTGCTTCCAGTTTAGCGGCACGGTCTTTTACGAATCCGCTACGGGGGGATTGCAGGTCGCGCCGATTTCGTGGGATAAGGAGGCCAAGTTCCGGCTGCCGGTTCAGTCCTGGAAAAAAATGATGGACCTGTATTATCCCAACAGCGCGTGGCTATGCTTGCGGCGCGACGTCTTCGAGCGGCTCACACAGCACAAGGTCCGCACAGGTAAGCCGACGTGGGAGGAGATGCTGGAGGGCCTTCTGGCGGGCGCGGAAGAAGAAGAAGAGGCGGAGGTGCGCGCATGAACCGCATGAACACGGAAGCGGTCGAGCGCATCGCTAACGCTGTGCTCTACGAGGGATACATTCTGTACCCGTACCGGGCCTCGTCGGTGAAGAACCAGCGGCGCTTCAACTTCGGCGTGTTGGTTCCCCCGGCCTACGGCGCCTTACAGTCCGGTACGGAGTCCTCCACCATGCGGACCGAGTGCCTGGTCCGCGGAGATCCCCGGACTAGGCTGGATGTGCGGCTAAGATTTCTGCAAGTGATCCCGGGGACGGAGCCGGGATCGTGGCAGAATGCCATGGAACGGGCGGTGAGCCTCACGGACTGCTGTCTGGGCGATCTGGCGGCGCACGCGCGGCGGGAGCAGTTCCATTTTCCAATCGGCGGCGACGGCCGCTGTATCGAAGGCGCCGTGACGGTGACCGCGCGGCCCCTGGCGGAGGAGTTGTACCAAGTGGCGGTGCACGTGGTGAATCGGACCGCGATGGAGTCTCCGGGAACATTCAGCCGCGATGAGATGTTGCCCTACGCGCTGGCGGCTGCGCACACCATTCTGGCAGTGCGGGATGGCGAGTTCATTTCGTTGCTCGATCCGCCCGACGGGCTGCGCGAGGCGGCATCCGAATGTCAGAACATCGGGACCTGGCCGGTGCTGGCCGGCGAACCCGGACAACGCGGCTGCATGCTGTCTTCGCCGATCATTCTCTACGATTACCCGCAAATAGCCGCGGAGAGTCCGGGCGATTTGTTCGACGGAACCGAGATCGACGAGATACTGACGTTGCGCATCATGACCCTCACGGATGACGAGAAGCAGGAGATTCGCACTGGCGACGAGCGCGCCCGCCGCATCCTGGAAAGAACCGAGATGCTGCCGGAAGAGCACTTCATGAAGCTGCACGGCGCGCTGCGCGGGTTGCGCCCGGCGGAGGGTTCGCGGTGAACGAGTGGGAATGGCAACTGCTCGAAGACAAGACTCCGGTGGAATGCCTCCCGGTCGGTGGCGTTGAACTGCGGGCCGGCTCTCGGGTCCGGCTGCGCCCGCGGAAGGGCGGCGATGTTTTCGATTTGGCGCTGGATGGCAAAATCGCCGCTATCGAGTGCATCGAGCAGGACTACGAGGGAAAGTTTCATTTTGCGGTGGTGCTGGAGGAAGATCCCGGACGCGATATGGGAATGCTGCGCCAACCCGGCCATCGGTTCTTCTTCGACCCGGAGGAGGTAGAGCCGGCCATATGAGCGAGCCGCGCATCTTGATCGCAGGCATCGGGAACATCTTCCTCGGCGACGACGCGTTCGGCGTCGAGGTAGTCCGGCGGCTGTCGCGCCGCGCGCTGCCGGATTATGTGCGCGTGGTCGATTATGGGATCCGCGGCTTGGATCTGGCGTATGCGCTGCTCGACGACTATGACGCGGCCATCCTGGTGGATGCGGCCGGGCGGGGCGGAGAGCCCGGCACGCTGTATGTTCTGGAGCCGGAACTCGGCGGCGCGGACGCCGGCGGCCCGGAACCGGTCCTGATGGAAGCGCATGGCATGAATCCCATGCGGGTGCTGGACATGGTGCGCGCCATGGGTGGACGGCCCCGGCGGGTGCTGGTGGTGGGTTGCGAGCCCGCCACGCTCGGCGACGAATTCGAGGGAGCGATGGGGCTGAGCGCTCCGGTCGAAGCGGCCGTGAATGGCGCGATCGCCATGGTCGAGTCGCTGATCGCGAAGATTGTGGGGCAGGATGGCATCCTGCGCGCCGATTGGCAATCGGCGCAAACTTGCGAAGCAAACTGACGCATACCAAGAAAAGGAGAACATTTCGCATGGAACATACACATCATGACCAAAACGGCGCAGAGTCCCGGGACACCTTGTTTATGCTCTCAGGAGTTGCCCTGGTCATATTCGGCGCGGGATTGATTCTGTCCAACCCCATCGTGCGGCGATTGATGGCGCAGACGGGATTGAACGGCCTCAACCTGTTGCAGGCCGCCGTCCCGGACGTCGAGAAGTACATGAAATTGCGAAACATGTGATCACATGCCTGCCATCCCCAAGGAGACCGCCATCGCCGGCTATCTGATCGAGTCCGGCGTGAGCCGTTTCACCGTCCGCGGCGTCGCCAGTGGATTGCTGTCCGGACTGGGACACAACCCGGTGGTGGCCATCCCGGACTTCGCGGGAGATGCGCAGTGGGATCCGGATGCGCCGCAAAAGGCGTCGTTGCGCTTGAAGATTCGGGCAGCGTCGCTGGCCGTTCAGAACGACATCGGCGATAAGGACCGCCGCGAGATGGAGCGCGTAATGCGGGAAGATGTCCTGGAGACGGGCAAGTACCCCGAGATCGTCTTCGAAAGCACGGCCGTTTCGGCGAACCCGAACGGGCGCGTGGAGATCGAAGGCAATCTGACGCTGCACGGTGTGACGCGCCGCGAGCGGGTAACGGCGCAGTTGGCGGTTACGGGCGATATGCTGCGCGCATTCGGCGATTTTTCCATCCGGCAGTCCGACTACCGGATCAAGTTGGCGTCGGTGGCCGGCGGGGCGCTCAAGCTGAAGGACGAGTTGAAGTTCAACTTCGATGTGGTGGCTCGCAAGAGGACGGAATAGACAAATGTGCTTAGCTATCCCGGGAAGAATCGTGGAGTTGCTCCCGGAACGGGAGAATCTGGCGCTGGTGGAAGTGTCCGGCGTGCGGCGTAAGATCGACGTGGGCCTGCTCGACGACGATCCGGCCAAGCCGGGCGATTGGGTGCTGATCCATGTGGGCTTCGCCATGAGCAAAATCAGCGAAAGCGATGCCGCCGACCAGATGCGCGTGCTGGCCATGCTCGGGGAGGACGAGGCCGCCATGCAGGAGATCGAGGGATACGGCCTGGGCTCCGGCTAGTACATCGTCCAGTTAGTTCTTTATAGATCTATGTTTCGGCCAAAGCGCCATGTCCGCGCTGACTGACAAGTGAGTATGGCGTTTGTGGGGCGGGCAATCATGCCCGCAGCCGGCTTTCAGCCGGCCTTTGCGACGACGACGAGGTGCCGTGAAAGCAAGGAGCCGCCTGAAAGGCGTCCCCAGAGGGGACCCCAGGCCATGATTGGCCGCCCCACGGTGCAACCGAACTGCCAGTATTCTATAAGGGACAATCTGTAGCCATGCGATTCGTCGATGAATTCCGCGAACCCGAACTGATCCATAAAGCCGCCCAGGAGATCCGCAGGCTGACCGACCCCCAGCGCCATTACCGGCTGATGGAGGTCTGCGGCGGCCATACGCATGCTATCTATCGCTTCGGCCTGAAGGACCTGCTGCCGCCCAACATCGAACTCATTCATGGGCCTGGTTGCCCGGTCTGCGTGCTGCCGATGGGCCGTATCGACGACGGGTTATCGATGACCGAAGATCCGGACGTGATCTTCACCGCCTTCGGCGACATGATGCGCGTACCGGGCACGCACGGCAGTCCGCTCGAATACAAGGCCCGCGGCGCCGACGTGCGCATTGTGTATTCCCCCGCGGATGCACTCAAGCTGGCCCAAAACAATCCCGATCGGCACGTGATGTTCTTCGCCATCGGGTTCGAGACCACCGCGCCTTCGACAGCGCTGACGCTGATGCGCGCGCGGACCTTGGGAATCCGGAACTTCTCGGTTTTCTGCAATCATGTGACCATCATTCCGGCCATCCGCGCCATCCTGGACTCGCCCGACATGCGCCTGGACGCGTTTATCGGGCCCGGCCACGTGTCCACGGTCATCGGCTGCCGGCCGTATGAGTGGATCGCGCGCCACGAGGGCAAGCCCATCGTGGTTTCCGGATTCGAGCCGCTGGACATGCTGGAATCCATCGTGATGCTGCTGCGCCAATTGCGGGAGGGGCGCGTGGAAGTCGAGAACCAGTACAAGCGCGTGGTGCCCTGGGAGGGGAATCGCGCCGCCTTGAAGGCCATGGCCGAAGTTTTTCAGTTGCGCCCGTACTTCGAGTGGCGCGGCATGGGTTTCATTTCGCAATCGGCGTTGCGGCTGCGCGACAGCTTCGCGGATTTCGATGCCGAACAGCGCTTCCGCATACCCGGCGTGCGCGTGACCGATCCGAAAGCCGCGCAATGCGGCGAGGTGCTGAAAGGCGTATTGAAGCCCAACCAGTGCAAACTCTTCGGCAAGGAATGCACGCCGGAGAATCCCGTGGGTGCGCTGATGGTTTCCTCGGAAGGCTCCTGTGCCGCATACTACAATTATGAGCACCGCAAGGCCAGGTGGGACGGACCTCCTGGTCTGTCCGTGGTGAGCGGAGGGTAAGAGTGGACAGGCCGGGAGGCCTGTCCCACCGGCGCATGCAATCAGTTCCCAAAATCCGATTCCGCGACACCCAGATCGAGATGGCGCATGGCGCGGGCGGCAAGGCCAGCCGCAGGCTGGTGGAGGGCCTGTTCGTGCCTCTGCTGGGCGACCCGTCGGCCGGACCCCTGGGCGACGCCGCCCATGTGCGGATGAACGGTACCCGCATCGCCATCACCACCGACAGCTTCGTGGTGAAGCCCTTGCGTTTTCCGGGCGGTTCCATTGGCGAGCTTGCCGTCAACGGGACGGTCAACGATCTGGCGGTGTCGGGCGCGCGCGCGGAAACGCTGGTGGTCACGTACATACTCGAAGCCGGGTTGCCCACCGAGATCCTGGAGCAGGAGGTGCGCGCCATGGCCGCCGCGGCTCGCCGGGCGGGCGTGACCATCGCGGGCGGCGACACGAAAGTAGTCGAGCATGGCAAGGCCGACCGCATGTACATCAGCAGTTGCGGCATCGGGCGATTGATCGACGGCATCGAGGTCTCGCCGCAATCCGTACGGCCCGGCGATCGGGTCCTGATTTCAGGGCCTATTGGAGACCATGGCATCACCATTCTGCTGGCTCGAGGAGAGTTGGATCTGGAAGCTGAGATCTGTTCCGATACGCGGCCGGTGCTTCCGTTGATCGAAGCCATGGCAGCCGTGGCCGCGCCGGGCATTCGCTGGATGCGCGATCCTACGCGCGGCGGAGTCGCCACTTCGCTGAACGAATTGGCGCTCGATTGCGGCTTGGGAATCTGCCTGGCGGAGGAGCGTATCCCCATCCACGATAGCGTGCGCGGCGCCTGCGAGTTGCTCGGGCTGGAGCCCATGCACATCGCCAACGAGGGGCAGTTTTTGGCGGTGGTCGCTCCGGAATTCGCGGATGCCGCGCTGGCAGCTTTGCAAAGTGCGCCGGGCGGCCAGGCGGCGGCCATCATCGGCGAAGTGCGCGCGCAGCCGGCCGGCACGGTGCTGGTCTCGACGTTGTACGGCGGCACGCGGGTGATCGACATGCTGGTGGGCGATCCGCTGCCGCGCATCTGTTAGGATGCTGTGGCGGCTGTGGGGCAGGTTGCCAACGTTGCCAACCTGCGGGCCCCTTTTTTATAGGCCCAGTTTTCGCCGATTAAAAAAAGGCGCGCCCGATGCCATCCTGCCCCACAGACAAACTTTACATGACCTCGTTGGCCAAACGCGTTGCAGATCGGCTGCTCGAACGCAACCAGCTTTGCGAGGAGTTCTTCGCGCGAGAGGCGTCCCGCCTGGCGCGGGCCTCGCGTGAGATGGCGGATCGCTTCCTGCGCGGCGGCCGCCTGCTGGCATTCGGGCGAGGGCCGTACGCCACCGATGCGCAGCATGTCTCGGTCGAATTCGTTCACCCGGTAATCGTCGGCAAGCGGGCATTGCCGGCCCTGGATCTGTCGCTGGCATTCCGGCCCTGGTTGGAAGCCATCCTGTGCGCGGACGATATGGCGATGGGCTTCGGCCCTCCGGAAGGCGATCCGGATGTGTGGTCGGCGCTGGAGCTGGCGCGTGCGCGGCGGGCCATGACGTTTGCCTTGCCCGGACTTGAGGGCGACTATGCCGTTGCGGCGCATACCGAGCATCCGTTCATCCACCAGGAGATCGTCGAGATGCTCTACCACGTGCTGTGGGAGACCGTGCATGTGTTCTTCGAGCATCGCGAGTTGGGGCTGGACACCGGCGATGCCGGCTTCCTCTACCCGTTCCTGGGACAACAGAAGCAACCGACGGACGACGTGCTGGACGAGGTCGCCGCATCCATCCGGCTCAAGGTACAAGACGACGCCAGCCTGAGGGCGCAGGTGGCCGCGGAGCAAGCCGAAGCCATCGGCGCAACCGCGCGGGCCATGTGGCAATGCGTCCAGCGCGGCGGCAAGCTGATCCTGTTTGGCAACGGCGGCTCGGCCACCGACGCCAACGATTGGGCGCTGGACTGCGTGTGGCCTCCGGCGGGCTACCGGCCCATCCCGGCTGTGTCGCTCGCTCTGGAGCCTGCCAATATCACGGCCGTCGCCAATGACGTGGGCACGGATGTGATCTTCCTGCGGCAGCTTATCGCGCAGGCGCGCCCCGGTGACATGGCGGTGGGGATTTCGACCAGCGGTGGTTCGCGAAACATCCTCATGGCGCTGGAGGAAGCGCGCAAGCGCAAGCTCACCACGGTAGCGTTGCTCGGATATGACGGCGGGGAGGTCTTGCGCCGTGGTTTGGCGGATTTCCCCATCGTTGTCCGTTCGGACTATATTCCGCGCATTCAGGAAGTGCAGGCGTCCATCTACCACATCGTGCGGGAAGCTTTGGACGCGATCGCCCGTGAGTGACGGCGGGTCGGCTGGTAACATCGACAAGAGCGCGTGCCGATTACTGCCGCCTTTCAACCCACCAGGAACGATATCATTCGCACCAGCTATCTGGGCCTGCGGGCTCGACCGGTCATCTGGGCGCTCGCGCTCGGCTTTTTTGTCGTTTTGCCCTGGTTAGCCGCGTTGGGTGGAATCGTCGCGGCCGTTGCCGGCAAATCAGTTGGGATGTTTCCGATTGCGATTCTAATTGTTGTCCCGCCTCTAGCGGCCGGATACTTCGCCGTTCTCCCGCTCGTGCTAGTTCGGGGGGCGCGGTCATTGCAGGGCATGCACACCTATGAGTTTTCGGACACCGGCGTTCGCTTAAGCGGCCCTGGATTCGACAATCACATCGATTGGGCGATTCTAACGCGGTGCTACGGCTTCGACCAGGGCCTGGTGTTCGTCTCCGGAAAGGCAGCGCTGTTCTCCGTGCCGGGCCGCTCGTTGTCGCCTGCGGCCAAGACACAGCTACGAGAGACGATTGCAGCGAATGGAGTCGCGCTCGCCGGGCCCTGGGCCAGAACTGGTTCGGATCACCCGCGCTAAGGACGAAATCGTTCACTTAGAGGTAGGATAGGCCTCCTGGCCTGTCCTTTGCGGTTAAGGTTGAAGGACAGGCCAGGAGGCCTATCCCACCCGCCGAAGAGGCTATGATGTCTGGATGACGAAGGTTTTTGCCACTACGGGTGTGGCCTTACTCGCTGCGCTGGCCGCCGCGCAAACCGAGCCGCCGATACAGCAGATCGCGAATCGCCTCACGCCCAACGAGCTGAAGGCCGATGTTTCCTTCCTGGCCTCCGATCTGCTCCAGGGCAGGGGCACGCCTTCCCCCGGCCTCGACATCGCCGCCGAATATATTGCCGCGCAGTTCCGCCGCGCGGGCCTGGAGCCGGCGGGCGACGACGGCTATTTTCAAACCGCCCCGTTTAGCAGTGTTACCGCCAACGCCGAGGGCCTGGAGTTCACGCTCGAAACGGCCGGCAACACGGTGAAGGCGCATCAGGAATCCATGGCCCTGCAGCAGGCCTTCGCGGCCGATCTCAGCCGCGCGCCGGTGCTTAAAGCCATGGGAAACGACGCGGCGGGCATCGCCGCGCTGACGGTCGAGCAGGTCCGCGGCAAGGTGCTGGTCATCGATTTTCCGGAGGGATCGAATCCCATGCAGGTCGGGCGGCAGCTTCCGGCGCTTACCGCCCGTCTGCAGCCCGCGCTGGTGGTGCTGTTGCGCTCCAACGGCCCGCCGGCCAATACGGCGCCGCGCCTGCGCGAGATGCCGCCTTCGTCTTCCACGCCCGTGCTGCTGGTCTGGGACGATGCCATACGCGCCGCGTTAGGCTCCGGAAAACCAGTCCCCACGGATGCCGCGATTTCGGTCCACATTGCGCCGCCCACGGTGGTTCCGGTGAAACTGCACAACGTGGTGGGCGTGCTGCGCGGCTCCGATCCCGCGCTGCGGGATACCTACGTCATGGTGACCGCGCATTACGATCATCTGGGCGTGCGCGGGACCGGCGATGGCGACCACATCTACAACGGCGCCAATGACGACGGCAGCGGCACGGCCTCCGTGATCGAAATCGCCTATGCGCTCGCCGCGCAGCCCGAGCGCGCCAAACGTTCCATTGTCTTCGTGACGTTCTTCGGCGAAGAACTCGGCCTGGTGGGCTCGCGCTATTATGGCGCACACCCTGTTTTCCCGCTGGCGAAGACGGTGGCCGATCTGAATCTGGAACAAGTGGGCCGTACGGACGTGGATGGCGGATCGAGCGTCGGCCTGGTGAACGTGACGGGCTATGACTTCTCCACTCTGACCGACGCGGTGCGCAAAGCCGGCGAAGCCACCGGTCTCAAAGTCGTGAAGAACGAGCAACTCAACGTGCGGTACTTCGCGCAGAGCGACAACCAGGCGCTGGCCGACGCGGGCGTTCCCGCGCACACGCTTTCGGTGGGCTACGTCTTCCCGGATTATCACAAGCCCGGCGACGAATGGCCCAAGCTGGATTACGATAACCTGGCGAAGGTGGACCTCACCGTGGCGCTGGCCGTCTTCCGGGTGGCCAACAGCGTCGAGACGCCCCAATGGAATAAGGATATTCCCAACACCGAGCGCTATATCAAGGCGCGCCAGGATTCGTTAGGCAAACCCTAGTGTTCCCTTCGGCCCATGCTCTGGACACATAAAGCCTTCTGGATAACGCCACTCGCAATTGGCATCGTTCTTCTTCTGTTCTCCGCCGCGCTCTCGCGCGGAGTCCTCCATCGGGTCTACCAGAGCCAACTGGCTGAATCGCGCCGGGAGCGGCTTTTCCTGGCGTCGGTGGGGTATTTCACCGCTGCCTTGGTGGTGCGTGCGATCACGATCGCCATTCACAATCACATCGGTCCCTTCCACGACGTAGCGATGCACGGCAGGCACATCCATCACCTGGTGTGGGGTATAGCTCTGCTCATGATTGCCGGCTACGCATGGCTCGTCCAAGTCGGCGCCGGCGCGGCACACTCAAACGTGTGGGCCGCGCGCGCGGTGTGCATGGCCTACGGAGTAGGCGCCGCGCTCACGTTGGATGAGTTCGCGCTGTGGCTCAATCTCCGGGACGTGTACTGGGAGCGGGAAGGACGCGAAAGTTTCGAAGCGATGGCGCTGTTCGCGGCAGTGCTTGCCACTGGAATCTTCGGCCACCCGTTCTTTCGCGGGATTGCGCGCGAGTTTGCGGCGATCATACGGCGGAAAGGCCGTTGAAACGCCCGCAACGCATTTCTGAAAGCACGGCTCAATCCGGCCGCCGCCCTTTGACCCGCTAAGCTGCTTGCTTCCCGGCGGAAGCCGCGCGGTAATCGGCCAGTGCATCGTACAGATAGTCCTTTATAGAATATTGGCAGTTCGGTTGCACTGTGGGGCGGCCAATCATGGCCTGGGGTCCCCTCTGGGGACGCCTTTCAGGCGGCTCCTTCTTTCACGGGTTTCGTCGTGGTCGCAAAGGCCGGCTGAAAGCCGTCCCCAGCGGGCACCCCAGGGCATGATTGCCCGCCCCACAAACGCCATACGCACTTGTCAGCCAGCGCGGACATCTATAAAGAACTAACTGGGCGATGTACTGGCCTACTCGTCCGGCATTTTATCGGATTTGTCCGGCATGCGCCGGGAGCGCGGCCAGGGTCGCGCGACGGCGAGGACGTCCGTCCCACGCCAACGATGCTACATTCAAATTGTGTTCCGCCGCGTCATCTGGATCGTGCTCGACAGCGTGGGCATCGGCGAGATGCCCGACGCGGCCGCGTACGGCGATACCGGCAGCGACACACTAGGAAACATCGCGCACCGCCGCCCGCTGCGCCTGCCCAACCTGTGCCGCCTGGGTCTCGGCAATATCAAGCCACTGGAAGGGCTGCCGCCCGCCGCCGAGCCTGCCGGGTCGTTCGGGCGCTGCGCGCTGGCCTCGCCCGGGAAGGACACCACCACGGGCCACTGGGAGATGGCCGGCATCATTTTGGAGAAGCCTTTTCCGCTTTACCCGCACGGCTTCCCGCGCGACATCATGGACGAATTCGAGCGCCGCATCGCGCGCCGCACGCTGGGGAACAAGGCCGCGTCGGGTACCGAGATTATCAAGGAGCTCGGCGTGGAGCACATGCGCACGGGGTCGCCCATCGTCTACACCTCGGCCGATAGCGTGTTCCAGGTGGCTGCGCACGAAGAAGTCATCCCGCTGTGGGAGCTATACAAGATCTGCGACACCGCACGCGAGCTTTTGCGCGGGCCGTATGAAGTGGGGCGCGTGATTGCGCGGCCGTTCGAGGGCGCGCCCGGTTCGTTCAGGCGCACGCCCAATCGCAAGGATTACGCGGTGCCGCCGCCGCGCGGCATGCTGCTCGACGTGCTCGACGACCGTGGCGTTCCGGTGCACAGTGTGGGCAAGATCTTCGATGTGTTCCTGGGCCGCGGCATCCGCGACTACTCGAAAACGAAGAGCAACGCCGACGGCATGGCGCACACGCTGGAAGCCATGCGGTCGCTCGACGAAGGATTGATTTTCGTAAACCTGGTGGATTTCGATCAGCAATACGGGCACCGCAACGATGTGGAAGGATACGCGGCGGCGCTGGAGGAGTTCGACGCCTGGCTGCCGGAGTTTTTCGCCGCGGCGCGGGAAGGCGACCTCGCGATTTTGACCGCGGACCACGGTTGCGATCCCACCACGCCATCCACCGACCATAGCCGCGAGTATGTTCCGCTGCTGGTGAGCGGGCCGCGCGCCAGGCACGGAGTCGATCTCGGCCTGCGCTCGTCGCTGTCGGATTTAGGCCAGACCGTCGCCGAAAATTTCGGCGCGCATATTGTGAAAGGCGACAGCTTCTTACCGCAAATCATATGAGAAAGCCAATCATGGCGGGCAATTGGAAGATGTACAAGACCCCCGCCGAAACTACCGCGTTCTTTGAGAAGTTCCGGCCTCTGGTCGAGAAGACGGAGCATTGCGAGATCGTGATCTGTCCGCCTTACACGGATATCGCTGCAGCGGTGGCCGGTGCGCAGGGCACGCGCATCGGCATCGGCGCGCAAGACCTGTATTGGGCCAAGGAAGGCGCCTTCACGGGCGAGGTTTCCGGGCCGATGATCAAGGCGTGCGGGTGTTCGCACGTGCTGGTGGGACACAGCGAGCGGCGCCAGTATTTCGAGGAGACCGACGAGACCGTGCTGCAGCGGACCATTGCGGCGCTGGATGCGGGATTGGCTCCCATCGTGTGCGTGGGCGAGCATCTGGCGGATCGTGAATCGGGCGAGACCGAAGCCGTGCTGTCACTGCAGTTTCGGGGCGGCATCGCGCTGTTGAGTCCTGAACGATTTGCGCACATCGCGATCGCTTATGAGCCAGTGTGGGCCATTGGCACCGGGAAGACCGCGACTTCGGAGATTGCCGCCGATGCCCACCGCGTGCTGCGCGGACAAGTGCGCGCGCGCTACGGAGCGGCGGCCGCGGACGCGGTGCGCATCCTATACGGCGGCAGCGTCAAGCCCGACAACGTGCGTGTCCTGATGGCGCAGCCGGAAATCGACGGCGTGCTGGTGGGCGGCGCGAGTCTGGACGTCAACTCGTTCGCCAGTATCGTGAATTTCTAACTTCGGCGCGGCTCGTTGCGCGACGGCTCCGCGCGCGGCAGTATCCAGTACGAGTGCCTCTTGACAACGATACCCCGTCTATAGTATATATAAATCGACGGAGCAGCATCACGCTCCTCTGGTTCAATAAAGTTGTTAAATCTAAATCTAGAGAAAGAAGATATTTATGACAACAGAAAAGACCGTTTTGGATGAACAGTCTGAAATCGAAGCGGCCCTCGATCAACTCCCGGCTCTTGCGGCGCAGTTGCCCGCAGCGCTCAAACCTCTTGTAAAGCTTTCTCCACGTAAGGGCTTGCGTGTCCAAGTATCTTTACGGCGCGGCAATGCCAAGGAAAGCAGACAGGTTAAACAGAACGCGCCAGCTAGAAGCTGGTTGCCGGATTCCGGCATGATCGCGATCTCCTACCGGCCTGCGACACCGGAAGAGGATCAAGCCATCGAGCCAACGGCGGAGGATGTTCCGGCCTCGCGGTCAAAGCCCGCAGAAACCGCTGCGAAGCCTGCTGAAACTGCCAGCGACCCCGCCCAAGACATCGTGGTGGCGCTAGCCAAAGCGGAAAAAGACCCGCAACTTGGTTTCGTATCTCTGAAATGGTTTCGCGATACTTACCTTCCGCAGCAGGGCTACCCTTGGGCCGCCATACCGGATGAACGTCAACGTGTACTGGTAAGTGCGATCGATCGCAACTGGATTCTGACGAGCAGGGTTGCGAACCCGAAGAATCCTCAGTTTCCCGTCACTGCGATCAAAGTGAATCGACCGCTGTCCGAGGTACACAATATCCTCGAGCGGGAGCCGGGATCCCGCTCCGGGTTTAATCCAATTGCAATGCGGGGCGAGCCGCTGTCGCAAACGGTCTTACGCGAACGAAGGTAGAGCTTGGGCGTCTACTACCTGGATACCAGCGCGCTAGTAAAGCTATACGTGCGCGAGCCGGGCACTGAACAAATGCTCCGGCTCGCGGATCCTGCCGGCGGGCACGCGTTCGCCCTTCTCGGACTGACGCGGGTGGAATTCCGGTCCGCGGTCAGACAGCGGGAGCGGGCCGGTGACGTGGCGCACGACATCGCGGAAAATCTGATCGACAGTTTCGATGAGCACCTGGCTAACTTCTTCCTCCTGCAACCTCTAACGGATCTGGTGATTCAGGAGGCGGCCGCGCTCCTGGACCGGCGCACGCTCAGGGCGTACGATGCGGTGCAACTGGCCGGCTGCGTCATGCTGCGCGCGAGACTGGGACGGCACGCGACGTTTGTGTGCTCGGATCGCCAGCTTGTGAAAGCCGCTGAGGACGAGGGTATGACAGTGCTCGACCCTTCAGTCGAAGCATAGCCTGGTTTAGCCGGAGCGGGTCCTGGAGGACCCGCGCAGCCCTGGAGGGCCGCCCCACTTAGAACTTATTCAGCTCGTCCGCCAGCGCCTTGGGTCCCTTCTTGCGATACAAGTCCGTCAGGCGCTGCTCTTCCGGCGACGGCTCCAGAATGCCCAGAAGCTGGGCGTTGGCCAGCGATTCGCGATTGGGAATCCAAACTTTGCCGTCGGCGAATTCCACCTGGCCGACAAAGCCGGTCATGCCCGCAATGGCAACCGGCGCCCCGCCATCGTTCGAGATACGCGAGAAACGCAGCGCGGTGTCCTGCAGCACGCGGCTGGTGCTGCCGGCCTTCAGGTTGAATTCGGGGCCGGAGGCCGGCACCGAACCGGCCATGTATTGTTTGCCCTGCCGGTCGGTCACGATCCAATCGATCTCCACCGAGCGCACCTGCCGGGAGGAAAGATTGCGAACGTCGATGCGCGGATTGCGGGCCTCGTTGCCCGCGATCTCGGCCCATCCCTCCACGGGTTCCACCGGCTCATCCGGGAAGCGCAGAAACGCGAAACGCGCGTTGTGTTCCGCCACGGCCGCGGAGGTGACCGCGCGCCCCCGCGAAACCTGCACATCCAGGCGCGGGCGCTCGGCTTGGCGATTCAGGCTCTCCAGCATGGCCTGTTTCAGCCCGTCCACGCCGCGCGCTGCCAGGATCGACTTGAAATACTTGCGGTCGCGCTGGGCTTCCATTTCCCAGGCCGTCATGGTGCGTCGGGAATCCAGCCTGTTCGGGCCGTAGAACGAATAGTCCTGAAAGAGCACGCCATCCAGGTTCACCTGCACCAGCGGACCACCGGCGATCTGCGCCGGCCGTAACAGGCGCAGATTGATGCGCACCGGAAAGTTCTGGCTGGGAGGCACATCCAGGCTGGGGACCGAGACGGAGGCCTTGCCGCCGGGGGTCACCTCCTGTGCGGCCACCAGCAGGGTAACGCCGCGCACGCGGTTGGGGCTGGAGTTGTGCAGGGTGAGCGTGACATCCAGATCCAGCACCACCGCGCTGCCGCGCTGGGTGACGTGCGATTCGCCCAGGTTAGCGGAGATCAACGTCAACGGCGAATCCGGCGGCAGGTTGATCTTCACCGAGTTGTCGAGCGGCGTTTCCTGCGCGCACAGCGCAGTAACGCCCGCCACCAATAGAATCGCGAATTTATTGGACATACAAGTTATTAATGGTTATGTTGCCCGTGTCGGAATCCACGTAGCCGGCGCGCATGGATCCTTGCGCCCCCGCCGAATAGGTCACGTCGCCGGAGCGCGCATGCAGCAGGCTCAAAGTCTGCCCGCCCTGATTCAATTCGATGCCGTTGGGGGTGGTCCGCAAAACCGCGCCTTCGCCGGCGCTGGCAGTCTGCAGGGGCGGCGTGGAGCGCTGCAGCAGCAAGCCCGCCGCCACTAGCGCCATAACGCTGGCGCAAGCCGTCAGCGTGCGCGCGCTGGACAAGAGCCCAAACGGGGAGAAGTATTCCACAGTGCGCTCGCCGCGCACGCATTCGCCGGCCGCCAACCCCAGCCGGATATTGGCTTTCATCTCGGCGGCCAGCCGGTTCCAGGAGATGGCCGGCAATTCATTCAGCGCCACCAGATTGTCGCGCGCCGATGCGAATGCCCGCACCTCGCCGCGGCACTCGCCGCAACGGGCCAGGTGACGCTCCGTGCGCCGACGGGCGAACCAACCGAGGTCCTGGCCGGCGTAAAGAGCCAGAGTGGACTGATTCGGATGCGTCATGACTTCCTCCTTTCCATATACACGCGAAGTTTAGTGCGCGCGTTGGCAATGTGCGAGCGCACGGTTGCCTTGGAACAACCCAGCCTGCGCGCCACTTCTTCGCTAGGCAGGCCCTCCACATCGCGCAGCATCAGCGCCGCCCGCTCGCGCGCGGTCAACAGGCGCAAGCCGTCTTCCAGATAGTCGCGCTGCTCGGAGCGCAACAGAATATCCTCCGGACTCTCGTCGTGGCTTTCCGGTGCGGCGTCCAACTCGCAATACGATACCCGCCGGTTGCGCCGCAGGAAATCGATGGCCGTATTGGTCGCAATGCGCGAAAGCCAGTGCGCCGCCTTTTGGCCGTCTTTGAGCTGCTCCTGCCGCTGCAATGCCTTGATGAAGGCCTCCTGGGTGAGGTCCTGGGCGTCGGCCACGTTGCCTACAATCCGGTAAATTTGCACAAAAATCCGCCGTAAGTGGTCTGAAACAAACCTGTTCTGCGTCTCCAGGAGTTCCAGACCGGGATCGACTGCTTCGCTCATCAGGGCGTAAATTACGGCTTCCACGGTCCTGTGAATGTGACGCGGAAACCGCTTAAAACGTGGACATAAAGCTGGTAGGCGCTTCCTACCTCGCTAGCTGTTAATTTTACCCTGGAGACCTCCCGTCGCGCTGCCGGCTACGTTCCGGCCCGGCGTTGGTATAGTGAAGGAGGGCGGTTACCTATGACTGACACGCAACTCTATCTGGCGGTGGGCGTTCCGACCATCGCTTTGGTTCTCGGCATGATCGGCAACGGGTTGCTCTTTAACGCTCTGTCGGCACGCATGAGCAGCCTGGAAGTGCGCATGTTGGCTCTCGAATCCAGCATGAATACACGTTTCGACCTCATCATGGGGAGGCTAGCCGACCTGGATACGCGGCTGAGCGTTCTGGAAGATCGCTCGAAGCGACCGTAGCCGAGCAAGTCGCGGCGGCGTTGTGCCCCCTTCCGTCGCTTCGTCGCTCGCTACAATGCACGAGGAGCTTGAAAACGCTAAGCCACGCCTGATTGCATGGAAGCTCGCCCGGATGGGCAGCACTCGGGTAGTCGAGCGGACAGAACGCGCCAGTGGTCGGTGGGCGGATGGTTTCCGAGCGAAACGATAAGTTAATCATATGAGATCTGTAGCTGTAATCGGCATCGGGAAGACGCCCTTTGGGGCGTTTCCCGGCCGCGACCTCCGTTCGCTCGCCGTGGAAGCCGGTGAAAAGTGCCTCGCGAACGGGCACATTGCTCCCTCGCAGGTGGATGCGTTTTTCCTCGGCAACTTCGCGGGTCCCTCGTTTGCGGGCCAGAATCACCTGGCGCCGTACGTTTCCACCGCCCTCGGCATCCAGGGCGTGCCGGCCACGCGCGTGGAAGCGGCCTGCGCTTCGAGCGGCTCGGCATTCTTCCACGCCTACACCGGCGTAGCCAGCGGCGTTTACGATATCGTGCTGGTGGTGGGAGCGGAAAAGATGACTTCGCAGCCCACTCCCAGGGTGACCGAGATTCTGGCGGGCGCGGGCGACTGCGCGGGCGAAATCAAGGCCGGTTCCACGTTCGCTTCGCTGTTTGCTATGATCGCGCGGCGACACATGTACGAGTTCGGCACCACCCGCGAGCACCTGTCGGCCGTGGCCGTGAAGAACCATGCCAACGGCGCACTGAACCCGGATGCGCAGATGCGCAAGGTCATCACCATGCAGCAGGCCATGGCGGGCAAGCCTATCGCCGATCCGCTGAACCTCTACGATTGTTCGCTGATCAGCGACGGGGCGGCCGCGGTGTTGCTTGCGCCGGCCGAGCGCGCCGGCGAGTTCACCGATAAGCCGGTGCGCGTGCTGGGCATCGCGCAGGCGTCCGACTTCGTGGCGCTGGATCAAAAACCCGACATCACCACTTTCCCGGCGGTGCGGCGCGCCTCCGGGAAGGCTTACCAGATGGCTGGCGTGGGGCCGGCGGATATCCAACTCGCCGAACTGCACGACTGCTTTACCATCGCCGAGATCATCGCCATCGAAGACCTGGGATTCGCCCCGCGCGGCGAAGGCGGCCCGTTCACGCTGGAAGGCCACACGGCACGCACGGGCGACAAGCCCATCAACACCAGCGGCGGGCTGAAATCGAAAGGGCACCCGGTGGGCGCGACGGGCGTGGCCCAGATCTGCGACCTGGTGCTGCAAATGCGCTGCGAAGCGGGAGAGCGGCAAGTCCCGCGGCATTCGCTGGCGCTGGCGCAGAACCTGGGCGGCTCGGGCGCAACCTGCGTGGTGACCATCCTGGGGACCGTATGAACGACCCAACCGGAACGATCTATACGGAAACCGTGATCTACTCCGCCACCGAGGCGTTTGCCGCGGATGTGCCGTACCAGACGGCCATCGTGTCGCTGGATGCGGGCGGGCGCGTTACGGGGCGGATCGTTAATGTGCACGGCGACCGTGTGCGGATCGACGACCGCGTGGTGCGCGTGGAAATCCGCGACGGCGTGCCGTTCTTCAGGAAGATTGCATGAAGCTGGCGGACCGCATGCACCGCATCGCGGTGGAATCCGCGTTTGAGGTGTTGGTGCGGGCGCGCGCGCTGGAGGCCAAGGGGCGCAGCATCATCCACCTGGAGATCGGCGAGCCGGATTTTCCGACGCCGGCGCACATCGTGGAAGCGGGCAAGCGCGCGCTGGACGAGGGTTGGACGCATTATGGTCCGACGCAGGGCTTCCCCGAGTTGCGCGAAGCGGTCGCGGAGGATGTTTCGCGGCGGCGCGGCATCCGCGTGGGCCCCGAGCACGTGTCCATCGTGCCGGGCGGCAAGCCCATGATCTTCTTCCCGATGCTGGCGCTGCTGGAGCCGGGCGACGAAGTGATCTACCCGAACCCCGGATTTCCCATCTACGAGTCGATGATTCGCACGTTGGGCGCCACGCCGGTCCCCATACCGCTCGTCGAACGACGCGGATTCTCGTTCGACCTGAACCTGCTGCGCGACAAGCTCAGTGGCCGGACCAAGATGCTGGTGCTGAATTCGCCGCAGAACCCCACCGGCGGAGTGATCCCGGAAGAAGACATGCGCGCGATTGCAGATATGGTGCGGGAGCGCGATCTGATCGTGCTGTCCGACGAAATCTATTCGCGAATTTATTACGAAGACGCGCCGGTTTCGATCGCCTGCTATCCGGGGATGCTGGAGAAGACCATTATCCTGGACGGCTTCTCGAAGACCTACGCGATGACCGGATGGCGCATGGGCTACGGCGTAATGCCCACCTGGCTGGTGGATGCCGTGAACAAACTGATGGTGAATTCGTGTTCGTGCGTGGCAAGTTTCACGCAGCGGGCGGGGATCGCCGCGCTGCGCGGTCCGCAGGAGCCGGTGGACGCCATGGTCGCCGAGTTCCGGCGGCGGCGGGACGCGTTTTGCGCGGGGCTGAACCGGATTCCGGGCTTCCGATGTACTGTTCCGGGGGGCGCGTTTTACGCCTATGCCAACGTGCAGGAGACCGGCATTTCGTCGAAGGAGATGGCCGATTTCCTGCTGGAAGAGGCCGGCGTGGCGGGATTGAATGGCGGCGCGTTTGGCGATTACGGGGAGGGGTACATTCGGTTTAGTTATGCGAATTCGCTGGAGAATTTGATGGAGGCTGTGGCGCGGATTGAGAAGGTGGCGCGGCGGTGGGAAGCAGTAGCCGTGCGTGGTTGAGCCGACGCCGCCCGGACAGGCGAATCTGCTAAACTCGCGCTTGAGGCGCCAACTTCGATGACGATTGACGATCGGCTGGATCGGCTTACCGAACGCCATGAAGCTCTGACACAATCGGTCGAACTGCTCAGGGCACATGGAAGCGAATGGTCGGAGCGTCTAGCGAGGCAAGCGGAGAAGTCGGACCGCGAGAACACGGCACTCAATCAAACGCTGCGCCGTGCCATACGCATGGCAGTGACCGAGGCGCGTAACGAACGGCGGCGCCGCCAGACGCTCGATGAATACATCACGAAGCTGGCAGCGGCGCAACTCATTACCGAGGAAAAGGTCCAGCGCACGGATGAGAATCTCGCGCGGCTAGAACAAACCGTCTCGCAATTCATCGACTCAATGCGCCGCGGCGGCAATGGCCACGCGTAATGTCTCCGTAATCCCATCGAGCTACATCTCCGGCCGCCCCTCCATCGCCTTCCAGCTTCGATAGCTAAACCGCTGTAGCTTCGCCCGGGTCTTGCTATGCGGGTCCACTGGAGGGTCTGGTAGATCCCGCTGCGCGAGTGCAGTAATGCGGCGGTGCCGTGGGCGGCTGCAGCCGAATCCTACTAAGTCAATCGCTGCTGTTGGATCTGATCCCACAGCGTGCGATACGAGTCACGTATGCCTGCATCGATATCGAGATCCCGCGATGGATGATTGACCTGGATCAACTTGATGGCGTCGGCGTAATCTTGAGCGCGATCAATGGGGCTTCCCATGTAGCTCGACAATTTGAGAGCAATCAGGTCGTGCAATGCGAGGATTTGGGGTTTCTCAGAAACTCTCGTCGGCATCGGGAAGCTGACTGGGCCTGGACCAACTTTACCACCACCGGGCAGCATGTCGATCTCAACTTTTGTCTCTCGATCCGTGACGGTCATTTTGGAGCCAAAATTCGCCTTAAAGCCGTTCATTGTCAACTTTTCAAGAGCGAACTGTACATCAGGTACGATAAGATCCACGTCTATGGTGAATCGCGGATAACCGTGTTCCTGGACAGCGAAGCCGTCACACACGTAGTGTGGAATGTTGAAGAGCTTCAACACGTTTAAAGCCTTCAAGAGCGTCTTTTCTAAATTGGTCGAGCCGCTGGCTTCTCTCAAGAGTTCCGCCTTTTCTCGAAACTGAGTCAAGGTCTTCATAACGTCATGAGCGGCACGGGGCAGAAAGACCGCTCCCCTTCCGCTTCGCTGTCGGCCTCGTCAAAGAGAAAATCGAGCCTTCCGGCTGCGGAATCCCGATCCATCTGCTCGTCCCACGCTGCCTGTCCCCGCTGCAGCGCGACCAGGGGGTCGCGCGCGGACGAGGGCGTCCGCCCCACCTTGGTTTTGGAGGGGCTACATCTCACGCCGACCCTCCATCGCCTTCCACATCGTCACCTCATCGGCGAACTCGATGTCGCTGCCCACCGGAATACCCATGGCGATGCGCGTCACCTTCACTCCCAGCGGTTTCAGCAGCTTCGATAGGTAGACCGCGGTGGCTTCGCCTTCCACCGTGGGATTGGTGGCGGCGATAATCTCCTCGATTCCGCCCGCCCCGATGCGCTCCACCAGGCTCTTGATCTTGAGCTGCTCCGGTCCCACGCCTTTCAGCGGCGACAACGCCCCGTGCAGCACATGATACAGACCGGAGAATTGACGCGTGCTCTCGATACCCAGAATATTGGGCGCTTCTTCCACCACGCACAACACCTTTTGGTCGCGGTTGGGATCGCGGCAGAACACGCACAGGTCGCCGTCGCTGATGTTATTGCAGACGCGGCACAGGCCGAGTTTGTCCTTCACGTCCAGCAGGGCCTGCGAAAGCTGCTCGGCGTCCTCGCGCGACGCGCGCAAGACGTGAAACGCCAGCCGCTGCGCCGACTTCTGGCCGATGCCCGGCAGGCGTTTGAATTCGGTGATCAGCCGCGCCAGCGGTTCCGCGAAATCCGGCATGGATTAAAACATACCCGGCGGCAGGCCCAGCCCGCCCAACATCCCGCTCATCTTCTGCTGGCTTTCCTGATCGACCTTCTTGGCGGCTTCGTTACAGGCCGCCAGCACCATGTCTTGCAGCATCTCGACATCGCCGGCCACCTCCGGGTCGATCTTCACGCTCAGCACGTTCTTGTGCCCATCCATGCCGATGGTGACCATGCCGCCGCCGGCCGAGGCCTCCACGCGGATCAGGGCGATCTCCTGCTGCATGCGCTCCTGCATTTGCTGCGCCTTCTGCATCATGTTCTGCATGTTGCCTGGTAATTTCACGTGGCTACTCCTTTAGGTTGCGAACCGTGCGGACTTCTCCGCCGAACAAATCCCGAAAGTTCTGTACTTCCGGATTCGCGAGCGCGCGGCGCGACGCGTCGTCTTCCCGCGCGCCGGGCGCGGCCGCGATTTTGTCTTGATTTTGCGCGGCGGCGTCTCCAATCGTAACTTTGATCTTAAGCGGTTTGCCGGCGATCTGGCGCACCGCCTGGTTGAGATCCGCCTCTTTCATGGCGATGGAGAATTCCCGAGGCGTATTGAACCGCAACTCCCCATTCGCCTCCACAATCTCGGAATGCTCGATGGCATCGGCGGTGAAAGCCATGCCCAGTTCCATCAGGGTGGCGTGGAGTTTTTCGCGCCAGGAAGAAGAGGGTGCTGGGTGCTGGGTGCTGGGTGCTGGTTTCGCCGCGTCGCCCTGTCGCCGCGTCGCCGCGTCGGGAATCGCCCCCTCGCCCGCTCGCCCCCTCGCCCGCTCAGTACCGATCCCGGCCAGCGCCTCCTCGATGGAAACCAGCCGCCCCGCCTGCACCATGCGCAACAACCCGAGCTCCAGGTGGAAGCGCGGTTGCAGCGAGAATTGCAAGTCGCGGAAGAGATCCAGCGAGAGCTGCAGATAGCGCGTCAGATCCTCTTCGGAAAACTGGCCGGCCATCTCCGCCAGCCTCTGCCGCTCGCCCGCCGACGCCGCAATCAGGCGCGTTTCGCCGCCCGCAATCTTGGCGACCAACAGATTCCGGAAATAACGCGCCAGCTCGCGGCTGAAGTGCTGCAGGTTTTGGCCGTTGCGCTCCAGCTCATTCACCACGTCGAGCATGCGCGGGGCCGCTCCGTCAGCCACGCCAGCCACCAATGCCTGGCTCACGTGCCCTAGCGCATCGAGCGAAAACGCGCCCAACAGCGCGCGCACTTCCGCGGCCTGCAGCGTATCGCCGCAGCAGGCGATGGCCTGATCCAGCGCCGAGAGCGAATCGCGCACGCTGCCCTCGCCGGCCTGCGCCAGCACCGACAGCGCCTCCGCATCCGCGTGGATGCCCTCTTGTTCGCAGATCCACGCCATGCGCGCCACCAGCGCTTCGAAATCCACCGCGCGAAAGCTGAAGTGCTGGCAGCGCGACGCAATGGTGGCCGGGATCTTGTGCGCCTCGGTGGTGCAGAGCATAAACACGGCCCACTCGGGCGGCTCTTCGATGGTCTTCAGCAGCGCATTGAAGGCTTCGTTGGTGATCTGGTGCGCTTCGTCGATGATGAACACCTTATAGCGGTCGCGCACCGGCTGATAGCGCACGTTCTCGCGCAGCTCGCGCATTTCGTTGATGCCGCGATTGGAGGCGGCGTCGATTTCGATCACGTCCGGCGACCCGCCCGCGGCGATTTCCTTGCAGCTCGCGCACACGCCGCAGGGCTGGCTGGTGGGACCGTTCACGCAGTTCAGGCAGCGCGCCAGGATGCGCGCCACGGTGGTCTTGCCGGTGCCGCGCTGCCCCGAAAAAATATAGCCGTGCGCGATGCGGTTCTGCGCGATGGCGTTTTCGAGCGTGGTTTTGACGTGCTCCTGATTCACCACGTCGGCGAACGATTGGGGCCGGTATTTCCGGGCGATGACCTGGTACATGGGTGGGCGAATGCCAGGCCCCGGGTGATCCGCGGCACACAGGTTAAACCACTACCGTTGCTTCCTTCCGGACCTGGCGGGGTTCGCGGCCGCCTGTCGCACGGAGCCCGAGACCTGACAATTCACTATCGTAACATGCGCCCTTCTTGGCTGCCGCGCACCCGGCCTAGCCGCCTAGCCGGGCCGCGTTGTGGAACCGTGCCGCGCGTGCTATTCCTTAAATCGTTGGATACCCTGTTGCAGGCCATTGCCGCGAAAAAGGAGCGGCTCGACAAGCTGCGGCCATTATCGCCGGAGGCGCTGGCCAACCTTGAACATTACTACGACATCGAGCTTACCTACACATCGAACGCCATTGAGGGAAATACTCTCAGCCCGGTTGAAACCGCCCTGGTGATTGAGCAGGGTGTGACCATCGGCGGCAAGCCGATGAAGGATCATCTGGAGGCGCTCGACCATTACGATGCGATCCGCTACGTGCGGGAGCTTGCCGGGCAGCCAGCCGGACCGGTTACCGAAGTCGACGTGCGGAACCTGCATCGCCTGGTGATGCAGCGCTCGCGCCCCGATATCGCGGGACGGTATGCGGACCTCAGCCGTTATGTCCGCACGGAAACTGGAAGGCATGCGTTCCCGTCGCCAGCGGAAATCCCCGCCCGCATGGGCGATTTGTCTAAATGGCTTCGGACGGCGCGCGACAACCCCGAGACAGCGTTCATTGCCCATCGCAGTCTGGTGGACATTCATCCCTTCAACGATGGCAACGGCCGTTCAGCGCGGCTATTGATGAACCTGATCCTGATCCGGGGCGGCCATCCGCCGGTGGCTGTGCGTCCGGAGGACCGGCCCGCTTATGTGCGCGGCTTGCAGGAGGCAGAGGCCGGGCAGGGGACAGAGAGTTTTGAGACGTTGCTTTACGAGCGCCTGGATGCAACGCTCGGCGAGTACCTGGCGGCGTTTCAGGAAGGCCAGCCCGGCTACAATGGACCCTGAGGATTCCTGGGATGCACAAGGTTTTGCGTTCGTCAGCCGTCTTTGCGTTAGCGGTTTTCATACTCACGCCACTGGACGGGCAGCCACCCGGCGGTCGCGGCCAAGCGCCTGAGCATGTACCCACGATCGAGGAGAAAGCCGCCAGCATGCGCAAGCTGGATGGATACTTCCCGCTGTATTGGGACGAGCGCACGGGTGGCCTGTGGCTCGAGATCTCCCGCTGGGATGACGATTTCCTGTTGGCCACCGGCTTGGCGGCGGGACTGGGTTCCAACGATATCGGCCTGGACCGCGGGATGGAGGATAGCGGCAAGGTGGTCCGGTTCGAGCGCGTGGGTCCCAAGGTTTTGCTGGTGCAGGGGAACGAGTCGTTTCGTTCGTCGAGCGCCAATCCGGCCGAACGGCGTTCGGTGGAAGACTCCTTCGCGAAGTCGGTTCTGTGGGGTTTCACCGTAGGGGCTGAGACCAATGGCCGCGTGCTGGTGGATGCCACCGAGTTCTTCGTGCGCGACGGAGGTGGCGCCGGTAGTGCGCTTTCCGGCAACGGCGGAGCGTATAAGATCGACAAGACTCGCAGCGCGATCTATCTGGCACGCACCAAGGCCTTCCCCAAGAACACCGAGATCGAAGCGACGGTGACCTTCACGAACGAATCGACGGGCGGACGTGGGGGCTTCGCGCCCACGCAGGGGCCGCCTCCGATCCAGGTGACGGCCCCGGGCTCCGCGCCTGCGCGCGGCGGACGGGGCTTCGGCGGCGGCCTGTTTTCAGGCACGGTGGCCAGCGTCACGCCCACCGCCGAAGCTGTCACCCTGCGGGAACACTATTCGCTGGTGGAGTTGCCCGACAACAATTACCAGCCGCGCTACGACGATCCACGCGCCGGCTACGGCGGCCTGAACTTTGTGGACTACAGCACGCCCATCGGCGAACCCATGGTGCGGCGCTACATCCATCGCCATCGCCTGGAGAAGAAAGATCCGAACGCGGAAATGAGCGAGCCGGTGAAGCCCATCGAGTATTGGGTAGATCCAGGGGCGCCGGAAGACGTGCGCCAAGCCCTGATCGAAGGCGCAAGCTGGTGGAATCAGGCCTTCGAAGCGGCCGGTTTCCGGAACGCTTTCCATGTGGCCGTGCTGCCCGATGGCGCGGACCCCATGGACATCCGCTACAACATGATCAACTGGGTGCACCGGTCGACGCGCGGATGGAGCATGGGCGGTACGGTCAACGATCCGCGCACGGGGGAGATTATCAAAGGCACAGTTACGCTGGGCTCGCTGCGCGACCGGCAGGATTACCTGATCTTCGAAGGGCTGCTCTCGCCGTATACGAAAGGCGATGAAAAGCCCGATATCCTCTATCGCACGGCGCTGGCGCGTATCCGGCAGCTTGCAGCCCATGAGGTGGGCCACACGCTCGGCCTGGGGCACAATTACTACGACAGCACGCAGGGATGGATCTCGGTGATGGATTACCCGCATCCGCAAGAGAAGCTGCGGGACGATGGCTCGATCGATTTGTCGCAGGCGTATCCGGCGCGCATCGGCGAGTGGGACAAGGTGGCCATTAATTATGGCTATCGCCAGCTTCCGCGCGGGGATGAATCCGCGGCCCTGTCGCGCATTCTGGAAGATGCCTGGGACAAGGACCTGCGTTACTTCACCAACCAGGATACGGACATTCACCCGCGCGTGGATCAGTGGTCGAACGGCGTGAACCAGGCCGATGAGTTGAACCGCATCATGAAGATCCGGCGGGCCGCGCTCGACCGACTGGGCGAGCACACCATTCGCAACGGTGCGCCCATGGCCACCATCGAAGAAGCGCTGGTGCCGATCTTTATGTATCACCGCTACTCGGTGGAATCCGCTGCGTCGAGCATTGGGGGCGAGGACTTCGTTTACGGCATGCGCGGCGACGGGCGGGCGCCGGTGAAGTGGGAGCCGGCCGCCAATCAACGCAAAGCGTTGGAGGCTCTGGCCAATACGCTGAAGCCTGCCGAGTTGGCCGTGCCCAAACAGGTGCTGGATGCGATTCCGCCGCGCCCGCCGGGCTTTGGCCGCCATCGCGAGTTGTTTCCGCGCACTACTGGCGACGCATTCGATCCGCTGAGTCCGGCGACGGTGGCTGCGGATGTGACGGTGGGGTTCGTCCTGCAGTTGGACCGGGCGGCCCGCATGGTCGCGCAGCACGCGGTGGATCCGGCGCTGCCGGGTCTTGAAGAAGCGATCGACCGGCTGACGAAAGCCACTTTCGACGCGCCGGCCGGTTCGGCGTACGAATCTGAGATCCGCCGCGCGGAGGAGCGCGTGCTGGTGGATCGCGTGATGTGGCTGGCCACCGGCGCGCCCAATGGGCAAGTGCGCGCCATCGCTGCATGGAAGCTATCGAAGCTGGCGGTACGTTTGAAAACGGAAGCGGGCGCGGGCGAAGCGGAGCAGGCGCAACGCGCGCTGCTGGCGGCGGACATCAAGCGTTTCCTGGAGCGTCCGGCCGACGCGGCGCGGCCCATGCCCGCGCCCGACGCGCCTCCCGGTGCGCCCATCGGCGGAGATGCGGGTATGGATTGGCTGGCGCCGGTTTCCGCTTGTGACTGGAGCGCCGGGCCACTATAGTACCGCTTCTGTTGTTCCACAAAGCCCGAAATGGTAGAGTGCCTGCATTGAGGTGATGTCATCGATGAAGGCCGCAGCCGCTTTGCTTTTCACATTGCCGGCGATCACGCTGGCGCAGCAGGTGGCGATCAACGTGTATGCCATGCCTGCCCCAATCAGCGCTCCCGACGGCATGATTCCCGGCCCGCAGGGCTCGGTCTGGTTTATCGATGGAGGAGACATCGGGCGCGTGACGCCGGCAGGGAGCATCACGCAGTTTTCTACAAATACGGGATGGGACGTTGGCGGGATCACAGCAGGCCCGGATGGCGATATTTGGTTTGTCGTCGCAAATGGCCACGCCATCGGAAGCATGACCACAACGGGGACGGTTACCGAATATCCTTTGCCCCCCGACAGCGATGCCCTCGCCATTGCGGCGGGCCCGGATGGCGCGCTGTGGTTCACCGACTATGGCCTGAACGAGATCGGGCGCATGACTACCACCGGTGTGGTCAGTTACTATATCGTTCCCACACCGGTAGCCGGCGTCGCCGCCATCGCGAGGGGACGGGATGACGCGCTCTGGTTTCTGGAGGAATACGGCAACAATATTGGCCGGATCACCACCAACGGAGTGGTCACCGAGTACCCCTTGCCAACCCCCAATGCCGGCCTTTATTGTTGCATCACTAGCGGGCCGGACGGGGCCATGTGGTTTGACGGGCCAGGCTTCTTCGCTCCTAGTTTCATTGGACGCATCACCGCCGCGGGTGAGATCACGGAGTTCCCTCTCAGCAATGTGCCGCAAGGCATCACGACAGGGCCGGATGGCGCGTTGTGGTTCACGTACAACGCCGGCATCGGGCGCATCACAACGGCGGGCGCGGTCAGCTATTTTCCGGGCGAAGGGAACTCGATCACGCAGGGGCCCGATCACGAGTTATGGCTGACCAGTGGGGTAGGGAACGGAGGGGTTTACACACCCGGCGTAATCGAGGAGATGGTCTTCGAGAGCGCCACCCTGACTGTCAGCCCGGCCAGCGGGGCGCCAGGGGCGAACCTTCAGTTTGCGGGGAACGGATTCGCCCCCAATGAAACCGTTCAAATCTACAAGCGCGGCGTGGGGTCCGAGGTGCTGGCAACCGCCACGGCGGATTCCAGCGGTTCGATCTCCGCCTCCGCGCCAGTGCCCCAGTCTCCTTATTTATTTCAAGATTCGAGGGTCTTTTTGGGCGTGGGACAAAGCAGTGGAAACCTTGGCGCGGCCCCTTTCACCGTTACATCGCGCTTGCGGGCGACCCCCAACTCGGGAGCCGCCGGGAGCACAGCCACCATTGACGGTTATGGCTTCGGTCCGTTTGAAGAACTCGCCATTTTCTGGAGAGATTACTCTACGCTGCTGGGCACTGTCACGGCGGACGTCAACGGCACATTCAATGGCAGCGCGGCCGTCCAGTTTACGGTACCGGCGGACGCGACACCCGGCGTTTATCGGCTGATTGGATATGGCAGGTATGCCGGGAACTTCTGTTATGGCGAATTCACGGTGGAGTGAGGATCATCCGATGCGCGGACTTCAAAAACCCGGAAAACTACGGAGGACTTTCGTCCCGGCGTTAGTCATTATCGCCGCCTCTTTCCATACTCCATCCGCTGCCCAGACGCTGCAGAGGCTGTACCGCTTCCAAAACGAGTTGCCCAGTCCGAATGGCGGCCTGGCGATCGGCCCAGGGGGCGTGTTGTACGGCACCACCTATGACGGGGGGGCTGGCGGTAACGGCACTGTGTTCGCGTTGACGCCGCCTGCGTCTCCAGGCGGCGCGTGGACGGAAACCACCGTCTTCGAGTTCGGGAGCACCGGTCCGGCCAATCCCGTTTCGGGTGTAACGATCGGCAGCGATGGGGTGCTCTATGGAACGACCCTCAGCGGGGGCGCTTTGGACCAGGGAACCGTGTACTCGTTGACCCCGCCTGCCTCCCCCGGCAGCACCTGGACGGAAACCATACTGCACACCTTCGACAGTACGTCGGGCACCGATGGCGCCGCCCCCTATGCGGGCGTGACGATCGGGAGTAATGGCGAACTCTACGGCACCACGGCCTTTGGCGGCCGTCTGAACTCCGGCACCGTTTACCAATTGACGCCGCCTTCTTCGCCGGGCGGTACGTGGACAGAGACCTTGATTTACGAGACCCCGGCCCTCTACACGCCGGCGAATCCTTATGGAGGCGTGGTGGCCGCCAGTAACGGAGTGCTTTATGGCACTGCCTTCGAACTTTACGAGTATTTTGGCGGGGCCGTTTACTCGTTAGTCCCACCATCATCCCCCGGCGGCGCTTGGACGATGACCACTCTGCATGAATTCACCACCACGGGAGACGGAAGTTGCCCGTACGCAGGTTTGGCGATGGATAGCGGCGGGGTGCTCTATGGCACGACGTTCTATGGTGGAACCAGCACCGCTTGCACCAATGGCTGCGGCGCAGTCTTTTCCATTACGCCGTCCTCTTCGGGCACCTACGCAACCGAAGCCGTGCTCTATAGTTTCACCGGCGGAAACGACGGATCGAGTCCCCAGGCCAAGCTGGCGATCGGTCCGGACGGCAAACTCTACGGAACCACGGAGGGCGGCGGAAATCCGCGCGGCGGCACGATCTTTTCCTTGACACCGCCAACCCAGGAGGGAGGCGTGTGGACCTACAAGCTGCTGTACAGTTTCAATGGCACCACGAATGGGGATTGGCCTAGCCCTCTTGTAATCGGCAAAGGCTTACTCTATGGCACTACTTACGCCTACCCGAGCGCGGTGTTCGAGCTGCATCCTTAGCACCGAGCGCTCGTAACGCGAAGGCGAGGGAAGCTGCCGGGCTCAGAGGCACGCGGACATTTCATTACCTTGCCGTCGTACTTGATATATCCTCACGGCGACGAACAGAGGCAGGCTGTGGCTGCTAAAGCCGAGGCTGCGAAGCAGGAAGGCGACCGTCTGGTGAAGGCTGGAGACTACCAGGCGGCCGTTACGGCGTACGACCAGGCCATTCAGATGAAACCCTCGTTTGCGGCCGCTTACAAAGGCCGGGGCATAGCCCACCGCCGCCTTCGCCAACCCGAGAGCGCTATCGAGGACTTTGATCGGGCAATCCGGATCGATCCCGAAGACGCGGAGGCGTATTGCGAACGGGGCGGCGCGCACTCAGCGCTACGGCAGTTCGCGGCGGCGATTCAGGATTTCGACAAGGCCATCGAGAAGAAGCCCGACTACGGGCGGGCCTACTCCGCGCGCGGCGGGGCAAAGTCCGCAGCGGGCGACAAGGCGGGGGCTGAAGAAGACTGGGCCAAGGCTGAGTCGCTGGGATCTTCCTTTAAGCGCATTCGGGTGGGAGGCAATGTGGCGCAAGCCAAGCTGATCCGCAAGCCTCAGCCAGAGTACCCACGCGAAGCTAAAAAGGCGGGCATTTCAGGTTTGGTGAGGATGAACGCGATCATCGGCAGGGATGGAACGATCATCGATCTGGCGCTGGTCAGCGGAGATCCATTGCTGGCCCCGGCGGCCATGGAAGCGGTCAGGCAGTGGGTCTACCAACCGACACTGCTCGACGGCAGACCGGTGGAAGTGGTGACACAGATCGACGTGA
>Ga0302325_10001771_pt1 | contig 54183 bp, 52 predicted proteins | sample Palsa_T0_2_FD_201948 | JGI IMG/M metagenome (GOLD analysis project Ga0302325, IMG submission 201948) | Peat permafrost microbial communities from Stordalen Mire near Abisko, Sweden - Palsa_T0_2 | ecosystem: Environmental > Terrestrial > Soil > Palsa > Peat permafrost | place: Sweden: Abisko...
TAGTGTCTTTAGCGATGGAGGGAAAATTCTCGAACGAGGGACTTCAGGGTCTAGAAGACGATGACGACGTGCTTACCGCAATGGCACGCGAACTCGTCACTCAGAAGGGAGTAGGGGATTCAGCAAGTGCAGTCTGGAAAGCAGTTCAGGAGCAGCACGCGCGACTGCTGCCGCCTTCTTCAACGCTCAACGACGCAGAGCATGTCGCTCCGCTAGCCCCGGAACGCGTCGGGGTCAATGGCACAGCGAGCGGTTTGGTGTTTGGATCCCCGATGCCCAAGGAATCACCGCGCCGAAAGCCAGCCGCTGTCGAGCCCGTTGCCGATACCGACTGCCAACTGTCGCTGTTCTGAATTCAAATGTCGGGCGGTGGCTTTCACTCTTCTGATGGATAACTGTACCAATCAGAACCAGGCCTATGCGATAGCCCGACGCCGCTATTGCGATGCTTGAGAATGCGCTTGCGGGATACTGGCCGACTTCCTGTTACTAATCCGGCCAACTTCCTCGCTGTTTGGTTTTAATCGAGCGACGGCTGTCGTCCATAGATTCCCGACCAGCCTTCCATTAGCGTTGTTTATGGACGGATGCCCGACCATCCATTCCCTATCCCGCCAACTCACTAGAACTGAGACCGTTAACGGCATTTCCCACTGCCACCGCGAGTGACCTCATTTGCCTGGGGGCGCGCGCCGCGAAGTGACGTGCGGCTACTCAGCGAGTGCAGAAAGGGTGATGTGGCAGCTACGAATGTTCGATGCCCGAGCCGCCCAACTCGACGGGCTTGCCGTGGGGTGTATGGCGATAGGCGTTGGCCCACGCTTCTTTGCGTTCGAGCATCGCTGCCGGATTCGACAATCCTTTCGCCGTCACCAAACGTTCCAGCGCTGCCAACCAATGGCGATAATAAACCGTACCATCGTCGGGCTCGCCGCGATCCACCGCCGCCTTAAGTTCATCCGCCAGCGCAGCGGCCCACTCCTTCCAAGTGAAATGCCCCTGCTCGGAGAGCCGCACGGCGAGGGCAAATGCCTGGGCTTCCCAAGGCTCGGCGAATTCCGGCCCGCCGTCGTCGCGGGGTATCGGAGGAAGCGCGGCGAGATCAGGCTTGTTCAAGGTAATCCTCCCAGAGATCGATATATACGGAATCGCGCGCGGATGCTGCCTCACCCCACAACTCGCGTGCCGCGAAGCGCACCGAGTAAACGTGTTGCGGATTTTCGCCGCGTCCGTAGACGTTAGTGTCCGGGAAAGCCTGGACGCCGCGATCCCGTTCGATGACGCCGATCCGGCCGCGAGCATAGCGGGGCAATCGCGTGTGCCCAACCGGATTCATCTTGCGAGCGCGCACCCGCTGGCCGATCAAGTAGCGCGGCTGCACCGCCGTCTTGAGCATGACTTGAGGGAGTCGAAACGGAAGCACCGCAGCTTCGGCAGGCTTAAGCGCCGGGAGGGACTTCACGGAGCCCTTGGCAGGTTTACCAGTCGTGATCTCCTCGCGCGTGACCAAGCCGCTTGCGGCAAACAACTCGACCATTGCGGCGTACCATTTCTCGTAGTAGCTCATGCGCAGGTAGTCCGCCGCTGGAAGACTCTCAATGGCTGGGCGCAATGAAGGAGGCAGTTTCCCGGTTGCCGCGATGGCGCGCCGCATGGCTACCAGTCGCCCTTCCCAGGGCGCATGAAACACAGGCTCGTTCTTTTCCGGCACGATATCGCCAAAGCCCTGCATCCCGCCCAGGTCATGTATGCCGTTCATGCTTTGCCTCCAGCCGGTGGCGCAACTTTGGACACGCCAATCATCGAGTCGCGCGTGACTAGAGAGGCTAGTGCGTCCTCTTTCAGGTTTTCCGTTCCCGCAGGGCGCTCCGGAAGAACCAGGTAGCGCTCCTCTGCCGTGCTATCCCAGACGCGCACTTCAACGTCCTCTGCAAGTTGGGTCTCAAATTCGCGCAGCACTCCGCGTGGATCAATCACTGCACGCGAACGATAAGGAGCGGACTTGTACCACACTGGAGGAAGTCCCAAGACTGGCCATGGATAGCATGAGCACAGAGTGCACACAATCAGATTGTGAACTTTGGGGGTGTTTTCAACTACACGAATGTCAGCGCCTTGCTCGCCGGTGTAGCCGAGTTCAGCAATGGCGGCAGTGCCATTCTCCAACAGGCGCTGCTTGAAGGCAGGATCGGTCCAGGCTCGCGCAACGACGCGCGCGCCGTTGCGTGGGCCGACTTTATGCTCGTACGTGTCGACCAGCGCATCGAGCGAGGCGCGATCCACCAAATCAACGGCAGATTGTAGGGCTGCGGACTGTTCGGGGTGAATGCCCTCAGTCGCGAAGCGCCGGTCAAATCCAATCCTTAATCCTCGGACGTCTTTGTTCAGTTCGTCCAAAATATACGGCACGGGTGCTTTAAGCGAGGTTGGATCGTTGGAATCGAAACCGGCGATGGCCTCAAGCATTACGGCTGCGTCGCCCGCTCGGCGTACGATTGGACCGACGTGATCGAGTGATTCGGCCAGCGGAAAGACGCCGTACCGGCTGACGCGTCCATAGGTCGGTTTCAGGCCCACAACTCCGTTGGCCGCCGATGGATAGCGAATCGAACCGCCCGTATCGGTACCAATCGAGCCATAGCAAAGCCCCGCAGCAGTCGCCACGCCGGACCCACTCGAAGAAGTGCCAGCCCATAGATCTTCACGCCACGGATTCACGGGAATATCGCGTGCAGGGTTGTAGCCCGTCATTGCCCCTTCTGTCAGGTTAAGCTTTCCCAGCAGAACCGCTCCCGCTTGACTTAACTTGGTTACTACTGTCGCGTCATGGTCCGGGATGAAGTTGGCGTAAATGCTCGTCCCCGCCATGGTCCGGACGCCTTTCGTGTAGCACAGATCCTTCACTGCGATAGGCACACCGTGTAGCGGACCTCGATACGTTCCGCGTTGGATTTCTTCTTCCGCTCGCTTCGCTGCTTCCAGCGCCTGCTCACGCATCACGGTGGCATAGCTTTTCAGCTTCGGATCTACGGTTGCAATGCGATCCAACATGCGAGTCGTCAGTTCAACGGGCGAGATTTCCTTGGATTGAATGCGACGAGCGACGTCACGCAAGCTGCTGTAGTGGAGGGGTTCCATCGCAGGCTGCTTTCCGGATTGGCTACTAGCTGACGCCGCCGCGTTCGACTCCTTGGAGGCACATGAGGATTGAAGCGACAGGAGCGCGGCGCTGCCAACGCCAAGGAGAGCCTGCCGTCTGGACATGCGTGCTTCACCGTTCTTGGGGCCTTTGCTCATATGTACACCTCCGCGTTGAACACGTTCAGGTCTTGGGATTTCCATTGCGGAGCCCCGGTTTCTACAGCATAGATGGATCTTCGCACATTAGATCAAACTGTCGTTCAGGACGCTCATCTGGCGAACTCTAGCCGCTGAATAGCGAACAAGTGCTGGATGACGTCGCACTCGGAAGTTGGAAGTCACCCCCGGATGCGGCCAAGATCCGCTGCCAAGTAGGCAACGATGTCACTTGCCTTTCAGGCCGTCGCGCCAGGCGATTACTTCGAGTTCGCCCCGGACTGCGTCCTCGACGCGGACCACGGGGTGCACTTGGAATACAAATGCAGGGAGCATCGAGCAAAACTTGTGAATCGTTAGTGGATCGTCGCAGTCCACCAACATATGCCCACCCACTCGCCCACACGAATTACGAAAAACTCGATCTTGAAATTGGCTGGCGCCTTCCACTGGCCAAACACCTCAAGGATTCGCTTCTGGGCATTCTCATACTCTATGGGCGAACCGATCACATCCGCTTAAGTCTACTCGTCCTTCGGGTTGATGCGGGGCAACCAGCGCTGCGTGAGCAAAGTTGCCGAGTTTGTCGCCGGAAGAAAGCGGCATGTGCTTGATGTACAGCGGTTCGATTGCGCCGTCCACGCCTCTCCGACGTCACCCACCTTATTCTTCTTCTTCCGCGTGGGCGTCACCGTCTGGCGCGGCGCTCCGGCACCCAAATTTACTTTCGCCGGGAACTGTGTCACACTGTGTCACATGAAGCGCACTACGGTTCGGGAACTCCACTTGCAAACCAGCGCCATTGTTCGCGCAGTGGTTGAAGGGGAATCGTTCATCGTCGAGAAATCGGGGGTTCCCGTAGCCGAACTGCGCCCTCTCGAAACGCCCCCCCCTACCCGAAGGATGCCGAATAGAGAAGCCATCATTTCCAAGATGAAACGGGTAGGAGACAGCGGACGCATTCTAGAAGAAGATCGCTCTTGAGACTGTGTTTCGACACGGCGTATGTAGCGAAGTGTTACATTAACGAAGCCGATTCTGAAGCTGTCCGAAAGTTAGTTCAAAGCTCGTCGGGATTGTACGCGTCTTCCTGGTGCATTCCGGAGATGGCATGTGTGTTTCAGCGTCAGATTCGAGAATTTAGGATGCCGCGGTCGGAAGCTACAAGGGCACGAGAGTTTTTCCTTGCGGACGTCCAAAGTGGCGTCTGGTCGCTCCTGCCGATTTCCGAAGGGTTCCTGTTCCGCGTGGAATCTCTGATACGTACTCTTCCTCGCTCCGTGTATTTGCGTGCGGGTGACGCCATCCATCTGGCTGCCGCTCAGAGCGCGGGCTTCACCGAGATTTGGTCCAACGACAAGCGCCTCCTCGAAGCCGCCCCCGCCTTCGGCCTAACCGGCAAATCCGTCTAAGCCTGCTACCCTAACTTCCGATGGCTCACCCACGCCTCATCGACGTCACTCGCCTCTTCGCCCGCGTCGGCGTCACGGTCTTCGGCGGCGGCGATCCCACCATCGCAATCCTCCAGCGCGAGTTTTACCGCCGTTCCTGGCTGAGTCCCGAGAAATTCGCCATCGCATTCGGACTCGCCAGGCTCACGCCCGGCACCAACGTGCTCGCGTTCTGCGCGGCCTCCGGATGGTACATCCTTGGAATCGCCGGCGCGCTGGCGGCCGTCCTCGCCATCACCATTCCCGCCTCCGTGCTGGTGGTCTGGCTGACCAGCGCCTACGATCTCACCGCGCATAACCGGCTCGCGCTATCCATCGCCAACGCCCTTCTCGCCGCGGCCGTCGGCACCATGATCGGCGCGGCTCTGCTACTGGTTCGCACCCAATGCAAGCCCGGCCGATGGCTCCGGCCGGTTGCCATCTCCCTGGGCGCGTTTCTGCTGGCCTACGCTGCCAGGCTGACTCCGCTCCAGGTAATCGGCGTGGCGACAGTCGTAGGATTTTTCTGGGTGGAGCAATGAATCTTGTCGTTCTCTATCTGCTGCTGGTGAAAGCTACCTTGACGTCTTTCAGCGGCCTGGCCTCGTTGCCCATGGTTCGCAACGACTTTGTGGTTCGCCGTCACGTTCTCACGGATCGCCAGCTCAACACCGCCGTCGCCGCGGGACGCATCGGTCCAGGTCCGCTCGGAATCTACGTCGTCAGCGTCGGATTCCTCGTCGATGGAGCGCCGGGAGCGGCCGCTGGCTGGCTCGCGATGATCACGCCCGCCTTCCTGATCATCCCCATGCTGCGCTTTCTCGGAGCCCGTGCCGAACACCGGCGCGCCAGAGCGATAGCCCGCGCGGTGCTTTTTGCCGGAGCCGGACTCATGGCCTCCGCCGCGGTGCCCCTGGCACGCGATGCCATCACCAATCCCTTGTCGCTTGGGATCTTTGCCGTGAGTTTTCTGCTCATCGCCGGCGCACGCGTCGATTCGCTGTGGGTCATGCTCGGCGCCGCGCTGGTCGGCGTGGCCGCGTTCCAGTTCTGATATACTCAGCCGTATCTGTGCAGCTTCTATGTCGGATTTCCGTTTAGGCGACGTCATTGACGATCACTGCATCAAGTGTCGTCGGGTCACCAACCACGCTATCGTTTCTTTAGTCGGCGCACAGCCCGCCAAAGTCCGGTGCCGCACCTGCTATCACGATCATGACTATCGCCACGAACAGGCGCCGCCGTCCAAGAAAGACCTGAAGAAGGCCGAGCTTTTCAAGGAAGTTCTCGCCGCTGCCTCTCCGGGGGCCACCATCGAAGCCGCCGAGGATCCGGAGGGCCCGCCTGCCGCCCCCGCGCCACCTGCGAAAGCCGCCAAGAAAGTTGCCGCGCGCGGCAAAAAGGCGTGAGCGGCTCCCTGGCGCACGGCGAATGGGACCCGGCCCGCTATCAAGACAAGCATTCTTTTGTGTGGCGCTATGGCGCGGATCTTCTGGAACTTCTGGACCCCCGGCCCGGCGAGCGGATTCTCGATCTCGGCTGTGGCACGGGCCAGCTCACCGCGGAAATCGCGCGTTCTGGCGCGCAGGTTACCGGCCTCGATAATTCGGCGGATATGCTGGCCGGCGCTCGTCAGAACTTTCCCGGCCTTTCGTTCGTTTTGGGCGATGCCGCCGGCTTCGATTTCGCCGAGCCTTTCGATGCTGTCTTCTCCAATGCCGTGCTCCACTGGGTAAAGAACGCCGCGGGCGCCGTTTCGTCCATCGCACGCGCGCTCGTCCCCGGCGGGCGCTTCGTCGCCGAATTCGGCGGCCAGGGCAACATCGCGTTGGTTCAGGCTGCTTTGCGCGCTGTACTCGGACCCTCCGCCGATGAACAGTCGCCCTGGTTTTACCCCGGCATCGGCGAATACTCGAGTCTTCTGGAACGGCACGGCCTGGAAGTTCGCAATGCCAGCCTGTTCGACAGGCCGACCCCGCTCCAGGGCGAAGACGGCTTGGACCAGTGGCTGCGTATGTTCACCCAAACCTACCTGCGCCAGTTCTCGCCCGAACGCGCCGACGAAATCGTTCGCCAGTTGGTGGAACGCCTGCGTCCCGTACTCTATCGGGACGGGATTTGGACGGTAGATTATCGCCGTCTTCGCGTAGTGGCCATCCGCACAACCTAAGGCGTTCAGCCGAGCGACTTGGCGCCGGTTAGCCCGTAGCATCGGGCTAGCATGGTGCTCCCGGTGTTCTTCCTGTTCGCAGCCATCGCTGTGAGCGAAACCGCCCCCGCGCCGAATCAATACCTGGTTCCGACCGCCGATCCCTCCGTTCAACGCGCCGGCCAATTGCTGAACGCCAACCAGCCCTCCCAGGCGCTCAATCTGTTGCGGGCCGCCATCGAACGGCATCCCCGCGACCCAGGCGTCCTGCTGCTGGCCGGACTGGCGGCTCATCGCTCAGACCAGCTCCATGCCGCGCTCGGTTATTGGTCGCAGTCGCTCGATCTCGCACCGGACAACGCCGCACTGAATGCCATCTATCGGGACGCCCAGCGCGAAGCAGCGGCCGACCGCAGTGGCGCCAGGCTCTACAGCCCGCACATCGCCCTGCGCTATGAAAACGCCGCTATCCCGGCGGATGCCGCTCGTTCCGTCCTGGCCACGCTCGAAGAGGATTACTCGCGCATCTCAGCGCAGCTCGGCTGCTCCCCGGGCGAACGCATCGTTGCGATCGTGCAAAGCCGCGAGCAGTACCTGCGCGGAACCGCCGCCGCGGAATGGAGCGGCGGTCACTACGACGGGCGCATTCATGTTGCCTGGTCCGCATCGGAGCCGGGCGAGCCCGGCATCGGGCCGCGCATCAAGCGCGCCCTGGCGCACGAATTGGTGCATGCCTGCTTGATGAGCCTGCCATCCGGCTCCCATCCCTGGCCGGTCTGGCTGCAGGAAGGGCTGGCACAGAAACTGTCAGGCGATACGCTCCAGCTTGCGGTAAGGGAACAACTGCGGCGCCTTGCCGTCACTCACGCGCTCCCTCGCCTGGAGAGCCTGGACCAGGATTGGTTCAGCCTGCCCCGCGAGCAGGCCGTGGCCTCCTACAACCTCTCGCTCGCTGCCGCGGATGCCCTCTTCGACGATTACGCCAGCCACGGGATTCTCAAGATCCTCACTAACCCCGAAACTCTTCCCCAAATTACCGCCGACCTCGACGCCAAACTCGGGTTGTAGCTCGAATCCGAACCCCGAATTGTCTTTGCTTAACTTTGCTTAACCGGCTTAGTCCCGGTACCTTACTCGCGAATCTTTGGTACCTTGTAACCGTGAGCGGGCACCTTAGCACTTGAGTACTACGCGTCAAGGCGAGATAATTCTGAATTACGTGGTAACGCTGTGCTGGTTGTGTGAGAAACAGACCGTAGATCGTGGCGGGGCTTGTCACGCCTGCAGACGAGCCGTTCGCAACGATGCTCCAGCTCCCAGACCGCGCTTGAATCCGGCCAGGTCGGCCGGAGTCCTGGCCGCCTTGTTGAGCATCACTGCCGCCTTGCTCACCCCCGCCATGGTCTCGCCGCCAACCCTGCCCTGGCGTACGCCGGTCACACCCCGTCTCGCGGCTGCCGCTCCGGTCACTTACCGGACCACCATGGTGGTGGAGCAAGTGAAACGCAAAGTGTACCCTTATTCGATCGTGCCGGGCGGCGCCGAGAACGTGCACCAAGCCAAGGTGGCAATGACCGACCCCGCCATCAAGGCTCACTATGCAGGCGTCGATCTCGCCCAATTGAAGGAAGTGAAGCTGACCGCAAATCTCTCGGGATACGTTTCCTACCGTTGGGGTGACAAAATCTATTGGACCAAGAAGACCGTCACGCTGCGGGCCGGTGAAACCATATTCACCGACGGCTCCAATATCGTCCGCGGCCGTTGCCTGAACTGCTACTCAGCGCGTCCCATGCTGCCGGTCCGGCCGGCCGAGCCTACCGAAGCGGTCCTGGACACTCCGGTTGAAATGCCGGTGACCGTTTATTCGTTCCCGAAGCTTCCGGTGCTGGCGCCCGAACTGCCGCTGCCGCCCGGCGAACTAACCCCTGTCGTCCCGGCCATTCTGCCCACGGCGGTGACAACCATCGGCAAGACCGGAGGCGGCATCTTTTTTCCGATCATTCCCATTATCCCGCCCATCCACCACCATCCATCCAGCCCGCCCTCGGTTCCCACCGCTCCCATACCTCCCACGGTCCCGCCGGTCGCGATTGTGCCGGAGCCAAATTACGGCTGGCTGCTCGCGCTGGGATTCGTTGGCTTGACCCTGGCCAGATATTTCAGGCGTCGCGCGCTTCCCTGAGGTTTTCACCCGAGGGACTTGGCGCGCGAAAGGCCATAGCATTGGTATGAGGCTCGCAGTCCTATGGCGCTCCCGGTGCTGTTCTTTGTTGCCGCGATGGCGGTTCGCACGGATCAGACTCCGCTGCGCTCGGGTTGCGACCCCACAGACGGAATCGTGGCCAGTTTGCCTGCGGGCACACCGGTAGAGGTGCGCTTCCGTCTTTCGGACGGTTCGGATTGCTTCAAAGTAGCCGCGACAATCGACGGCAAAGATGTTTTGGGATACGTGCCCGCCTCCGCGCTCGCCGGTTTGGAGCGATACGAAAAGGAACGGTCCTCGGCCGCCTCAGTGGATACACTGCGCGCGCTCAATCCGGTTGTCACCGAATCCAGGAAAGCCATTGCGAAGGCCGGCGACCCCGCGCTAGACCGCGCCGCGCAGCTGCTGGAGGCCAATCAGCCCGCGCAAGCGCTGGAGCAGGTGCAGACGGCCATCCCACGGCATCCGCGCGATCCCAACGTGCTGGTGCTCGCCGGGCTTGCCGCCTACCGCTCTGACCAGCTCCGCGCCGCGCTCGACTATTGGAAGCAGGCCCTGGATCTGGCGCCCAACGACCCTTTGGCGGCAATTTACGAACGAGTCAAGCGCGAAGCCGATTCCGATCGTAGCGGCGACAAGCTCTACGGCCTGCACGTGGCGCTGCGCTATGAAGGCGAAGCGCTGCCCGCCGATACGGCGCGCGCCGTGCTGTCGGCGCTGGATGGCGACTATTCGGCCATCGCCGCTCAGTTGGGATGCACCTCGGACGAGCGCATTGTCGCCATCGTGCAAAGCCGCCAGGCTTACCTGCGCAGCACCGGCGCCGCGGAATGGAGCGGCGGAGAGTATGACGGACGGATTCACATTGCAGCCGTGCCCAATATGACGGACGGCGCGCAACTCAGTCCGCAATTGCAGCGCTCTTTGGCGCACGAACTGGTGCACGCCTGTTTGACCAGCATTCCATCCGGCTCCACGCCCTGGCCGGCTTGGCTGCAGGAAGGCCTGGCGCAAAAACTCTCCGGCGATACGCTGCCCCCTGCGGTTCGCGATCAACTGCGCCGGCTGGCCGAAACACACGCCATCCCGAAGCTCGAAAACCTGCAGCAGAACTGGTCGCGCATGAGCACCCAGAATGCGTCCGCGGCTTATAGCCTGGCGCTGGCCGCCGCCGACGCGCTGTTCGATAATTACGCCGGCTACGGGATTCGCAATATCCTGAACAATCCCGAGACGCTCCCCCGCGTCACCGCCGACCTGGACTCGAAACTCGGTCTCTAGGCATAACCACGCTCAGCGCCAACCCCCAATCCCCAATCCCAGCGGCGAGCCCTGCGAGCCGCCCTTGCTATCCTTGTATTTCACCCATGCCTTTTGCCTCCATCTCCGATGCGATCGAAGACTTTCGGGCCGGGCGGATGCTCGTCATCGTTGACGATGAAGATCGCGAGAACGAAGGCGACCTCACCATTGCCGCCGAAAAAGTCACGCCCGACGTCATCAACTTCATGGCCCGGCACGCGCGCGGCCTGATCTGCCTTTCGCTCAGCCCCGAAATCTGCGACGCGCTGCAACTGCCGCCCATGTCATCCCGCAACAACTCGCGCTTCGGCACCGCGTTTACAGAATCCGTCGAAGCCGCCGAGGGCGTCACCACCGGGATCTCCGCGGCCGACCGCGCGCACACCATCCGCGTCGCCATCCATCCCACCAGCAAGCCCGGCGATCTGGTTCGCCCCGGCCATGTCTTTCCCTTGCGGGCTCGCGAGGGCGGCGTGCTGGTGCGGGCCGGTCAAACCGAAGCCGCAGTGGACCTGGCGCGGCTCGCCGGTCTGCGTCAAGGCGGCGTGATTTGCGAAATCATGAACGACGACGGGTCCATGGCGCGTGTCCCGCAACTGGCCGAGTTCTCCAAGCTCCACAACCTTCGCATGATTTCGGTGGCCGATCTGATCCGCTACCGGCTCCAAACCGAGCGCTTTGTTCAGCGCCAGTCGGAAAGCTGCCTGCACACCGAGTCCGGCGACTTCAAGACCGTCGTTTACGCCAGCACTATCTTACCGGAGCGGCATCTCGCGCTAGTGCATGGCGAGATCGCGGGCAAGTCCGATGTGCTGGTTCGCATGCATTCCCACTGCATCTATGGCGACGTGTTCGGTTCTACCGAGTGCGAATGCCATTCGCTGATTCGCCGCTCTATGGAGCGCATCACCGAGGAGGGCGCGGGCGTGCTCGTGTATCTGCATCAGACCGGCCCTGGATTTCGCAATCACGCCGCTTATGGCACTCCCGACGGCCAGAAGCAGTCGCAGCATGAGAGCGGCCTGGGCGCTCAGATTCTGTCGGACCTGGGGCTGCACACCATTCGCCTGCTCACCAACCACCCCCGCAAAATCGTAGGCCTGGACGCGTACGGTATCCAGATCACCGAACAAGTCCCGGTCTAAGGGACAGGCCTCGGGTTAATGATGAGATATTTCCGAGAATTTCGAACTGATATATTCGCCCGGACCAATGCGCACCGTCACCGAGGTCATCAATCAGGCGATCCAGGAAAACAAACGGCCGGATTATCTTCTGTACGCCTTTGCTTGCATATTTGTCCTGACCGGAGAAGTTCTCATCGGGTGGTCGCTCTATTCTCGTCTCCCGCTGATGTCCGTCGCAGGCGCTGCCCTGAATGGATTAGCTTGGCCTGCTTATAACGGAATTAAGAAGTTGCGGGCGGAAAACTTGATGCTACGGATGTTGGAGATTCCGTTGTCGAAAACGAGGACCGCCGAAGAAGCTGCTAAAATGCTGATAGAGCAGTTTATGCACCACTTCAAGGCGGATGCCGCCGAAAGAGGCGCGGTGCAAAGGGAGTCTCGAAAATGAGGGTGCCACGCACATTTGAATCGGTTGTGACGGAGCTGATCGCTGGGCTTCGTTCTGGCGCGATTGCGCTCGATACCCTCCCGAACGAAACGGATCTGTACACCTCACGGCCGCCGGGCAGCCTTTCATCAAATGACCGGCCATCCTGTCCAACCCGTTCAGAGTTCGGAACCCGAGGGGAAAAGGCTTCCGGCTCTTGAGGGGGAGCCTCCGGAACGCTACTCCGTGCGCGGATTAGCCAATCCAAGCTCTCTTCCGTGTCCCTCCTTCGCAGGAAGTTCTGCCTGCGTGCAGATCCTATTATTGATGTTCTTGGCTCCGATCCCTGGAGCGAGCACCCCTCCAAATAGAGCTGTGCCCGCGAAGCTATTGGAAGCGGTCGAGTATGAACCTTGCGACTACTACTGTGAATTCTTAAACCACCCGACCACTGCGTACTGTGTTGAGGTAAACGGCCAGATTCTGGTCGGCGAGCGAGCAGGGGGCCTTTGGTTCGGCGAAAACGACGCCACAAGCGGACGGGATCTTGTCGGAAAAGAAATTACGGCCCGCTTGGACGAGGGCTCAATCTGGATCAGCGGAGGCGGCCAGCGAACGATCAAGATAAGGCACGGGAGTAACTTCGAGCAGTTCCACGATACACGCTGCCTCGTCGAAGTACACAGGCCAAAATTGGCTACTGCAGCTAAGGCGCAGCGCCCTCGAGATCTTCCAGCAGACGCTTTCGCTCTCGCCGGAGCACAAGTCGGCGATTACCGGACGATCATTGTTTGGTTCTCATGCGACATGAACGTCGCCACGACGACCATTGGCTGCAAGAAATGGTACCCAAAGGGCGACTCGAAGGGGACCGAATGGTATTGCCCACGAACGGTCGACGGAAGGCCGGTTGCCTCGGGGTTCCAGATTGACCATCTCGCAAGCCGCGAAGGGCAAGTTGTACTCGCCAGTGGCGAAGTTCTCCAGTTCGACCATCGATGGAGAATCAACGACGAACTGGCTCGCCCGGGAGAGGCCTGCTACTAAGCCCTGTCGAGTTAGGTCACGGTGCCTGAGGAGCCAATCCCCAATCCCCAACGCCAATTCCCAGCGAAGCCGGGAACTTCCCGCATGCTACCCTCGTAGTGTCAGCAGAGAGGTTTCCATGACTGGTTTTATGACTGTGTCCCGGCGTCTAACTGTAGTCCTCATCTTCCCGTTCGCCGCTTTCGCCGCCGATCCGGCCCTCCTGCAAATGGTTCTGCCCGACTCACAGGTGGTGGCCGGGCTCCAGGTGACTCAGGCCAAAGGCTCGCCTTTCGGCCAGTACGTGCTGGCGCATCTGTCGCTGAACGACACCAGGCTCCAGGAGTTCACTTCGCAAACCGGCTTCGATCCGACCCAGGACGTCACCCAGATCGTGCTTGCCTCGAACTGGAAAGCCAATACTCCCGGGAACCACTGGCTGGTGCTCGCGGACGGCACATTCAACGTTCCCAAAATTACCGCCGCGGCCCAGGCCAACGGCACCGTTCCCAGCGTCTATCAAGGCGTGAATCTGTTGACACACGCTGCGTCTTCCAATACACAAGTAGCCACCGCGTTCGCATTTCTCAGCCCCACCACCGCGCTGGCGGGCGACATCACATCCGTGGAGACGGCCATCGACCGCAAGCAGACGAACGCCCCCACCGATAGCAATGTATTCAACAAAGCCCAGCAGGTGAGCGCCAACAACGATTTTTGGTTCGTCACCCTGGTGCCGCTATCCAACTTCGCCGGGGCGATTCCCGATTCCAACCTCAGCAGCGCAATGCAAGGCAACCTGTTTGGCGCGGTCAATCAGGCCAGCGGCGGCATCAGCTTCGGCGATACCGTAACCATCTCGGCGGAGGCCGTCATGCGATCGGATAAAGATGCGCAGGCCCTGGTGGACGTGGTGAAATTCCTGGCGGGTTTGGTGCAAATGAACAAGCAGAACAATCCCGCCGCCGGGCAAGTGGCTACCTTGCTCGATACGCTCCAAACCAGCGTAACCGGCAACACGACCACCATTTCACTCTCCATCCCCGAACAGCAGATCGAGCAGCTTCTCAACAGCGCGCACCAAGCCTCCCGCGGGCACATCGCCGCGCGTCGGGTTAATTAGGCCCGGTCCCGGACACGCCGCCGGTTCGCACGAACCGAAAGATCTCGAATACCGGCCGTCCGTTCCGATCCTGCACTGTCTCGATCATGCGCTTTTCAAAACCGGCGGCCAGCGCCACCCGGCGGACCCTTTCGTTGCGGTCGGCCCACTGCTCGAACTCCGGCGTGTGGCCGATCCAGATATCTTCCGCTAAACGCTTGAGGTACCATTGGCGATCTGATTCGGCGATTCCCGGCGCGAGAAACCCCTCATCGGCCAACACCAGCGGCAGCCGGTTGCGATGCAGCGTCACGAGCGGGTTCAGAATCCCCCAGTCGTCCACCACTAGATGGTTGGCTTGGATATGGCCGGCTTCGTCCGACAGCCGGAAAATGGCGTCGCTCCAGTTCCGGGTCGGCCCATAGGCTGTTAGTTGGTAGAGGTACTCGTTGGTCAGCAGCAAGTTATCGGCGGCTAGAAACCCGACCCCGGTAGCCAGCAGGATCGTCCCGGCATTCCGCCATTCGAGCGGCCGCCACGCCGCCGCCTCCACGAAGACCACCGCCAGGAACCAATGTGGCAGCGGCCACAGCAGAACAACGTGATGCGCCCCCAATCCGGCATCCTTCGTGATGGCCATCTCAAGCCACGCCACCGCCATGGCGATCAGGCAGAACAGCATCGTTTTTTTCGAGCGCCGGCCGTCCCGGCCGCGGGATTCAGAAATGACCCAAAGCGCCGGCATCAGCGCGAGCGCCACCCAGAAAGCAGGCGCCATCTCATTGTGATAGTGATACCGGGAGCCGGCCAGCGAGTGTACCGCACTGGAAATTCGTGCCGGCGCCGTATCGGGTTCTCGCGGCATTCCGGGCTCCCAAGGTGCGTGAACCATATACCCCCACAGAACCTCGCCATCCCAGGTGATTCGCAGTGCCCGCAGCCTGGATGGAAATTGCGACAGCAGGAACGACGAGTTTCCACGAAAGGTTTCAAAATTCGAGTCCACGTTGTAAGCCGCCAGTGGCAGCGCTCCGATAATCAATCCGGCTGCCGCCAGTCCCAAATTCTTCGGGCTGCAGCGCGACCACAGCTCGCGCGGGAACACCGCAACCGCCGCCACCGCCAGCCCGCTGAAGAGCCACAGAAAGAGCGCCTTATCCCACAACGCTAATCCGAACCAGAAGAATCCCCAGAACAGCGTGGAGCCTTTGCCGGTTAGGGTGAACTTGAGCACTAACGCCAGGCCCGCCAGGGAAAGAAGATGCTGCAGCGCCACCGGCCCCCAGTCGAAGCATGTGGTCAGCAGGTACACAGTGTCGGTGGCCAGCAACAGCCCGCCAACCAAAGCGACTCTTCGGCCGTGCGCTCTTTCTAGAAACCAAATGAAAAGCCAGATGGTCAGCGTTCCCATCAGCAACACCGGCAAACGGATGGTCAGGTAAGAAGGCCGGATGCTGTCGAGGATGGGAGCGTAGATCCAACTTTTCAGAGCCCCCAGGTACGACAAGATCATCAAAGGTACCTGCCGGTGGAAAACCTGGGCCTCGAAGAAGACCTGGGCGGGCGCGCCAAGGACAGCGGTCGCAAAAAGGACTTCGTCGTTTTGTAGGCCTGCGAGCGGAAGAAAGCCTAGCCCTGTGGCAAAAAATAGGAGAGGAAGAATTGCGGGTGGCCACCAAGGTAGCTTGAAGTTGGATAGCGCCGCCATTTCTTGCTTGGCCCGGTGCAGTCCGCTAGCCTGAAACGGCGATACGCGGCGGGTGCCTCAGGTCCGGGGAATAATTACTAGCCGGAAGGTAATCAGTATACATCATCCTTATCAAATGCCCCGATGGTTACCAGAAGCCTCCGGGTTACGTCTTTCTGCGGTTGAGCCATAAATGTTTCGATGCGCAAGGCCGATAAGACGCAAATGTCAAGAAGACGCAAATGTCAGGCGCGACTGGGCGGGACGAAACAACGCTGCGGGGTCCAGGCCGACTCCGATTGCAAAACTTTTGTCCTGGCACTTGAATTGCTACAGAGATGTGGTATGATCTTGAGAGTTAAACTGCTGAGAACCTCTCTGGCCGATGGGCGCTGCCATCCGGCCGACTGTGGCGTTAGAAGCCCGTTAAGTTCCAGAGTTCACCCTAGTTCAGTAATTTGGTGTAACGGCTTGAACCTTTCGAGAGGCTCCCGCGTCTAAACGTGTTGACGGCTTAAGTAAGCAAAGTGAAGTAACTAATAAGAAGAAGGAGAGTTAACCATGACGAAGACCGAGCTAAACAAATTCAAAGAAGTCCTGGAAACTAAACAGGCTGAGTTGGCGCAGGTACTACGGAACCGTGAAGGCATTGCGATCGAGAAAAGCCCGGACGCGCTGGACGAAGTCCAGAACGCCGCTGAACGGGAGCTTGCGATTCGCAATTTGGATCGGGAATCGAACCTTTTGCGTAATGTCCGGGCCGCGCTGCACCGCATCGACGAAGGCGCCTTCGGAGTGTGTCTGCATTGCGAAGAGGACATTAGCATCAAGCGTTTGCACGCCGTGCCCTGGGCCGCTTATTGCATTCAGTGCCAGGAAATCGCGGACCGGAACCAGGAAGAAGGGTCCGATTCGCTCGATGACATTCTCGTTCACGCCGCCTAACCGGCAGGAACCCTTTCATCGCGGGAGGGGGTCCGTTCACCCCCTTCCTGCCTTCCCTCCAAAGCGATCATCGTCACCATCCTGCCTGCCGCCTCTCGATCCCTCCGATACGATTCAAACAGTTCAGAATCGCAGTAGCAGCACAACCCCGCACAGCTAATCTGTCCCACTTTGACGCCATTTCGTCCCAGTTGCCGACACGTCGTCCCAACTAAATCCACTTTGGTTCGTCCGGAAAAACCAAACTGCAGCGCCACTTCGGGTCCCACTTCGAAACAGCACAATCCTATTCCCGGCCCAACGGCGACCACCAGATCCTCAGGATTGCTGCCGAACTGCCGATGCATGGCTTCGACAGTTTTGGGCACAATTTCCGACACTACCCCGCGCCACCCGGCGTGAACCGCCGCCACCGCACGATTTCGCGGGTCCGCCAGAAGAATAGGTAGACAGTCTGCAGTCCGGATCGCAAGCCCGATACCCGGCACGTTGGAGATCAACGCATCGCCCTCGCCCTGAGGCCCGGAAGACTCCACCACCAGGACCCGGTCGGAATGAATCTGCTTGGCTGTGGCCAGCCTGGTGGTTTTCGGCCAGTCGGTGCTCAACCGCGTTCCGAACCCGTGCCGGAGCCAGGCGAAACCATCCAGAGTCTCCGCCCGAAAAACATCGTCGCTGCCGCGCCGGAACAAAGCTCATTGTAACCCGCAGCAGCCTGCCCGCCGTCAGTACGATAGAGGATACAGAGGAGAAATCTAAATGCTTGAAAGTATCGGCCTGCCCGAGTTGCTGGTCATCCTGGTAGTGGCCGTTCTTTTGTTCGGCGGCAACAAGATCCCGGAGCTCGCCAAGGGCTTAGGCGAGGGAATTCGCAACTTCAAAGATTCCATGAAGAGCTAATACGCTCATGAAGAGCTAATCCACTAGTGAAGGGCTGGTGCAGGGGCCGGCAAATGCTTCTCCACCGCTTGCACCAGGTCCCTGGTCCGCACTGGCTTGGGTAGAAAATCCTGCATTCCGCACCGCACCGTGCGGGCGCGGTAATCGTCGGAACAATTCGCGGTCACCGCAATGATGGGCGTCTCGCGATACCCGGGCAATCGGCGAATCTGTTCCGCCGTTTCAAAGCCATCCCAACCGGGCATCTGCAAATCCATCAGAATCACGTCAAAGCGGGTCTTGGAAGCCGCCTCCACCGCCAGTCTGCCGTTGCCGGCGCATTCCACTTCGAAGAATTGCCGCCGCAAGGCGTGGCTGGCGATGGTTTGGGCAATAGAATTGTCGTCCACTACCAGCACGCGGCCCCTGCTTATCTCCACCTCTGGCAACCGCGCGCCCGCATCCATCGCCAGCTTGAACGGCAGCGTCACGGTGAAGACGCTTCCCTTCCCCACTTCGCTGTCCACGGAAATGGACCCGTCCAGCAGGGCAATCAGCTTTTGCGCCACCGCCAAGCCCAGCCCCAGCCCGCCATGATTTCTCGATAGCCCCGTCTCCAGTTGCCGAAAGCTCTCGAAAATCTCCACAAGCTGGTCGGGGGCGATACCAATCCCGGTATCTTGGACCCTCAACGTCACCCTCACCAGCCGGTCCACGCTCGCCATCGCGCCGGCAGCCACTTCCACTCGCCCGGTACGCGTGAACTTGACCGCGTTACCCACCAGGTGCCAAAGAATCTGGCGCAGGCGCAGTGGATCGCCCACCACCATCTCCGGCAGGCTGCCGTCCCACGCGCGCTCGAGCAGCAGTCCCTTCCCTTCGGCCTTCGGCGCAAACTCACCCAGCACGCCCTCCAGCGTGTCTCGAAGCGAAAACTCGGTCTCCTCGAGCAACACCTGGTTCGCCGCCAGCGCCGAATATTCCAGGGTGACGTTCAGAATTTCGAGCAGATTTTCCGCGCACACGCGCGTTGCGCCGACATATTCGCGCTGATCTTCAGAGAGCGGCGTTTCGAACAGCAGATCCGTCATCCCCAGGATTCCGCTGAGCGGAGTGCGGATCTCGTGGTTCAAACTGGACAGGAACTGTCCCTGTACGTCTCGAAGCTCATCCGTTTTCAACACGATGCCGCCTAAAGCAGACATCGGCACGCCCGTCCCCAGCCTTTAGGCGGTGGAGGAATACAGGTAGTCCCTTACGGCGCCGTCCGTATCGTCGTCAACCGCCGGATTCCGTTCGGGTCCAGGATGCTATTCACTCCGCCGTAAATCAGAAACACGATCACATCCCCTGGCGGCGCGTCGGACGGCACCTTCACATTGATCTGCCAAAGTCCGGCGAAACCGGGCGCCAGTCCCGACCACTGAACGTCACTCGACGGAACAAAGCCCGCGTTGATGAACACCTGTGGCGTCTGGCTAGTCTCCACCATCCCCTGCGGCAATTGGCCATCCGGAGGCATTCCGTTAAGGACGCCTTGCCCGGTAGCGTAGAGCGTAACAACGCTTCCCGCCTGCGCCGGATTCGCGCCATTGTTCACCGATCCGTCCTGATTCAGCGCGGCAACCTGGCCGGACCCGCTGCCATCCACGGTGAACAGCCCGGGGGACTCGGCGTCGATCTGGAACAGCCAGCTCGCCAGCACCTGTCCCGTCGAGACCCGCGCTACTTGTATCTCTTCCAGGTCTCCTACCGGCGTTGCTCCTGGAACCTGAAAGTTAATCTGGCTGGGAGAAACGTACAACAACGGCGCGGCGGTCCCACCCACGGTGACCTCCACGTCACCGAGTTCGGTCGCGATCGGCATCGCCAGAAACGACGCGGTCGCAGCGCCGAAAGGCGCTGACGGAAAGGCGAAAATGGTGGCCAGCATCCCGGGCGCGAAACTGCCAAACAAGTCGGCCGCGTTCCCCGACAGCTGACCCGGAACGCCGCCGGCCGAAGTGGTATAGTCGATCGCCGGGTAATAAAAAGCCACGCGATTGGCGCCGCCTTCGGCGACCACTGGATTTCCAAACGGGTCTGTCGCCACCGCAACCGGTCCCCAGGAATTCAGCGTCGCGCTGGGCGTCGCATTCTCGATCACCGCGTCGCCGCTGGCGTATTGCAGCACCTGATTTCCCCCGGTGTTGGTCACCCAGAGCGTGCCGCTCAATGGATCCACGAACACACCATAGGGATTGCTCAAGCTGGTAATGGAAAATAGCACTGCCGGATTGTTGCCCGCCGTGGGAACGCTCGGCAGAACGGCGATTCGATTGTTGCCCGTGTCGGCCACGTACAGCTGATCGCTCGAGTCGAGCGTGATCGAATGCGGCCCCGACATTACGCCCGCAATAGTGGTGCTGAAATCCGGCTGGCCGAAAACATTGCTGGCGGACTCCCCGGATTGAAAATCGCCGCCTGTCTTCTTGAAATACAGAACGCGATTCGCCAGAGGATCGGATACCACCAGGTCTCCCGCGGAGGTCAGCGCGAGCCCGTAAGCGCTTTTCATGGTTTGTCCGCTTACGTCTTTGATCGGTTGCCCGAAGAAACTGGTCTGCCCGAGAATCAAATCCGCTGCGGGCATTGTGGCGCCGGTTTGCGCGAAGGGCGCCGGAAATCGCAGAACGCGCCCGTTACAGGTATCGGCGACGTACAGGTTGCCGCTGCCATCCACTACCAACCCCTCGGGCGACCACAGCCCCTGCGCGTTGGATTGCGTCGGGCTACCGCTCGGGTAGTTCACCACAGCCGTCAACAGATCCGGCTGACCGATGACCAAGTCGGCGGTAACATTCGGCTTCACGCGCCGGTAATCCCGAAACCCGAGCACCCGGTTGTTCAGCGGATCGGCGACATAAAGATGCGGCGGCGTCGAAGCTTGGTCGATCGCCGCGCTTCCTCCCAACTCAAACGGCAGCGAGCCGTTCACGCTGCAGGAGCCCGTATTGCCGCTGAAACCTACTTCGCGGCCATCAATCCGGTTCAGCGAGTTGTATGGAAAGTCGGACTGGCCAAGCAGCCGCGCGGCGGTGGTGAAGATCCCGGTCTGCTGTTGCGGGAAGGCGAGCACCCGATTGTTTCCCGAATCGGCCACATAAAGGTTCCCCGTGCCATCGAACACCGCGCTTACCGGCCCGCCTACAAACGGGTTGGGTTGGGGTCCGGCAAAGGTTGTCGCATTCGGTTGCGACAGCCCTTGATTGGACTGTGCGCTCTGAAAATCAGCCTGTCCGATAACGGACTGCGCCGGCGGCGAAAACGCCGCGCTCTCAAGCGGCCACTGCTCGAACGGATTGTAGCCTAAGATGCGAGCGTTGCCTGTGTCCACCACGTACGGATTGCTCCCGATGAAAAAGATCGCTCCGGGCGGCGTCGCGTGGCCGTCGCCGTCCACCGCGCCCAGCGTGCTCGCGCTCACCAGGGGAGCATCGGGCGTGGTGACCACGCCCATCACCCGCACACTGGCTTGTCCGATCGCAAACGGCGGCGCATACACCACCACGCGGTTCGAACTATCCGCGATAAACAGCCGGCCCCCGGCATCGAAGGCCAGTCCGGCGGGCTGCGAGAGATAGTTCTTCCCGCTGCGGGTCAGATTTACGGGTAACGATGTGGACGCAAAATCGTTCTGCCCCAAAACCAGATCGGCCGCCGGCTGGTTGCTGGCGCCGGACCCCAGGGCACTGGCCGGGTATCGCAGCACGCGATTGTTGCCCGGATCGGAAACCCACAAGTTTCCTTGCGCATCGAAAGCCAGTCCGGCGCGGAAGATGCTGCCGCCGCTCGCCAGCGCCAGTGTGCCGGCCGTGGGCGAAACTTGGCCGCCATTCGCCGAGTTGCTGTTGAGATCGGGCTGGCCGATGATGAGATCCACCGCCAGCAGATCGCTGGTTTGCGCGAACGGCGCGGGATATCGCAGCACGCGATTGTTGCCCGCGTCGATCACATAAAGGTTGCCGCGCCCATCCACACCCAGTCCCACCGGGCTCGCAAGACCCGTGCTCAAGTCGCCGCCGGGGCCCTCGGGCGCTGTGGAAACAAGATCCCGCTGTCCGATCACCAGGTCCGCGTAATCGCCTTTGGTAAAACCTGAGGCGTTCTTCCATCCGAGCACTCGGTTGTTGCCGAAATCGGCCACGTACAGAATGGGCGGCGTCACCGACATGTCCAGCGCGACTGCTTGCGGATTGTTGAACTCCCGGCCCTCAACCAGGTTGGGCGCAATCGCCGTCAGCACGCCCTGTTGCTGCAAGACGGCCTGTCCGACAATGCGCGAAGGGGCGGGATTAAAAATGGTTTGCGCTTCCAATTGCACAACAGCGAGCAGAAGCGTTGCAGGAACTACTCTGTTATAGGCCACTGGGCTAAATCAACAGGTGGCCGTTTGCTGTGAAATTTCTCTCCAATAGTGATAAACCAGCGCTACCGGCAGCCCGACCACATTGAAATAGTCCCCCTCAATACGATCGATGAACTTCGACGCCAGGCCCTGAATCGCGTACCCGCCCGCTTTGTCCATCGGCTCGCCGAGCGCGGCGTACGTCGCTATTTCCTCTTGAGTGAGCTGGACAAAGCGAACCCGCGTGGTGGCCGTATCGATAATCTTCCGCGATTCGTTCCGCATGCAGATGCCCGTGATCACTCGATGCTCGCGGCCCGAAAGCAACGCAAGCATCCGCATGGCATCGGCGGTATCGCGCGGCTTTTCGAGCACATGATTGTCGATCGCGACGGTGGTGTCGGCGCCCAATACCACCTCGCCCGGCCCTATCGGCGAGGCGAACGCCTTCGCTTCCGCCAGACGCCGCACATAATCGATCGGCGATTCGCCGTCGCGGCGCTCTTCGGGAACATCGGCGGCCCGCACCACAAACGGTATCCCCGCATCGCGCAGGATCTGCTGGCGCCGTGGCGATCTCGAAGCCAGAACCAAAGTGGACGCCAGAACCAGCACGCCTATTACATGGACTTTCGCGCCATCGCGGGTCCAGCCGGATGCCCGCCGGGGCCATGCCCGCCAGGAGCGTTCCCGCCAGGACCGTGCCCGCCAGGGCCGTGCCCCGGCACTGGCGTCTCCTCGGGCGGCGGAATCTTCTTCGGCCGCGCATCCAGGCGCGTCAGAATCAACTCCTCGCGCGCCTTTTGGAACTTCGGCGTACCGGCCTTCACGCCGGTTGCCAGCACGTCGCGGTCGGTCACTTCCTGCGCGGTCGGCAGATACTTGCCCAGATAATTCTTGATTCGGTCGTTCACCAGTCTTTCCGATGAATGCGCCAGCAGAAACAGAATCTGATCGCCCGGAGCCGCCGCCAGCACCTGATACACCTTCGACGGCTTTTGCAGCTTGGCCGACTTCAAATCCTTCTCCAGCTTCTTGGCCTTCGCTTCCAGCTTTTGCCAATGATCCACTTCCCGCCTGCTCAACCCGATGTGCTTGATAAAAGCGGCCCGCTCTTTGGCGTTCAGCTTCTCGGTCAGAAAGAACAGGAACAGACCCATGCTCTCCAGATGAATATCGATGCCGAACGGGACTAATTGTCTGGCCTTTTGGAGTTTCTGAAGCCCCGCGTGATTCAGCTTGGCTCCGGCCAGATCCGGCGAGGACAGCTGCAGCAGCTTCTCTTCTTCCAACACCCGGATGATGTCGGCGCAGTTGGGTTCGTTGGCGATGTGGCGCAGCTCATCGAGAAGATCGGGCGGCGTAATGCGCGTCTCCAGTTGCGCCTCCCGCGCGTTGTCATACTGCATCTTGGTGCGCTCTTCGATAGTGAAGCTAAGCCGCACCTTAAAGCGCATCAGCCGCAGCAGACGGATGGGATCGTCGTACAGCGTGTAATTGCTCACCGCTCGCAGCTCTTTGCGCTCCAGATCTCCCACGCCGTTGTTGGGATCGAGCAGCAGACCCCGTGAAGCCGGATTGAGCGACAACGCAATGGAGTTGATGGTGAAATCGCGCCCGCGCAAATCCTCATGAATGGTGGCGGGCTTCACGCTGGGCTTGGCGCCTGGCTTCGAGTACTTTTCCTGGCGCGCCATCCCCGTGGTCGCGTGGACGCCGCTCGGAAAAACCAGATGCGCCAGCTTGCGGTTGTCGTCCTCGGCCAAAATCTTCGCGCCGCTCTTCTTCGCCACCGCTTGGGCCACTTTGATCGCGTTCCCCTCGATGGTGAAATCGATATCCAGCATCGGAAAGCCGCCCAGCATGTCGCGCATCGCTCCGCCGGTCAGGAACACGTTCAGGTTCGCGCTGGTCGCGGCTGCTTGGATCTCGGAGACTGCCCGGCTCTGGTCGGCGCTCAGGTGGCTCTCGAGCATAAACATGTAATCGCTCATCGCTTGCTCTTTTCCTCGAATCGGTTCAAGCTCTCGGATGATGCTCGTCCACGGTCTTCCGCAGCCGCGAACGTACTACATGGGTATAAATCTGAGTGGTCGAGATATCGGAGTGCCCCAGCATGCTTTGCAGGCTTCTGAGGTCCGCTCCGCCTTCCAGCAGGTGCGTGGCGAACGTATGACGCAGGACGTGAGGCGTCAAATCGTGGAAGATACCCGCCTTTTTTCCGTACCCCCCGAGCAGCTGCCAGAAAGCCTGACGCGACATCGCGCCTCCGCGATTGGTGACGAACAGAAACGGGCTGGCGCGTCCCTTCAGCAAAAGCGGCCTGCCGTTGCCCAAATACTGTTCCACCGCCAACAGTGCCGATTTGCCCACGGGTACGATCCGGTGCTTGTTGCCCTTGCCCACCACCCGAACCACACCCATGTTCCTTTCGAGCTCCGATACCCGGACTCCGCACAGCTCTGAGACCCGGAGGCCGGTGGCGTACAGGAATTCGAGCATGGCCCGGTCGCGCAAGCCTTGCGGCTTGGCGCCGTCGCAAGACGCCATCAAATCGTCGATCTGTTTCTTATTAAGGTATTTAGGAAGACTTTGCCATTGCCGCGGCGCCGCCAGATGCGCAGTCGGATCGGCATCCAGCACGCCTTTTTCAATCAGGTGGGCGTAGAGGTTGCGAAGCGTGGTGATGTGCCGGGCGATGGATCGGCTGGCCATCCGGGCTTTATAAAGCGAATCGACGTAGCGCCGGACAGGCTCCGGGCCGGCGAGCGAGTCGCCTGGGCGTAGTGATGCTGCAAAACGTTTTAAATCAGCATGATACGCTGCAATCGTAGTTCTAGAAAGCCCCTTCTCAATGCGGCAAAAGTCCAGAAAAGACACGATATGAGCCGAGATCCCGTCAACGGATCGCATTCTGCCAATGATACAATATTCGCAAATTTGTTTGGAAGAAAAGTGTTTCCGGCATGTTACTGAGCCGCGCGAGTCAGCAAGTGGTCCCAAAGGAGCAGTTTGGGGGTCTCAACCCACAAAAAGGTTCTGGTTTCGCGCTTTGACCGCGACACCTTGTCAGGCTTCGTCAATCCCCAGGGCTATCTTTTGGCCGACGGCCTGGAGCTGATGACGCAGAGCGGATCCGTCAGCGTGGTCCCTTATGACGAGGTGAAGCTGGTCTGCTTCGTGCGCGACTTCCAGCAAGGCGAGCCCCGCAAGGAGCTCCGCCTGTTTACTACCCGGCCCAAACTCGAAGGGCTGTGGCTGCGCATGTATTTTCGCGATGGCGAAGTCATGGACGGTATCCTTTCCAACAACCTTTTGCAACTGGATACATTCGGTTTTTCGGTGGTCCCGCCGGACCCGGGTTTCCAAAATCAGCGCATCTTCGTTCCGAGACCGGCGCTCTCGCGCATCCAGGTGCTGGGCGTGGTGGGCAGCCCGTTACGAACGCCGCGCAAACCCAAGCCGGCGGCTAAGGAGCAGATCGAATTGTTCTGACCGCGTCTTCCACCTGCCGCGCCAGCCCGGAATAATCGTCGCCGGTTAGACGCAACGCGGGGCCGAAGGCGATTTCAACCCGCCCTGGCCGGGCCATCCTCCAGGTTTCGTGCAGCACGCGATCCAGACCTTCGATGCGGATGGGAACCACCGGGATTCCGAGCTTCGAAGCAATCATCCCAACGCCCGGCTGAAACGGCGCGATTTCGCCGGCCCGAGTCATCCGGCCTTCGGGGAAAATGAGCAGGCACCATTTGTCGTTGGAAAGCTCGCCGATGTAGCGCAGCGTGGCCAGCGCGCCCGGTTCGCGCTGCGGGATCGGAAAACAATTAAAGAAGAGCGTCGACAGATAGTAATTCAGGCTATTGGTGAAACTGCGTCCGTGAAAATGTTCTTCGAAGAATTCCTTGCGCATCGCGGGAGCCACCCGGTAGCGCCACTTCGCGGGCAGCGCGCTCATAATCGAAGGCACATCCATGTAGCTCTGGTGATTGGCGGCGAAGATGACCGGAGGTTCCAGACCTGCGAGATTCTCCAGGCCGTGAGCGTGAACGTGGGCGAAGATTCCATTCAGCGGCAGCAGGAACCCCGGCAGGAAAATGCGCCGGGCAGCTCGGGCCAAAGCGCCGCGATTCCAGGTTGGGAAATTAGTCACATCCTCCGTGGATGCGCCCGTGATCTCAGCCTCATCCAACCCGAGCGCCACCATCCGCTCGACGCGTTCGAGCGATGTTAGGTTTTCCAGCGGCACGTCGAGATCGGACGCCGGCGCGGGCTGCGGCGTTCCCTTCGCGATGTCAAAACGCTTGAGCTTGCCGGTCCCTTCCGTGCGCGGAAATTCGTCGTAAGGCCATATCGAAAAGCTGCGCACCCGTTGGAAATCGGCCAGCCGTGCGTTCGCCCGTCGCACAATTTCCTCGGCGCTCGCGCCCGGTTCCAACAGCAGCGACGCATGGACGCGATCCGTTCCTATCACCGCGGCGTCGCGAACCCCCGGCTGCTGTTTCAGCACGCTCTCCACGTCCTCGGGAAAGACGTTCAGCCCCTCCGGCGTCACAATCATTTCCTTCTTGCGCCCCAGGATACTGAGCTCGCCCGAGCCTTTCAATTCTCCGATATCGCCGGTGTGGAACCAGCCGTCTTCAAAGGCGCGCGCGGTCTCTTCGGGATGCCCGAAATAGCCGGATGTCACGTTGTCGCCACGCACCAGGATCTCGCCGTCACCGGCGATCTTCACTTCCACGCCGCCGATCGGTTTGCCCACGCTGCCCTGGCGCGCGTGAAACGGATGGTTCAACGTCACGATGGGCGCGGTCTCCGTGAGACCATAACCTTGGATCACGAGAAAGCCGAGCTCGGAAAAGAACGCTTCCAGATCGGCCGGAAGCGGCGCGGCGCCGACGATAAAGCTCCAGAACTTCCAGCCGAACAGGCGATGCACTCTGCGATAGCGCCACCAGCGGCCCAGCCAATGGCCTTTCCGAGGCTTCAATTGGCGCAGTTCCGGGAACATTTGGATCAGATGCGCCCGCAGGATTTCGAGAATCTGCGGGACCGACACCAGCACCGAGATGCGGCGCGTCCGAATCTGCCTCAGGATTTCATGCGGCGCGAATCCGCGCATGAAGACCACCACCCCAGGCAGCATGGGCGGAATGAACGTCGCCATGGCTTGCCCGAACATATGGCTCAGCGGCAGCAGGTTGAGAAATCGGATGGGCGCGAACGGACCGGCGTAGCGGAGGTATTTTTTCACTTCGTTTTCGACCGGAACAATATTGGCCAGAATGTTGCGGTGCGTGATGATGACGCCTTTGGGCTCGGCCGTTGCACCGGAAGTAAAAATGATTTCCGCGATTTGATCTTTCGTAATCGCCGCCGGCTGAGGGGACGCCGCGGGCGCTTGGCCGTCGTACATGCCGGCCTCGTCACCGGTCAGAACCAATCGCGCTCCGACAATTGCATGAACGCGATCGACAAATTCCTTCGATGCCCGATAGTCGATCGGAACCGCAATCACGCCTCCGAGCAGACATCCCCACAGCGCGATAATCCACTCGGGTCGGTTCTCGCCATAGAGAATCACCTTGTCGTCGCGGCCGATCCCGTGCGCACCCAGGTTCGCCGCAAACGCCCGCGCCCGCTCCGCAATCTCGCGATAACGATAATGCCGGGCTTGGAAACCATCGTCGTAGATCAGAAACTCGTCTTCCAGCCCGGCGAAGTCGTGAAAGAAATCCAGCAGCGTGTCACGCGGCATCCAGTTCCATTATTCCCTCTGAACCGCCCGCGTCAGCAAGCCGGCTTTGGATCATTTCAACCCCTCGCTCTGCCACGCCTTGCCTGTAACTACAAAAACAGCTACACTAATGGGTGCTATTTGAATGGGATGAACGCAAAGCCGCGCGTAATCTTGACAAGCACGGCGTCGCGTTCGAGTATGCCGTACGGGTCTTTCTGGACTCGAACCGGCTGGATAGCGAGGACAGCCGTCGCGACTACAGTGAGGAACGGCGGCTTACCCTCGGCAAGATTGAGGAGCGGCTTTTTGCAGTCGCCTATACTCAGCGCGGCCCGGTTATCCGGCTGATTTCCGCGCGAAAGGCGAACGAACGCGAGCGGAGGATGTACGATGAAACGCTATCGGCTTGACCCCGAGAAGCCCCGGCAACTTACCCCCGCGGAGGCGCGGCGGTTGGATGCAACGCCTGTTGACTATTCGGACATTCCACCGCTGGGAGACGCGTTCTTTGCGAAGGCAACGGCGGCGTGGCCCCCGGCGAAACATCAATTGACCATACGCCTTGACGCGGACGTGCTCGATTGGCTTAGGGCCAACGGCAAAGGTTACCAGACGCGCATTAATCACATCCTGCGCGCCGCTATGGAGAGCCAGCCGCCGCGCCGTTCGCGTTCGACGGCCGTGCCGAAGAAGAACACTCGCGCACGCCGGGGATGATTGCCAGTCCCCAACCCAAATCCCCAACCCCAAAAGTCGGGTGATAGAATCCCAGGCATGAAATTTGTACTCCTGTTAGCGCTTGCCGCCGCGTCAGTGGCACAACCCGCGAAACCGCCGCGCGATCCGGCTCTGATCGACGACCTGGTCACGGCCAATCGCATCCTGGCGTCGGAAGGCATTCTGGACGGTTACGGGCACGTCAGTGTCCGCAACCCCGCCAATCCCAACCGTTATTTCCTTTCCCGCTCACTCGCGCCCGGTCTTGTAACGGCGGCCGATATCATCGAGTACGATCTTGACAGCAATCCGATCGGCGACTCGCGGCTAAGTTATCGCGAGCGGTTCATCCACGGCGAGATCTACAAGGCGCGCCCGGACGTAATGGCCATCGTTCACGATCATTCGCCGGCCGTGATTCCGTTCAGCGTCAGCTCCGTGCCTCTGCGCGCGGTGTCGCACATGGCGGCGTTCATCGGCGAAGGCGTTCCGGTGTTCGAGATCCGCGACGTGGACGGCATAACCGACATGTTGGTGTCGAACCCCAAGCGCGGACAAGCGCTGGCGAAAGTTCTCGGCGATCGTCCCGCGGCGCTCATGCGCGGACACGGTGCGGCCGTAGTCGGCGCGACGGTGAAGGAAGCGGTGGGCCGCGCCATTTATCTCGATTCCAATGCGAGGTTGGAAGAGCAGGCCATTCTACTGGGCGGTAAGGTCACTTACTTCGAGCCGGAAGAAGCCCGCAAGACGGCGCCGCAGGACGGCTTCGTGCGCGCCTGGGACGTCTGGAAACAAAAAGCCTCTGCTAACCACTAAACTTGCGCGCCAGCTCGTCCGTAGCGCGCATCAACAGATTGCCGTCCAGGCCCACGGCCACAAACTTGCACCCGAGCGACAAGTAACGGCGCGCTTGCGCTTCGTCGGTCGACAGGATACCGGCCGCGCGGCCGGAAGCGCGAATGCGGCGGATGGCGTCCTCAATAGCCTGTTCCACGTCGGCGTGTCCGGGATCGCCCAGGTGCCCAAGCGATGCCGACAGATCCGCCGGCCCAATGAAGACACCGTCCACACCCTCCACAGCCGCAATCGCATCCAGATTCTCGAGACCCCGCCGCGTCTCCATCTGCACCAGAAGGCACATCTGATCGTTGGCCTCGTGCAGGTAATTCGCCACGCGATTCCATTGGGAAGCGCGCGCCAGCGCCGGAGCTACGCCGCGAATCCCAGCCGGGGGGTACCGCATGGCGGCCACCAATAATTTCGCCTGCTCAGCGCTCTCCACCATGGGAACCAGCAGCGTCTGCGCGCCGATATCGAGCAATTGCTTGATGAGCTGAACATCGCCCCACACCGGCCGCACGATGGGATGCGCCGGATGCGGCGCCACCGCCTGCAATTGTGTGAGGATGGACCGCACGTCGTTGGGCGCATGCTCGCCATCGATGAGCAGCCAATCGAAACCGGCGCCCGCGCAGATCTCGGCCGAGATGGGATCCGTCAGGCCGAGCCACAAACCGATTTGCGCGCGCCCGCCGGCCTTCAGGGCTGTCTTGAATGTGTTGATCTTCATCTCCATTTGTTCACCCGAGGAGTTCGCCTAACGATTCCAGTTCCGCGCGAAGCTGAGAGCGACACCCGATACGGCGTCGACGCACTCCTTCAGATTCCCAGCTCCTGGAACACTTCCCGGGCGATGCGGAAGCTCTCCACGGCCGCGGGCACGCCGCAATAAATGGCAGCCTGCAGGAACAGCTCTTTCAGCTCTTCTTTGCTGACGCCGTTGGCGATGGCGCCCTTCACGTGAGCGCGAATCTGATTAGGCCGGTTCAACCCGGTGAGCATCGAAAGCGTCAGCATGCTGCGCGTCCTGCGATCCAGGCCGGGACGTCCCCAGATTTCGCCGAAGCAATACTGATTCACCAGCTCTTCGAACGGACGGCTGAAATCGTCAGCCGCGGCCCAGGCTTTGTCTACCGCTTCCGCGCCGAACATATCGCGCCGGATGCTCAGGCCTTTCTCGACCATCTGTTTTTCCATCGCTCAACATTATATTCGTTGCGATGGGTCTCTGCCCGGCTGGTATTCTATAGGGAAGTGGCAGCGCCGTTTAATTTTCATCTGGAGCAATACGAGGGGCCGCTCGATCTGCTCCTGGACCTGATTCGCGAACAACAGATCAACATCTACGACATCCCGATTGCGTCCATCACCCAGCAATATCTCGAATACATGCAGCGCGCCCTGCAGTTGGACATCGAGCTGAGCTCCGAGTTCGTGTACATGGCCGCCACTCTCATCCACATCAAGTCGCGCATGCTGCTGCCCAAAGACCCGGAGCTGGATAAGATCTCGCCCGAAGAAGATCCGCGCCAGGAATTGGTGGACCGCTTGCTAGAACACGAGCGCTTCAAGAACGCGGCCGAAATGCTACAGCAGAAGCGCATGCTGGAAGATGTCTCGTGGTCGAATCCGCAGATGGCGAAGTTTCTGGCCGAAAGCGAAGAGCCCGAGCTGGCGATCTCCCTGTTCGATCTGGTAAAGACGCTGCAGACGGTGCTCGAGCGCGCCAAGAACCGTCCGATCTACGAAGTGGGCAAGGAAGACGTCAGCATTCCCGACATGATCCGGTATCTGGAGCGCGTCTTCGGCGAGCTTCGGTCCGGCGAATCGCTTCCGGCCGGCGAGCTTTTCGAGCGCCAGGGCAGCCGCCGCGCCATGATCTGCCTGTTCCTCGCCATCCTGGAGCTGGTGCGCCGGCAGGCGCTGGCCTTGACCCAGCCCGACGCCTTCGGCGAAATTGGATTGAAGAAGCAGCGTTCGTTTGACGAAGCGCTCGGCCAGTCGCTCGTCGCCATCGAAGAAGAATATAGTTAAGCCGAACTGTACAGCTAAGCCAAATGGAAAACACAGAAGTACAATTGGATCCCGAAACCGGTTTGCTCCCGGGCATCGCAACACCCGCTATCGAACTCCCCGTCGAACAACTGAAAGCGGTGGTGGAGGCGGTGATTTATGTCACCGACGAGCCGCTGTCGGCCGATCAGATCGCCACCGCTTTACAACAGCCGGCGGCCAGGGTCGGACAGGTGCTCGCGGAACTGGCCGCCGAATACAACAAGGCGGAGCACGGGCTCACCATTCGTGAAGTGGCCGGTGGATACAAAATGTCCAGCAAACCGGAGCATCACGAAGCCATCCGCGCCTTCGTCAAGAATCTCAAACCACCGCTCAAGCTGTCGCTGGCCGCGCTGGAGACGCTGGCCCTGATCGCCTATAAGCAGCCCATCACAGCCCCCGAAGTGATGGAGGTGCGCGGGGTGCAAGGCGCCGGAGTCATAAAAACCCTGCTGGATCGCAAGCTGATCGCCGCCTCAGGCCGCAAGGCTGTTTTGGGCAAGCCCATTTTGTACAAGACCACCAAAGAATTTCTGGTGCAGTTCGGATTGAAGGATCTGAGCGAGCTGCCGACGCTGAAGGAGTTTGAGGAGCTGGGGCGGCTCTCGATGGGTGATGAAGAGATGCCGGAAACCGCCGAGGCGCCGCCCGTGACCGGGTCTTCCGAAGAAGTGGCGGCCGAGCAATCCGAACCCTCTGTGACTGAATAGATGGCGCCCGTATAGATGGCACAGGAACGGCTCCAGAAGCTGCTCGCACACGCCGGCATCGCCAGCCGCCGCCATGCCGAGCAATTGATTATCGAGGGCCGCGTGACGGTGAACGGCGCGGCGATCACGGAGCTCGGGACCAAGGCCGATCCGGATCGCGACCACATCAAAGTGGATGGCAAGCGAGTGGGCGCACCCGAGCGTCTGGTGTACCTGGCCATGAACAAACCTAAGGACTGCATGTCCACCGTGATGGATCCACAGGGCCGGGCCACCGTGATGGATCTTCTGCGCGGTGTCAAGGCGCGCGTGTATCCGGTGGGGCGTCTGGATTACGCGAGCGAAGGATTGCTGCTGCTCACCAACGACGGCGAGTTCGCCAAGCGCATCACGTCGGCGGCCAGCCACATTACCAAGACTTATCTGGTGAAGACCAACGGGCAGCTCTCCGCCGGCCAGGAGGAGAATTTCCGCGAAGGCGTACCGCTCAGCGGAAAAAAGACCGCGCCGGCCGGGCTGAAGCTGATCGAGCGCGCGCAGAACCCCTGGTACGAAGTACGATTAATCGAAGGGCGGCAAAACCAGATTCGTCTCATGTTCAAACATTTCGGGCGGCTGGTGGAAAAACTCAAACGCGTGAGGATCGGATTTCTCGATCTGGGATCGTTGCCACCCGGAAAGTTCCGCCACTTGACGCCGGCCGAGGTTGCGCGCTTCCGAAAGCTTTTGGCGATGGAGCCCATCCAGTCCATGAAGGGAGCCGAGCGGTAAAACCGATGCAACCCATCCCCGATCTGCTGCGCAACAGCCGTGTCATTGCGGTGGTAGGGCTTTCGAGCAAACGCGCCCGGCCCTCCTATGGCGTCGCAGAATATATGAAGCTGCAGGGATACCGCATCATCCCCGTGAATCCGAACGAATCACAGGTGCTGGGCGAAAAATGCTACGCGCGCCTGGAAGACGTTCCCGAACACGTGGATATTGTCGACATCTTCCGTCGCTCCGAATTTGTGGCGCCGGTGGTGGAATCGGCCATCCGCATTGGTGCTTCCGCAGTCTGGATGCAGGAGGGCGTGGTGGATCAGGCGGCGGCGCGCATAGCCAAAGCGGCGGGACTTGCGGTGGTGATCGACCGCTGCATCTTAAAAGAACACCAGCGCTACTCGCGGTGAGCAACATGAGAATTCCGCCATTTGTAACCGTCGCAGCTTTTCTTTCCGCGCCTTTCCTTCAGGCAGCCTCCTCCACCGCATTCGTCAGTCTTTGTTGCAACGCTCCTTCCACTGCCGAGGTCTTCAACGCACCAGCGCTTACGCCCGCGCGCACGCTAGTGACCGGATCCGGCGGCGACGGCATCGCACTCAGCCCCGACGGGACGAAGATGTTCGTCACCGTCGACTACAAGAGTGAACTGCAGGTGATTGCAACCGCCACCGGCGCAATTCTGGCCGCAGTGCCCGTGCCGCTCACTATTTCCGGCACGCCGCCTTTGGAGATTGCCATCGGTCCGGACGGAGCGCGCGTTTATGTTTTCGCGCCGCAGGCTCGCCCCGCTCCGCTGCTCCTTGCGATCGATACTACGACCTACAAAGTGACGCAAACGGCGACCATTCCAAACATCTCCAGCCTGGGCCCTCTGCTGGTTTCACCGGACGGAAGCCGGCTCTATTTTGAAGTAGGCTACGCGGATCAATACATCCAGGTGATGGACGCCATCAGTCTTGCTCCGCTGAAACAGATTCCATATAGCGGATACGCGGGCGATTTGGCCATTACCCCCAGTGGGCTCCTCCTGATGACGAACACCAGCAACCAACTTCTGGTGATCGACCCCGCGTCCTCCAGCGTGAAAGTATGGCCTCTGCCGAACGACAACCAGGGTACGCCCGGCATTGTCGCTTCGTCGCCGGACAGCACCACGGCCTATATCTCGTTCCCGGTGGATTCCATTCTCGCCGTGAATATCGCAACCGGCGCCACGATATTCAACGTTCCGGTCGATTACATCCCCACCAATTTCGCCATCTCACCCGATGGCTCTACGCTCTACTCCGCCAATCGCTCCATAGCTGGGGTTTGGAGCCTGTCCGAATTCCAGATTTCGACGCAAAAGGTGATAACAACCATCCGCCAGCTCGGCCCCATCAGCGGCTTTGCGCTCACCCAGGACGGCCAAAGCCTGTATGTGCTGAATGCGAATGAGAGCGCCATCGCCTCGGTGGACGTCGCAACGCAGAAGCTGACGCACCTAACTCTGGGCGGCGTAGACATCGGTTCGCTGGCCATCCCTCCCGGCGGAGGTGCGGTCTGGGCGTCTCAGTTCAGCTTCGGACTGGGTGGCGATATCCTGTTCCTGAATCCCGCCACGCAACAACTCCAGTACAAGGTGGGCTACTCGGGCGCGATTTCATTCAGCCCCAATGGAAGCGTGGTGTATCTCGCCAACCCGGGTGCGGTCGCCGCTTTTGACCGTCCATCCTTCAACCGGATCGGCACGGCTTACGTCGGCCAATTGACCAACATCGGGCAGGCCATTCTATCCCCGGATGGCGCGCGCATGTACATTTCGGCCAGCTTCGTTTCGGGAATTAGCAATGGTGAAGCTGAGCTCGCTCCCGGTGAGATTCTGGTCCTGGACACCTCCACTTTCAAGTACACCGCGGCCATCAGCGTTGCCGACGGTATGGGGGAGATGGCGTTGTCCCCGGATGGCTCCACGCTCGTCTACACCGCCAATTTCGGCCGCGTCCATCTTTTGTCCACTGCGACTAATAGGATCACGGCAACCATCCACCTGACGCCCGCGAATGGGCTTCTGAATGGCCTGGCGCTTTCTCCGGAGGGTTCCACGGCCTACGTGGCGGACGCGGAGAACAACCTGCTCCTGGTCGTGAATCTTGACACCGGGGCGCAGCAGGCGACCGTCGCCGTGGGCAACGGTCCATCCCCCGTTGTCGTCAGCCCGGATGGCTCCGAAGCTTGGGTAGCAACCCTCGCGGGCTTGGAGATTGTGAATACGGCCACCTTTGAGGTCAACTCGGTGCGGCTGCCGGGTGAACCGTCGGCAATTTTATTTGCGCCGTGACAATCGCTCGGTAAAAAGTCAACGCCTATGCGAATAACTGCTCTCGCGTCCTTCTATTTGCTGGCTTGGTTTACCGTTCCGGCCCGCTCTCAGGTCAGCTTCGTCGCGCCGGTCGCGTTCGAAGATCGCAACCCGTTCCAGGTTGTTCAGGGTAATTTCTATGGCGGCGGACATCTGGATCTGGTGGCCATCGACGACAGTTCCGTGACTCTGTACCGGAACGACGGCCTTGGTCATTTCGGCCGTGGAAAGTCCCTTGCGGGCGGCCCCCCCGGCACCTTCTTCTATGCGGCCGTTGTAGCGGACTTTAACAAAGACGGGAAGCCCGACCTCGCGGTTCTTGAATATCCAACCAACGCACCAGGCGGCTTCTTCCTGCTAATCAACAATGGCGATGGAACCTTTGCGACCACCGCAACCACAGTGCTGCAGAACGGCGCGCAGATCATTCTCGCCGGCGATTTCAATGGCGATGGAAAGATGGATATCGCGGCCATCGGAAGTTCCATTGAGGTTTTCCCCGGAGACGGGACCGGCGGCTTCGGCGCTGGAATATCCACCACACTGTCCCAAACTCCCGCCAGTGCCGTGGCCGCGGACTTTACCGGGAACCACAAACTCGACTTAGCCTTCGGGACCGACTCGCTGAACGCCAACTCGCTCTTCCTCTACACCGGTAACGGCGATGGCACGTTCGCGGCCGGCGTCACCATCTCCGTTCCCGGTCCGGCGGTGGGTCTCGCCGCAGCGGATCTGAACGGCGGCCATAAGATCGATTTGCTTGCCACCATCAGCGGGATCAGCGCCGTCGCCGGCAGCGTGGATGTGCTGATCGGCAATGGCGACGGTACTTTCCTGAGTCCGGTGGCGTATCCTATTCCACGCAGTTATTCGACCATTTTCCTGGCCGATGTTGATGGCAGCGGACAGATCGATGTGATAGCTGGATCGGCGGGCAGCGGCCAGTATGGCGGCGCCGTCTCGGTTCTCTTCGGCAATGGCGATGGTACGTTTCAGCCGGCCGTCAATTCCGAGCTCGGCATAGCAGTGGTGACGCTGGTTGCGGGTGACTACAACGGAGATGGCCTCACCGATATCGCGTTCACCGAAACGGGGGGGATCGGAGGAACCACGGCAGTGGCTTTTGGAACTGGCGGGGGCCATTTCCAGCAGGCCGAGATTTACGTCGCCGGTAACGCCCCGGCGCAGGTGTTCACCGGTAACTTTCTGGGCACTGGCGACGCGGACATTCTTTCGGTCGGCAACGGCTCTTTTGAAGTCTTCCCATCAAAGGGAAACGGCGCCTTCGGCAAGCCGACCTTCATCACCGTCAGATCCACTTACCCCACCCTGGGAGTTAAGGGAAACTTCAATGGCGACGACCTTCCGGACGTCGTAATCGCCGGCCCCGCTGGTTTCTTCGGCGGGCCTCCCAGCGGATTTCAGGTTTTCTTCGGGCAGAAAGGGACCACGCTCCAGGCCGGGCCACTCTATGCAAATCTGAAGATCGGCATTGCGTCCCTGGTGGCGGGAAACCTCACCAACGATGGCCTCACCGATCTCGTCTTCGTGTGTGATTCGCCCAGGTCCAGTTACCTTGTCGCCCGGGGAACCGGAGACGGCCACTTCACGTTCAAAGGAGTGGTCTCATCCGGTGTTTCGGCGCAAGTGGGTGCGATTGGGGACTTTCGTGGAGACGGCAAAGCGGATCTCGTCCTCGCCGGTCAGGGCGCGTATATTCTCTTCGGAAACGGGGACGGTACCTTTGGATCGCCCGTCACTCTTACGCTCGCCCCCAACGATGTCATTACGGCAGTAGCGGCCATCGACCTCAATGGCGACGGCAATCTGGACGTGGTGCTGGCGGGAAGCTCCCAATTAACGGCCAGCCCGGGCAGCGCAGTCTGCGTGCTGCTGGGCAACGGAGACGGCACGTTTAAGAAACCCGCATGCTATCCGGTAGGCGGAGGTCCGTCCGCGCTGGCTTTCGCCGATTACAATCTCGACGGGACCCTGGACATTGCCACCGCCAACGTAACCGGATACGCAGTCTCCATTCTGCTGGGCGCGGGCGATGGCACATTCGTGCCGGGACCCAGTTTCGCCGTGGGCAGCGATCCAACCGGCATCGGATTTCAACGGCGACGGCAAGCCCGATCTTGTCACACCCAACTCGGATACGGCGAGCTTCATCTCCGTTCTGCTGAATAGCACTAAACCTTGATTAAGCTCAGCTTACGGGGATTAAGCTCAGCTACGGGCGCAGGGCAAAAACCGTGCCGAACTTCCCCGGCCCTCCGCCCGCCGTGGTGGTGCCGTAGAGTACCCCGTCATCTCCGATGACAACGCCCGCAATCGGATTACCGCCGTCTTCGCCGCCGGAGAAGCTGTGGAGCACGGTGGCGGTCCAGGAGCCGTCCCCGGAAGGCGCCAGCGCGAACACCGCCCCACTAGCGCTCGGGCCGCCGCCCAGAATGCCATAGGACGTGCCGTAAACCACTCCTCCCTTGCCAACCACCAGGTTGGGATTGGGAAACGCCGCACCCGAAGGACCATTGAAGTTGTAGAGTATCTTCTCAGTCCAGGCGTCCGTCCACGACCCTCCCGGCAGAGACGGCGGCGTTAACGAGAATGCAGTTCCGTACCCGTAGATTCCTCCGCCGCTGGTAACGCCGAAGAGCGTTCCATCGTCGCGGACCACCAGGCCGGCCACGCCGTCGCCGTCATAGGCGCGGTTGATGAAGGTGTGGAGCACCGTCTCAGTCAACGGGGCCGGCGGCGTCAACTCCATCACTACGCCACACCCGAATGGACAGTTCTGGTTTCCACCCTGGGTGGTCGCGTAGAACTTTCCGTCCCGTCCGAGCGCCGCCATCACGGGGCGGTAGCCTCCGGCGCCGTCCGGGAAGCTATACAGGACGCCGGCCGTCCAGGATGGGTCCCACGGCCTGGGCGGTTTCAACGTGAACAACGCGCCGCACCCCAGGTAGGCGTCGCAGGGGGATTTTCCGCCCAGAATACTGGTGCCGTAAAGCAGCCCGCCGGCAGAGCGCAAAGTACCGGGAAGGACGATGTCCGAGCCAAACGCGTAGGTCTGTTTGATCCACGAGCCTTCCCACCAGCCTTCCGGCGAGATGCTGCTCGGGGGCCGGAGCGAGAACGCCGTCCCGCACCCTGTGCCGCATCCGCTGCCTCCTCCGGCAGTGACGCCGTAGAGTGCACCGTCCCAGCCGAGCACCAGAGCCGTCGGCTCCACTCCGTCCGCCCCGCCGGCGAAAACATGAATCTGGGTTTCCCGCCAGAAACCACCCGTTGAGGGCGGCGGATTCAAAGCGAATACGGTGCCGTTATTGGAAGCTCCACCTTCGTAGGTGGTTCCGAACAGCGTTCCACCGAAGCCGATCACCAGTGAGGAATTGGGATCGATTCCGTCGCCGGAGCTCACATAGCCGTCAAAAGCGTAGAGCGTCCTGAGAGTCTGCGCGGCGCACCCCGGCCCGAGCGCCGCGAGTATCAAGAGAGCGATGCTGAGACGGCGCGCGGCCACGTTTCCGCCAACGCGGAAGGGCTTGTTCATGCTTCATTCATAGCGCAACGCCACCATGGGGTCCAGCCGCATGGCGCGGCGCGCCGGTATAAAGCAGGCCACCAGGGACACCAGGCAGAGCAAAATGGCCACGCTCGAAAACGTCAGCAGGTCAGTACTGGTCACCCCCAGCAGCAGCGTGCCCAGATAGCGCGTCAGAGCGAAGGAAGCGGCCAGGCCGATGGCCACGCCAACCAGTGTCAAGCGCAATCCGTGTATGAGCACCAGCCGCAAAATCTCCGGCTTGCTTGCGCCGAGCGCCATGCGGATGCCGATTTCATGCGTGCGCTGGCGCGTGGTGTACGCCGTGACGCCGTAAATTCCCACGGCTGCCAGAACCAGCGCGAGCAGCCCGAAGGCGCCCACAAATGTTCCTGCAACGCGCTGCGGGAAACTGACAATTTGCTCCCGCAATTCGAGCGTCGTGATATCGTACACCACCAGGTCCGCATTCAGATCGTGGATCGAGTTTTCCACCGTCTTGCCGAACGCCAGCGCATCGCCCGTGGTCCGCGCCATGACGATCATCGTAGAGCCGGCCGGACGGTCGGCCCGGTTCACCTGGTACTCCGGCAAATAAATGAAAGGCGTCGGTTTTTCATTCAGGCCGTTCACTTTGCTGTCGCGCGCCACGCCCACCACGGTGAACCATTCGTGCGTCAAATCCGAATTGACTTGCTTGCCCACGGCTTCCTGCTTCGGCCAGTAGCGATTCACAAATGTTTGGCTGACAATCGCCACGCGCTGGGATTTCAGCGAGTCCTGCGGCGTGAAGTCGCGTCCTTTCACCAGCGGAATCTGCAGGGTCTGGAAATAATTCGGCGTCACCATGGCCACCTGAGTTTCCATCGATTCGTTGGCCTGCGGTACGTAGCCCGCGGGCTTGACGGCGGTGGAGCCGCCGCCCAATCCCAGCGGCACGCGGCTCGTGATCGCCACCGATTGCGTGCCCGGCAGCGCTTCCAGTTTCGCGGCCAGCTGGCGATCGAATTCCGCCGCGCTCGCATCCGAATATCCCGCCGTAAACAGATCGTAGGAGGCAATCAGCATGTTATGGGAATTGAACCCCGTATTGATTTGCTGCGCCATCATGAAGCTGCGAATAAACAATCCCGCGCAAACCAGCAGCAGCAGCGAAAGTGAAATTTGCGCCACCACAAGCCCGCTCGTGAGGCGCGCCTTCTTCACCCCGCCCGACAAATTTCCAGTATCCTCTTTCAGCACCGCCACCGGAGCGTTGCTCGAAGATCGTAGCGCCGGCAAAATCCCAAAAATGACGCCGGTGAGCAGGGAGATCACGAACGTCGCCAGCAGCACCGTGCGATCGGCCTGGATGGTGAGCGAGATGGGGAAATCCGTCGTGGGCACGAACCTCATGAATGTCCCGGCGGTCCACAGCGTGATGAGCAGCGCAAGCGCCCCTCCCGCCAGCGCCAGAAGCAGGCTTTCCACCAGCAGTTGGCGCACCAGCCGCCAGCGGCTGGCGCCCATCGACATTCGAATCGCAATCTCGCGCCGCCGGGAGACCGACCGCACCAGCATCAGATTGGCCACGTTCGCGCACGCCAGCAGCAGCACCAGGCCCGCGATGGTCATCAGCATCGGCAGCAGCATCGAGAGAAATTGGTTCGCGCCGAACGGACTGCGCCACAGTGGATACACCGTCACGCTGTCGTGCCCCCGGTGTTCCTCCGGATAATTTTTCACCTCGCGCTGCACCAACACCGTCATTTCTTGCTGCGCCTGCGCGAGCTGGACGCCCGGCTACAACCGTCCGAGCACTACAAACCAGAAATAGTGGTGATCGTGCAGCAGATCGTTCCTCGGCAGCACTTGCTCTTCCATCATCACCGGAACCCAAACTTCCGAACGCAGCCCCGTCGCGCTTCCCTGAAACACCGCGGGCGTAACGCCGACAATGGTGTACCGGTGCTCATTGATCTCAATCGTCTGCCCCACCACTTCCGGGTTCCCGCCGAAGTGGGTCTGCCACAGCCGGTAGCTGATTACCGCAACGGGCGCGCCTCCCGGCGTCTTGTCCTCCTCCGGCAGGAACCCGCGCCCCAAAATCGGCCGCACCCCGAGCACGTCAAAATAATTCGCGGATGCCACCGAACCCCACACACGTTCCGGCTTACCCTTGCCCGTGAGGCTCATGGGAGTGGGATTGCACCCGGTGAGACCGACGAAACTCCGCTGGCCGCCGCGCATCATCTCAAAATCGGGGTATGTAAAGGGAAAGGGGTTATCCGTGCCCCGGCCGAGCGACAGCGACACCACCTCGCCCGGGTTGGCCAGCCCGGGGATTGGGTTCAACAATGTCGAGTTGATCCAACTGAAAATCGTGGTGTTCGCGCCGATCCCCAGTGCCAGCGTCAGAATGGCGATCGCCGCGTATCCGGGCGTCTTGGCGATCATCCGCAGGCTGTACCGCACGTCTTGCCAGAACGAGTTCATCCGCGCACCTCCAGCTCGATAATAGAAGCATACAGAGCACGTTCCCCCCCATCCCCGGCGTCACCAAAGCCAATTGGCGGCGTACGACTTAGCGGTCCCACCTGGCGCCCAACGGCCTGCGGGTGTCCGCTTGCGGGACGCGCCGGCAGCGAGATCGAACATCCGGCTACTGCCAATACTCCCAATGCCCGGTGGCAACCACATAGCCGCACAGACAGGCGTTGGTGACGGCGTGAGCCAAAATGCAATCCCCCAAGCTGCGCTTGCGAACCATCCACCAGTTGTACGCGATGCCTGCGATCAGGCCGACGTCCCAGTAGGGGCCGTGCTCGGAGGCGAACAAGACCGCGGTGATCCAGAACGCGCCGGCCTGATACGCACCCAGCGGGATCTTGTCGAATTGCGGCGAGATCAGCCAGCGCATGAGCCACGCGCGCCAGAACAACTCTTCCAGGATCGGCACGAAGACCACCGCTTGCAGAATGCGGGGCCACAGCACCCAGGGCGATTTGATGACGCTATCCGGGATGGTAGAAGCGCTGATTTGTCCGAAGAACCAGTTTTGAAACCACCAGTGCTGGCGATAACTGGGGAACAGAAGATCCGGGCCCACCCAGATGAGAAACACCGCGACGCCGAGAATGACTGTCTCCAGACGATGTTGCGCGCGCAATTGAATGGCGTGGCGCGAGAAGCCTATCAGAACGCCCGCCAGAAGCAGATCGCGCGCTATGAATTCGATGTTCGGGGGAAGAGGAACGTACTTCTGCAGCGCGAGAAATCCGATGAAGACTGCGAACGGCAGGACGTAGGGTACCGCCTCCCAGTCCGTCTTGTGCCCGGCCGTCAACGCAGGTCCTGTTCGATAAAGCGCCGGGGGATCGAGTTAACCGACTTTCGCAAGCAGTTCCTTTATTTTATTTTGCTCTTTCTGGGTGGGCTGGTGGCGCAGGGCGGACTCGAGTTCCCGCCTGGCCAAAGGCCGGTCGCCTTTCTGATAGAGGGCCAGCGCCAGATGCAGATGAAACGGAGCGCTGTCCGGACGGCGAGCTACCAGATCGCGCAACATGCGAATACCATCGCTGGTGAGGTTCTTCCGGATATAGACCAGCGCTAGAGTGTCCTGAATGTCCAGATCCTCGGGAAGCTTTTGCCGGGCGCGCTGGGCATGCGCCAGCGCCTGATCCAGATCCACGCCCTCTTCGGCTTCCAGATACGCCAGGTTGTTGAGCGCGGTAGCATTCTCCGGCTGGAGCTGGATCACGATTTCGTATTCCTTGCGGGCTTGATCGGTGCTTCCCGTCCGATCATACAACAGGCCCAGATCGAGAACGGGGCGGGCATCGGAGGGCGCACGCTGGCGGGCGGTTTGGAAGGCGGCCAGAGCTCCGGGAATGTCGCCGCCGCGCAGTTTCGCCTCGCCCATTTCGAGGTACAGCAGGGACGACTTTACATCATTGCTTGATATCCGATCGTTGCTTGAAATGCGATCGATGCTTGAAATCCGATCGATGCTTGAAATCCGATCGATCAGCATCTGAAATTGGGCCGCGGCTGCCGTGTAGCTGCCGGCCGCAAGCAACGTTTCCGCAAATGCCAGCCGGACATCGGCAGCCTGCGGCGAGCGCTTCACCTGATCGCCCGCGAACTGGATGGCGGGCTGGAACCGGCCCTGGGCGATTTCGGTTTTGAGAAAGCCCAGAAGCGCACGGCTGTCGTTGGCCTGTAGCAAGGCGCGAAATCCCGCTTCGGCATCCTGGTAGCGCTGTTCCCGAAAGTCCAACTCGGCCAACTGGTCACGGCCGTCGCTCGAAGCCGGATCCATCTGGAGCAGCGTGGCCAGCTCCTGGCGTGCTTTTTCCGGTTCGGCCATGTTGACCAGCCCTTTGGCGCGAAGCAGCCGGGCGGCCAAGTTGGTGGGATCTTCGGCCAGCACCTCGGCGGTTGCCTGCACCGCGCGAGCGGGTTCACCACGCGCCAGCGCCAGTTCGGCCCAGGCCAGCTTGGCGGGTGCATGATGCGGATCCAGGCGCAAAGCCGCCTCCAACTGCTCGCGCGCCTTTTCCAGGTTCTGCTGGCCTGTGTCGAGCATGTAGGCGCGGCCCAGATTAAAATGCAGCGTCGGGTTGCGGGGCATTATTGCGACCAGCGGCTGCAACCCGGCGATGGCGGCCTTCACTTTTTCCGGATCGCCCGGCGCCGATATCCCCGATTCCAATAATAGGGCAGCGTGCAGCGCGAGCGCCTCCGGATCTTTGGAATCCTCCCGGAGCAAGCCCGCGACGATCTTCTCCGCCCGGTCGCGCTCGCCCTGGGTGGCCAGCACCTCGGCCATTTTCTTGCGATACACGCGAGCTGTCTTAGAGCTCCGCTGGGCGCTCAGCCGCTCGCCCTCTGCATACTGCAGGAGCGCGGCGGGGTAGTCGCGGACGCGGACATAGAAGTCCCCGGCTTCCAGGCGTCCGCCGGGAAATACTTTGGGATCGGACGTCAGGCGTTCCATAACGTCGCGCACGTCCGCCGCCCGATGCAGGAGGAAATAGTGGAACGCGAGCTGGATCAGGCAGGCCGCCTCGGCCGAATTATTGGCGATCTTGCGATCGAGAACCTGCTCGGCGAGATCCGGCCGATTGCCGCGCATGTAGTGAACGTACAAAGCGTCGTACAGCGGCAGGAAAGTCTTTTGACGATCGAGTTGCCCGATTGCCAGCTGCTCGGCTTCCAGGTCCCTCCGGGCGGCAAACAGCGTCTGAACCAGCGTGAGCGTCAGGTCCGGCTGATCGGGCTTCACCAGGTTCGCCTGCTGGAATTTGAGGATCGCGGCGGAGGTGTCGTTCATGGCCAGCGCGATGTTTCCCGAAAAGCGCAGGCCGTCGAAGGAACGCGAATCTTTTTTCAAAAGACGCCCGGTAATCTCCTTGAGATCGGCCAGGAAGACCCGTCCGCCCGGCGGGTCCAGAAGATAGAACGCCAGATCGAGATCGCCCAGCTGGACAACGGCATCTTGATTGCCGGGATCCAGCTCCATGGCGCGGCTGAAATCCTTGCGCGCCTCCGGCAGGTTCCCCAACTTGGCGTTTACCAGGCCCAGGCGTTACCAGGCGTCGGGCGAACGCAGGTCCTTGGAAAGCGCCCGGCGAAAGAGGATGGACGCTTCTTTGTATTGGCCACGCGCGAAATACTTATTGCCGTTGGCAACGTACTTTCCGGCCACCGCGTTGGGATCGGTGTTGCAGGCAGTGAGCAATATCAGCAGGCAGATCAGGAAAGGGCGCGCGGTTTTCACATTCCTAAGTGCGCCAGCTAACGGAAAACTCTCGGCTCACACAAAAAACTGAACGGGTTTGGCCGCTCGCCCGTCAAACAGCGCAGGAGATGTTATTGAATGGCTGATACCAAGAAGTGCGCGCATCCAAGCTGCGCCTGCGTTACTACCGAGAAGTATTGCAGCACCTTCTGCGAGGGCCAAGCCGGCACTCCCGATATAGAGTGCGAGTGCGGGCACCCGGCCTGCGACACGGAAACAACCGGCTCGGTACACTAGCCCCGGGCGCTGGAGTCCGGCGAGGTTAACGTAGCGCGGCCTGCAGAGTTCCGGTTTGCCGCAATAAGTCCAGCCGCGCGTTCTCCACCGCGTGTTGGGCATCATAGAACGCGATCCATTTCTCCTGTTCGGTGAGCCGCGCATTGTCCACTTGCTGCTCGGTGGCGCGCCCCTCGCCAAGCTGCGCCAGCAGCAGAGAGACCTGATCGCGGGTGTAATCCAGATCGAGGCGCGCCACCTCCTGCGCCCTGGTGGCCTTTTCCAATTCCTGATAACTCTTCTGTGTGTCGAGCTGGATTCGATTGCTAACTTGACCCATTTGCGTGCGCAGCTCCAGGATGTCGGTCTGCGCTTGCGCCGCCAGACCCTTGGAGGCCGATCCGGTGATAAGCGGGATCTGGATGGAGACGCCCAACTCCCCGTTGTTGCGCTGAAAGCGCGTGAAGAAGTTTTGGTAATCGGTCTTGGCGAACAGCGCATACTGAGCCACCAGGTTGATTACCGGCAGGCGCGCCGCCTCGGCCTCTTTTACTTCAAAACCCTTGGCCTGAAGTTGAGACTCGATTTTGCGAATGTCCTTGTTATTTTGCAAGGCCAGTTGGGTAGCGGCCTGTTCGCTGGCCGGAATTTCGAATGCGGCGCGCTCTTCTTCCACGGGTTGGACGCGGTCCGCCGCGGGGTAGCCGAGCACCACGGCGAGGGAGGCCTGGGAGTAATCGAGATCGCCGCTCAAGGCCGCTAGCCGCTGGCCCGCGCGCGCCAGGTCAACCGCGATGCGCTTGTTTTCGATGGAGAGCTGGCGGCCTTCTTCCACTTGCACGCCCACCGCGCCGCTCACTCGCTGCAGGTTCTCCACTTCCAGTTGGAGAGATTGCCTGCTGCGGCCCATCTGTTGCGCATCGAGAAACAGCGTCGCGGTTTGATAGGCCACTTGATCGCTCTTGGACTGCGTGTCCAGATCCGCGCCACGCGCCGTCTCCCGCACGCGAGCCAATTCGTAGGTTTTTGGCCGGTTGTAGAGCGCCATGTCGGTTCGGGTTTGAATGATGGCGGGCGCGGCGCCTTCGATACTGGTGGGATACCCCCAGACTTTGGCCAGTCCGCTGCCGGCGTAGACCTTGGGCACGAACGGGTCCTTAGCGACGCGAACGGCCTGGTCGGCCTTCTGCTGGTCCAGGCGCGACAGTACCAGATCGGGGTTTTCCTTGAGGGCGAGTTCCACGGCTTGCCGCAGGGTAAGCGGATGCACTTCCGCAAATGCCGCCGCGGCGCTAACACAAAGGAGCACAATTTGTTTCAGCACTCTCTTAGGGTAGCCGAGCCGGAATCCTCTTTCTTCACCCGGCGTGCTCCAGGACCTTATGCCGGCTGGTAGCCGCACCATCCGCGCTCTTTAATTCGCGAAAAACAATGGTCGACAAGACGGTGATTCCGCCCAGGAGCAACAACGCATAGTGAATTCCGTGGATCATTTGCGGTGCGCTGGTACGAAAGCGATCGGGAATGAAGAGCGCGGTGAGCAGCGACGCCGTTGCCACGCCAAAACTTATCGACATCTGCTGCGTGGTGCTGGCGATGGAACTGGCGGCGCTGGTTTGTGGCTCGGTGACGTCGGCGTAGACCAGCGTGTTCATGCTGGTGTATTGCAGCGAACTGAAGAACCCGTAACAGAAGGCCTGCGCCACGATCATCCAAACCGGCGTGCCTGCTCCGATGGTGGCGAAAAGCAGGATGAGCAGGCCCAAGATGATGGTATTCGAGATCAGCACAGCGCGGTATCCAAAGCGGCTCAGAATGCGCGGCATCGTCATCTTGAGACTCATGGCGGCGATGGCCTGCGGCATGATGAGCAGACCGGATTGAATGGGCGTGAAGCCGAGACCCACCTGGTAGAGCAGCGGAAGGATGAACGGGATTCCGCCCATGCCGATGCGGGTGAAAAAGCTGCCGCTGACCGACGCGCGGAAGGTGCGAATGCGAAAAAGGCCAAGATTCAGCAAGGGAAACTCGATCTTGGAGGCGTGCAGACCATATCCGGCGAGCAGCGCGATGGAAATGGCCAGCAATCCTACGATTTCGCCCACGCTCAACGTGTGTTCGCCGAACACTTCCAGCACGTAGGACAGCAGCGCGATGCCGGAGCCGAAGAGGATGAGGCCGACAATATCGAGTGGATTGGACTTTTCGCGATAGTCGGGTAAATGCAGATAGACCAGGATCAAACCGATGATGCCGATGGGGAGATTCACGAAAAAGATGACGCGCCAATGAAAATAGCCGACGATCAGGCCGCCTGCGATGGGTCCGAGCATGGGACCCACCAGCCCTGGGATGGCGACGAAGCTCATGGCGCGGATGAGTTCGGACTTGGCGAACGTTCGCACCAGGGTGAGGCGCCCCACCGGCACCATCATGGCCCCGCCGCAGCCTTGCAACACGCGAAACGCCACCAGTACGTGGATGTGGTTCGATATCCCGCAGAGAAACGATCCCAGGGTGAACAGGCCGATGGCGGATGCGAAGACGCGACGCGTCCCGAACCGGTCTGCCATCCATCCGCTGATGGGAATGAAGACCGCCAGGCTCAAGGTGTAGCTGGACAGCACCGCCTTCATGCTGAGCGGAGCCACCTTCAGCGCCGCGGCGATGGCGGGAACGGCGGTATTGAGAATGGTGGTGTCGAGCGACTCCATGAAGAACGCTACGGCGACCAGCCACGGTAGGAGCCGCTTGGCGGCGGCGCTCGGATCCATCAGGCGGCGGTCCTCATGGTCTGCTTGGGCTGGCGGAACGGGCTGGATTGGGGATTGGCAGGGGGCGCCGGGCGCTGCGGACATCGCGAGGCATTCGGTTTGAGAATACCAGGGCGGGCCGGGCGGCCGCGACAAGACGCAAGTGGAACTAGCTGGGACGATGAGGAAACCGGGCTGGCCGAGGCAGTGACCAGGGGCGCGCCGGGCTTTGCGAGTGATGGATCTGCCCCGCTACTTCAGGCCTCACTGGGATTGTTCGCGAAGACCTTCTCACGCACTCTGGACGCGGGCGGTTCATACGCGGCGCAGTCCAAACACACGGGCTGGCCGTTAATACGCATCACGGTGTGCGTGCTGCAACAAACACATTCAGTCGGCAGTCCCAAAGAACACTTCATGGCCACTCACCTCCTGAATCCGAGTATGGGATTTCCCACAGGAAAGGAAAATGGCCTATCGGGACTGGGCTAGCCGGTTAGCTGGTACCGGCACTAAGGGTTTTTGCCCAGAAACACTAGACGGAGGAGGTCCAGATCCTTCTCCTACTTAAGGCAAAGGGGGAGAGGCTGGCTGTTTGCTCGGGCGCCGGCGAGTGGGAACGACCCGTCAGATGATTTTCGCGAGGCCTCTACTTACTGCAACCCTTTTTGGTTTCCTCAAATCCGTCGAACAAGCGCCCTGCATTGGCGCCGGCCAGCGTTTCCAGCCGGTGCGGCTGGCCTTTCTCGACGGTATAGCGGGCAACCGTGCCTTTAGATAGCAGCAGTTCGGCTTCCTTCTGCATTTCCGGGTGCCACATGTATTCGTCGTTCTCGCCGACGTACATGAAGACGCACATCTTCGAAATAGCCTGGAGCTTCGAAGGGCTGGGCTCCCACATATATCCAGGGAAGGCGGTAATGGACAAAAAGTATTGAGGATTGGCGGCGGCGACATGGAATGCTGCGATTCCGCCGTTGGACGGTCCGGCGATATGGAACTTGTTGTCTTGAATCTTGTAATCCGCCAGGATCATTTTTAGGAACTCGGGAAAAATGCGAGCCCCGTCTTCAAAGAACAACTGATCGTCCGGCGCCGCGGGAGCCACCACGATGTAGCCCCGTTTTTCGGCCTCCGCGCGAAAGTTGCGGTTGAGAACGCTGTCCACCATGTTCATGGTTTGCGGACCTCCGCCGAAGGCCAGGATCGCCGGATAGGTCTTCGCCGGATCGTACCCGTTGGGCAGAACCACTTTATACAGGACCGTGGTACCCGCCACCTTCTTGCTCTTTTCAAGCAACTCGGCGCGGAGGGGCTGGGTTGCGAACATCCAGACGGCGGCTGCCGCGAAAAACAACAGTATCCAGTTCGAGCTAGTTTGTTTCATATAGGAAGCCTTCCTGCATCGGGCGGCAAGGTCGATTTTATCTAAGATTTCCATATTGAGCACAAGCAGGCCGGCGCCAGGCATACAACCACTTCCTCAAGACCGGGTTCTGGGGCCATGGGGCGGGCCATGCGGCGGACACATAACTGTTAGACTTTGTTTTTGGACACAAGAGCGAAAATAGTTCCGCTCCACGAACTGAGAGAGCGGCTGCTAGACCGTCCCACACGTTGGGTCTCCGGCAATTTCGATCCATTGCTCGCCGAACATGTACGCAAACTGGCGCAGGGCCGGGAGGCGGGGCGGCTGCTGGTGGTGGAAGTGACGAATCCGCCGCAACCGCTGCTGGCACAGCGTGCGCGGGCCGAGCTGGTGGCCGCGCTGGCGATGGTAGATTATGTGTTGCTGGGGAATGGCGCGTCCGATGAGCCAGCCGACGCCGGCATCACAGAGCGTTTCATCCAGCACGTGTTGGAACGTCACCGCCAGGAAACGCGCTGATGATGAATCCGCCACGAATCTTAGTTGTACGGCTCGGATCTATGGGAGACGTGATCGCCGCGCTGCCCGCGGTGGCCAGCCTGAAGCACAGCATTCCGCATTCGAAGATCACCTGGGTGATCGATCCGAAGTGGAGCCTGCTGCTGGAGGGCAATCCGTTCGTTGACTCGGTGGTGCATCTGGACCGCCGAACTTTCACCGGATTAAGGCAGGCGTGGCGCGAACTGCGAGCCGCCCGGTTCGACTTTGCGGTGGACTTTCAGGGCCTGGTGAAGTCGGCGCTGGTGGCGGCGCTGGCGCGGCCGGAGCGGATTTTCGGATTCAACGCGGCGTACGCGCGCGAGTCGCCCGCATCGTGGTTTTATTCGACCAAAGTGCCCATTCGCTCCTATCACGCGGTGGAGCGGAATCTGGATCTGGCCGCGGCGGCGGGAGCGTCGAATATTCTGCGCACGTTCCCCTTGCCGGCCGGCGAGCAACAGGCGCAATTGCCGGAGGGAGACTTCGTGCTGGCCAGTCCGCTGGCGGGTTGGGGCGCCAAGCAATGGCCGCTCGAATACTACTCGCAGCTGGCGGCGAAACTGCAGCGAGAATGCGGGATGCCGCTGGTGCTGGATGCTCCCTATCCGTTGCATGTGCCGGGCACGCACACGCACGTGTCTACGCTAGCGGGCCTGATTTATGCCACGCGGCGGGCGACGGCGGTGGTTGGGCTGGATAGCGGGCCGCTGCATCTGGCGGCGGCGCTCGCCAAGCAAGGCATCGCGATTTACGGTCCAACCGATCCGGCGCGCCACGGTCCTTACGGCGGCGCGATCGGCGTGTTGCGCAGCCCGAACGCCGTGACCACGTACAGCCGGACCTCGGCGCCCGATGCCAGCATGCGCGAGATAACGCCGGATCAGGTATTTGAGGCGCTGGATCCGATTCTTGCAGCTCACAAGGATCGCTGACCGCCGGATGAGCCTTTTTCCCAAGCCGTACGCCGATCTGGCGGCGCGTCTGCGGGTGACGTGCGGGTTCGTCCTGGTAGCCGCGTTCGCCTGGTTCTCGCGGCCGGATGCTCCATCGTTAGCCGTGGGCCTGCCGGTGTCGGCGCTCGGCCTGGCCCTGCGCGCCTGGGCTACCGGGCATGTGGAGAAGAACATCCGGCTGGCTCAGAGCGGCCCTTATGCTTATGTGCGCAATCCGCTGTATGTAGGGACGCTGCTGGTGGCCGCCGGATTTGCGATCGCGTCCAGGCAATGGGCGCTGGCGGTGTTGTTTGCCGTCGTGTTTCTGCTCATTTATTTGCCCGCGATCGAGCTGGAAGAGCAGCATCTGCGCGAGCTTTTCCCCGATTTCGCCGCGTATGCGCAGCGGGTGCCGGCGCTATGGCCGACGCTTTCGCCGATTAAGCGGCCCGAGCGCTTCCGGTGGGAGCTGTACGTTCGGAATCGGGAATACCAGGCGTTGATCGGGTTTGCGGTAGGGGCGCTATATTTGGTTGTCAGGGTGCTCGCTCACGTCGGTAGTTAATTCAGGATCAGTGGTTTATGGCCCACCCTGTTGTCAAATGAATCGTTTTGATTCATAATGAATCAAGACGAGAGCATAGCCATGGGAACTGCTGGACCAGCGGAAGAACGAGCGCAAATTAGTGTTAGGCTAACGCCAGACCTGCACGCCCAAATTAACGCGCGTGCGGCGGAGGCGGGGCTAAGCATCAACCGGATCGTCGTGCAACTCTTGAGCGCGGGACTTGAAGCTGAGCGCAACAAAAGACTTCATCTCGACGAAATGCTGCGCCGATATCGTGAATCTACCGATCCCGAAGAAACACAACGCCTGGGGAATGAATTGGGTGAGATGATCTTTGGACGGTGAAACTACATCAATGGCGGGAGTTCCCACGACACGTTCGTGAGCGCTTGGGGAGAGGAAGCGGACTGCGGCAGTACTTAAGTTCACTGCGTTCCCCTGTATCCTAGAGACATGTGCGGCATCGTCGGCTATATCGGGAACAGAAGAGCGGTCCCTATCATCCTGGATGGCCTGCGCCGTCTCGAATACCGCGGATATGACTCGGCCGGTATCGCGGTCCTGAACGGTGACAATCATCTGTCCATTCGACGCGCATCGGGCAAGTTGCGCAACCTGGAAGACGCCATTCGTTTAAACCCAATGGACGGGCCCTACGGCATCGGCCACACACGCTGGGCCACGCACGGGCGTCCCACGGAGGAGAATGCGCACCCGCACCGCGACTGCACCGGCGACATCGTGGTGGTGCACAACGGCATCGTCGAGAATTATCTTCAGCTCAAGCACCAGCTGCAGCTGGAAGGGCACAAGTTCGTCACCGAGACCGATACCGAGGTGATTGCGCACCTGGTGGAAAAGTACAACGAAGGCAATCTGGAGGACGCAGTACGGCGCGCGGTGCGAGAGCTGCGCGGGGTGTTCGCGCTGAGCGTGATTGCGAGCTCCGATCCGAACAAGATTGTCGCGGCGCGCATGGGCCCGCCGGTGGTGATCGGCCTGGGAGACGGAGAATACTTCGTGGCGTCCGACGTGCCCGCCATCCTGAGCCACACGCGCGATATGTTCTTCCTGGGCGACGGCGACATCGCGGTGCTGACGCCGGACGGCGTACACTTGACCGATTTTAACGGACGCCCCATCAAGCGCCAGGTGACCCATATTCTGTGGGATCCCATCATGGCGGAAAAGGGCGGCTACAAGCATTTCATGCTCAAGGAGATTTTTGAGCAGCCGCGCGCGGTGCGCGATACGGTGCTGGGACGCGTAGGCCAGGAGACCGGGCGCGTGTTCATCGACGAGATGGACATAAATCCGAAGGTGTTCAAAGAATTTAATTCGCTCAAGATTATTGCCTGCGGAACCAGTTGGCACGCGGCGCTGGCCGGCAAATTCATGATCGAAAAGCTGGCGCGGATTCCGGTGGAAGTGGATTATGGCAGCGAGTTCCGGTATCGCGATCCGATTGTTTCGTCCGACATGCTGACCGTGGTGATTTCGCAGTCCGGAGAGACCGCGGACACGATTGCGGCGCAGCGCGAAGCCAAGCAGCACGGCTCCAAAACATTGGCCATCTGCAACGTTGTGGGGTCGATGATTACCCGCGAGGCCTCCGGTACGCTGATGACGCATGCGGGTCCTGAAATCGGCGTGGCGTCCACCAAGGCCTTTACTTCTCAGCTGACGGCGCTATTCATCCTGGCGATGTATCTGGGGCAGGTGCGCGAAACGCTGACAGCCGAGCAGTCCGCTTGCCTGGTGCAGGAGCTGCTGCGCGTGCCCGGGAAGCTGGAAACGGTGCTGAGCCACGAGGGGATTTACGACGAACTGGTGAAGAAGCTTTTCCGTGCGACGGATTTCCTGTTCCTGGGCCGCGGCATCCACTTCCCCATCGCGCTCGAAGGCGCGCTCAAGTTGAAGGAAATCTCCTACATCCACGCCGAAGGCTATCCGGCCGGCGAGATGAAGCACGGGCCGAACGCGCTGATCGACGAGAATCTGCCGGTGGTGGTGATCGCGACGCGCGATCCGGCGAGCGACGACAGCCGCGTGCGGTACGAGAAGACGCTATCGAACATCCAGGAAGTGAAGGCGCGCAACGGCATCGTGATCGCGGTGGTGTGCGAGCAGGATGCCGAAGAGGTCGGCAAAATGGCCGATTACGTCATCGCGATTCCCTCCGCCAATGAATTGCTGCTGCCGATTCTGGAGATCGTGCCGCTGCAGCTTCTGGCCTATCACATCGCGGTGCGGCGGGGATGCGACGTGGATCAGCCGCGCAATCTGGCGAAAAGCGTCACGGTGGAGTAGCTCGCCTGCGGCTCGCGGGATTGGGGTTGGCTCCCTTCGGTCGCTGGGATTGGCTCATGAAGCAGTTCATTCACCAGTTGCATGTCGAGACGCACGGCAAGGGCTTGTACGATTTTCACTCGGGTTACGACGCCCTCAACCGGATCGCCTCAGCCGGGGAGAGTGGGAGCAACGGTCGGTCAGAAGTGTTCAACGCTGACCGGTACGGCAACCTGTGGCTGTCGAATATCACCGGCAACAACTTCCCGACCCAGTCCCTGATGCCGACGGGGCTGTCGTCCTTCAGCGCGACCACGAATCACCTCGTTGGAATAAACTACGATGCGGCCGGGAATCAGACGGTGTTAGGCGGCAACACGCTGGCCTACGATGCTGAAGGCCGGCAGATCAGCGCGCAAATCAGCGGGTCCGCCGGTGACGGTGACCTACGCCTATGATGGACTCGGCGAACGAGTGACGAAATCGGTGGAGGGCGGAATCACCACGTCCTACGTGCATGACGTGTTCGGAAACCTGGCGGAGGAATACACGACTGGTGGAACGGCAGCTGCGCCGCCCTGCACCACTTGCTACTTGAGCTGGGACCATCTGGGAAGCACGCGGATGATGACCGATCAGAACGGAAATGTGGTGGCGCGGCACGATTACCTGCCATTTGGGGTCGAGATCCCCGCTGGCTTTGCTGGGCGGACGAGCGCATGGGGCACGACAGACAATGTGAGTGCGAAGTTCACCGGCCAAGAACGCGATGTCGAGACTGGCCTCGACTTCTTCAGTGCTCGCTACATGTCGTCGGCGCAGGGAAGGTTCACCAGCGCCGATCCGCTGGGGAACTTTGTCGCAAACGCTGCCGATCCGCAGAGCTGGAACATGTACGCTTACGCGCGGAACAATCCGCTGGCCTTCGTCGATCCTAGGAGCCTGTCCGAGTATTCTCCAACTTCGCGGGTTCAAACGAAACAGAACCGGTACATAATGTTTTATGCCAAAGGGCTACCGAACCTACCTTCCTGAGCAGGACCTGCTGTTGCCTCCCA
>Ga0302325_10001773_pt1 | contig 54167 bp, 42 predicted proteins | sample Palsa_T0_2_FD_201948 | JGI IMG/M metagenome (GOLD analysis project Ga0302325, IMG submission 201948) | Peat permafrost microbial communities from Stordalen Mire near Abisko, Sweden - Palsa_T0_2 | ecosystem: Environmental > Terrestrial > Soil > Palsa > Peat permafrost | place: Sweden: Abisko...
CCGTAGTAGTGCGCCTGGGTGAAGAAGAACGGGAACGCGTACCAGTACTGGATGTTCAGAATGCCGGTGACGAACTCGAACAGCGCGCCGCCGACCAGCAGCGCGAGTGAGAGCCGCTCGAGAGCGTGCGCCGGGCTGCGGACGGGCGGCCACTCGAACAGCCGTGGAATCACCGACCAGAGCTTCGCGAGCACGACCGGGAACAGCGCGAGCCCGACCGTGACATGAAGGCCCTGCGTCACCGCGTACAGCCATGGCCATCCCGTCGGCCATCCGAACAGGTAGACGTCGAGCGGGCCGCCGAGGTCGCGGCCGAGCCCGTTCGCGCTGCTCAGCCCGGGCTGGTAGGCGTCGTTGGACAGCAGCCCGGTCACGATCACGATCGGCAGGCCGATCAGCAGCACCAGCCCGAGCAGCGCGGTCAGCCGCGGGCCCCGCAGCGGGCTGCGCCAGAAACCCTCCCGGAACGGTCCCGGCGGCGGCTTCGAGGGATCGATTCCTGGGAGCCGCATCGAGCCTCAGATTGACACACCAAGCGCGCCCTGAGACCGGGTTGGGAGCCTTGTTAAGTCATTGTTCACGAGTGGGACAGATCAGGCGCCAAACCGTGAACAGAGTCTTACGGCGCGCTCAGCCAGTTCTCCTTTCCCGACCGGATCGGTTTAGCTTGCGCACGTGCAATCAGCCGTGACACCGGTTCTCCCTCCTGCGAGCGAGGCCCAGCCGGGGGCACCGCAAGGGCCGGCGCCGACGCCCGCCGCTCGCAAGACGAGCCTGCTCGTCGGCGCCCTGATCTGCGTCGCGGCGGCGGCACCGATCGTCATCTATGTGTGGATCGCCCTGCACCGGATCGGCTACCCGTACGAGCTCGACTGGATGGAGGGCGGATCGGTCGAGCTGGCCGCGCGGGTCGCGGACGGCCAATCGCTTTACGCGTCGCCGACGCTCGCTTTCGTGGGCTGGGCGTACACCCCGTTCTTCTACTGGGTCTCCGCCGTGGTGGCGAAGATCATCGGCCTCGGGTTCGTGCCCCTGCGGCTCGTGTCGTTCACCGCGTCGCTCACCTCGATGGCGACGCTCGCCTGGATCGTCACGCGCGAGACGCGCGACCGGGTCGCGGGAATCGTGGCCGCCGGCCTGTTCGCCGCCACGTTCCAGATCTCCGGCTCGTGGTTCGACATCGGGCGGGTCGACTCGCTGTTCGTGGCGCTGACGCTGCTCGCGATCGCATTTGGCCGCGAGGCGCGCACCGCGCGCGGCGGGGTCGCACTTGGGACGCTCGCGTTCCTCGCGTTCTTCACCAAGCAGACCGCCCTGCTCGCGCTGCTGCCAGTGATCGTCTATCTCGCCGTCACGCGCCGGCGCGTCGGGATCCCCGCGCTGGTGACTCTGCTCGCCCTCGTGATCGGCTCAACCCTCGTTTTCAATGCCGCGACCGACGGCTGGTACGGGTACTACGTGATCGGCGAGCTTCTGCACCAGCCGGTGGCATATCAGCTGTGGGTGGGGTTCTGGGTCAACGACATCCTCCATCACCAGTGGCCGCTGGTGATCCTGATCCTCGCGGGCGCCGCGATGCTGGCGTGGCGCGCAAAGCAGCGCCCGTCGCTCAGCTCGCCCGCCGTCTACTACGCGATCGCGGCAGCGGGCCTACTCGGCTCGGCGTGGGTATCGCGGCTGCACAGCGGCGGCTACCTCAACGTCCTGATACCTGCCTACGCCGCGGTCGCGCTGCTGGCAGGGCTGACCTACGGCGCGGTCGTACGTGGACGCCGCGGCGCGATCGCGCGCCCGGTGCTGGCTGTCGCGCTGCTGCTGCAGCTGGCCCTGCTGATCTATCCGATCGGCGCACAGATCCCGACCGCGTCCGATCGCGCGATCGGCGCCCAGCTGATCGCCCGCCTGCGCACGCTGCCTGGACGCGTGATCGTGCTACGCCATCCGTGGTACGCGACCCTCGCCGGCAAGACCTCCTCCGCGCAGGAGGAGGCGATCGCCGACGTGCTGCGCTCCTCCGACGCACGCGGATCGCGGGCGCTGCGGGCGTCGCTTCGTGGCGCGCTCAACGCCGAAGACATCCAGGCACTGGTGCTCGACTTCCCGACGGACACGAGCTTCTTCGGCGCTGAGCTGACCGATGACTTTCGGCTTGCGCGCGAGCCGATCACAGCGTCACCGCTCTACCCGCTGACCGACCTGAGCTCCGCCCCGAGACAGCTGTACCTGCGCGTGCGACCCGCGTCGCCTGAGGGCGCAAAGAGGCCGCCCAAGCGGCCGAAGCGCTGACACGTTCGTATTTCGTAATTGAATGCGGCGCGTCAGCGACTAGGTTGGGCGCGTGGAACGTGTCGCACTGCTTGTCATCGCCAAGGACCCGCTGCCGGGCCGCGCCAAGACGCGGCTGACGCCGCCCTGTAGCCCGGCCGACGCCGCGCGCCTTGCCGAGGCGGCGCTGCTCGACACCCTCGACGCCGTCGAGCGAACCCCGGCGGATCGCAAGGTACTGGTGCTCGAGGGCGACGCGCGGCGCTGGCGCCGACCCGGGCTCGAGGTGATCAGCCAGCGCGGTCACGGCCTCGCGGAGCGCCTCGCCGCCGCGTTCGAGGACGTCGGCGAGGCGGCGCTGCTCGTCGGCATGGACACTCCGCAGCTGACGCCCGAACTGCTGCTCGACGGCATCGACGCGCTGCGTGCGCCCGATGTCGACGCGGTCCTCGGCCCCGCGCTCGACGGCGGCTACTGGAGCATCGGCCTCGCCAGGCCGGTCGAGGGCGCGTTCGTGGGCGTCCCGATGAGCTCGCACAGCACCTGGATCCGGCAGCGCGCCCGGCTGCGCGACCTCGGCCTGCGAATCCACGAGCAGCCGCACCTGCGTGACGTCGACACGATCGAAGACGCCTGGGCCGTCGCCGGGGAGTCCCCGGGCTCCAGATTCGCTGCGGCGCTGGCATCGATCCGGCCCCGCGGACAAACACCGGCGCCGACCCGCGGCGAAGCTCACAAGGCGGCCGCCTGATGCATCCCCTCCGGCTCTACGCCGACTGCCTGCGCAGAGGCACAGACCACGGCGAGCAGCTCGCGCGCTTCAGTGATGGCACGGTAGTCCCGCTCCGGGTCGACCGCTACCTGGGACTCGCGGATGAGACCGACGAGCTGCTGCTGACCGATGTGTGCGGCCCGGTGCTCGACGTCGGCTGCGGGCCGGGCCGTCACCTCCACGCGCTCGCCGCGCGTGGCGTGTTCGCGCTCGGCGTCGACCTCTCGCCGGTCGCCGTGGATCTTGCCAGAGGACGTGGAGCTCGCGCGATCGTCGGATCGATCTTCGACGAACTGCCCGGCAGCGGCACGTGGCGCAGCGCGCTCCTGCTCGACGGCAACATCGGGATCGGTGGCGCCCCCGCGAGGCTGCTCGCACGGATCGGGACCCTGATGTGCGACGAGGGCGAGATCCTTGTCGAGCTCGACCCGCCCGAGACCGCGACGGCCACGGTGCGCGCTCGAATCGAGACCGCTCAGCGCGCGAGCTCGTGGTTCCCGTGGGCCCGCGTGTCCACGGCCGGCATCGAGCCGGTCGCGGTCGCGGGCGGCTTCGAGGCGACCGAGACATGGTCGCTCGGCGACCGCTGGTTCGCCCGCCTCACGCGATAATTCGCCCGATCGGAGCCTCCGCCCGTCCCATCCCTGAGCTGCCAGGGGTCGAGCACCATTTCGTCGACGCCGGCGGGCTGCGCGTCCACGTCGCCGAGGCGGGCGCCGGCGAGCCGCTGGTGATGCTGCACGGGTGGCCGCAGAACTGGTTCACGTACCGGTTGGTGATCCCCGCGCTTGCGGAGCATTACCGTGTGATCTGCCCGGACATGCGCGGATTCGGCTGGACCGAGGCGACGCCGGACGGCTACCGCAAGCACCAGCTCGTCGCCGACCTGTTCGCGCTGCTCGACGTGCTCGGGCTCGAACGCGTGCGGCTCGTCGGACACGACTGGGGCAGCATCATCGGCTTCCTTGCGTGCGTCGAGCAGCCAAAGCGCTTCGCGCAGTACCTGGTCCTCGCCGGCTGGCACCCGTGGCCGAAAGTGGACGCGCGGGGCGTCTTGGCCGTGCCGCGGTTCTGGTATCAGGCGGTGGTGGCGACACCGGCGCTCGGTCCGCGCTACGCCGTCGCGAGCCAGGCGTTCCTGCGGCTCCTGTACCGGTCCTGGAGCGGGACGCCTGACCTCTGGAGCGAGGCCGAGCTCGACGCGCTGCTCGGCCAGTTCGACGAGCCCGCTCGCCGGCAAGCAGCATCGCTGATGTACCGGACCTGGCTGACGCGCGAGGTCGGCCGGCTGGTCGCGAGGACCTACATCTCCGGCCGCCACGAGACCCCGACCCTGTACCTCCACGGCGCGGTCGACCACTGCATCGGTCCGGCGCTGTCACGCGGATCTGCCCGTTACGCACCGAACATGACCGTCGAGATCCTTCCCGGTGTCGGCCACTTCGTGCCCGAGGAGGCGCCTGAGATCGTCGTCGCACGCGCACTCGAGCTGTTCGGCGACATTTCCTAACCCCTCCAAGGGGGAAAGACCAGACCCCCCTGGCCGATGCGGCGCACCGCGCGAGCATCGAGACTTGCCGCGATTCATTTGGCACGCCGGGGATCCGGCACGATCGGGCCGGTCGGATCAGGCTCAAGGGGGGCAACGAGATGAGGACTAGCGACCGCGTGCGGGGCACCGGAAAGGTTGGTCCGGCGAAGCTGGCTACCGTGGTGGCGTGCGTCGCCGCCGTGTGCACTCCGACTGCCGTGGCATTCAGCTCGCAACCGCTGGGGCCGAGCTTGCACGGACGTGTAGCGATCGCGACACGATCCGACACGCCCGAGTGCCGTCCCCACCCGGGGAAGTGCCGGTAAGAGCGCCGGTATTCCGCGGCTCGGCGCCGCGGCCAGGCGGGCCGCGAGCGATACGGCGGTGGCGGCACCCCGCGCATTCGACACCGCGCGGCGCCAATATCTACCATGGCCCCCGCCCGTGAGCACCGAGCAGAGGGACCCGCCAACCGTCGCCGATGTCATCGGGGCCGCGATCGCCGACCAGGGCGTGGTCGACGCCTTCGGGGTGATCGGTAGCGGCAACCTCGTTGCCACCAACGCCCTGGTCGCCGGAGGTGCGCGGTTCTACCACGCGCGCCATGAGGGAGGCGCGGTCTGCATGGCCGACGGGTACGCCCGCGTCACCGGCCGGGTCGGGGTCGTCAGCGTCCATCAGGGCCCGGGCCTGACGAACACGATCACCGGACTCACAGAAGCCGCCAAGAGCCGGACGCCGCTACTGGTGCTGGCGGGAGAGACACCGGCCGCAGCGCTCAGCTCAAACTTCCGCATCGACCAGCACGACCTGGTCGAGTCGGTCGGAGCGATCGCCGACCGGGTCTTCTCGCCGGCGAGCGCGGCCGATGACGCCCAGCGCGCCTACCAGCGCGCGATGATCGAGCGCAGGCCGGTGGTGCTGATGATGCCGATCGACATCCAGTCGATGGCTGCCCCGGACGCGAAGCCGGCACTGCCTCCGCTGCCGCATCTCGAGCCGGCGGCGCCGGCGCGAGGGGCGATCGACGCCGCGGCAGAGATCCTCGTGGGGGCCGAGCGACCGGCCATCATCGCCGGCCGCGGCGCGGTGATCACGAACGCCTCCGACGAGCTCGAAGCTCTCGGGGCTCAGATCGGTGCCGTGCTCGCGACCTCCGCCCCCGCCAACGGTCTGTTCGCCGGTCTGACCTTCGCGCTCGGCATCTCGGGCGGGTTCGCGACCCCGTTCGCGGCCGAGCTCCTTCCGCAGGCCGATGCCGTGGTGGTGTTCGGCGCCTCGCTGAACGATTGGACGACCAAGCACGGTGCGATGATCGGCAGCGGCGCCCGGGTGATCCAGGTCGACATCGATCCGCGCGCGATCGGGCGCAACCGGCCCGTCGACGTCGGCGTGCTCGGTGACGCCGGCAAGGCAGCCGCCGCGCTGACCGCGCGACTCGAAGAAGCCGGCCACCGGAGCCAGGGCTTCCGCACGCCCGAGCTCGCGCACGAGATCGCTTCGCGCCGCTGGCGCAACGAGCCCTACGAGGATGCCTCGACCGAGGAGTGGATCGATCCGCGGACACTGAGCATCGCCGTCGATCGCCTGCTTCCGAGGCAGCGCCAGGTCGCCGTCGACTCGGGCCATTTCCTCGGCTACCCGTCGATGTATCTCGACGTGCCCGACGCCCGCGACTGGGTCTTTCCGAACGGCTTCCAGGCTGTCGGGCTCGGGCTTGGCAACGCGATCGGCGCGGCGATCGCACACCCGGACAGGATCACGGTCGCCGCGATCGGCGACGGCGGCGCGTTCATGGCGCTCGCCGAGCTCGAGACCGCCGCGCGCTTCAAGCTCGACAACCTGCTGGTCCTGATCTACGACGACGCCGCCTACGGAGCCGAGGTGCACCACTTCGCCCCGATCGGCCACGATGTCGGGCTGGTCCGCTTCCCGGACACCGACCTCGCGGCGATCGCACACGCCGCCGGCGCCCACGGCGCCACCGTACGCAATCCCGTCCAGCTGGAACACGCCCTCAACGGCTGGCTCGCGGAACCTCATTTCCGGCCGCTGGTGATCGACGCGAAAGTCAACCCGACGATCTGCGCAGAATGGCTGGAGGAGGCCTTCCGCGCCGGCTGACCGGCCTCAAGCACCACCACTCAGAGGAGCCACCGATGTCCACCACCCAAGTTGCCTCGCTGATCGACGATCTCGCTTCTGGCGCGGTCGAGGTCGTCGACCTCACGCAGCCGCTGAGCGAGTCGACGCCCGTGATCAAGCTCCCGCCGCCGTTCGCGAACACGCCGGCGCTGTCTCGCACCGAGATCAGCCGCTACGACGACCGCGGGCCGGCGTGGGCGTGGTACACGCTCGAGATCGGCGAGCACACGGGCACGCATCTCGATGCCCCGATCCACTGGGTCACGGGCCGGGACGGCGCCGACGTCGCCTCGGTTCCCCCCGCGTCGCTCGTCGGCCCCGCGATCGTGATCGACAAGACCGCCGAGACCGAGGCCGACCCGGGCTACCTGCTCACCGTCGCGGACCTCGAGGCGTTCGAGGCCGATCACGGCCGCATCCCCGAGCGCGCCTGGGTGCTGCTGCGCACCGGCTGGGGCTCGCGCGCCGACGACGAGAGCGCGTTCCTGAATGTCGGCGAGAACGGGCCGGTGACCCCCGGGCCGGACGTTGAAGCGTCACGCTGGCTGGCGAACGAGCGCCCGATCTCCGGCTTCGGCGTCGAGACGGTCGGGATCGATGCCGGGTCCGCCGGTGGCATGGAGCCCCCGTTTCCGCTCCACAATTTCCTCCTCGGCGCCGGCCGCCTCGGCCTCACACAGCTCGCGAACCTCGACAAGCTGCCGATCACCGGGGCGCTGATCGTCGTCTCGCCGCTGAAGCTCGTCGGCGGGACGGGCAGCCCGTCACGGGTGCTGGCGTTCGTCCCCCGGTGAATAGCCCGCGCTGTGCCCGCGGAACTCCGCGATCGGGTCGTCCCCACCGCGAGTAACGGAGACGTCGTAGATGCCCTTGCGTCCGATCCGGCGCCGCTCCTGCGCCTCGGCGACAAGCAGATCGCCGAGGTGTGCAGGGGCTAGGAACTCGATCTGGCATGACCGCGCGACTGCGTTGGCACCGTAGGAGTTGCAGGCGATCGCGAAGGCGCTGTCGGCGAGCAGGAAGATGAAGCCGCCGTGCGCGATCCCGACCCCGTTGACCATCATCGCGGTCACCGTCATCGAGACCTTCGCGTACCCCGGGCCGACATCCGCGATCTCGATGCCGAGCGCGCGGGTGGGGCCGTCCGTTTCCGCGATCCGCCGCGCCACCTCCCAGGCGGCCGACACCGCTGTAGCCCCGTCTGGCTCGTCCACCGACACGCCGGCCTACGCTAGCGCCCCGACCGTTTCTGCCACGACCAGCAGCTCCGCGAGGACGTCGATCGCGTCCCAGACCTCGACGAACCGGGTGCTCAGCGGCGAGAGCCCGAGCCGGATCACGTCCGGCGCGCGGAAGTCGACGATCACGTTACGGTCGCCGAGCTGCTCGCACAGCCGCCGCGCATCGGGGTGAGCCAGCGCGACGTGGGCGCCGCGACGTGCGCAGTCGCGGGGTGAAGCCACGCGCACGCCCCGCTCGGCGAGCCGATCGTCCGCAAGCTCGATCGCCAGCTCGGTGAGCGCGATGCCCTTCTCCCGGATCGGCTCGATCCCGGCCTCCTCCACCAGGCGGACGCCTTCTTCGACTGCGGCCAGCGCGAGCACCGGCGGTGTTCCCGAGAGCCAGCCGCGGATGCCGGCGGAGGGAACGTACCCGGGCGCTCCCCCCACTCCAACTCCACGACCCGCTCGAGCCGCTCGACCGTCGCCCGCGGCAGCCGGCCAAGCGAATTACCGTCGAGGTAAATGGGCGGCTTCGCCGCCTTGGGAGTTCGCCGGGCGGCGAACGTCCTGGGGGGCTCCGCCGCCTTGGGAGCCCGCCTGGCGGCGAAGACGAACCGCTCGCGGAACGTGCTCAGCGGGTCGGCAGCGTCGAGTCCGAGCGCGCGCTCGCGCGCCGCCAGTTCTTGACTTTTGATCATTGATTCCGATACTAGAGCGACGATGGAGTCGCCACTCGACGTGCTCGCACCGGGTGATGCGGGCGCCGGGCCGCGGACGCTCGCCGAGAAGGCGTTCGAGACGCTGCACGCGGCGATCATCACCGGGCATCTGCGCCCGGGGGAACGCCTGCCGATCGAGGAGCTCGCCGGCGTACTCAAGATGAGTGCGATGCCGATCAGGGAGGCCGTGCGTCGCCTGGACTCGGCCGGCCTGGTCGAGAACATCCCCCATCGCGGCGCGCGCGTAACCGAGCTTTCGATCCACGACCTCGCCGAGGTCTACGAGGCCCGCCTCGCGCTCGAGACGCTCGCGATCCGCCGGGCGGCCGAGCGCTTCGACGACGAGCGCGAGGAGCTGGCGCGGCGCCGGCTGACCGCGCTCGAGGCGAGACCCGACGACAGTTCGGCCACGACGTCGGCAGCTCACACCGCGTTTCACCTCGCCCTGTATCAAGGCGCCGACTCGGCCTGGCTGCTGCGGCTGATCCGCCCCGTGTGGGAGACGAGCGAGCGCTACTGCCTGGCCTTCCCGGAGAGCCGGCAGCTCGCCGAGCGGGGGCACGAGCACGAGGCGATCGTCGCGGCGTGCTCGGCGCATGACCCGGACAAGGCGGCGCTCGCGCTGCACGATCATCTGGCCACGACGGCCAACAGCGTCTCGATCGCGATGGGCGGCGAGCCACTGTTGGAGCTTGGCGCGCGGGCGCTCATCTAACCCGCTGGTAGTAGCCTCAGCTGATGGACCGGGGCAGGGCGGCTGAGCGGCGGAGGTTCAGGCCTGAGCTCTCACCGCTCGGACCGTATGTGCCGTCGCTGGTCGCCGACTGGCTGCGCGACGAGCCCGGCTCCCGCTACCGGTCGTTCGACGGGACGCTCGTGTTCGCCGACGTCTCCGGCTTCACCCGGATGACGGAGAAGTTCGCCGCCACCGGAAAGGTCGGCGCCGAGCACATGTCAGGGCTGATGGACGTGCTGTTCGAGCACCTGGTGTCGGCAGCGTACGACTATGGCGCGGGCGTGATCAAGTACGGCGGCGACGCCGTCCTGGTGCTGTTCGAGGGCGATGGGCACGTTCGCCGCGCATGCCGCTCGGCGGTCGAGATGCAGGCGGTGATCCGGCGGGAGGGCCGCGTCGAGACGAGCCGTGGACCAGTCCGCCTGCGGATGTCGGTAGGCGTGCACAGCGGCAGGCTCGAGTTCATGCTCGTCGGCTCGCGGTATCGGGAGCTGATCGCCGTCGGCCCCGCGGTGACGACGGTCACACGGATGGAGTCGATCGCGAAGCCCGGCCAGATCGTCGTCAGCCCGGCGACGGCCGACGCGCTCGCGCACGCCGGCGAGCGGCGGCCCGTGCTCCAGTGTGACGAGGGCCTGCTGCTACGCACGAAGCCGGAAGCCGAGCGGATGCGCGCGCCGCTGCTCGACGTCGACTACGGCGACCTCGACCTGGCGCTGACGATGTGTGACTCGTTGCGCGACCAGATCCTCAGCGGCGCGATCGACAGCGAGCATCGCCGCGTCACGACCGGCTTCATAAAGTTCTCCGGCGCCGACGAGATGCTCGCCCGCGACGGCCCCGGGGCACTCACCGACACGGTCGAGTGGTTCATCAGCGCCGCTCAGGAGGCGGCCGCGGCCAACGAGGTCACGCTGCTCGGGTCAGACATCTACGCCGACGGCGGCAAGGTGCTGCTGATCTCGGGCGCGCCGCGCCAGCTCGGGCACGACGAGGATCGGATGCTGGCGACGGTCCGGGCCGTGCTTGCATCCGGCGGGCCGCTGCCGTTGCGAGGCGGGGTCAACTCCGGACGTGCTTTCACCGGCCACGCGGGGCCTCCTTACCGGCGCACTTTCTCGGTCCTCGGTGACTGCGTGAACCTCGCTGCACGGCTGATGGAGCACGCACCGGCGGGTGAGCTGCTGACCACCGGCCAGGTGATCAAGCAGGCGACGGGCAACTTCGTTATCACGGCGATCGCGCCGTTCGCGGTCAAGGGCAAGCGCGAGCGGGTCCAGGCGTTCACCGTGGGGGAATCGTTCGAGCGCCGCGCCGCGAGGATCGAGGCGGATCCGATGATCGGCCGCGAAGCGGAGATGGAGGTGCTGCTCGGGGCCGCGGCCGACGCCGCCCGCGGTGACGGTCGCGTGGTCGAGATCGTCGGGCCGCCTGGGATCGGCAAGTCGCGGCTGCTCGCCGAGCTCCGCGCCCACACGAGCGGCGAGTACCTCGAGGCCGACGGGGACATCTATGCGGCTGCCACCCCGTACGCGCCGTTCGAACGCCTGCTCCGCGAGCGGCTGGGCCTCGGCGCCGCGCCCGACCCCGGGATCGTCGCAGGCGCCCTGGAGGCGCGGTGCCGGGAGCGTGCTCCGCATCTGACCGCCTGGCTGCCGCTGTTCGGGATCGTCGCCGGGCTCGATCTTCCGGCCACGCCCGAGGTTGCCCAGACCGACCCGGCGGTCCGCAAGGAGCGGCTCGAGGAGCTTGCGAGCGAATTCCTCGCCGCGGTGCTCGACGGACCCGTGACGCTCGTCTTCAACGACGTCCACCTGATGGATGACGCGTCCGCCCATCTGATCGCGCGGCTGGCCGCCGACGCCGCTCCGCGCCCGTGGCTGGTCGTGATCACCCGCCGCCCGGCCGACGACGGCGACGTCGTCGTCGCAGAAGGAGTAACCCGGATCGACCTCGAGCCGCTCGGGCCCGATGCAGCCGAAGCGCTGCTCGCGCAGATCACGGCCGGTTCGCCGCTGCCGCCCCATCGGCTCTCGATGCTGGCGCGCCGGGCGGGCGGCAACCCGCTGTTCCTGCGGGAATTGGTCGCGCGCGTGCGCGAGGGAGGCGACCTCGACGACCTGCCCGAATCGGTCGAGGCGGCGATCGCAGCGAGGATCGACCGCCTCGCCCCAGATCACCGGCGGCTGATGCGATCGGCGTCGGTGCTCGGAGTGATCGTTGACGTGCCGCTGCTCGCCGAGGTGCTGCGCGGGGACATGGGCGGCGCCGGCGGCACGGCCGTGCTCGATGCGCTCGACTCGCTCGATGAGCTGCTCGAGCCGGTCGGGGCCAGCCACCGGCGTTTCACCCACGAACTCGTGCGGACCGTCTCCTATGAAGGGCTCCCCTACCGCCGCCGCGAACATCTCCACGCGCGCACGGCAGCGGTGATCGAGCGCGCGGCAGGCGCCGAAGCCGACCAGCAGGCGGACATCCTCTCGCTGCACTGCCTGCACGGCGCGCGGTTCGAGTCCGCGTGGCGCTATTCGCGGGTCGCTGCCGACCGAGCGCGATCGCGCTACGCCAACGTCGAGGCTGCGGACTGCCTCCAGCGTGCGCTCGCGGCATCGCCGAACGTGCCCGCGCTCGACCTGATCGATCTCGCCGAGGTCGACGAGGCGCTCGGCGACACGTACTTCGAGCTCGGCGAATTCCGTGCCGCCGACGCATCGCTGCGCCGAGCTCACAGGCGCGCGGCGGGACGGCCGGCGATGGCCGCAGGGATCGGCCTGAAGCTCGCCAGGCTGCGCGAGCGCTCGGGCCAGCACGATGCCGCACTGCGCTGGATCACGAGAGCGACGCAGGCGATCGACGCGACGGACGACCCGGCGGCGCAGATACTGCGCGGACGGCTGCTGGCGAGACGAGCCCGCATCAGGTACTTCCAGGGCCATCCGAGCGACGCACTGCGCCTGGCGCGCGAGGCGATCGAGCACGCTCACGCCAGCTCAGATCTGGAGGCGCTGGCCGAGGCGCTCGAGCGCGCCGACATGGCGGAGATCGCGATCGGGGTCCCAATCGCCACCACCCGGATCGAGCGCGCAATCGCGATCTACGCCGAGCTTGGCGACCTCGGCGGCGAAGCGCGGGCCAGGAATGCGATCGGTGCGATCGCGTACTTTCGCGGTCGCTGGTCAGAAGCGCTGGATCACTATCGAGCCGCTGAGGAGCTGTACGAGCGCTCGGGCCAACGGTGGGCGGCCGCGATCAGCGCATGCAACATGGCTGAGCTCCTTGCCGACCAGGGCCATCTGCAGGAGGCCGAGGACGCGCTCGAGCAGCCGATGGTGACCCTGCGCGGAGTCGGCACGGCGCCTGAACTTGCGTTCGGGGAGTGCCAGCTCGGCCGGGTCGCGGCCCGGCGCGGGCGCACCGAGGACGCGCTCAGGTATTTCCAGGCGGCGCGGGACTATTACCGAAGCGCAGGCGAGTCGATCGAGGAGATATTCGTCGACGCGCTGACTGCCGAGAGCCTCGTTCTCGCCGGCGAGCACGGCGATGGGCTTGCTCTCGCGGACGGCGCGCTGACACGCGCGATGGCCCTCGAGGGGATCGCCGCGGCGACGCCGCTGCTGGCGCGGGTCAGAGGGACGGCGCTGCTCGGGCTCGGGCGGCCAGGCGAAGCCAGGAGCGCCCTCGAGCAGAGCCTCGCGGCAGCCCGCAGCCGCGGGGCCCTGCACGAGATCGCATTCACGCTGCGGGCGTTGCTGGCAGCCGGTCCCGCGGACGAAATCGAGCGGTCCGGCTGGCGCTCGGAACTCCAGCAGCTCGAGCAGCAGCTCGGGATCGTGGCCTGATCCGCCAGGTCACGGCCCTTCCCTCGGCTCACTGAACCCCGGGACCACCACGACGTCGGTCTCATACGCGCCGTCACCGTCGGAGTTGAAGCTGCCACCGTCATAGCACGGGGGATTCTCGACGCCGCCGTCTCCGTCCACGCATGCCGCCAGTACGCCCTCGTAGGTCCCGTCGGGCTGTTTGGTCGCCGGGGCCCCCGAGGCGGTGATGAACGGCGTCGGCGAGTCGTAGCAGACGTGACCGCCCTCGCCGTCCGAGTTGATCGGATGTGCATTCTGCGCGTTCTGACCGGACGTGCCGTAGGTGTCCATCACGACGTAGTCGGGGGCGGTGGGATCGGAGATCGCCCACACGGCGACGTCGCCGGTGTTGGGCGTCGAGCACGACAGTGGCGTCGTCGTGAAGCCGATCGCGATCGACTCACCGTCAGGATTGTCCGACCCCTGCGACTGCACGTCGAGCGCGGCGGTCCCGTCGGCGCTGCTCCCGTACGCCTCGCAGTAGCTGTACTGGCCGCAGAGGGTCTGGTAGCCGATCCCGCTGCTCGGCTTCGAAACGAGATCACCGTTATATGACGCCCAGATCGTGTTCACACCGCCGGCCAGGCTCGAGCTCGGGATGTTGACAGTGGCCGTGCACGATCCCAGTGACAAAAGGCACGGTCCCGTCAGCGGCACCGTTCCGAGCTTTACGCCGTTGCTCTCATCTGTGAACGTGACCGTGCCCGTCGGTGTGAGCAGCAGCCCGGTGCCGACGGTCGCCGTGAGCGTGGCCCCAGAGGCGGTTATGCCCGACGAGGTGACGACCGTCATCGTCGGAAGCAGTCCCTTCGCCACCGCGGAGCCGACCGCCGGTCCGATGCCCAGCGCCGCCGCCGCCAGGGTGGAGATCAATCCGAGCCGGCGCGCGGCTCGGGTGAGCAAATTCATGGTGCCTCCTGTCCGTATGCCGACGCATACCCTCGCCCCGGCGCGAAAACCTACCACCCAGCCGAGCGTTGCGCCAGGCGCGGGCACCTACCCCCCGAGGTACGCGCGCTTGAGGTCCTCGCTCGCGAGCAGCTCCTTGGCGGTGCCCGACAGCACTATCTCGCCGGTCGAGAGCACGTAGCCGCGGTCGGCGATCGAGAGCGCCATGGTCGCGTTCTGCTCGACCATCAGCATCGCGACACCCGACTCGTGGACCTCCTTGATGATCCGGAAGTTCTGCTGCACGAGCGCGGGTGAAAGGCCCATCGAGGGCTCGTCCATCAGCAGCAGGCGCGGTCGCGACATCAGTGCTCGCCCCATCGCGACCATCTGCTGCTCACCTCCGGAGAGCGTCCCTGCGAGCTGGTCGCGGCGCTCGTGCAACCTCGGGAACAGCGTGTGGACACGTTCGAAGTCCCCGTCGAGGTTCGCGCCGCGTCGCAGCACCGCGCCGAGCTCGAGGTTCTCGCGGACGGTCATCTGCCCGAACAGACGCCGGTTCTCGGGAACGATCGCGAGACCTCGCGCGATTCTTCTCGGGACATCCCAGCTGTTCACCTCCTCGTCGTCCAGCAACACGCGCCCGGACCGCGGGCGCACGATCCCGAGCACCGTCTTCAGCGTCGTCGACTTCCCCGACGCGTTGCCGCCCAGCAGCGAGACGAGCTCGCCCGCCTCGACGTGCAGCGAGACCCCCTCGAGGATCCGCATCTGACCGTAGTAGGTGGTGACGTCCTCGAGGCTCAGCAGCATCGTCACTCCCCGGCGAGCTCGCCCGGATCACGGCCTAGGTAAGCCTCGACGACGGCCGGGTGGGTGGCGACGGACTTGTAGCTTCCCTCGGCGATCTTCACGCCGTGATCGAGTGCGATCACCCGGTCAGAGATGCCCTCGACGACGTGCATGTCGTGCTCGATCACGAGAATCGCGAGGCCGCGTTCGTCGCGCAGGCGGCCGATCAGCTCCGTCACCTCGTGTGTCTCGCTCGGATTCATCCCCGCGGCCGGCTCGTCGAGCATCAGCAGCCGTGGCCCGGTCGCCAGCGCGCGCGCGATCTCGAGTCGCCGACGGTTCGCATAGGAGAGCACGTACGCCGGCTGTTCCCAGCGGTAGCCGGTGAGCCGCTGGCCGAAGAACGACAGCACCTCTTCGGCGAGCGCGTCCACCTCGCGCTCCTCGCGTCGAGCGCGCGGCAGCCGCAGGATCGACTCGACCGGCGACGCCTTGGTGTTGCCGTAGGTGGCCGACTTGACGTTCTCCTTCACCGACATGTTCAGGAACAGCCGCAGGCTCTGAAACGTGCGGGCAATGCCGAGCTGGGTGATCTTGTGCGGCCGCCGGCCGGCGATCGACTGACCGCCGAGCCTGATGTCGCCTGTCGTCGGCTCGTACACGCCGCTGATGACGTTGAACACGGTCGACTTCCCCGCGCCGTTGGGTCCGATCACGCTGACGATCTCGTGCGCGCCGACGTGCAGGTCGAGCTCGTGCAGGGCGCGCAGGCCTCCGAAGGAGAGCGACACGCGATCGAGCTCGAGCAGGGGAGGGTCGCTCACGGCTGCACCGTCTCCACCCGTGCAGTCCCCAGCAGCCCCTGCGGTCGTGCCGCCATCGTCACGATCAAGATCGCCCCGATCATGATCTGGGTGGTGATCGATGGGTTCACGATCAGCCGCGACTCCCAGCAGCATGCGGCGATGTAAACCGTCGGTATCACCGCGAGCAGGCGGCGGTTGCCGTGCAGGCGCACGATCGCGACCAGCGCGCAGATCAGCACCACATAGAGGATGTTCCCGTAGGTAGCGGGGTTGGCCGGCACGATCACGTAGTCGCGGAGCGCCGATCCGATCCAGCCGCCGCTGCCCGGGCTGCCGGCCACTGCCGACGACGAGATCGCGCTCACGATCCCGTGCGCGGCGAAGCCGATCGCGAGCACCCCGGCGAGCACCGCCCCGAGCTTGCGCCAGGGGCGAATCCGCACCACCAGCGCGATCAGGATCAGGCCGTAGAAGAGATAGCCGGCATCGTTGGGGCTCGAGAGCATCTGCTCCCCGATCGTGACCACGAGGCCGCCCATGATCGCCCCGGCGATGCTGCCGACACCACCGAGCACGAGGCATGCGTAGATCAGGATCAGGACGTTGGCGGTGAAGTTCGTCGGGAAGACGGTGTCCTGCTGAGCCGCGAACAGGGTGCCGGCGAGCGCGCCGACGATGGCACCGAAGCTGAACGCCATCACCTTCAGCTTCTTCACCGGAATCGTCATCGCCGCGGCCGCGAGCGGGTCGTCGCGCAGCGCTCGCCACGCCCGCCCCGTGCGGGAGGTGTCCAGCAGATGCATGATCGCCGCCAGCGCCGCGGTGATGATCAGCGCGAGGTAATAGAAGCCGAGTGGACTCTCGATCTTGCCCCCGAAGCTGTGGAGCGGGTCCAGGCCGTAGAGGCCGTTGACGCCGCCGAGCGTTCCGGGATCGACGTTATTGACGACCTCCATGAATGCCTGGCCGACGAACAGCGTGACGATCGCCAGGTAGTCGCCGGAGAGCCGCAGCGCGATCAGGCCGATGATCGCCCCGACGATGCCGGCGGCGACCAGGACGATCGGGATCGACTCGATCGCGGGCAGGTGGGCCCCACCCGAGCCGTCGGAGCCGAACGCGGTCGAGGAGAACACGGCATAGCCGTATGCGCCGAAGCCGAAGAACGCGATGTAGCCCAGATCGAGCAGGCCCGCCCAACCGACGGCAATATTGAGTCCGAGCGAGAGGATCGCGTAGAGCAGGCTGTTGAAGGCGACCGTCTGCACGTTGACGTTGTTCAGCAGCTGGCCGACGATCAGGCCGAACAGAGTCACCAGCGCAAGCCGCTGCCACCAGCCGATACGAGACTCTGCCTGCCCCAGCAGCTTTCGCCAGCCGGAGCCCTGGTCGCGCCGGTCACCGCTGCGCGCGACCCATTGGTCGACGCCGATCGAAGGAGAGTCGTCAGCCGCTTCGCTCACATCACACCTTCTGCAGCGGCGGCCGTCCGAAGATGCCCTGGGGACGGACCAGCATCACCAGGATCAGGATCCCGAACACGATCAGGTCCGAGTACTCGGTCGAGATGTAGCTGAGGCTGAACGACTCGCACAGGCCGATCACGATCCCACCGATCATCGCGCCAGGAACGCTGCCGATGCCGCCGACGACGGCCGCGGTGAATGCCTTCAGCCCGGCGAGGAAACCGATCGTGTTCGTGATCTGGTCGAAGGCGAGCCCTGACATCACGCCCGCGACGCCGGCCATCGCCGAGCCGATGAAGAAGGTCAGCGCGATCGTGCGGTTGACATTGATGCCGAGCATCTCCGCAGCCTCGCGATCGGAGGCCACCGCCCGCATCGACTTGCCGAGCGTGGTGCGATGCACGATCTGCTGGAGTCCGAGCATCATCAGCAGGCTGACGACGATGATCATGATCTGGACGGTGTCGATCGTCACACCCCCCAGATGAATCCCGCTCGAGATCGACACGAAGCTCTCGGTCTGGTAGCTCCGGGTGAAGCCACCGAACAGCAGCAGGACCGTGTTCTCGAGCATGAACGAGATGCCAAGCGCGGTGATCAGCGGCGCGATCCGCGGCGCATCACGCAGCGGCCGGTACGCGAACCGCTCCATTGCCACGCCGAGCAGACCGCAGCCGATCGACGCGACGGCGAACATGATCAGCAGTAGCAGTGGCACCGGGATCACGATCGCCGTCGGACCGCCGAACCAGTGCATCACGAAGTAACCGATGAACGCCCCGACCATGTACACGTCGCCGTGGGCGAAGTTGAGCAGCTTCAGCACCCCGTAGACCATCGTGTAGCCGAGCGCGATCAGCGCGTAGAGACAGCCCGTGGTGAGGCCGTTGACGATGGTTTGGATGAACTCCGTCATTGCATCCGGTGCGGTTTAGGAGCAAACGCCCGGCGGCGCCGCCCGCCCGGGGGCGAGCGGCGCCGCATGAGCGCTAACCGTTACGGGTTCAATCAGTGATTCGGGATCGAGACGTACGTTCCCTTGCTATTGATGTGGAACAGGTATCCCGGCGCGCCGGTGAGGTCACCGCCCGGCTGGAACGAGATCACGACGCCCATCGGGTTGTCGGCCGCTGGGATGTCGGTCTTCTTGATCGCGGCGAGGACGTTCGAGCGGCTCGGCGTCTGTCCCGCCTTGCAGACCGACGCGATCGCCTTCATCACGACATCCGTGGCCTCGTAGGTCGGCACGCCGAACGCGCCGTACGGACCGTACTTCGCGACGCCGGAGACGATCGACTTGTCGAGCGTGCTGGTCGAAGTCGAGATGTCGGGCCCGAAGTTCGACACGTAGGTGCCCGGGATCTTGAACTGTGTCGGCGAGTCGGTGCCGTCGGTACCGAACAGCGTCGTCGTCTTGTGCTGCTGCTTGGCGTCGAGACCGAACGTCTGCGCGTTGGCAGCCGTCTGCCACGGCAGCATCGTCACCGTCTCGGCCGGTGTCAGCTGCGAAGTCACCAGCGACGACAGCGCGTTCGCGAGCGTGGCGCCGGTGTCAGTGCCGTTGTAGGTCTGATGGTTGACCTTGATCCCGGCCTTCTGCAGGATCGGCGTCATCACCTTGACCAGGCCCTGCGAGTAGGCCTCGTCATCGTCGATGATCAGGACCGCCTTCGGCTTGAGGTGATTGATCACGTAGTTCGCGTCCTGCGGACCCTGGACATTGTCGTCCGGGACGACGCGGAAGAACGTCGGGTTCTTGCCGCTGGAGGCGAGCGCCGGGAGCGTCGCCGAACCGGAGATGAACGCGATCCCTGCCTTACCGAAGATCGGGCCGACTGCCTCGACCTCCTGACTGCCCGCCGGTCCGATCGCAGCCACCGCCGGCGACGCGACGATGGCATCGGCCTTAGTGACCGCGATCGACGGCATCAGCTGGGTGTCGTCCTGATTGAGGGTCACATTGGTCTTGTTGGCCGCGTTGTCGTCGGCCACCGCCAGCTGGGCGAAATGCAGCTGCTCGAGGCCGAGCTGGGCGACAGGGCCCGTGAACGGACCCTCGATCGCGATCGACGTCGTGCAGCTCGTGCTGGCCGACTTGGTCGTGCTGGTGGTACTGGTCGTATTGCTACTGCTGCCGCAGCCCGACGCCGTCAACGCGGCGAGCGTGACTGCGAACGCAAAGATGCGTTTCATACTCCTCCTCCTCTGTGGGACATCACTTGTGTATGGGTCACGATTGCTCCATGTACGCGGGCGAGCCGTCCGGGTAGTACGCCGCCGCCGGCGAGCCGGCAGGACGGAACACAGCGACCACTCGCATCACGCCGTCCCCGGTGTTCTCCAGGCAGTGCACGGTGCGCGCCGGCAGCTGGATGCTCGATCCGCGGGACAGCGGGTGATCGGCTCCGTGGACATGCATCACGCCCTCGCCGTCGAGCACGTAGATAACCTCGTCATAGGTGTGAAAGTGGTCGGGGGCCCGCCCCGGCGGGATGTCGCCGACGAAATGCGTCGCCGACCGCAAGCCGCTGGCGGGGTCGGCGACGATCCGGAACTCGCGCTGCGCCGTCGCCGTGGCGCGTTCCTGGTCGGCGAGACGGCGCACAACGGGGTGGGCGGGCGCCGCGGGCGCTGATCCGCCGGCCGGGTCCTGGTCGGGCTCCGGGACCGTCACCGCCACCAGCCGCAACGGTGAGGATCTGAGATTCTCGAGCTCGTAGCGCTCGCCCGAAGCGAGATAGGCGCCGCTCTCGGGCTCGAGCGAGTGCGCGCGGCCGGCGACGTGCAGGACGCCCTCGCCGCGAAGCACGAACAGGACCTGCTCGCATGCGCCGGTGTCACGTGGGTGTGAGCGCCCAGAAGCGCACTCGAGCACGGTCTGCTCGAGCGCCGGAAAGCCGGTGTGGGGGCCAAGCAGCGGGTACGCGATAACTGTGTCGCCGTCTCGCGGCTGCGCGGTGCCGCCGTCTCGCGGGTGCGCGCCGGCGGCGTCACCGGAGACGACGCGCGCCCGCACCTGGGCCGCGAGCCCGGACACCTGTGGGTGATTCATCTCTGTCGTGCTCAGATCTGCTACGCCTGCGCGTGCCCCGAGCGGTACCCGGGGCGCCAGATTCCCAGATTCGCCGGATCCCGGTCAATCACCTTTGCGTGAGCGTTGCCTTAAGCGTGATGTCGGTCCCGGTCAGTGCCAGCGAAACGGGGCAGGTCGACTTGGCCTGATCGGCGAGCGCGGCGAACGTAGCGTCGTCCATGCCCTCGGCCTCGCCGACGGTGTCGAGCTCGATCCGGGTGATCCTGAAGCCCGGCTCGAGCTGTTCGAGGTGGACGCGCGCGGTCGTGTTCAGGTTGGCCGGCGGATGCCCTGCCTCGCTCATCAGGTTCGCGAGCGACATCGTGAAGCAGCCGGCGTGGCCGGCCCCGATCAGCTCCTCGGGGTTGGTCGCGGGAAGTCCTTCTTCGACCCGCGCCCGGAGCGTGAAGGTGCCGTCGAAGGCGCCACTGCCGACCGCGATCCGGCCTGCGCCGTCCGCCACGGTTCCCTGCCAGCTCGCATGCGCGACCCGTACTACGTGAATGCCCACTTGCCCTCGCTCTGGTTCGCGTCGCCGACCCCGACCGGTTAGCTCTCGCCGGCAAAGTTTGATTTTGTACTCTTGATCAAATCAGGTCAACCGGCCAATTGTCGCGTGCCGTAAGCCCGGTGCAGGCGATCACTAACGACGGCCTAACGAGAGAGGAAGCGCGCATGGCGCAAGTGCTCGGTGTCGGCGACGTCACCGCCGTCCGCGGAAGGTTCTCCTCGCTCCAGTCCGGATTCGCGTTCTTCGACGCGCCCGGCGGCTCGCAGGTTCCCGACGAGGTCGGCGACGCGATCGCACGCACGCTGCGCGAGGCGAGCGCGAACATGGGCGCGCTGTACGAGACATCGAGGCGAGTCGGCGAGATCGTGCTCGAGGCGGAGGGCAACGCCGCCCGCTTCCTTGGCTGCCGGCCGCACGAGGTGATCTTCGGCCCGAACATGACCTCGCTCAACTTCACGCTCTCACGGACCGCCGGCAGGGAATTCGCGCGCGGGGACGAGATCCTCGTCTCCTCGCTCGATCACGACGGCGGCGTCGCACCATGGCTCGAGCTCGCCCACGATCGCGACCTGGTCGTGCGCCACATCGAACTGCGCGACGATACGACGCTCGACTACGAGGACCTTCAGAGCAAGCTCTCCGAGCGCACGCGCGTCGTCGCGTTCGCGTGGGCGTCGAACGCGATCGGCACGATCGTGGACGCCCGGCGAGTCTGCTCGCTCGCCCACGAGGCCGGTGCGCTGGCCTGGATCGACGCCGTCCATTACGCGGCCCACGAGCCGATCGACGTCGAGGAGATCGGCGCCGACGTCCTGATCTGCTCCCCATACAAATTCTGCGGCCCCCACCTCGGCGTCGCTTTCGGCCGCGAAGCGTTACTCGAACGCTGGCGCCCGTACAAGGTGCGGCCCGCCCCGACGACGCCGCTCGGCCGCCGGTTCGAGACCGGCACGCTCCCCTACGAGCTGCTGGCCGGCTTCAACGCGACGATCGGCTACCTCGACTCGATCGGCGGGCTGGAGGCGATCCGCCCCTACGAGCGTGAGCTCGGTGAGCGCTTCCTCGCCGCGATCCCGGACCGCGTGACCGTGTACGGCCTGCCGGGCATGGAAGGGCGCGTGCCGACCTTCCTGATCAACGTCGAGGGCGTGCCGGCCGCCCGCGTCGCACAGCAGATGGCGGACCGGGGGATCGGCGTCTGGGCGCACGACTCCTGGTACTCGCTCGACCTCTACCGCCGGCTCGGCTACGAGGACCAGGCTGTACGCCTCGGCTTCATCCACTACAACTCGGCCGACGAGGTCGACCGGCTGGTTGCGGAGCTCGACCGGCTAGCGCAGTGAGCCGAGGACGGGAAGTGACAGGCCGCAATCCGGCTGAAACCCGGGAGCGTCGGCGCCCAGGGGTTAGCAGAATGTGACAACGGCCAGCTCAGGAGATCCACGCATCATTCCCTTCGCATAGCGGAGGTGTTGATGCGTTCATCCCTGCAAACTGAGCGGATCCGGGCACTCATCACGACCCCAGGGCCCCGTCGTCGCGCTCGGAGTCAAACAGCTCCACCAGCCGCGCCCGCGCCTGCCACAGCTTCGGCAGGCCACGCTGCGCGACGAGCTTGCCGAGCACCTGCACCGGCGTGCCCTGCGTGCCGGTGGTGTCCTCCCCGATCGCGCGCGCGACGACGCTGTAGTGCCTGAAGCGCCACACCCAGACGCGCTCGTCCCACTCGGTCAGCAGCTCGGCCAGCTCGTGCAGCTGCTCGAGCTCGCGCCCCCGGCGATACAGCTCGGTCAGCTCGATTCCCGACCGCTCGAGCAGACCGTCGAACGCCACCGCGATCCGCCGCGTGACCCGGGAGACCTGGCGGAAGCCGGGTGAGTCGAAACCGCTTCCGTGACCGAGCACGACACGGACCTGCTGGTACTCCCAGGGATCCATCTGGCCGAGCATGTCGAGCTGGGTGGTGATGTACTGGATGCACAGCACCGCGCGGCGCAACAGGCGCAGCGCCGGATCGATCTCGTCGCGCTCGACCAGCGCCGCCGCCTCCTCGAGCTCACTCGTCGCGAGCTTCAGCCACAGCTCCGATGACTGGTGAACCGTCTGGAACAGCAGCTCGTCGTGGTGCGCCCGCTGATCCGCCGGCTTCTGCAGCGACAGCAGCTCGTCGGTGCGCAGGTAGCGCTCGTAGTCGCTTGCACCCTGGCCCGGCAGGACCGGTGCGTGGAAATCCTCCGTCTCCATCTGTCCCACCTCCTTTCAGCCGGGAGTCGCGCCGCCGAGGATCTCGGCCAGCGTGCCCGGGTTGATGTTGCCGCCTGAGACGATGCAGACGAGCCTGCCGGTGCCCGCGCGGCCGGACAGCGCAGCCGCGAGCGCGAGCGCACCTGCTCCCTCCGCGACGACCCGGGCGCGGGAGGCGAGCGTCCGGATCGCCGCCGCCGTCTCGTCGAGGGAGACGGAGAACGCCCCATCGACGAGCTCGGACACGCGGGGCCACATCGGTTCGAGCACGGAGCGGCTGCCGGAGCCGTCGACGAACGAGGCCCGGTAGTCGACCTCGACAGGTCCTCCGGCCGCCAATGCGGCGCCCAGCGCGGCGCCGGTCTCTGGCTCCACGGCGTAGATCTTGGTCGCCGGCCGGAGAGCCCGGATCGCGCTGGCGATCCCGACGGTCAGGCCACCGCCGCCGTAGGGAATCAGGACCGCGTCGGGGTCGGGTAGATCCTCGAGGATCTCGAGCCCGATCGTGCCGTTGCCGGCCATCACGGCCTCATCCTGAACGGGGTGGACGAAGAGTCCGTCGACGCCCTCGACACGGCTCGAGACGATCACCTGCCACCAGTCCTCGTAGGGCATTTTCAGCACCCGCCCGCCGAGACGCTCGATTGCGCCGAGCTTGGCCTCGGGCGCATGCTCGGGAACGGCGATCGTCGCGGGGAGACCCAGGTCCCGCGCGGCCCAGGCGACGCCTTGAGCCATATTGCCTGCGCTTGCGGTCACCAGCCCGGCTGCGCGCGCGCCGGGCGGGGCCTTCAGGATCGCGTTCGTCGCGCCGCGGATCTTGAACGACCCGATCGGCTGCAGGTTCTCGAGCTTGCACCAGATCTCGGCCGGCGCATCGTCGAGAGGCAGGTGGATCAGAGGGGTCCTGACCGCCGAGCCGGCGATCCGCTGTCGCGCCGCTTCGATCTCGGCAAGGTCGATCACAGCTCGACCTCGGTTCCGCGGCCGAGCCGTCGCGCACCCGCGAGCGCGACCTCGGCGGCTGCGAGGTCCTCGACCGCGAGCCCGAGTGAGCGGAACAGCGTCAGCTCCTGGTCGTCCGCGCGTCCTGGCCGCAGACCCGCGAGCACCTCGCCCAGCTCGGCGCGCACGTGGTCCTCGCCCGCGATCAGGCCCTGCTCGACGGCGAGCCTGTATTCGCCGGCCTCGTTACGCAGAGACTCCCGGCTGTCGGCGAACAACGCAGCCGCGGCGAGTGTCTCGACATCGATCTCGCGCGCGTTCGGCGTGCTTGCGCCGACGGCGTTCAGGTGCGCGCCTTCGGCGAGCCACTCGCGCCTCAGCACCGGCTCGCGCGAGCTCGTGACGGTGACGACGACGTCCGCCCCCCGGACCGCCTGCTCCGCGCTCGCTGCGGCTGACACCGGCACCCCCGGTCCAGCGGTCTCGATCAGCGTGCGAACGTGGCCCGCGGTTGGCGCGTACACCCGCACGGCTTCGAAATCCCGCACTCCTCGCAGCGCCTCGATGTGCGTCGCCCCCTGCACGCCCGCGCCGATGATCGCCAGCTCGCGGGCATCCTCACGGGCGAGCACGCGCGTCGCCAGCGCGGTCACCGCGGCGGTCCGGATCGCCGTGATCGCCGACGCGTCGAGGATCGCCGTCGGCTGACCGGTCTCGCCGTCGAACAGCGTCACGGTCCCCTGGTGCGCGTCCAACCCGCGCGCCGGGTTCCCTGGCATCAGGCAGATCGCCTTGAGCGCGAACACGGCACCCTCGCCACGGTCGCCCCGCCAAGCAGGCATCAGTCCCATCAGTCCCGCCGCACCGGAAGGGCGCATCACCGAGCGCAGCGGCATGTAGGCCTCGCCGCGAGCCCGGGCTACGAGCACGTCCGCCATCGCCTCGGCGCATGCCGCGGGCGTGAGCGCGGCGCGGACATCGTTGCGTGAGAGGACGAGCACCCGCATCAGCGGAAGACCGTCCCGAGCTCGTCGCGCTCGGCGAGACTCAGTGGCGCCGAAATCGCCTCCCGCACCGGGTCGAGGTGCTCCGGGCGCCCCGGTCCGACGACGACCTGCGCCACCCGTTCGTCGGCGAGCAGCCATGCGAGCGAGAGCCCGGCCATCGAGATCCCGCGCTCACTGGCGATCACTTCCAGGCGCTCGAGCGCCGCGAACGTGCCCGGGCTGACGAGGCGCTCGTACGGTTCTGGCCGCTGGGTCATCCGCGACCCGGCCGGGAACGGCCGATCACGCCGGTACTTGCCCGTCAGCCATCCGCCAGAAAGCGGCCCGAAGGCCAGATACGCGATGCCCCGCCGCGTACAGAGCGGCAGCAGGCGCTCCTCGTCGGCGCGCTCGAGCAGCGAGTGGGCGTTCTGGATCGCCTGCGGGTGCCCTGCGTCGAGTGCGGCCTCGAGCTGGTCGGGATCAAAGTTACTGACGCCGTAGGCATGGATCGTCCCCGCGGCGAGGAGCTCGTCGAAAGTTCCGAGCGTGTCCGCGAGCGGCGTCCCCGGATCGAAGTCGTGCGCCAGGTAGATGTCGGCGTGGTCAACCCCGAGCCGTTCGAGGCTGGAGCGCAGCTGGCGCTTCACCCGGGCCGGGGCGAGCCCCTGGTCGGCGCCGGACGACATCGGGTTGAACGTTTTCGTCGTCAGCATCGGACGGACGCCCCTGGACGAGATCCAGCGCCCGATCGCCATCTCGCTGCGACCGCCTCCGTACGCGTCGGCGGTGTCGAAGTGCGTGATCCCGAGCGCCCAAGCAGCGTCCATCAGCTCGAGCGCCGCCGCCTCGCCCAGACCCCGGCCGAAGTACTCAGGCGCGGAGCCGACGCCGCCGAAGTTCCCGCAGCCGAGCGCGATCCGCGGCAGCTCGACGGTGGAGCGGCCCAGCCGCCGGCGCTCGATCTCGAGCGTCGCGGTCATCGGCACCCGCGGTCGGCCCGAAAGACGCGCACATTCAATATTTGATCAACGTTGGCGGCGTGGCGCAAGTGGGGTGGCGCGACGCGCGAACCCCAGCCCCCCCGAGCTGGGGTTCGCTTGCGCGTCGCCCCCGTCCACGCCGGCCCCTTGGCGCTACGGTCTGCAGCTGATCCGTAACTGCATGGCACCAGTGTCACCATCCCAAGCGTGCGTCGCGTCGCCCAGGGGGGTTCAATCTTTTGCGCGAGGGAGTGTTAGGAACCGACCGGCGCGGCAGGATGCAGGTCTCCACCGCTTTCGCCGAGCTCGCCGGCCAGCGCGGCGGTTAGCTCACCGCGACGGCTGATCTCGAGTTTGCGGTACACCCGGTTGAGGTGAGCCTTCGCGGTCAGCCTCGTCACGAACAGCGCCTGGGCGATCTCACGATTCGTCAGGCCCTCGGCCGCGAGCCTCGCGACGCGCAGCTCGCCGGCGGTAAGCGCGTCGCGACCGGTGATCGCGTCGCGCCGGGGCTTGCGCCGCGCGGCGGCCGCGCGATCTGCAGCAACTCTGAATGAATTTACAAATCGCTCACGGCAATGTACGCATCGCAGGGGGCATGCAGGCGGACCGGGGGACCAGGACGGCGGGGTGGCGTGAGCGGAGCTCGCGCCGCCTCGCCCGCCGCCTGCGCGGCGGCAAGGCGGCTCACGGCGCGCGCGGCACATCGAGGAGCAGGTATGGGTACGCCGTCACGAGCGCGTCAGCGAGCGCGACGCGGTCCAGCCGCTGATCTTCAAGGGGATCGAGCCGCTCTATGACTGCCGGCAGCTCCGATAGCTCCCGAAGACGGTTATAGACCGTTCCTGCGCTGCAGTAGAGCGCCGCCGCGAGCTCGAGAACCGCTGGGACGTGCCGGTTCGCCGGATTGTCACGGCGTTCCGCGACGAGCGCACGCGCTGCCGTCTCGAGATCCTCATCTACGATCAACGTCGGAGTATCCGTCCCCGCCGCGAGCGTGCCGGCTGCGGCCGCGCCGCGAACGTAGACATCGACGGGTAACGTCGCCGCAAGCTCGAGTCGCTGCCTGCCCCTGATCGGCACCGGAACCCAGGCCACGAGCCGCCGCCGTTCCCCGTCGGGGAGGAACAGTGCCGTGCCGTGGGCGCTTTCACAGTCCCACAGGTGCCAGGTCAGACCGAGCGGTGCAAACGCCAGGTGCGTACGTGACACCGTCGCAGCCTCGCGTGGCAGACGGGCGCTCGCCAAAGGGTGACGCCCGATGACCCCTCCCCCCGGCGGCAGCGTCACGTGATCGGTAGGGCCCGTTTCGCCGATGAACCGCAGCGGCGTCGCGGTGAGAACGAGCTCGAGTGTGCCGGCGAGGTGTGCGGAGATGCCGGCGTCCCATGAACCGGCGGCCATCGGCCGAATTATCGCTGAGAATACGCTGATGGGAGCAAGCGGGTGGGACGCGAGTGTCGTACGCCAGCTGGCGGGCAGGCTCGAGGTTCGCCTCACCGGCACCGTCCTTCGCTTCTGCGGCGATCCGCCGCGACGCGACCGGATCGAGCTGCCTGCTGACGGTGGCGTGATCGGTCGCCACCCGTTGGCCGCAGCTCGACTTCCGGCAGACGCGGCCGCGGTGTCCCGCAAGCACCTCGCGTTCGCGCCGCTCGGAGTGGGCTGGCACGCTTGGGATTGCGGTAGCGCTCATGGGACCACCGTCGCGCTCCCCGACGGGTCGCGCAGGCGATTGATTGCGTGGGTACCGGTACCGGTTCGTGACCAGCAGCGCTACGAACTGGCCTCGGCAGTGACGCTCGTCATCCGGATCCGGTTTACCGACAACGCCGGCACAGTTACCGCCGGCGCCGAGACCGTCACCCTGATCACCGACGTAGAGCTGGAAACGGCAGCGCGCGCGCTCGTCGCGCCGCGCCGCGACGATCTCACCCAGGTGCAGATTCCATCAGTGGCGGAGCTTTCGGCGGCTCTCGGCTGCAGCCCGGGCACCGTGTACAACCGGCTGCGAGAGCTGTGGGCGCTTCCAGCCATCGTCGCCCTCCTCGGTCCAATCAGAGACCAGCGCCTCGATCGTCAAGCGCTCGCTGACGCGCTTGCCCGCTCCTATCCGTATCTCCTACTGGATCCTCCGCCGATGGCGTGAGAAGACTGTATCCTGGTGTCTTGCCGCGGCGGCTCGGGACCGGGATGCGCGGGGGTGCTCCTCCCCGGGGTACGGGAGGCTGGAGTAAGTTGACAACGACTCGACGAGAACGTTTCTCCTACGGGACCAGGGTGGTGCCATGGCGGTGATGGCCGGGCTGTCCCCTGGGGCGGTCTTCGCGGGTTACCGGATTGACGCGCTCGTCGGCAGGGGCGGCATGGGGGTGATATTCCGCGCCACCGAGTCGAGGCCACAGCGGACGGTGGCGCTGAAAGTGGTCGCGCCGGAGTGGGCGGCTGACGCTGACTTTCGCGTGCGCTTCCTGCGCGAATCGCAAATCGCCGCGTCAATCGAGCACCCCCACGTCGTGCCAGTGTCGCGGGTTGGCGAAGAGGGCGGGATGCTCTTCATCGCGATGCGGTTCATCCAAGGTCGCGATCTGGCGGCCTTGATCGCCGAGGAGGGACGGCTCGATCCGCTGCGGGCCGCGAGAGTCGTGGACCAGATCGCGGACGCGCTCGACACCGCGCACGAACAGGGTCTCGTGCACCGCGACGTGAAGCCCGCGAACGTGCTCGTTGAGCACCGCAGGCGCGGTGAGCACGTGTACCTCACCGATTTTGGCCTGACGAAGAGCCTGACGACGAACGGCCGGCTGACCGGAACCGGGATGGTTGTCGGCACGACCGACTACATGGCGCCGGAGCAGTTCGAGGGCGGACGGCTCGATGCCCGCGCGGATGTGTATTCGCTCGGGTGCATGCTGTTCGAGTTATTGACGGGGCGGGTCCCGTTCGTCCGCGAGGGGCAGGCAGCGCGAATGTATGCCCATCTGACGGCGCCGCCACCCACGGTCTCCGACCTCGTTCCCGGCGTGTCGCCCAAATTCGATCAGATCATCGGCCGCGCGCTGGCGAAGAGCCCGGACGACCGCTATCCGTCAGCCGGGGACCTCGGCTCGGCAGCACTTGCGGCAGCGGAGGGACGCTCGGTCAGCCGTCCCGAGCGCCGTGTCGCGGTCGGCCAGGCCGCGCCGACCGAGGTCCCAGGCCCGACGGCTGCGGCGCCCAAGAGCATCGAAGTCCCTCCTACGGGTCCGCGCCACGTTCCGGTGGCACGGGCCCCCGAGTCGCCAACCGCCGAGCCCGATCCGATCGTGGCTGAAGCGGCGGCTTCGACCCGAGGTGCCATCGCCGCCGGCGGGGTGTCGGCCGCCCCGACCGTCACCCCGCGCGAGCGCAGCGCCAAGCGAGCCACGTGGCCGCGACCTGTCCGAGAGACGCCGCCTGCGGGTCTCGAAGGGCGACGGCTCATGCCCGCTGCGGCGGCGGTGGCGATCGCGGCCGCGGTCGCCGTGATCGCCGTCGTGGTGCTGGCAGGCGGGTCGGCGGCCACCGCCAGGACCGCGCGGGGCGGACCGCTGACCGTGAGCTACCGCTCTCCCTGGCACGCGGCATCAGGGTCGGTCCCGATCGCCTTCGCGTTCAGCCGCGGGGTGGGCACACGGGCACCCGGCGCCGGTCCCGTCTCGCTGAGCTCGGCCGGCGTGACGCTGACCGCCGGGACGCTGGTCAGGTCCGCGGTGGTCCCCGGCGGCCCCCCGCCTCAGATCGTCGGCCGTGACGGGCATCCGAGCGGCGCGGGCGCGGCGCTGGTGGCCGGCAACCCCGGTCGACGGTACGCGTGGACCCTCACCGGCGGGCACCGCCTGGTCGCCTTCGTGCTGCCGACCGCGAGCGCAGACCTGGCGATCGTCTGCGAGGCACCGAGCTCGGCGGACGCGGCGCTCCGATCGTGCTCGGCAATGGCTACATCAGCTCGAGTGTCCGGTGCCCAGCTGCTCGCTCCCGGGTTCGACCAGCCGCTCGCCTCGGCACTGAGGGCCGACCTGAGCCCCGTCGCAAGCGCACGCACCAGACTGGGCGGCCTGACCGGCGATCCGTTCTCGAAGCGGGCTCCACAAGCTGAGCACCTCGCGCTGGTGGAAGCAGGCGCCTCTTCGAGCATCGCGAAGGTCGCTACCCCGCCGCGGTACCGGCCCCTGACTGCAGCGCTCATATCGGCCCTCAGACGCGAGGCGGCGGCGTTCACGTCGCTCGCGAGTGCCGCCCGGCGAAGCGATCGCCAGGCGTACGAGACCTCCACCGGCACCGCGATGGCCGCGGCCAGGTCCCTCGCATCCGCGGCCGACGCCCTGCGCGCGGCGCAATTGCCGATTCCCGTGCTCGGAGTCCTGAAGCTCGCCGGCCTCCCACCGGTCGCGACCAACGCCGGCTCGGCAGGGTCCCCCCCGACCTACACTGGCTCGCGGGACTCGACACCGACGGGCGGATCACCGTCTGGAGCCTCGACCTCGACCGGCACCGGAGGAACTCCAGGCAGCGTCGGTTGATCCTTGCGGTATCGTTTCGCTCCGAGGCGCTTGTGCGCCGGCAGGCGGGGATGAGCTTGCGGGCGGTAGGACCGGGCAAGATCGTTGGCGGGGGTTTCGAATTGTTCTCGGCGGGACAGAGGCGTGAGTTCGCCGGTGTGGCGAGTAGCGCGCCCGTAGTGACTTCAGACTGGGCACCGGCCTGGCCACGTTTGGCTGCGCTCACCGCACTGGCGTGCGCTCTTGCTGCGCTCATCGCAGTGACGCTCGCACCTGCACGCGGCAGCGTCGCCACCATCGCGAGCGGCGGAGCTCGGCCTGTTCCGGTGAGCGCGAGCGCGCTGCTCTCGGACACATTGGGCGGTGGCCTGTCGACGTATTGGATCGCGCGTTCTGGTGGCGTGTTGCGGGCGCGTGACCCTCGGGCCGGCCTGAGGTTCCGGTTTGGGCGAGGCGCTGTCGTCGCGTCAGGCGCGGCAGGAACGCTGCGGCTGGGCTTGCTGGCGGTCGGGGGCGACAGCGGTCTGCGATCGCTGGGCAGCGAACGGCCGTCCGCGGACCGTAACCGGGCCGTGTACCGGTACGGCGGCGGCATCGCCGAGTGGTTCGCGAACGGACCGCTCGGCCTCGAGCAGGGGTTCACCCTGCGTCATCGTGTGGCGGGCCGTGTGGACGGAGGTCCGCTGAGTCTCGGGCTGTCGCTGGGCGCCAGGGGATGGCGGCCCGTGCTGGCCCCGGGGGGCCGCTCGGTGGAGCTGGTGCGAGCCGGGCGCGTGGTGCTGCGGTACGGCGACCTGAGTGCTCGGGATGCGACCGGGCGGAGGCTGCGGTCCTGGTTCCAGTTGACCCGTGGCCGGCTGGTCGTGCACGTCGATGATGCCGAGGCGAGATATCCGCTCACGATCGATCCGCTACTCCAGAGCGGCGAGCTGGTGGCGTCTGACCCGTCGGCTGCGCCCGGGTTCGGCGGCTCGATCGCCGTGTCCGGGAACACGCTCGTTGCCGGAGTCCCCGACGCCACGGTGAATGGCAACGCCGATCAGGGCGCCGTGTACGTCTTCACCGAGCCGCCTTCCGGGTGGGGAGACGCGACCGAGACCGCGATCCTGACCGCGTCGAACGGTCTCGCCGGCGCTGACCTGGGGGCCTCGGTCGCGGTCTCTGACAACACCATCGTCGCGAGCGGTTCTGGCAGCGCGTATGTGTTCGTCGCGCCCCCGGCCGGGTGGGCGACCGGGACGCAGACCGCCGAGCTGACCGCCTCGGGTGGTGCGACCGCCGATGCAATCGAATCGGTCGCGATCTCGGATGACACGATCGTCGGCGGAGCCCCCGCCGCAGCCTCCGTCTTCCTGTTCGCCAAGCCCGAACCCGGTTGGACGAGCGGCGTACAGACCGCGACCTTCACCGCGTCGGCCGGCAGCGCAACCGAGGACCTGGGCTACGCGGTCGCGATCTCTGGCGGAACGGTCGCCGCGAGCGTATACATCTCACCAAGCGCCAGAGGCAACACCGGCGAGGTGTATCTGTTCATCGAGCCCACATCCGGGGGGTGGGTCAGCGAAACACAGACCGCCACTCTGACCGCATCGGACTCGGGTAACAATGACTTCGGCTTCTCGCTCGCAGTCTCGAGCGGCACGGTCGCGATCGGCGCGCCGGCATGGCTCAACTCCACCCTGCGCACCGGCGCGGTGTACGTGTTCGCCGAGGGCCCCTCCGGGTGGATCAGCGCTTCGCAAACGGCGATTCTGACGGCATCGGATGGCGCAACGGCCGATGAGCTCGGTTCGTCGGTGGCAGTTTCCGGCGACACGATCTTGTCGGGCGCACCTGAGGCGAAGGTGAACGGCATTACCGATCAGGGCGCCGCGTACATGTTCGTGGAGCCCGCGTCAGGCTGGGGCACCGGAACCGAAACGGCCAAGCTGACTGCGTCCGACAGCGGATCGGATGGTTTGGGCATGTCGGTCGGACTCTCGGCCGACACGGCGTTCGTCGGCGCGCCGAGCGCCAGTCCGAGCGCGCTGTACGAGTTCGGATTGGCGCCGGTCCCAAGCGCCGGGTCGGTGAGCGGCATTTCGCCTGTTGCTGCGATGGTCTCAGGCAGCGTCGACCCACGGGGCACGACCGTGTCGGATTGTCACTTCGACTTTGGGCTTACGTCTGCGTACGGCACGTCGGTTCCGTGTGCAGGGGTGATCGGCACCTCAGGGCCGACGACGGTGTCCGCCCAGCTCACCGGGCTGACGCCCGGCACGACCTATCACTATCGGGTCGTCGCGACAAATCAATACGGCACCGCCGGCAGTGCTGATGCCACGTTCACGACGACCCCTCCGCCAGCTGTGACGAGCGCGAGCATAACCCACCTGTCGCGTACCGGAGCGCTGCTCGCGGGGACCGTCAACCCCGAAGGGATCGCGCTGACCGATTGCCATTTCGACTACGGCCCGACCGCCGTCTATGGCAAGGTCCTACCGTGCCCCGAGCTGCCCGGCGCAACGTCGAGCGCAGTGATGGAGACAGCCCGGGTGACGGGGTTGACACCAGGTCGAACGTACCACTACCGCCTGGTCGCAACGAGCGCCGCGGGGACGGGTTACGCGCCGGACGGATCGTTTACGACGCTGCTGGGGGCGGTGGTCGAGACCGGTGGGGCGAGGCGACTCTCAAGCAGCGGCGCGACCCTCTCCGGGACTGTGAACCCGGAGGGACAGACGACGTCCGCGTGCTACTTCGACTACGGACCCACCAAGCATTACGGCTCTCGGGCTTCGTGTCGTAAGCGCGCGGTGAGCGGCCACTCCCCCGTGAGCGTGTCTGCAGCGGTGACCGGGCTGGCTCCTGCGACGAGATACCACTACCGGCTGGTCGCGACGACGGGGGCTGGGACCTCCGATGGCTCCGACCGGACGCTGAAGACCGGCCCCGCGCCGTTCGTGGGTGCCGTCGTGCCGCCGCCGCTGTTCTCGCCGGGGCCGACGGCCACCAAGGTGGTTCGGCTGCTCGTGGTCGGTGTGAGCTCCGGGGTGCGAATCCGGATCATCTGCCATGGCGGCGGGTGCCCGTACGCAGCTCATACGATCACGGACCGGCCGGCGTGCAGCGGTAAGCGATGCGAAAGGGCGACGATCACGATCGCCCTGACCAGCGAGTTCGCCGGTGCCGGGCTGAGCGCCGGAACCGTGCTTACGATCCTGATCACGAAGCCCGGGAGGATCGGCAACTACTACGCGTACACGATGCACGCGGGGCAGCTGCCAACGGTCCGTTCAGCCTGCCTGCCGCCCGGCCAGACGCGCCCGGGAAGCTGCTGATGGAAGCGGCGGCTGTGGCGGGCGCCGAGGCCGGCCGCCATCGCGTTCGTGTGGACTGCCGCCGGATTGCCGCTCTGGCTCTCGTGACCGTGGCCGCGCTCGGGGCGGCGTGGATCGCCGCGACGGCGATCGACCGGGCGACAGGCTCACGCGCCGCGACCAGGCCAACCGGCGTCGTGTTCGGTGCCGTGCCGGTCGGCGCTCAGGCGGTGGTGTCGCGGACGCTGGGTCGGGGACTACCGACTTTTTGGGTAGTTCGGTCGAGCGGGCTACGCGCCTGGAATCGCCGCTCGGGGCTCGCGTTCCGGTTTGGGCGCGGCGGTGCCGTCGCAACGGGCGCGGGCGCGACGCTGTCGCTCGGACTGCAGGCAGTCGGCCGCGGACGGGCGCTACGAGCGGTGGGAGACGCTACGCCGGCAGCCGATCGCAACCGGGTCGTGTATCGCTACGGCGGCGGCGTGGCTCAGTGGTTCGCGAACGGTCCGCTGGGACTGGAGCACGGGTTCACGCTGCGTCGACGTCCGGCAGGCCGGCACGCCGCACGTCTGAGTCTCGTGCTGTCGTTCGGCGCTCGGGGATGGCGGCCGGTGCTGGCGCCAGGGGGTCGCGAGGTCGAGCTGCTGCGAGCCGGGCGCGTGGTGCTCCGGTACGGCGGCCTGAGTGCCCGAGATGTGACCGGGCGGAGGCTGCGGTCGTGGTTCCAGCTGACGCGTGGCCGGCTGGTGGTGCACGTGGCTGATGCAGGCGCGAGATATCCGCTGACGATCGACCCCCTGCTCGAGACCGCAGAGCTGACGGCGTCGGACGGCGCCTCAGGAGATGCACTCGGGACCTCGGTGGCCGTGTCGGGCGACACGCTCGTCGCGGGCGCACCGGATGCGTCGGTTAGCGGTCACGCGGACCAGGGAGCCGTTTACGTGTTCACGGAGCCCGCATCCGGATGGACCAATGCGACCGAGACAGCCAAGCTGACCGCGTCCAATGGTGTGGCAGACGCGGATCTGGGTGCCTCCGTCGCCGTGTCCGGCAACACGATCGTCGCCAGCGGATCAGGAAGCGCGTATGTGTTCGAGGAGCCCGGGCCAGGCTGGACCAGCACCACCCAGACAGCGGAGCTGACGGCATCGGGCGGCGCCGCTGCCGATCCGTTCGCATCGGTCGCGATCGACGATCGAACGATCGTCGCCGGCGCCCCCACCGAAAACTCTGTGTTCGAGTTCGTCGAGCCCCCGTCCGGCTGGGCCACCGGCGCGCAGACTGCGATCCTCACCGCCTCGGACGCCGTCGCCGGTGATGAGCTCGGCCAGTCGGTCGGAGTGTCTGGGAGCACGGTGGTCGCCGGCGCACCCGACGCAGCCACCGGCGCCCTCACCGGCAAGGGCGTCGTGTACGTGTTTGATGGAGGCCAGACTGCGGAGCTGACGGCTTTGGATGGACTCGCCGGTGACGAACTGGGCGCGGCCGTCGCCGTGTCAGGAAGCACGATCGTCGCAGGGGCGCCCGGCAAGGCAGTGGCGGGCGTGGCGGGCGAGGGAACGGTGTATGTGTTCGCCGAGTCGGGTTCCGAATGGGCAACCACGACGCAGACCGCCGAGCTGACGGCCTCGGATGCCGCCGAGGACACAACGCTCGCGCTCGGCTCGTCGGTCGCGGTGGACGGGAACATGATCGTCGCGGGGATGCCGCTCGGCGGCGGCGGGCCACACCGGCCGCCAGGTAAGGCGTACGTCTACCTCATGCCCTCCACGGGCTGGGCAACCGGGTCACAGACAATCGAGCTGAACGCCTCGGACGGCATCGAGGACAACCTATTCGGCGGGTCGGTCGCGGTCTCGGGTAGCACCGCCGTCGTGGGTGCCGCCAACGCCAGCGCCGGCACCAACGCCCTGCCTGGCGCGGCGTACGCGTTCACCTTGACGCCGGTTGTCGAATCGGGCGGGGTCAGTGATGTCTCACCGACGTCAGCGGTCGCTTCGGGGAGCGTGGACGGGCGGGGGACGACGGTGTCGGACTGTGAGTTCGACTACGGGCCCACCGCCTCCTACGGCATGTCGCTGCCGTGTGGCGGCGTGATCGCGGCGAGCGGTGCGAGCGCGGTATCAGCCGAGTTCGCCGGGCTTACGCCCGGAGCGACGTACCACTACCGGATCGTCGCGACCAATCAGGCCGGCACGACCGATGGCGCCGACACGACGTTCACGACGGTTCCACCACCGGCCATCACCGCGGGTGGCGCGACCGAGGTGTCGCGCACCGGGGCGCTGGTATCCGGGAGCGTGAATGCCGAGGGGCTGGCCTTGTCGGAGTGCGAGATCGAGTATGGGCGCACGACCACGTATGGCAACGTCGTGCCTTGCCCCGCGCAGGCGGGTGGCAAGTCCTCGCCGGTCCTCGAGACGGTACAGCTGACCGGCCTGACCCCAGGCGTGGCTTACCACTACCGGCTGGTCGCGGCGAGCGCTGCAGGCACGACCGACGGGCCGGATTCTGAGTTCACGACGCTGCTCGCCGCGATCGTCGCGACGGACCGCGCGACTGGCGTGTCGCGCACCGGCGCAACGCTGCGGGGGACCGTGAACTCCGAAGGCGCAGCGGTGTCCGGGTGCTATTTCGAGTACGGGCTGACCAAACGTTATGGCTCGGAGATCACCTGCACGGGCAAGGTTGCCCACAGCAAGAAGCCGGTGCCGGTGGCGTCCAAGCTCACCGGCTTGGCGGCCGGCACGAGGTACCACTACCGGCTGGTCGCGACCACCGGCGCGGGCACGTCCGACGGTTCGGACCGGACGCTCACGACCAAGCCCCTGCAGCTGCTCGGTGTGTCGCTGAAGTCGGTCCTGCCTTCGGTCGCAGGCCGCACCGTCGTCGACCTGCTCGTGGTCGAAGGCACCGCTCCCGGCGTGAAGGTTCGGATCCTCTGCCATGGCGGCGGCTGTCCGTTCGGCAGCCGCGTGCTGATCGAGCGGACCGCCTGCAAGCACGGCCGCTGCACGCGACCGCCTGCCGCGTTGAACCTGACAGGCGAGTTCTCGGGCGCCCATCTGAGCCCCGGAACGGTGCTCACGATCACGATCACGAAGCCCGGGACGGTCGGCAAGTCGTACAGCTTCACGATCCCGGCCGCGGGCACGGCTTCCCCCAGCCGTAGCTGCATCGCACCGGGCCAGCGACCGCAGCCCTGCTAGCGCTCGGCGGGCCCGTACCTACCCGCTGCCGGCCGCCCGCAGGACCGTTTCGAGCAGGCCGGGGAAGCGCGCCTCGAGATCGTCGCGCCGCAGCGAGTTGAGTCGTGAGGTCCCCTCGTGGCGCTGACGGATCACCCCAGCCTCGCGCAGCACCCTGAAGTGGTGGGTACACGTCGACTTCGTGACCGGAAGCGCGAGACTGCCGCAGCTGTGCTCGGTGCCGTCGCTCAGCGCGGCGACGATCTGCAAGCGCACGGGATCGCTGAGAGCATGCAGCACCGCCGGAAGCTCGAGCTGATCCCGGTCGGGCCGATCCGCGGCGTGTAGGTGAGCGTCGCTTAGAAGCATCTTGCCCTCGATAGTACGACGATCGTCGTACATCTGCTAGCCTCCGACGGGATCATCGTACAAAGGGACCGGACAAGCACGTGACCGAGCCTTCCGCGAATTCCAGCGCGGGGCCGAAGGGAACGTCCCGCCGCCTGCGCGCCACCCTGATCCTGGCCTGCCTCGGTCAGTTCATGGTGATCCTCGATGTCTCGGTCGTCAACGTGGCTCTGCCCGCGATCCGTCACGGCCTGGGGTTCTCCGAGCAGGACCTGCAGTGGGTGGTCAACGCGTATACCGTCACCTTCGCCGGATTCCTGTTGCTCGGCGGTCGCGCAGCCGACCTGCTCGGCCGCCGACGCGTGTTCGTCGGTGGGCTGCTCTTGTTCGCGCTCTCCTCGCTCGCCGGCGGTCTCGCGCAAACCCAGTGGATGCTGATCACGGCCCGCGCGATCCAAGGGCTCGGCGGCGCCATCGTCGCGCCGGCCTCACTGTCGATCCTGACCACGACCTTCACCGAACCGGCGGCGCGTAACCGAGCTGTCGGCATCTGGGGTGCTATGGGCGGCGCGGGCGGCGCCGCCGGAGTCCTGCTCGGAGGCGTCCTCACCGACCTGGCCGGGTGGCGATGGATCCTGTTCATCAACGTGCCGATCGGCCTCGCCGCCGCGTTTCTGACGACGGTGTACGTGGCAGAGGGGAGGGCTCCTGGGCGCGGCAGGAACTTCGACCTCGCCGGCGCTCTGACCGCGACGATCGGGCTTTCGCTGGTGGTGCTGGGCATCGTCCGTACCGACGTGACCGGCTGGGGCGACGCCTCGACGCTCGCGCTGCTGGCCGTCGGAGTCGCGCTGCTCGCCGTGTTCCTCGCGATCGAGGGTCGCTTCGCGAAGGCTCCGCTGATGCCACTGCGGATCTACGCGTCCCGGACGCTGAGCGCGGCGAACGTCGTCGTGCTGTTCGTCGGCGCAGCCTCGTTCGGGATGTGGTTCTTCGTCTCCCTCTACCTCCAGGAGGTCCTCGGCTACTCGCCGATCAAGGCCGGGCTCGCATTCCTGCCGATGACGTTGTGCATCGTCGCCGGGTCGGTGCTGGCGTCGCGCGGCGTGCTCAAGATCGGCGCGAAGCCGATGCTGATCGCCGGCCTGCTCGCCCAGACGGCCGGTCTGCTCCTGTTCACCCGGATCGCGGTCGGCGGCGACTACGTGAGCGACATGATGATCCCGTCGCTGCTCGTGGCGATCGGCATCCCGCTCGCGTTCGTGCCCTCCACGATCTGCGCGGTGCAGGGCGTTGCAGCGCCAGAGGCGGGCCTCGCTTCGGGACTCGTCAACACGTCGCGACTCGTCGGTGGTGCGCTCGGACTCGCGATCCTCGCGGCGATCGCGACCGCGCGAACGAACAGCGATCTCGGACATTCCGATGTCGGCGCGCACGCGGTCAACGTCGCGCTGACGAGCGGCTTCCAAGTCGCCTTCGCGGTCGCTGCGGGCCTCGCCTTCGCCGGTGCGCTCGTTGCCGCCTTCGGGATGCCGCGCGTCGTGGTGGGAAAGCCCGCAGCGCCGGCGCAGGCTCCCAAGGAGTCCGGGGCGCCGGCGAAGACCGCGGCCTGAGAGGGCCGAAGGTAGCGACGAGCCGGCCGGGGGGGCGGGCGCAGTCGTGTTTATGTGTCGGAAAGAAAACTCAATACCTGGGGTCGAGCGACCGATAGGTAGGGCATGGCCGCACACAAACAAACACCGTGGTGGGAGCTTGAGAGCAAGCTGCCACACAACGGGCCAGTCGATGCCGAGCGCGAGCGACTCCGCTCCGAACTCGCACGGGCGTGGCGTTCTCACCTCGCCAATCTCGACGGCGACCCGTCCCAGACACTCGGACCGCCCTCCCACTCGGGCTGAGCCCGGCACCGCGATCAAGCGGACCGCCGACCGCCGGCCCGACGGGCGCGGCACAATTGCCGCGATGGCCCGCGTCTTCGTCACCCGGGAGCTGCCGGGCGCAGCGCTCGATCGCCTGCGCGCGGAGCACGAGACCGACGTCTGGCCGGGTCGGACGGCGCCCGCGCGCGACCAGCTGCTCGCGGGTACGAAGGATGCCGAGGGCCTGATCTCGCTCCTGACCGACGCGATCGACGCCGAGCTGATCGCGGACGCCCCACGACTTCGCGCGATCTCCAACTACGCCGTCGGCACCGACAACGTCGACCTCGCCGCGGCGACGCGGCGTGGGATCCCGGTGGGCAACACGCCCGACGTGCTCACGGACGCCACCGCTGACCTCGCGTTCGCGCTCCTGCTCGCTGCCGCACGCCAACTTCCCGCAGCGGCACGGGCGGTGCACGATGGCGACTGGCTCACGTGGGAGCCGGGACGCCACCTCGGTCAGAGTGTCCACGGTGCCACCCTCGGCATCATCGGCCTCGGCCGTATCGGTCGCGCGGTCGCCCAGCGCGCGCGAGGATTCGAGATGGAGGTGCTGAGGACCGCGACCGGCTCGACCCCGGGCGTGCCCCTGGATGCCCTGCTCGAGCGTTCGGACTTCGTCTCGCTGCACTGCCCCCTCACTCCCGCTACTCGCCATCTGATCGACTCCCGCGCGCTGCAGCTGATGCGGCCGACCGCGATCCTGATCAACACCGCTCGCGGGCCGATCGTCGACCAGATCGCACTCCAGCGGGCACTCGAGGAAGGCACCATCGCCGGCGCCGCCCTCGACGTCACGGACCCCGAGCCATTGGCGCCCGACCATCCGCTGCTCAGCGCCCCGAACCTTCTGGTCACCCCGCACATCGGTTCCGCCACGACCGTCGCACGCGAGCGCATGGCCGAGCTGGCGGTCGAGAACCTGCTCGCCGGGCTGGCGGGAAGCCCGATGCCCCACCAGGCGAACGCGCAGTGAGGATTGCCATCGTCGATATCGGCACCAACTCGACGCGGCTGTTCGTCGCCGACGTCGAGCGCGGGCGCGTGACCGCGCAGCTCGAGCGTACGACTCGCGTCACCCGGCTCGGAGCCGGCGTCGATGCCCGCGGGAGGCTGGGCGACGAGGCGATGGCGCGCGTCTTCGCGGCGCTCGATGACTACGCGCCGGTGATCGAGGCCGACCATGTCGGGCGTCGCGTCGCGGTACTGACGAGTGCCGTTCGGGATGCCGCGAACGGTGGCGAGTTCGCCGCCGAGGTCGCCGGACGATATGGGCTCGAGGCGGAGATCCTCGACGGTGACCAGGAAGCGCGACTGACCTTTCTCGGTGCTACCAGCGAGCATGACCCGAGCGACCGCACGGTCACGCTCGTGACCGATATCGGCGGTGGCTCGACCGAGTTCGCGATCGGTCGGGGACGACAGATGCGGTTTCACGTCTCGACGCAGGCGGGCGTGGTCAGGCAGACCGAGCGCCACCTTCAGCACGACCCGCCGCTGCAGCGCGAACTCGAGCAGCTCGCCGCCGATGTCCGCTCGATCATCACCGCAGCAGTACCTGTCGAGCACCGCCGGGCCGAGCGCGCCATCGGAGTCGCCGGCACTCCTACGTCGCTCGCGGCGATCGCGCAGGCGCTCGATCCCTACGACCCCGAGCTCGTTCAGGGCTACATCCTCGATCGTGCCGAATGCGAGCGGCTACTCGCGCTGCTCGCCGCAACCCGGCTGGCCGAGCGTCGGGAGATACCAGGTCTCCATCCCGATCGAGCGCCGACGATCGTCGCGGGTGCCGTGATCCTCGTCGAGATCATGCGGCTGTTCGAGCTCGAGCGGATCGAGGCATCCGAGCACGACATCCTCCGCGGAGCTGCGCTCTCGTTCACTTCCTGACGCGAACCCATCCGTAGAAAGCACGGACCCGATCCGTGCAACCTACGGACAGATATAGACGGAAGCTACGTAGACATATGTTCGATTGATGAATCGCTCTCGAAGAGCCATGATGCAGTCCTGCCGGGTAACGATTCTCTGAATGGGAACTCGGTGCATAGGCTCAGACGTTAGCCGCAAACACCGGCGCCTCCCGCCGTCTGAGCCAACCGAAACCAGGCCCTTTGGCACGTACCCCTGCCCGTCCCTTGGGGCCAACCTGGATCGGAAGCCGCCCACAGAAGTGGGCGGCTTTCGTTAACGGGGGCGTCGGCCGGCACTTGGGGCGTCCTGCTCGGTGCCTCAAGCGAGCCGTCGACCTGCCGATCAGCGCGGGTATGCGGCGTCTCGCCGATCGATGGTGGCTTGTCGGCGTCCTGCTGATGGTCGGAGTGCTCATCGTCAGCGTGGTTCTGCACCACAGCGAGATCGACCGCCAGCAGACCCAGCAACACGCCACCCGGCATCAGACAGTCGTCCTGCTGCGCGACTCGGTCGATGATGTGCTCACCCGCGAACTTGCCCTCGCACGAGTGATCGAAGCCCTCCACGGCCAGCTCACCGGCCGCTGGCCGGCACTCGCGAGCATCGTCACGACCCAGCCCGTCGCCGATAGCGCTGGTTTCATCGAGCCTGTCAGCCAACGGCAACTGGCTTCGTTCGAACGCCAGACCGGCTTGCGCGTGTTCGAGTCATCCGGCCCTGGGAACGTGCGGCCTGTCGCTGCCCGGACGCTGCACCTCGTGCTCACCGCCTTACTCCAAAAAGGGCCCGGTGTCCCGCCGTTGGGGCTGGACCTCGCGGCAAACCCCCTGCGCCGCGCGCTGCTGCTCAAAGCGGCGCGGACCGGGACGCCCGTCGCGACCCCACCGGTGGAGTTTCTGACCCGCCCCGCCCATCGCCACGGGGTGATCGTCTACGCGCCGGTCCGCACCGCGCAGGGCGCGCTGCTGGGATGGGTGACAGCGGCATACCAAGCCCAAGAGCTCTCCGCAATGGTGACCTCACACATGCCGGGCATCCGCCTGACGATCCGCGATGGCCACAACGTTCTACTCTCAGCTCCGGGACCCCTTAGCGTTCCGCCCGCCACGATCACGGTCGCCGGCCGGCGTTGGCAGGTGTGGGTCACCGTGCCACCCCCCGGCATCTCAAACGCGCCCTGGCTGGTGCTCGCCCTCGGGTCCTGCCTCGCGGCCGCGGCGAGCCTCATCCTCCGCCAAGCCGCTACCCGCGAGAAGGATGCCACGCGCGCGCTCGCCCAACGCGACGCCGAGGAAGCCGCCCTGGGACAGCTCGCGACCCTTGTCGCCGAGAACGCCACCCCCGCCGTGGTATTCGCGTCAGTCGCTGAGCAGATCGGCGCGCTGTTCGATTCGCTAACCGCGGCGGTGAGCCGCTTCGACGCTGCGAACAACCGCGGGACGGTCGTCGGCGGCTGGACACGCGAGGGACAGGATCTCGCCGGGGCTACGTTCGCGCTCGATGGGGTGACCGCCTCAGCAGCGGTGTTCCGCACCCATGGATCCGTCGCGCGGACCGAGCTCGCCTACCAGAGTCAAGCCGATCCAATCGCTGCCCTGATGAGCAGCCTAGCCGCATCCGGTGGCATCGCCGCCCCGATCTTCGTCGCCGGCGAGCTCTGGGGAGCACTCGGAGCCGCCTACAGCGACCGGCCGGTCCCGATCGGCGGCGAAGCCCGACTCGAGCGCTTCGCCCGACTCGTCGGCCTCACCATCTCCAACACCGAAGCGTGGGACAGACTCGCCCGCCAAGCGTCCACCGATTCGCTGACCGGTCTCGCGAACCGCCGCGTGTTCTACGACCAGCTGAACGCGGAGATCGCCCGAGCCAAACGCCACGACCGCAACCTCAGCGTCGTGCTGCTCGACCTCGACAACTTCAAACGCATCAACGACGAGCACGGCCACCCAGCCGGGGACCGCGCCCTCGTCCACTTCGCCCAGATCCTCGAAAGGTACTCGCGCGAGGGAGAACTCACCGCTCGGATCGGAGGGGAGGAATTCGGATGGCTCATCCCCGAAGCCGACCAAGCCGGGGCCTATGCCGCAGCTGACCGCGTCAGAAAAGCTCTCGAAAGCAACCCCTCCCCCCACCTCGGCACCCTCACTGTCTCAGCCGGTGTTCGGTTCGCGGAGCCCGCCGACGACGCCGGCACTCTCATCAATCACGCCGACGAAGCGCTCTACCGGGCCAAAGACAGCGGACGCAACATGGTCTGCGCCTGCAGCAGCCAGGCACGCAAGACTCTCGCCGACACCAAGCCTTGATTGGCGAGCCAGGATCGCCACGCCGCCCCAGGCGGTGGGCTTCGCCACCTACCCCAGATTCGTCTTGCGCGGATACGCCACGCTCGGGTCGGTGATCACATTTACGAGCGCGGGCTTGTCCGCCTCGAGTGCGCGGATCAGCGCGGGGCGTAGCTCGGCCGGCGTGCGTACGAGCTGGCCGTAGCCGCCGAGCGCCTCGACGACCAGGTCATAACGGGTCTCGGGACGGAGCTCGGCGGCGACCGAGTAGCCGTACATGAACTCCATCGGGTGCTTCTCCAGGCCCCAGATGCCGTTATTGCCCATCACGCCGACCACGTTCACGCCGCGCCGCGCGAGCGTGTCGTACTCGAGACCAGAGAAGCCGAACGCCCCGTCGCCGACAAGCAGGACGACTTGGCGGTCGGGATGAGCGAGCTTGGCCGCGAGCGCGTAGCCGGTGCCACTGCCGAGACATCCGAACGGCCCGGGGTCGAGCCAGCAGCCGGGCTCGTAGACGTCCACCATCCGCCCCGCATAGGAGACGAAGTCGCCACCGTCGCAGACGATGACCGCGTCTCGGTCGAGGACCTCGGCGAGCTCGGCGTAGACCCGCATGGGGTGCAGCGGGGCGCGTGGGTCACCTCGCTCGGCGGCTTCGCCCGCCCGCTTCTCGTCCTCGATCGCACGCAGCGACGTGATCCACCCCTCCCGCGCCGAACCCGCCGCCGACCCACCCGAGCCAGAGCCGCCCGCGATAGCCCGCAGCGCCGCGAGCGTCGCGGGCAGCGCGCCGTACAGCTCCGCCGCGACCGGACGCGGATGATCGCGCTCGGGCTCGGCCGCGTCAAGGATGACGATCTCCGTCTCGGCCCCGAACGACGCTCCAAAGCCGAGCCGGAAGTCGAGCGGAACGCCGATCACGATCGCGACATCGGCGCCGGACAGCCCGGCGCCGCGAGCGCGGGAGAAGAACAGCTCGTGGTCGGCCGGCACGCAGCCGCGGGCAAGGCCGTTGAGGAACACCGGGATTCGCAACTGCTCGGCCAGCCCGCGCAGGGCGTCCTCCCCGTGTCCCCAGTAGAGGCCCGTCCCGGCCATGATCACCGGACGCTCGGCGTCGCGCAGCAGCGCCGCCGCACGGTCGACCGCTCGCGAATCCGCCCCCGCCCCCCGCGACGGCTCGAAGACGACGGGATCCGGCCGAGGCTGAGTGGGCGCCTGCATGAACACGTGGTCGAGTGGGAAATCGACGAAGGCGGGGCCCGACGGCGGTGTCAACGCCGCGGCGATCGCCTCGTCGACGAGCCCTGGGATCTCGGCGGTGCTGTCGGACGTGGCCGCGAGCTTGACGAGCGGGCGCACGAACGGCACGTGGTCGATCTCCTGAAGCGAGCCCTGACCCCAACGGAACTGAGGTGCTCGCCCACCCAGGATCAACACCGGCGAATGGTTCTGGCTCGCCGACGCCATCGCGCTGATCCCGTTGGTGACGCCGGGGCCGGCGGTCAGCGCCGCGACCCCGATGGTGCGCGTGACCTTCGCCCACCCCTCTGCGGCGAACGCCGCGGTCTGCTCGTGCCGGACGTCGACGATGTCGATGCCCTCAGCCAGACAGCCGTCGTAGATGGGGAAGATGTGTCCCCCTGAGAGCGTGAACAGCTTGCTGACGCCGTGCGCGCGCAAGCGCTGCGCGATCAGGCGGCCGCCGTGAAGCGCCGCCTCGGTGTCCGTCTCAGTCCCCACGAGGAGCGAGACGCTAACACGGGGCCGCCCCGGCGAGCTAGCATGGTCGGTAAGAGGTAGACGAAGGGAGCAGTCAATGGGTAATACGCAGACCCCCGCAGAGACTCAATCCGGATTCGACGCGATCTGCTCGGAGGTGCAGGAGTTCGAGCACCTGCCGACGGTCACCACGGTCCCGGTCGCGGCCGCCGGCGACGTGAACGAAGAGGATCGGACCGCACCGCTCGACGAGCTGATCCTCGCCGGGCTGGTATCGCCCTAGGCCCGGGTGGCCTACCTCACACGGAAGTCCGCGTGGCGTACCAGCTCCAGCGCCAGGTGCGGCCAGAACACGCCCGACGGCGGAGCGCCGGGCCCGCACTTGCCCCCGGACACGCCGGGATTGGCGATCCAGGCGAACGCGTCGACGTTCGGGTAGCCCGTGTCCGCTGTCGGTAGCGGTCCGAGACCGCGGCCTGGTGGGTCGCACAGCACCTCGGCGCCCTGCTTGGCGGGATCGCGGGTGCGCAGCGGTCCCTGCCCGTTGTCGGCCGTGTTGATGACGAAGTGCTTGCCGCCGGTGAGCCGCGAGATCTTCTCTCCGTAGGCGATCTCCTTCGAGGTCCAGTCGAAGTGGGTCGAGTTCACGAAGAAGCCCTGGATCTCGCCGACCCCGGCGCGACGCAAGAGTCTGGCCGTCTCCCTTGCCGGGACCGCGTCGGCGGCGCCCGCGTCGAGATAAATAACGAGGTGCGGGTCGCGGGAGAGCAGATTGATCGCGTCGTGAAGCTCGTGCATCCGCACGGCGACGCCCTTAGGCGACAGGCAGCCAACCGTGATCAAGGAATCCATCTCCAGGAACAGCACCGCGGGATGCGTTCCGATTCCCTCGGCCAGGCTCCTGGCCCAGTCGTGGTAGGCGGCCTGCTCGGACGGCGGATCGGACCAGTGGCCGCAGTGCCCATAGACGACGCGGTAGGTCGAGATCATCGGCACCGTTCCCGGTTCCTCCTTGGCGGCGCGGGCGAGGTACGTCGCGACGTTCCAGCCCGGATATAGACCGTTCCAGGCGCCGAAGCGCTCAGTGTTCGGCGCGCGCGCGATCACCATCAGTTTCGCCGCCGCCCATGGATCGCTGGCGCTCCAGGCCAGCGCCTGGCGCCCGGCGCGACTCTGAGAGTAATCGGCGAAGAACTCAGCGCCCGCGAGCGGGTTGCCGCGTGGTGGCGTCGAGGGCAACCCGAGCGGGTCGAGCGGGTTGCGGACGTAGAGCTCGAGGGCGTTGTCGTTGACGGTGATGACTGTGTCTGAAGGGGAGACGACGCTGAGCGGAGACCCGTCGTAGAGCTCCACCTCAAGGGAGTTGGGCAGGATCGCGACGCCGTGGTCCATCGCCGGGACATCAATCAGCGCCGCCTGCTCGCCGGCGGTGAACTGCAGGACCCCGGAGATCGGCGTGAACCACGGGTCTGGGCTGGCGCTCGGATCCCAGATGCGGTAGCTGACCTCGCCCGCGCCCGTCGCCTCGTCACGTACCACGGGAATCCGGATGGTTGCCCCATCGCTTCGGAACAGAAACGGGGCCAGCGATCCCAGCGGCGCCAGATGGAAACCAGCCGCCGCAACCGGGCCGATCTCGTTCGATACCGCGGTCGCGGTCGGGCCCTTCTCACCAAACCCGATCACGGCGAGCCGCAGCGTGGCGCCTGCGTCAGCCGCGGTGACCGTGTAGATCGAGCCGGCGCTGACAGCCTCGCACGTGGAGAAACATCGCTGCCACTGATCGGCGTATCCGGAAGGCGAATACTCGTCGCTCCAGGCCCCGGGGTTCGAGCTGATCAGGTCTCCGACGCGGACCGGCGAGGAGCCCGAGAGGTCTTGGATCTGTGGCGGCGACGTGTTCACGGGCGGCGGGAACGTAGGAAGCGAGAACGCCTCGGCGCTCGCGAGCGGCCCCGAGCCGCCCTCGCCGCCGGCGACCAGGACGCCGCCGTCCGGCAGTTGCGCTGCGGCCGCGCCGTACCGGGGAGTGGCCATCGATGCCATCGACGACCACGACTGCTCTTGGGCATCGTAGAGCTCGGCCTGTGCCGACCCGGACGGATCTGATTCGGACGCTGATCCGCCGGCCACGAGCACCTGCCCGGTGCCCGTCTCCGCGGCCGAAGCCTCGTACGGCGGCGCCGCCATCTCGTACGCCGGTGTCCCACTGTTGCCGGCGGGGCTGTCGAGCTCGTAGGTCGAGATCAGACCCGAACTCGCCGGATCGGAGCCGCCGGCGAGGAAGACGCTTCCGTCGGCCAACGGCGTTGCCACCGAGCCGACGCGGGCCTCGGTGTACATCGGTGATATCGACCAGGCGTTGGTCGCCGGGTCGTAGCTCTCAGTCGTGTCGAGATCTCCGCCGCCCGCGACCCATACCGTCCCGTCGGGTAGCGCCGCTGCGACCGCGCCCTCGCGGGCGTCGTTCATCGACGCCGCCGCCGACCATGTGTTCGTCAAGCCGTCGTAGATCTCGGCGCTCGCGGACGGCGAGCCGTTGACCTCGCCGCCGGCGACCAGGACGCAGTCACCTGGGAGCGGAGCTGCCGCCGCGAACGCCCGCGCACTGCCCATCGCCGCGACCGTAGTCCATGCGTCGGTTACCGAGTCGTAGACCTCCGCGCTTGCGGTCGCGCGCCCGGATCCGTCGAGCCCGCCGGCCACCAGTATCTCGCCGTTGTCGAGCTGCGCCGCCACGGCGCCGTAACGGGCCGTCGACATCGACGGCAGCGCGCTCCACGATCCGATCGGGTCGGCCCGCGCGGATGGGGCCAGGGCAAGCCCGAGCGCGACGAGCCAGAGCACTCTCCGAATGTTTGCCGGCACCTTCTTACTGAAGGTGTCGGAATCCGTCCTGCACGGGTCAATCGAACGTTCGTCCAGATGTCCGGCGACGGACTTCAGCGGGCGGACGTGGGTGTGGCGTCCTGCGCGACAGCATCGGCCGCCGCCGCGTCCGGAGGGACGACCGGCGCAGGGTCAGTCCGGAGTCGCATCGAGTTGACGACGCCACCGGCGAGGATGATGATCGCAAGCACGTAGAACCATGCCAGCACGATCAGAATGAACACGACGGTGGTGCCGAAGCGGGCGATCGTCGAGACGTTCGTGAGGTAGAGCGGAAACACCAGCGCAAGGACCGCGATCGCGATCGTCGCGCCGGCAGCGCCGGGCCACACCGCCCGCCACGGAATCGGCTGGTTGGGCACAGCCCTGTAGATGACGCACAGGCTCAAGAACAGCAGCGCGAGCGCGCACGCCAGCGAGATCCGGTACACAACCCCCCCGATCCGCGCCAGATCGAACGGCAGATCGCGCGCGCCCGCCTGCAGCAGGCTCACCACTGTCGGCGCCGCGACCATCGAGACCATGAACACGAGCAGGACGACCAGCATCGCGAGCCCAAACCGCTTCTGCGCCCACCACGACCGCGATGGGACGGCGTAGATGTGGCCGAAGGCGGTGTCCAGCGCACCCCAGAACGAGGCCCCGAACCACACTGACGCGACCAGCGCCAGCACCCCGGTCTTCGTCGTCGAGACGCGAACCTGGGACAGCAGCTTGGCCAGGGTCGCCTTCGTCGCCCCGGGAAAGATCTCGCTCAGGTCGCGGAGCACGCTGTGCTCGACCGAGGCGCTCTGGAGCACCTGGCCGGCGATGAAGAGCCCGAGCAGAGCTACGGGCAGGACCGTGAGCAGCATCGCGTAGGCGAGCATCGACGACAGCCCAGTGATGTTGGTGCCCATTGCGATCCGGAAAAACCGCCCGATCGCGTTCCAGGCGCGGCGCGGCGCGCTGGTCAATCGATCACCATGGCCGCTGAGACGGTATGCGTGTCATCGCCGGCGAGTTCGCGTGGCGCCCACAGCCGCACGTCTTCCCGTTTGCCTTTCAGCGGGACCGGCGGGCGCTCGAGGAAGCCGCCGAAGTCGCGGCGCAGAGCGGCTCTGGTGGCCTCCGTGATCAGCACGTCATCGCCGGTCTTGCGCGTTGCGGCCTCGACCCTTGACGCGGTGTTGACAGCGTCGCCGATGACGGTGAAGTCGACCCGACCGCCGCCGCCAACGGTCCCGGCGACGACGCTGCCGGTGTTCACGCCGATGCCGACGCCGACCCGACCGCGGTAGTTGGTGCGCACGAGCCAGGCGATCTCGATCGCGGCGGCAACAGCCCGGTCAGGATGATCGGCGACATGGTCGGGCGTCCCGAAGACGCCCAGGAGCCCGTCGCCGATGAACTTGTTTGCGTGACCGCCGTGCCGCAGCAGGACCGGGACGACCAGCTCCCATAGGTCGTTGAGCAGCTTCACGACCTCGCTCGGACTCGCCCGCTCCGAGAAGGCGGTGAAGTCGCGAATGTCGAGGAACAGCACGGTCGCCTCGAGCTCCTCCGGCTCGAGCTCGATGCCGCCTTTCAGCACCCGCTCGGCGAGCCCGGGGTCGACGTAGGCCCCAAACGCCAGCCGTAGCCGCTCGCGCTCGCCGAGACCCGCGACCATGTGGTTGAACGACTGTGCCAGCGCGCCGGTCTCGTCGGTGGCGACGACCGGGACGCGCACGCTCAGGTCACCAGCACTGACGCGCTCGGTGGCGCGTTTGAGATCGCCCACGGTGCTCAGCAGCGAGCGCGAGACGAGCATCACCAGATCGAAGGAGAGCGTGAACGTGACGCCGAGCGCGATCAGCAGCGACGCGCTCAGCTCCGAGAGTCGCGCGTGGTGTCCCGGCGAGGCGATACCGGCAACCACGACACCGGTGACGATGCTGATCATCGGCGCGGCTGCGATCAGGCGCCACCGCAGCGGGAGGCCGGGTGCGTCGACGATGAAATCCGACGGCAGATCCGTGGCAACCCGTTCGAGCACCGGGCGAACGATCACCTCCATCGCGAAATAGCGCACCATCACCGCATAGGCGAAGACGAAGCCGACGAACGCGAGGACGATCGCAAACGAGTACCAGCTGAGGCGAAGCTCCGCCACCACGAACGCGGCGAACGGGAGCATCAATACGAACGTCCCGTAGACCCTCATGCGCCGCATGAACTCCGCAGGTAAGGTCGCCAGCGCCCGCCATGCGGCGATCGTCGCCGCCTCGCTCCGATCGTCGCGCTCCCATTCGCGCACGGGCCGCCAGATCCGGATCATCACGTTGGCCGACAGGCAGTTGGCCAGTGTCACCAAGCCCTGCGACACCGCGAGCAGCACGAGAAAGTGGGCTTCGCTCATCGGTTGGTAGAGCTCGAACAGCCACAGTCCGCCGACGGCGATCAGGTTCGCCAGGCCGAGCTGGACGATGATCAGCGCCAGCGGGTTGCGGCGCGCCGCCGCGCGCACGAGCCGATCGACGGGATCGTGCATGCTGAAAGTGTGACGGCGGGAGCGGCACGGCGCCACCATGCCCGCGGACCCCGGCTTCGGGGTGATTCGGTCAGGCGCCGGGGTTGTGCGCTTCGATCGGCGCGCGGGCCCACGCGGACGCCTCGGCGAGCCTTGACTCCCCGGCGAACCAGCGGGTGCCAACACGGAACGCAGGCACCTCGGCGATCCCTTGCGAGAGCAGTCCGCGGGCCGCATTCTCGAGCGGCTCATCGTTTGCCGTGTCACGCGCCGCGAACAGGCATGCATCGATTCCGATCCCCGCCGCCGCCGCCGCCTCGGCGAGGATCACCGGGTCCGCGAGATCGAACCCGCCGCAGAACGCGAGACGGAATGCGGCGAGTGCAAACGCCGGCCCCGCGCCGACGCGCACCGCGTAGACGGCCACCCGGAGCGCGGCAACACTGGTGGTCGGAAAATGATCAGGCCACACGATCGGCAGCCGGAGCTCAGCCGCGCGCCGCTCCGCCTCGGCCCGAAGCGCCCGGCCGGCAGGTGAATCGGACCACGGCTGCTCGCGGTAAACCGCCGATGAAGCGACCGGAACCCATTCGACCGCATGGAAGCGGCGCTCGATCCGCTCTGCAACCAAATACGAGAATGGGCAACCCGGATCGAAGCAAAACGCGACCGGCGGCGCCCCAACTCCGACGGCTCCGCGCCCCTGGGAAAATGTCTCCCGATGCCGGCGGCTCGCCCGTCGCTCCGCTAGGACCGTGAGGTCTCCCATACTCGTATTTCGGCGCGAATCGAGCGCCGCTTTAGGCTCAAACGTAATCCGGCGCGGAAACTCGCTCAAAAAACTGCGGCAGACTCCAACTTTTGCCTGTATAGCCGCGTTAAGCTGAAACGAGGTCCGTCCCGGAGGTAAAACCAGTGCCCCAGATACCGCCACCCAAACGACACCCTTATAACCAGTGGTCGCCCGATGCGCGAGCGCTCGATCTCGTCGGCGACAAGTGGACGCTGCTGATCGTGCGCGACCTGGCTGCCGGGCCCCGCCGCTTCGTCGAGCTGCAGCGCGTCCTGCCCGGGATCTCGACCGAGCAGCTCCGCTCGCGGCTGAACCGGATGGTCGCCGACGGGATGCTCACACGCCAGCGCTTCCGCGAGGTTCCGCCCCGCGTGGACTACGAGCTGACCGAACGCGCGCGGGAGCTGCTGCCGGTGCTTGGCGAGCTCGCCAAGTGGGGATACGAATGGTCGTGGAGCTCACCGCGTGAGAACGAGCTGGTCGACATCGGCGCGATCATCCGCCTCGCCCCCGGGCTCGTGCGCCCGCCGGCGAAGCTCAACGGGTCGGTGGAGCTGCTGGTCACCGACACGAGCAAGAATGGCGGGACCTCCTCCTATCTGCTGACCGTCGCGGGCGGCGAGGTTGCCCTCGTCGAGCGCGCAGACGCCGGGGCCGCGGCATCGGTCACCGGCAGCGAGGCGAGCTGGATCCGAGCGTTCGCACCCAACGGTGAGCGCGACGGGCTCAAGATCACCGGCGACCCGATCCTGGCCGCGACAGTGCTCGACGGCCTGGCGCTCAGCGAGCAGGACGAGCCCGCCGCCGCCGCGGCCTAGCGCTACTTGGACGAGTAGGTCGCCGCGTGGATCTGCGCGGACTTCGTTGACTCGCCGATCAGGTTCCCGAGTGCCGGCGCGACCCAGCACGGGAACTTGCCGGGGGAAGCGGCGACGGAACCGTCGCCAGGGGCGCCGGTGTTGTTGCAGTCCCACGAGGGCAGGATGCCGTGGTCTACGAGCGCGGCGCCCTGACCCCAGAGCGGTGGCGGATAGGTGTTGCCGCGGTTGGTGGAGAGCCGGCTGGGGTAGATCGAGAGCGACTCGGGTCCGACGATCCCGAACTGCGGCAGGTAATGACCGGTGCCGCCTGAGAACGAGGTCGTCTTAGCAGCCAAGGCCGAGCCGCCGACGCTGATGAAGTCAGAGATCAGCTGCTGATGGAGCGACAGCCAGCCGAGGATCGGGTTCAGCTGCTCGAGGAACGGCCCGACACTACCGAGCAATGGCGTCGCGCCGTCGAGCACCTGCGCGAGCGCGGGGAGCCCCGTCTTCGAGGCGGCGATCAGCGGGTTGAGGTGCGCGAACAGGGAGCGGAGGTCCGGCGAGAGGACGCGCACCGAGTGCAGTGTCGGGCCGAGGTCGACCGCGACCGGCATCAGCTCCCTGAGCAGCGGATCGGTGTTGGTCGCGAACGTCTGCAGCTTCGCCATCGTCAGCTTCGTCTGGTCGAGGAAGTCCGGGAACGCCTGGAAGGTCTCATAGAGCGCCTGATCGTTGGCCGCTGTCGTCGCGAACGTCTGCTGTGCGCTCGTGATCAGGCTGCTCAGCGCCGCCTGGTTCTTGGTCAGCGCGGCGAACACTGTGCCGGTGTTCTGGACCAGCCGCTGGACCGCGCCATGCTCGATGTCGAGCACCTGCAGTAGATCGGCGCCGTCGGCGGCGAACGTCGGCAGGTTTCCGAGCACGGAATTGAGGCTCTGATCGTTACCCGCGACCGCCTTTGCGAGCTCCTGCTGCCAGACCTGGAACGCGGCCCGCGTCGCCGGATCGAAGGCGTCGAAGATCTGGCCAAGCTGGACCGCGGCGGCGACGTTCGAGCGCGACAGCAGGCCGCCATCTGGGATCGCGCGCGCGTCCGGAGAGCCTGGCGTGATCTCGACGTAGGTCTCGCCGATGATCGTCTTCTCACGCAGGATCGCGGTTGCGTCCGCATGCAGCGGCGCGAACTGGTTGTCGAGCTGGATCGTGGCGATCGTCCGGTTGCCCTGCGGATCGAGCCCGACCGACTCGACCTTGCCGACCGACACGCCGGCGATCCTGACGTCCGCCTGAGCCGCGAGCTCCTGGGCGTAGGGGAAGGAGATCTGAACCCGGTAGCCCTCAGGGGCGAACGGGATCCCGCCGCCGAAGGAGAGCCACAGGAACAGCAGCAGGCCGAAGCACGACAGCGCGAACAGCACCATCGTCGCGATCTTTGCGAGTGAGGGAGTGCCTTTTTCCATCAGCAGTTCACTTGGCCGCGCTCAGTAGCGATGACTGCGACAGCGGCGCCGGCAACGCCGGAAGGCTTGGGACGGTAGTGCCACCGATCTTCGCGATCCGTGGCTTCAGCGTCGCATCCTTGGCGATCGCCGCCGACTGCGCCGGGCAGAGGCCGAGGTCGGACAGGATCGGGGTGAGGTTGTAGAGCGCCTCGGCGCCGGGGAAGCCGTTGGCGATCGAGGCGAGGGTCGCGCAGTTGGCCTGGACGAACAGTGGCCGGAAGTCGCCGTTGGCGTCCTGCACGCTGAACAGGGTGCGGACGTTATGGTCCAGCCAGGCGAGCCAGAACAGGTAGCCGTGCTCGGTGTTACCCGGGTTGTAGCCGACCATGTTCAGCAGGTGGTTGAGGACCGTGAAGACATTGCCGAGGTTCGGCGCCGCGGTCGCGAGGTTGACGGCCGCCGGGCGCAGGTTGCGCACGACCGGGCGGGCCGCGACGACGAACGGGCGAATCTGGTTCTCGACGATCGGTGCGCTCGGCTGCGACAGCGCGGCCAGCGCGGCGTTGGCGGCCGGAAGCGATTTCGCGGCCGGCAACAGGTTGGTGG